>Ga0075030_100005064_pt1 | contig 11895 bp, 10 predicted proteins | sample LitLauG_LLR_2012_FD_71393 | JGI IMG/M metagenome (GOLD analysis project Ga0075030, IMG submission 71393) | Freshwater sediment microbial communities from Pennsylvania, USA - Little Laurel Run_MetaG_LLR_2012 | ecosystem: Environmental > Aquatic > Freshwater > Creek > Sediment | place: USA...
CCCTGGTTGGCGGTGTTCTGATGGTAGTGGTGGTTGTTGTGCCAGCCCTCTCCGCACGTAATCAACGCGAGCAGCCAGTTGTTTCGGCTGGTGTCGGTGGTCTTGTAGCGGCGCTTGCCGAAGACGTGGCTCAGCGAGTTGATGGTGAAGGTGCCGTGCCAGAGCAGGGTGGTGCTGATGCAAAAGCCCCACACGAACATCGACCACCCGCCCGCGGCGTAGAGCGCCGCGCCGAGGAGGGCAGTGGGCAGCCACCAGTAGGTGTTCAAGAAGCGCAACTCCGGGAAGCGGGCAAAGTCGCGGATGCCGTTCAAGCGGGTGTCCGCGTACCGGTCGCACAGAATCCAACCGGCGTGGCTCCACCAGAAGCCGCGCTGCACCGGCGAATGGATGTCCAGCGGCTGGTCCGACTCGCGGTGGTGGTGCCGGTGGAGCGCCGCCCACCACAGCACGCCTTTTTGGGAGCAGAGCGTGCCGCAGAACGCGAGGAAGAATTGGAAGGCGCGGCTGGTCTTGAACGAGCGGTGCGAGAAGTAGCGGTGATACCCGGTGGTCACCGCCCACATGCGGAAGTAGTACAGGGCCACGCAGACCACCACGTCGCGCACGCGCGCTCCGGTGTACAGGGCGGCGAAGCAACCCAAGTGCACCAGGAAGAACGGGATGGACTTGGCGAGGTTGATGCGGTCGGTCGAGGCTGGATCGGTCGCGATGGCTGAACTCATCGCTCCATCTGGCCAGGGCTATGTCACCGCTGTGTCACGACTTTGCATGACGCAAGCCGTCAAGCCAGGCCTGAAAGCCGGGGTGGCCTTTGAGGCTGGCGAGGTCGTCGTCATCGGCGGCGTGGGCAGCGTCGGAAAAGCCCAGCGCCGCGGCGCGTTGGAGCAGGGCGAGGGCGGCGTCGGGGTTGCCGGCGCGGGCCCAGTCGCAGGCGGTGTCGTAGGCGCGCTCGGCGGTCGGCGCGACCTCAAGCCCTGCCTGGCCCATCGCCGCCGCCCGCTCGAACTCGCCCCGCAGGAACAGCACTCGCTCCGCGCAGGCGTAGGCCCCGGCTTTGTCCACCCCGGAGATGCGCCAAGCGTCCTCGGCGCGACCGAGGCGAAGCAGCGCACCCGCCCACTCGTGTTGGACGGTCGGGTCTTGGGTTTCCCGAAAAGCGTGCTCCCACAGGCTCAAGGCCCGCGCGTCGTCCCCGGCCAGCGAAAAGCCCGCCGCCAGCGCATAGGGTTCCACCTGCCGCCCCTCGACCTGGGCGAAGTGGTCGAGTGCCTGTTGGCCGTGCCCTTCCTTGAGCGCCACCCAACCGAGGAGTTGATGCAGCGCCGAGCGCACCGCCGGCGAAACGCCCTGCGCCAGCGCCCCTTCGGCTTTTTTCTGCGCGTCGGCCAGGCGCCCTTCCCGGTAGGCGGTGGAGGCCGCGCCGAGCAGGGGCGCGTGCGGGTCCTGGGCCAGCACTTGCCCGGCGCTGGGGCTGCGCAAGGAAGCGCTGATGCCGGCGATGGCGTTGAAGGCGTACCAGCCGAAGATGAGCGCGAGGAACATCCACCCCTGGGTCGCGCCCCAGGCCGCAATTCCACCGCCGACGAGCAGCGTGACCACCTGAGACAGAAGCTGTCCCCGCTTGCCAAAAATGCGGATCAGAACGGCGCTGGAGATGCGGCCGCCATCCAGCGGGGTGACCGGGCACAGGTTCATCACCGTCCAGAGCAGGTTCACCTGGCAGACGTTGAGCAGCACGTACCCGGCCGCGCTGTGCCGGTCGGGCACCAGAAGCGCCCCGCCGGCTGCGCCCAAGGCCAACATCAACCCGGCGAAGGGCCCGGCCACGGTGAGAAGGACGTCGCGCCACCAAGCGATGGGGCCGGGCGCGTTGGGGCGGGTGTTTCCACCCAGCCCGGCGAGCGTAATGACCGGCGCGTAGCCGAAAGCCAGGGACGCCAGCGCATGCCCTAGCTCGTGGATGAGCACCGACCCAAAGATGATGCCCACCCACAACGCCGTGGTGAGCGGCATGCTCCAGGGCGTCTGGGGCCCCGAGGCGAACTGGAAGCCGAACACCACCGCGATGAGCAGGTGGCTGCCGTGCACCTGGACGGGGATGCGGCCCAAGCGGAAGGTGAACAACATGCCGGTCACCTTAACGTGTCTTGGCTGCGCGCGCCGGATTCGGGTACACGTCGTGGGGTGCTGGCGATTGGCCCCTACGCGCTGAAGAATCCCTTCATCCTCGCTCCCATGGCCGGGGTGAGCGAGCAGCCTTTTCGCGTCATCGCCTTTCAGATGGGGGCGGCCTTGTGCCCGACGGAGCTGGTCAGCGCGGCGGGCCTCTTCCACGCCAACGCCCGCACCTTGCGCTACCTGCGGCACGACCCCCAGGTCGAACGCCCGTACAGCCTCCAGCTGTTCGGCGGCGTGCCCGAGCAACTGGCGAAGGCGGCCACCATTGCCAAGGAGTGGGGTGCGCAAATCATCGACATCAACATGGGCTGCCCGGTGAAGAAGGTCACCAAGACCGGGGCCGGTTCGGCGCTGTTGTGCGACCCGCCGCGCGCCGCGGAGCTGGTGCGCACCATCCGCTCGGTCACCGGGCTGCCGGTCACCGCCAAGATTCGCTCCGGCTGGGACGCCAATTCCCGGAACTACGTCCAGATGGCGCAAGCCCTGTGCGACGCCGGCTGCGCGGCGCTCGCCATCCACGCCCGGACCCGGGCCCAGGGCTATTCCGGGAAGGCCGATTGGGGCGTCATCGCCGAGGTGAAGCGGCTCGGTCTGCCCATGCCCATCATCGGCAATGGGGATGTGGTGACGCCCGAAGACGCGCGGCGCATGCTCGAGACCACCGCCTGCGACTACGTGATGATTGGCCGGGGCGCGCTGGGCTACCCCTGGATTTTCCGGGAACTCAACGGCGGCGAGCCTCCCGCGCCTGAAGAACGCTGCGAAGTGGTGCTGCGCCACTTTCGCGAACACCTGCTTTTTGCCGGAGCGCCGCTGCCGGCGGTGCGGCAGTTTCGAAAGCACCTGGCTTGGTATGCGCATGGCCTCAAGGGCGCGGCGGCCTTTCGCGCCGAGGTCAACCACCTGGAGCGCGAGGAGCAGGTGGAACTTTCGGTGCGGCGCTTCTTCGCGCGAGCGGAGACCGACGCCGCCGCGACGGCGGACCAGGACGTCGACTACCGTTCCGCCCTCGGCTGACCATGGAAACCGAAAAACCGCTCACCTGCCCGGGGTGTCAGGGCGCGATGGCGTGGCAACAAGCGCGCGGCGTTCGCGCCGGCCGCTGCGCGCGCGCCGAATGCCGGGGTTTGTGGTTCGAGTTTGGCCAACTGGACGCGCTCACCGGTCACCCGGCCTCCCTGGAAGCGCTCGAGGGCGACACGTCGCGCCGCTGCCCCAGCTGCGCCATCACCCTCACCACGGTCTTGTTGTCATCCAGCATTCCGGTGGAGACGTGCTCCATCTGCCGGGGCATCTACCTGGACCACGGCGAACTGCAGGAGTTTGCCGGCGCCCGCCTGGCGATGTCCGAAGGCAATCTGCTCGCGTCCGGGTTGGCGTGTCGCTCGTGTACGCCGCAGCCCAACATTCGCCCGGGCGACGCGGAGCGCTCCTACCGAGGTCGAGATCCCTTCGGCACCCCCTATCGCCCCAGCGACCTGACGCTGCTGCTCGACTTGTTCGACGACGTGTTCAAGTTCTGACTTGCCTAGTGCCCCAGCGGCCGGAAGGCGATGCCCACCGACGCGCCCCATTCGGAGCGGTGCGCCACCCCGGCGTCGTTGATGACGCCGAAGGCCGACACCACCAGGTCCACCGGCTGGTTGTTCAAAGCGATGAGGACCCGCTCCATCGTCGCGGTGGCGCGCGTCCGAAACCGGCTCGGATTGCCCGGCACGTAGACCCAACCGCTCACCGCGCTCAAACGGGCGCTCCACCAGCCGTCCTCGGTTTCGAAGCCGGCGTCCAACTGCGCGGAGGTAAACGGGGACACCTCGTGCACCACCGACCCGGGGACCACCCGAAGCTCATCCGCCAAGGAGGGGCCGAAGGCGAAGCGGGTGTGACCGGCCAGCGAGCGCAACGGGTCAAAGAGCAGGGCGATGTGCGCGGGTTCCACGGTGTACCCGGGGCCTTCGAACACCCGCCGCTCGTACCGAAAAAGCCCTACGTCCAAAGCGACGTCAAAGGGGAAGCGAAGCCGCACCGGGTCCGCGGTGGGAATCAGGACGAAGCCGCCTTCCTCCAGGTGCCGGCGCAGCGTGGCCTGGTAGGCGGTGAAGGTGAGGCTGCGGACCGCCGCGTCGGCTTCGGCGTGCGTTTCGACGAAGCGGTGGGTGTTGAACCACAGGCTCTTGGTCTTGTTGCGGCTCGGGTCCGCCGTCCGGTAACGAATGACGAAGGAGTAGCTGGGGTCGATCGAGGCGGCGCCTGCGCCGGTGCCTCGCGCGGTGGCGGCGACGCCAAATGAGATGCCGCGGGCAGGGTCGAAGCAGGTGGTGAAGGGTTCGCCCAGCTCGTTGTACTCGGTGCACTCCTCGCCTGTTGCGCCGAGCGCCGCGACCATCGCCAGCCAGAGCGCAGCGCTCACTGCTTGGCTTGCACCGGGGCCGACCTCCGCGCCGGCGCCCAGAGGCTAAAGCGCAGGCCCGCGCCCACCGTCCCTTCCCAGCCCGGCCCCACCGACACGAAGTCGTCCCGGTACGTTCCCTTGGCGTCCAACACCAGCGTCACCGGCTGGTCGTTGATGGCGAAGATGATGACCTCGTAGCCGGCCGACAGCCGCAGCCGTTCGGGGTTCACGCTGCGCCCCGGGACCGCCTTCGACAGGTACAGCTTTTCGCCTTCGGCCTGGAACCGAACGTGGTGAAAGCCGTCCGCGTCTAGCGTCAGGTCGCCTTCCACCGCGGCCAAAGGCTTGAGGGAAGTGTCGTTGCGGAAGGTGTCGTACTCCGCGCCCACGCCCGCCCGAAGCCGCACGAAGGAGGCCAGGTCCTTGGAATGCCACAGGTCCAGCGTCCCCGCGGCGGTGCCCAAGGTGAGGAACGACTCCGTCTCGCCGGAGCGGCGCAGGTACTCCAGGTGCACCGCTTCGAACCACGCGCCCACGTCCACGTTCACGTCGTGGCGCTGCGGCTTGCCCACGAAGGTGGTGATGAAGAACAACGGGTGGGACCGGGCTTCGCTCCAGTCAAAGCGCACCAGGGTCGCGTCATAGGTGGGGGCACCCAGGTAGATTTCGCCCTCCAGCAAGTGCCAGCGGTAGAGGGTGTGGTGGTCGTCGCTGGGGACCTCCACTTCGACGCCCAGGTCCGCGCGCAGGCGGTGGTGGGCAGGGTCCAACTGGCTGGCGATGGGCGCGTACAGCGCGCCCAACCAGGCCCGTCGGTTCAGGTCGAAGTTGTACTGCATGGCGCGGCCTCGCTCGTCGCGAATCCAGCCCGGCTGCACTTCCGCCACCGCCGGAAAGAAGCGGTAGCCCTCCGCCATGCGCGCCGGCCAGTCTTGGCGCGCGGTGCAGGGGTGCACCCGCCCCAACTCGTCTTCCGTCTCGGCGCCTTCGGAGTCGAGCACCCGGCCGGGAGCGGCGAGACATTCCTTGCGCGCCGGGTCGCACTGCAGTCGAAAGGTGCCGGTGTGCACCCCCGGGACGGGTGCGAATTGGCCGCAGATGACTTCCTGGTCCCACTTCAAGTGCGGCAAAGGCGCCGTCCGCGCCTCCAGCTTGAGCGGAGGGAGCGGCGGCGGCTCCCACTCCGTCCCTTCCGCGGACGCACCCGTCGCTGCCGCGGCAAACGCAGCCCCAACCACAGCCCACATGGAAATCCCCTCTGGATCCGGCCGGGGCGGGGCATTTCAACAATCGCGCCAGCGTCCAACGGTGTCAGTTCAAGCGGTTGGGCGCACCCGCGCGCGCCGCGTCAGGGTCCGGTGCGGCACGGGTGTCCTAGCCGGGTGGAGCGAGCAGGCCGGTTTGGGCTGTCCGTCTAAAGTAGTCGCAGGCCGGGGTGGGCGAGCGGTCGAGCGTTTCAAAATCCACGCGATAGAGCCCGAAGCGCGGGCCCCAACCCTCGAGCCACTCGAAGTTGTCGAGCAGCGACCAGTGCAAGTACCCGCGCAGGTCCACGCCCTGGTCCACCGCGCGGAGCAGCTCCCGCCAGTGGGCGTACAAGTAGTGCGGGCGCCGGTGGCCGGCGCGGTCGTCGATGCCGTTCTCGGTGACCCACAGCGGCAGGTGGTAGCGCTTCATTTCCACCAGCAACTGGCCGAAGCCTTCCGGGTAGTCCTCCCAGCCAATGTCGGTCAGCCCGCGCTCCAGCCGGTCTCGGTAGAGGAAGGAAAAGTAGGGGCGCCGAGGGGCGAAGCGCAGGTGGGCCCGCGTGTAGTAGTTGATGCCCAGAAAATCGAGGCCGTTTCGGTCGGGCAGGGTGCGCCCCAAAGAGCCGATGCCCGGCATGGACAACGCCAGGCGCCCTTCGGTCAGCGCCACCACAAAGCCGTGGTTGTAGGACGCGGTGGCCAAGTGAACCAACGCCCTGTCCACCGGGTGCCAGGCGCGGTCGGGCGCGAAGGACAAGACGTTCTGGGCGATGCCCACCGGCACTTGCGGCGCGAACGCTTTGAGTTCGGCGCGCGCCGCGAAATGCGCCCGCGCCATGTTCTCCGCCGCGGCGAGCGTCTTTTTCCCCTCCGCGATGCCGGGGGGAATGACCCCGGCGGCGTACCCCCCCAGAAGCAACACAATGGGCTCGTTCAAGGTGACCACCTGGACGCCCAGGCCGGCCAGAATCGGCGCGCACGCCTTGGCGTAGGCGCGAAAAGCCTCCACCGAGGCGGGTTCGTGCCACGGCGAGCGGGCGTGGAACCAGCGGGGGTGGGTGAAGTGGTGCAGGGTGACCATGGGCGTCACGCCGGCGCGGTGCATCTTTTCCAGCCGGTCGCGGTATTGCCGAAGCACGCGTTCGTCGAACCGCCCCGGTTCCGGTTCGATGCGGGCCCATTCCAAGGACAGCCGGAAAACCTGTGCCCCCAGCCCCTTCGCCAGGCCCAAGTCCTCGTCGAAGCGATTCCAATGGTCTACGCCCCGGCCGCAGCGCGCGGCGGGGTCCTTCAGGCGGCCGGCGCGCTCCCATTCCGACCAGTCGTTTTCAATGTGGCCCTCCACCTGGTACGCGGAGGTGGCGACCCCGAAGGCGAAGCCAGGGGGAAATGGGCGCGGGACGGCATCGGGCATGAGCCGACGGGGACCTTACTTGCCCTCGGCGCGCCGCTTGATGGCTTTCGTCACCGCCAACACCGAACTCACGTTGACCCCGATGGTGATGGTCTGGCCGTCGTCCTCCAGGCGCTGCGCCAGCGAGGAGAAGTTGCGCACCGAGGTGGTGTGGGTGAGCAGGGACTTGCCGTCCGCGGTGGCGTCCACCACAAAGCGCGCCCAGGTGCCCTTCAAGTCGCCCTTCACCCAGGACCCGATGACCTCGTGCTTGTCGAGGTTGAAGGTGTAGCGGACGACGTAGTCCTCCGAACTCAAAGGCACGTCCAATTCCCAGTGAATGTAGACCTCGTCCTTGTCCTTCTTCACCAGCTCGCTCTTGGACACCTTGGGAACGAAGCTCTGATAGCGCTCAAAATCGGTGACGATGCCCCAGACCTTTTCCACCGGCGCGTCGATGAGGACGATGGCGGTCGCCTGGCCGAACTTGCCGGTGGACTTCTCCGGTTCCACCAGCACCAGCGGCCCTTTCTCCAGATAGGGCCGCATCGTCTCGTCGCCTGCGCTCGCCGAAAAGGCCAAGAACACCCCCAGGCCCAGCGCCGCTGTCCACGTCCCGGTCTTCACGGCCGCGGAGTGTGCGCTGGGGTTGACTCGAAAATCAATACTGGCTACTCCTTGGGCCATGCTCTCATTCGAACTCGGCGACGAGCTGTCGCAGCTGCAGGCCACGGTGAAGGACTTCGCGGCGCGGGAAATTCGACCCTCCCTGCGCGCCACCGAAAAGAACGGACCTTCCAAAGCATTGAGCGAGGCTTTCGAGAGCTTGGGGCTGCTCACCCTGGACTGGCCGGAAGCGGCCGGCGGGGCGGGCTTGTCCGCGCAGTACCGCGCGGTGGTGGAAGAGGAGCTGGCGGCGGGCGACCTGGGTTCGGCGTTCGCCCTCGACCGCGGCGGGGCAGCGGCTGTCTTCTTGCGGACGGTGGGGACGCCGCAGGCTCTGGACGCGCTGAAAGACCTGGCCTCCGGCGGGGCGCGCGCGGCCTTGGCGATGGCGGAGGCGGGCAAAGCCCAAGATGACTTCCGGGTGACGGCGCAGCGCGCCGGTGACGGCTGGTCGTTGAACGGCACCAAGGCCTATGTGCTCGGCGGCGGCGACGCGTCGGTGCACGTGGTGCTGGCGCAGGTCGAGGCGGGCAAGGGCCTCCCGGGCGCCGGGGCGTTCCTGGTACGCGGCGCCCAGGGCATCCGGGCCGGGAAGACGTGGACCACCCTCGGCCTGGGCGGCACTCCTTTGCGCGAGGTGCACTTCGAGACGGTGAAGTTGCCCGCCTCCGCGCGGCTGGAGGCCCCGGGCAAGCTGCCGGCGACGCTGCGCGCCTTCTACGACGCATTGGGCATCACCACCGCGGCTCGTGCCGTGGGCGCGGCGCGCGCGGCTTACGAGTACGCGCTGGGCTACGCCAACGAACGGCAGGCGTTCGGAAAGCCCATTGGTCACTTTCAGGCGGTCGCCTTCACCCTGGCGGACATGGCCACCCAGGTGGACGCGGCGCGCTGGCTGGTGTGGAAGGCGGCGTGGCAGAGCACCCAGGGCTCGGCCACCGCCGAAGTCGCCGCCGCGCAGGCCCAAGCGCTGGAGACGGCGTTCTTCTGCGCCAACATGGCGGTGCAGGTGCTGGGCGGGGCCGGGTACGTCAAGGACCACCCTGCCGAAAAGTGGATGCGCGACGTGAAAACCTTGGCGCTCTACGGGCAGCACGCGCAGGCCGCGGAGGCCACCCTGGCCGCGGCTGAACTGGGCACGCCGCTCGACTCCGCCGACCTCTTCCCGGCCTCTTCCTTCCACCCCGCGTTCTCGTAAAGGCGCCACCATGATCGACTTCCAGCTCTCCGAGATGCAGGACAACATCCGCCAGATGGTGCACTGGTTCGCCGAAAACGAAGTCCGCCCGATGGCGCTGGAAGCGGACCGCACCCACCAGTTCCCGATGGCCTTCTTCAAGAAGGTGAAGGAGTTGGGCATCAGCAACGGCCCGGTGCCGGAGAGCGTGGGAGGCGACGGCGACGGCGCGGGCGGGACCAAGGACAAAAAGGGCGTCAAGCAGAACAACCGCCTGGGCGTCATCGGCGCCGAGGAGATGGGCTGGGGCGACCCGGCGTGCATCTTGAGCCTTCCCGGCCCCGGTTTGGGCGGCCCCCCGGTGACCATCATGGGCACCCCGGAGCAGAAGAAGCGCTTCCTTTCCATCTTCAAGGAAGAGGAGCCGCACTGGGGCGCGTACGGGCTGACCGAGCCCGGGGCAGGGTCGGACGTCGCGGGCATTCGCACCACCGCGGTGAGAGACGGGGACCACTACGTCTTGAACGGCACCAAGTGCTACATCACCAACGGCGCCCGAGCGGCGTGGGTGGTCATCTTCGCCACCGTGGACAAGAGCAAGGGCCGCGCCGGCCACCGCGCGTTCGTGGTGGAGAAGGGCACGCCCGGCTTTTCGGTAGGCAAAATCGAAGAGAAGATGGGGCTGCGCGCTTCAGAGACGGCGGAGCTCGTCCTCGACAACGTCCGGGTGCATCAGGATTGCCTGCTCGGCGGCGAAAAGCACTACGAGGGCAAGGAAGGCTTCATGGGGGCGATGAAGACCTTTGATTCCACCCGGCCGCTGGTGGCATCGATGGCGGTGGGCATTGCCCGGGCCGGCTACGAGTTGGCCCGCGACTACGTGAAGGACAACTTCATGTTGGGCCGACCGATTGCTCGCTACCACGCGGTGGAGGCGATGCTGGCCAAGGCCAAGCGCCGCATCGACGCATCGCGACTGTTGGTTTGGCGCGCGGCCTGGATGGCCGACCACGGCATTGAGAACGTGAAGGAAGCGTCCATGTCCAAGGCCTACGCCGCCCGGTCGGCGGTAGAGATTATGGGCGACGTCGTTCAAATCATGGGCGCGGCCGGCGTCACCAACGACCAGATGGTGGAGAAGCTCTACCGCGACGTAAAGGTCTACGACATCTTCGAGGGCACCGGGGAAGTCCAGCGCATCGTCATCTCCAAGCGCATCCTCAAGGACCTGAAGGCGTTCTAGGCGCGCTAGTTGATCATCCCGCCCGCTTCGAGCTTCTTCGCGAGGGCTTCCAGGTTCTTCCGGTTGGCTTCGTCGGGGACCTGCTTCAGCGCAAGCCGGTACTCGTCCAGCGCCTTGGGGTTGTCGCCCAGCGCCGCGTAGCCGCGCATCAGCCCCACGTGGACGGGCCACTGGTTGGGGAAGCGCTTGGCGTTGATCCGGAAGAACTTCATCGCCTCTTCCTTGTCTCCGGCGGTGAGCAGGGCGCGTCCCGCGAGGTGAATGTCCAAGGGCTTGGCCCACGGCAGCGAAAGGGCGAGGTCGCGCGTCTTCTGAGCCTCCGCTTTCTGGCCGTTCGCGATCTGCGCCCGCGAGAGCGTCATCATTGTCACCACGTTGTCGTCGCCGCCCGAGTTCGGGTCCGCGGCGACTTTCGCGAGCCTCAGCGCGTCCGCGGCTTTGATCTTGTTGTCCAGCAAGTAGCGCGCGACCTGCTCGACGTTGTGCCAGTCGAAGCCGGGGCTGCTGCGCATCTCCTGAAGCATCGTCTCGGCGTAGATTTCCGGAGCGTCATCGACGGTGATGGAGACCGGAACGGTCAGGTCCTCCCATGTGAGGGCGAGCGTGGTGCGGGTCGGCTCACGCTCCGTGAATTCGTAGGTGAGCCACTCGTGAAACGGGCTCGGCGCGGCCTTGGTCTCCACTCGGAGCGCGTCGTCCTTGGCGTCATAGGAGAAGCTGCCCCAGGACGAGGCGTTCTTGGAGAAGATCACCGTCCAGGTGTCGGCCCCCGGAATCATGTGCACGCCATAGGTCCCCGCGGGCAGCGGTTGCCCCTGAATGTGAACCGGATGCGAGGTGGTGAAGGTGGTGTTCTCGTTCGCGCCCGCTCGCCAGGGGCACTGCGCGCACGTGGACGAGAGCTTGGTGAGGCCGTACGGGACGAGTTGGCCCCAGATCTTCCCATGGCGGTCCTCGCCGTTGAGATGGACCCGAGGGCTTGAATAGTCCACGGAGAGGACGACCGGACCGACGTGCTGAACGACGGTCGCCCTCTGGTTGTCGCCGCTCGGTGGGGTGGTAAGGCCGCTGGCCGAGGCCGCGAGGGGGAGACACATCGTCAGGAGGGTCAGTTTGAAGTTCATGGCAAACGCGGGAACACCCAGATCGCCAGAAGGTTCGATGCCGTGGTCACGGTCCGAACACTTCAGCTCCGCACCGCGCGGACGTGGCCAAAGTGCTGGTGCCGCGTCGCGCGCGGGGGCGGGGGATTGGCGCGACTTTAATGCAAGCGGCGGAGGGCTGCTGGTGCTCGACACCGCGACCCCCGAAGCGGCGCGGCTCTACGCCCGCCTGGGGTGGACGGCAGTGGGACGCATTCCCAAATACGCGCTCCGCCACGATGATGTTCTTCAAGGAACTCGTCGCTCGCGAGGCACGCTAGATTAGGGCCGATGAGCATCCCGGGTCCCCAGTTCGGTCATCGGAAAATGATTCATTTTTCGATGAAAATCGGACACCCCCCCGCTTGCTAGCCGGTGGGCTCCTCACAGCGGCGCTTCTGGCGCAGCCGGCCCCGCTGCCGTTCCCGGTGCACGTCCACGGCAACCTGGTCAT
>Ga0075030_100005066_pt1 | contig 11894 bp, 11 predicted proteins | sample LitLauG_LLR_2012_FD_71393 | JGI IMG/M metagenome (GOLD analysis project Ga0075030, IMG submission 71393) | Freshwater sediment microbial communities from Pennsylvania, USA - Little Laurel Run_MetaG_LLR_2012 | ecosystem: Environmental > Aquatic > Freshwater > Creek > Sediment | place: USA...
GAATGGTCGAGGCCCTCAAAGCCCGTCACCTCGTTTACCGCCTCATGCTCAAGTACGTCCTTTGGATGTCCCGGCTCTCGCAGGGCGTGCAATGGGGCATCATCATCGGCCTGTACGTCGCGTTCCAATTGCTGACGCAGGTCGCGAAAACCAGCCCCCGGCTTGCGCCAATCCTTTGGCCGGTGGTCATTGCGTATGTCGTATTCGTTTATCTGACCTGGATTGCCAGCCCGTTATTCAACCTGCTGCTGCGTGTGAATCGCTTCGGCCGATACGCATTGTCCCGGCAACAGCGGATTACCTCCAATTGGATCGGCGGCTCATTTCTTGGCGCAGGCATTTCTGCAATTGCGTGGCGGATTTCCGGGCGAGCCGAGTTTCTGGTGGCGACTCTGTTTTTCCTACTGATGGTGCTGCCCATTGCCGGGATGTTCCGCGCGCCGATCGGATGGCCACGCCGCGTTATGACGCTCTACACAATCGTCCTGGCGTGCACCGGCGGTGGCGCACTCGCCGCGTTCGCGATGGAAGTCGAGCAATTTCACATTCTGGCCAACGCTTTTTTGATCGGTATCTTCATCCAGAGTTGGGTTGCCAATGCGGTGACGGGGATGCGCGTCAAAAGGTGACGGGACCGTAGTACGCAGGCTTTGTGACTTTCCCATTCCCTATCGAAACCACGCAACGTCCGATAAGATATTGAAGTCGATGCGGGCTATTTGCCGACATCGAACGATGACACGGCCTCTCGCGGAGCGAGCGACCCGACCGGAGCGCAAGGATGCGATTAGAGCCCCGCGAGACCGAAGAGCAGCGCCGCCGGCGCGTCGCCTCGCGAATCCGCAATGAAATGCTTGACCACGTGGCTCATCACCTGGTCGAATTGGCCCGGGCCCGAAATTTGCCCGATGAGTGGATGACCGCCGAGCGAGTGAATGACTTGCTCACCGATGCCAACTTCTGGACGACCCATCCGCACGTGATGGCTTCGTTTCTCTCCCCCACCGCTTGCGATGAACTCGTCGGCCGTGCGCTGGAACAGGTGATCACCTCACATCCCGATCTATGGGTCTGTATCGGTGACCAGTACAAACCCGCAGGCCGGGATTGGAACGCGTACGCCGTTCAAAAGGCTAGTCGAATTCGCCGGGAGTTTCCCGAAGCCGAGCGAACCGCGTATCACACCGGAGCCGATGGCGCATCGGTGATCTTCGCCCACGACGATTACCAGAACGACGCCCGGGCCCGCGAAGAGGTCGCGCTCCTTCGACAATTCCTCCACGACAACGCGATCCCGGAGCTGGGCTTCGGGCTCAGCGCCGACGGGCGAACCTGGGTGATGGTCGTCTGGTCGCAGGAGGAAGCCGCCCTCAAGAAGGCGCTATTCGACGCCTGGCAAACCGCCTTCGGAACATCCGAAGCGATTGTGTTCTGAGACGCATTCACGACACGCCGGACTGGTTGCTTCAGCGACCCGTTTGACAAACTCAACTCAATTCTCCGCTTCGCCACCCGTCGGACTTGGCTGAAAGGCCCACAGCCCGTACCCGTTGATGAACGTATTCAACTCCGGCGTCGGCCGGACTCTCTGCTCGGCGAGGACCAGTGCGTTGCGGAAGCGGCCGAGGTCGAGATAGGTTTGATAATCCGGCGGAATCGCCACGCCCAGATCCCCGAAATCGCTTCGCCCCTGGTAAAACTTTCGCGCGCTGGGCGAGTCGGGGATTTTCGCCTGCCATCCCGGATCGGATACTCCAACAGTGGACAGCATCCTGAGCAGTTTCCGCTGCTCCGGACTGATGAGTTCCACCCGGCCCATCATCACCCGCTCGATTTCCGCGGGCCGGGACAACTTGAGCGGAAGAACTGAGTCCGTCCAGACCCTTGGCACGAGGAAGAACAGTCGTAACCCCGGGCTCTGGAAATAGGCTCGCTTCCACGTCTCCAGCATGGCGGTCGCCTCATCGGGAAAGAGCCCGCCGGCAACCAGAGCCGTATGGACTTCGCGTCTAAGGTCATCCAGGCGGCCGAGCGAATATTCGTTCTCGTCAAATCTGCTGCGCGTCGTGCCCAAAACCTTTGACGCATCCTGCGTCACCGCAAACGGCTTGAGCTTCCGGTATGCGACGGTCCGGTCCTGGCGGATATGAACCAGCCAGAGCCCATCGATGCGGGTGGTTTGACCGTCAGCGAGGACGTCGCCGCACTGGCCCAGGAACGAGAGCGTTTGGGCCGATTCATCGTGCGTAACACGAAGCGGCGCCGGGCGATTGGCAACACCCCGGTAGAATAAGAACCTCTCGGTCTCCGCCTCGGCGTCCCGGTCGGTTTGTGGCCCGACCGTCACCATCGCGGCTTCAACGTTCCGCGGCGCCAGCCAGACATGCTCGCTGGTCTGTGGACCCACGCCCGACACTCCAACCTGAACCTTCTGCCACGCCAGACTGCCGATGGTGCCCGGGGTAATCGGGCCGAAGTTGAATTGGTTGCGTTTAAGCCCCGGCGCGTCCGGCTCCGCATGGGGATAGAACTCGGTGAGCCAGCCGCCATGGAATTCCACTCCCACGTCGATCGCGAACGGGAGCTGTTCTCCCGCCGGTGGATGGAAGTACAGAACCGGCGTCTCCAAACGGAGCGTAACCCACGGATGCCGAGCCGGCGCGCCCTTCATGTCAATCGCCGACGATCGCGAGCCGGCATTGACCAGCGCCCAGGGATGCAGGTTATGGCAGAAGGCCGGCAGAGGTTCGTCGTCGATGTTGATGCCGGGCAACGCCTCACCCTTTTCGTTCTGCAAGGCGGTGAACGTCCCCCATTCGTGAACCCGCAACGCCTCGGCGGCGCAGGTTCCCGTCGATGGCCAAAGGGAGATCAAGACGAACAACACCGCGACCCATACCACCTGGAATTTCAGCGATGCGCATTTGGACCTCATGACGGCCTCCTTGTCCGATGGCGATTATCAAACCGGACTAGGAGGAATCCTACTTGACTCCACATGCGCAGTTATCTTGTTTATAATCCATATCATCACCTTTTTTGTTGTGTGAGGATGGGATGCCGCCGGAGTTACTTTCAATATCGACCGATCAAGTGGCGGCGTTTGTCGAGTTGGCCCGGTGCGGCAGCCTTCGACTTGCCGCCGGCGTCCTTCAAGTTTCGGAGCAGGGTGTCCGCAATCGGCTGCTGGCACTGGAAGCCCGGCTCAACGTGGAGTTGTATCGCAAGGCTCGCGGCCCCCGCCGGCTGACGCCTCTTACGCCGCAGGGTCAGGCCTTTCTTCCTCACGCGCATGCGTTTTTGGAGCGGGCCCGCGAGTTGGGCGATCTTTTCAATCAGACCGGATCACCGCGCGAGGTTCGCGTCGCCGCCAGTCAATACCTGCTGACCTACGTGGTTATCGATGCCGTCCGGCGGTTTCAAGCACAGCAGCCCGGCGTGCGGATTCGCCTGAGCACCCACAACGAGCGTGACATCGAGCGCGTGTTGCTGAGCGACCCGCAGGTGAGTCTGGGCATCGCCGCGCCTTATGAACCCGCCGCGGAGTTGCAATACCAGCACATGTTCTCGATCAACTGGAGCCTGATCACCCCGCCGCGCCACCGGCTACTGCGCGGGAGGAAAGTCCGGCTGCGCGAGCTGGTCGATGAGCCGCTGATACTTTTCGAGCGTGGATCGACCGGCCGACAGCACATCCTCGACGCGTTCCAGGAGCGCGGGATCTTCCCGCACGTCCACATGGAGACGACCACGACTGAGATCGTGGTGCGCATGGTCGAAGCCGGCCTGGGCGTCGCCATCGTCCCCCTGTTGCCCAGCGGCGTGATCACCAGCGGCAAAAAGGTCGGCGTGCGGCCCATCGCCGACCCCATCCGCGCCATCAGCTCCGGCATCCTCACCCGGCGCGGAGAAACCCTTTCCCCGGCCGCCCAGGAATTCGTCGCGTTTATCTGCGCAGGGAAAGTCTGAAAGACGGGTGGTGAATCACGACCCGATTCGAAACTGTTTTCCGTCAATCACGATTGCGGTCGCCCCTTTGAATTGGTCATACACCTGTTCCATCTGCGGCACGTCGTCGAACCATCCGATGACATACGCGGCCCCGAAACTCTCCCCGGCTTTGACGTGCCGGCGGTGCAGTTCCTCGATCATGCAAACATACCCGCGCTCGTGGCACCAGGCCTCGGACACTTCCGAAGGATCCAAAGTCATCCCGGCAAGCCATGGCCCCGGCCTGCCCTCCAGCTTCACCTGATACGCCCGAATTATTCGCTGCAGGATCCGGTCGTCCTTCCGCTGATATAGGAATTTCTCATCCGGGCCGAAGTTTTGATCGAAAGCAGATGCTGGGATTAGTTCTTTCAGATAGCTCAGATAGACCTGTTCAAACGTATCGCTGCCATGGTGTTTGATATGACCCGGCATATCGAGGCGGTAGAACAGATCGTCCACGTCATTGGCACTGGTGATCCGCTCGCCGGACAGGACATACCGTACGCCGGGTTGAAAAACGAGCGTTTGCTCCCAGGTCGATCCGGCTTTCAATCCCGGAGCCGGCTGGGTGTACTGAAACCGCATCTTGATGGCAACGAAGTTGTCGCCGCGGATGACCTGCGGATGAAGCTCGTGGGCTTGTGTGCAGATTTGTGGGCGCTCGATGTAGTGCTTGGGAAGGTTGCCGTGGAGTTTTGGGTTGCGCTCGTAGCCGTCATCGGCCCAGCCCGGGGCGAGCAGGAAATCCATGATGTGCAGGCCGAAGCCAAGGTCTTTGGCCCCGGTCTTCTTGTCCACAAAACTACCGGCGGCGATGCCGCTGACGTAACCCTTCTTGCGGACAATTGCCTGAATCGAATCCGTTTCGATTTTGATCTGTCCGTCATCCTCGGTCACGGCGATTGCCGGCGCAGCCATCGCACCTGCGGACGATGCGAGAACGAGAAACGGAATGAGCGCCAAGGGCAATCTCATGCACGCTCCCGGAAGCGAGCGAGACCAGCGACACGAATCCGGCAGACTATTCTTTGAGCGTCTTCAACTCGAACTTGGGATTCTCTTCAAACTCAAAATCCTTGAATCGCACTTCCGTCGCCTTCCCGGCATGGACCTGAAGCCCGAACATCCCGGTGCGGAGGTATTTGGGATCATCGACGTCCACGCACAAATGGCCGTTCATGGCGGTCCGAATCTTTGAGCCGACGGCAACGATTTCATAGGTGTTCCAGTCTTCGACCTTGACGACCTGCTCGCCGGCCAGATTCTTTTGAAGCGTCTTGTTCCCGAAGTTTTCGCCGTAGAGGTTTCCCCAATAACCCTTCCCGGCATCGGCCTGCGGCCCGCTCATTTCGTTGTCGTGGTATTGATCGGAATGGAACTGAATGCCGCTGTTGGCGGTATCGGGAACGAGTTTCATCTTCACGACCAGGCGGAAGTCGCCGTACGACTTCTTGGATTTGAGGAACTCGTTTTTCTTGATGCCCGTTTCGGTCTTCCCGACGATCTGGCCGTCCTCGACATGCCAGAGAGTCATGTCGCCCCACCAGCCGGTGAGATCTTTGCCGTTGAAAAGAGCATTGGAGTTCGCGTTGGCGTCCGGCGCGGGGTTGTCGGCGGCGAGCAACGCCGAAAGGCAAACGAGCGAAAGAACGATCAATGTGGTGCGCGGAAGGCTCATGGGTATCTCCGTATTTTGGCGCAATCCTAATGCCGAACGATCGCAGGCGCCAAGGATTCAACGTGGACCGCGATTGGGCCGTCCCGCGAGGGACGGCTTTTTCATGCGCCCCTGATAAGATGGCATCCATGACCGAGCGAAAATGCACAAGCAAGCAAATGGGGGACGCCTGTGAGATGCTGGTTGCCGCCGAGATGACGCTTGCGGGCGTTCCCGCGCTAAAGGTTCCTGACAACTGGCCGTCCTATGATGTAATTGCGCAACCAGGGGGCGGCGGTAAGCCACAGAAGATTTCAGTGAAGTCTCGCACTTATCGCCGTCGCGGGCGCGGAGATACAGCCTCGTACAATATCGCCGATGATTTCGATTGGTTGGCCATTGTTCTCTTGCCCGGCGACGATCAGCCCAAACGTCGGACCTTCATTGTCCCGCGAAGCGCCGCAGACGAAAGGGCTCACCGCGATAGTCCTACGGCAAAAACCGCAGACTTAAGATGGTGGTGGCTTGACCAAGTCTTAAGCGAGCTGGCTGAGTTTGAGAACAACTTCACATTGTCGATAACAGGACGATCGGGAACCCAGAATTCAGACAATTGTTCAAATTAAGACACTACCCCGATGTTGTCTTACGATGAGGGATACCAGCAATTTGACAGTCGTCTGTGAGCCTTCTCCTCTTATTTCGACTCAGGTTGCCGCGCTTCTTCACTACCTTCGAAAACGGCCATTTCCTCATGGAGCCGGGCAATCATCTTGTGGATTCCGGCTTTGGTGAACCCTTTGGAGCCGATCGGGTGGGTCTGCTGCAAGCGCGCTAATCGCTCTTCCAGCCCGCGCAGTTCTTCCTGTGCCTTTTCGTATTCCACGGGATTGGCAATCATAGTGCAATCTCCACAAGTCCTTTGCGACGGCTGTCGACTTCGCGCGTGCGGCCGAAGAATTCGAGCCAGTCATTCCAATCTGCTTCATCTTCGGCCGCGAAAATCTCTTCCGGTTGACGCGTTAGAAGCATTTGTTCGAGTTCTAATGCCGACTCGATTCCTTCCTCGACCTGCGCCTGAAAGTTCACCGGAAGGAGAACGACCGCGTCGATATCCTCCGGGTCGCGCTTGTCGGTAACGAAGCTACCGTCGATCACGAGACGTCGCGCTCTTGTAGATCGGGCCAGTTCTACCCATCGCCGCAGACGGAGAACCACCCGGCGACGGCGTGGACTGGACGACCCAAATCGAAACGTCACCTCGGCTTCCGATGCGAGATGCAATCCCTCTGGCAGATAGCCGTCTGACCGGAATGCGGGGATCATCCATGTCTAATTGTACCACACCCACCTTTGAACGGAACTCAAACGATGGCGGTGCGCATGTGCCAAGCACCCGGGCTCGTGCCGAGAAAGGCTTGAGGAATTAATCCGGTTCTCTTGCGGTATTCGCTGATGATCTCGTCAGTAGCGGCCGCAGCCCGGTCGCTAGTATTGGCCAGGACGGCAACCGTACCGCCGCTCCCCCCGGCGGTGATTCTGGCACCATAGAGCCCGGCGGCTTCGTGTTTTCTCACAAGGTCGACCAGCAAATCACACTCCGGAGCCCCGAGCATTGCATCCATCGTGTACGACTGGTGCGAGGCGTACATCAGATGTCCGGCACGGTCGAGTGCCGAGCCTTTTGTGCGAGGGACCTCGGTTCCACTCATTTGGAGCCCGCTCGTGTCGAGCCGTTCCGGATCGGCACGGCCCGGTTCTTTTCCTTCAAATGAAGAGCGTGCGTTTGCTTGCTCGAGAAACTCCGCAAACCGCCGGACCCGGCGGGCTTCGAGCACGTGATGATCGGTCGCATGTCGAATGGGGTAGTCGATATCCGCCTCGACGGATGTCACCGGATCGTGCGTCGGGCCGAAGCGATCGAGGAACGCCCGGCCGCTCAATGATTCCGGAACGGAGTCGCGGAAAAAACGCTTGTAATCGTCGGAATCGAGATTGGCGAGATAGCCGCGCATGGGATCGGATTGCAGCTCTCGTCCGGCAGCAGCGCCCATCTCCCGCATTTTTTCGAGAATAATCCGATGTCCCATGAACGCGGCGCAGCGCGTTCGGGCGTAGGCGGGGCCGCCGACATCATGCTTGACGCCGCTGTTGATCCCCAGCACTCGGACGCCGGGCGGGAGACAGAGTGGCAACTGGAGGTAGTGCGGCTGACAAACCATTCGCAACAGCGCCCAACTCTCACCGAGGCAACTGGTCACCTGGTCCATGATCCCACACGGCGCGCCGACGATCCCGTTTTCGACACGTTGGCACATAGCCGCGAGGGCCAGCGGCTCAACCCGATCGCGGAGGCCGAAGTGATCAACGAGGTTCATCATCGTCGCGACCTCGATGGCAGCGGATGAACTGACCCCCGCGCCGATCGGGACCGTGCTGTGGAGCGCCAGATTCAGGCCCTTATGGCTCGGATCGGCCAGGTCGATGAGCCCCTTCTCATGCAGCACGAACAAGCAACCGGCCAGGTAAGCCGCCCATTTGCGCCCCGGCTCGTTGAATTCTCGCCTGAGCTCGTCGACCGAATGCCGCGTGAGGGCATCAAGCGGGATGCGAAAGGTAAACGGCTTGTGCTCGTCGTACAGGTTGAACGAGAAGACCTGGAGTTGTCGATCATCCCGCGCCTGAAGCGCGACGGCTGCCGCACAATCGAGGGGCATTTCACAGACCAGCGAGCCGGTGTAGTCGGCGATGCCCCCCATCACATCGAGCCGGCCCGGGGCGCGGCTCACGCGAATCGGAAGATTAGGTTTGAAATCGGCGGCCAGTTCCTCGCGCACGCGTGCCAGCAGAATCGGCACGGGTTCAGCGTCCGGGAGTTCCGGTCGGGGCGCGGTACTTGGGACCATGTCCCTTCTCCTCGTTGGCCGGCTCCATGATGAGCCGATCGAACAACCGCCAGGCCGGTTGCGATGACGGCGCCGTCTCGGGCTGCGTCGTCGAGGCGGCCGCATTCATATCGAATTGTACAGTCAGAACGTAATACTGATCATTGGCCACTTTCGGGAAAGGGAGCTGAAACGTGTACGCCCGCAATGCCGAATTCCAATGCTGCTGCTGCTGGCCCTTTGTATTGAGCGATTCGATCCAAGGCCCGGCGATCCGCGCACCGCGAACCTCGGGAGAGCGATTATTATAAGTGTACAGTTCGAACATCACCCGACCGGTTGAGCGGGTGGGCTCGCCGAACTGGTCATTTATTTCGAGGGTGGCTTCGATCCCATCGAGCTTGCCGTGGCCGGACAGATCGCGGACCTGGGTGAAGCTCGGATGGATGCGTACGGATGCCGGCCCGAACATTTTCTGATCGAGCGCGGAACGCGAACGGGCCGCCGACCCCTCGCACCCGCATAAGACCGCCGTGAGACAGAGCGCCAGACAGAAACGAAGCATCCGCGGCATGGTAGAAGGTCTCAGAGAGGTGTCAACGAGAGCCGGTCTTCAAACGCCCTACGGGAATCTAAAACATGCGAACGCTTGTGCTTTTGATGCTCCTTCTCGGCGCCGTTACGACTTTTGCCGCAGAGACGCCCGCAGCGCAGGGTTCTACCGAACGTCACCTCTTATATGTAGCCGTTCCCGGGATTCGCAGCGATGTCGCGACCGGCGGCACGGGAATCCTCGTGTTCGACATCGATCACGATCATCAGTTCGTTCGAAGGATCACTGTGCCGGCTCTGGGGACGGAAGAACATCCGGTGGCCGCCAAAGGGGTTTGCGCCAGTGCCGTTACGGGCCGGCTCTATGTGAGCACGCCGAAAAATCTGTCGTGCGTCGATCTGACGACGGACAAAGTCCTTTGGGAAAAGTCGTACGACTTCGGCTGCGATCGGATGTCGATTACGCCGGATGGGAAGACGCTCTATGAGCCGACCATGGAGGGCGGGTATTGGCACGTGATTGATGCCGAGGATGGGAACGAACGGGTCAAGATCACCACCGGATCGGGGGCTCACAATACGATCTGCAGCCTGGACGGCGCGCACGCCTATTTGGCGGGACTGCGATCACCCGTGCTGGCGGTGGTCGATACGAAGACCGAAGCCATTGCAAGTAACGTCGGCCCGTTCGCGGCACAGATTCGTCCTTTCACGGTGAATGGCCGCGGAACACTGTGCTACGTCTGCATCAACAAGCTGCTCGGCTTCGAGATCGGAGACCTGGTCACCGGAAAAAAGCTGTACCGGGTTGAAGTTCAAGGCGTTCCCACCGGCCCCACCAAGCGACATGGTTGCCCGAGCCATGGCATCGGGCTGACGCCGGACGAAAAGGAAATATGGGTCGTCGATGGGCACAATAGTCAGGTGCATATCTTTGACAACACCGTGATGCCGCCGAAACAGATGCAGAGCATCGCCGTGCGAGAGCAGCCGGGTTGGGTGACCTTCAGCCTGGATGGCAAATATGCGTATCCTTCCACCGGCGATGTGATCGACGTGAAGTCGAAGAAAATTATCACGGGTCTCACCGACGAACGCGGTCGAGCCGTCGCGAGCGAGAAACTGCTGGAGATTGATTTCATCGGGGACAAGCCCTCGCACACGGCCGACCAGTTTGGACTGGGGCGGGTGATGGAACTACGGAAGTAACGGGAATCGCCGCTTGCGGCTTCGCGACTCAAGCAGTGTTCGACATCCGGAAAGCTCACAAGGGGCGACGGCTGATCCGCGAAGCCGCAAGCGGCGCGAGGCGCACGTGGAGCGATAAACGATGTACACTTCATGGGACATGGAGAGCGGGTGAGTTCATTGTCCTCAATCCTCGCACCTTCGACGCGCCCTCGCTCATTTCACGTCTTGACCAAACCCGTTGGTCCCATCTGCAATCTTGACTGCAAATACTGCTTCTACCTCGAAAAGGAAAAGCTCTATCCCGGCAAGAGCAACTGGCGGATGCCGGATGAGGTGTTGGAGACTTACGTCCGTCAATACATTGAGGGCCAGGATGTTCCGGAGGTGGCCTTCGCCTGGCAGGGAGGCGAGCCGACGCTGATGGGGGTGGATTTCTTCCGGCGTGTGGTCGAGTTGCAAAAGCAATATGCCGGCGGAAAGAGAATCACCAATGCCATCCAGACCAATGGCACGCTACTCGATAACGAGTGGTGCGAGTTCCTGAAAGTGAACTCATTCCTCGTCGGCCTGAGTATCGACGGCCCGCGGAAATATCACGACCAATATCGCGTGGACAAGGAAGGACGGCCCACGTTCGATCACGTGATCGCGGGGATGCGGCTGCTGAAGAAACATGCGGTCGATTTCAACACGCTGTGTGTTGTGAGCCGGGCTAATTCGGTCGCTCCGCTTGATATTTATCGGTTTCTGAAAACCGAAGGGTCCGGGTATATCCAGTTTATCCCGCTGGTCGAGCGGGTCGGGGGCGGAGAGTTGCCTTTGGCGGAGCCGCCAGTATTGGACGTCAAAGATTGTGCGAACGGGGAAGAACACGTCTCGGAACTGGCGGGTACGTCGACAACATCAGCGACCTCCGCGAGGAAGAGTCTCGGCAGGAGTCTCGCCCTCCCGGTCGTTTCCGATGCACACGCATCGTCGACCGCGGTTGTAACTCCCTGGAGCGTCGAGTCACTGGCCTATGGAAACTTTCTCTGCGCGATCTTTGATGAATGGGTCCGGCGCGATGTGGGGCGTGTCTTCGTGCAGATCTTCGACGTCCAACTCGGAATCCGGATGGGGTACCCATCATCGCTTTGCGTGTTTGGTGAAACGTGCGGCAATGCACTCGCAATGGAGCACAACGGGGATCTCTATTCCTGCGATCACTACGTCTACCCGCAATATAAACTTGGGAATATCGCCACTGATTCGATGGAAGAGTTGGTCGCGTCGCCGCAACAGCGAAAGTTCGGAACGGACAAACGTGACACGCTGCCGAAGTATTGCCGCGAGTGCGATGTGCGGTTTGCATGTAATGGAGAATGTCCGAAGCACCGATTCATCTCAACGCCCGATGGCGAGCCAGGGTTGAATTACCTGTGTGCCGGGTACAAGCGGTTCTTCCGGCACATCGATCCGTATATGCGGACGATGGCCGAGTTGGTGGAGTCGGGAAGGCCGGCGGATCAGATCATGAAAATGATCGCGGACAGCGAGCGACGAACGAGCGCCGGGCCGGTCGGTCGTAACGATCTATGCCCTTGCGGCAGCGGCAAGAAGTATAAGAAGTGCTGCGG
>Ga0075030_100005068_pt1 | contig 11892 bp, 10 predicted proteins | sample LitLauG_LLR_2012_FD_71393 | JGI IMG/M metagenome (GOLD analysis project Ga0075030, IMG submission 71393) | Freshwater sediment microbial communities from Pennsylvania, USA - Little Laurel Run_MetaG_LLR_2012 | ecosystem: Environmental > Aquatic > Freshwater > Creek > Sediment | place: USA...
ATCACGTCCATCGCTCCCGCCACGCCCAAGCAGGCGAGACCGATCCACACGACGTGCACGATGCCGAAGAGGGTCATCGCGGCTCCCCACGCCATGACCGCCACGGCGACCAACCGTCCCTGACGGCGAACGCGCGCCACCCATCCCGTCAGCACCGCCATCGCGAGCGCCCCGACGCCCGGTGCGGCGTAGAGCAGGCCGAGGGTGCGCGGACCGCCGTGGTAGATGGTGAGGGCGACCGCGGGGAACAGGGCCCGGGGCAGTCCGAAGACCATCGCATTGAGGTCGACGAGATACACCGCCTGCGCGACGGCGTGGCCGCGAACGTAGCGAAACCCGTCGCCGATGGCCCGCAGTATGGCGACGCCGGTGTGCTCGGCGCCGGGCTCCATCGGCGCCATGAACGAGGTCATCAGGACCACGACGAGGAAGGTCGCCGCGTCGAGGGCGTAGCACGAGAAGAGGCCCACGCTCGCGATCAGGACACCGGCGAGCGCCGGGCCGACCACCACGGCCGAGTTCACCGCCACCTGGTTGAGGGAATACGCCGCGACCAGTTCGTCGGGTCCGACCAACGTCGGTATGGCGGCCGTGCGCAGAGGTCCGGCGAATCCGGCGAAGCCCGCCGCGAACGCTGCGAGCATCAAGAGGACGACGAGGTGGCGATGGTCGACACTCGCGTTGACCGCGAGAGCCGCGCTCGCGAGGCCCAGCACCACCGCGCTGAGCATCATGAGCGTGCGCTTGTCGCGACGATCACCCATCGCGCCGCCCCACAGCGAGCCGCAGATCAGGAAGGGGAGTTGCAACAGGCTGGCGAGGCCGACCCACAGACTCGAGTGGGTGTCGCGGTACACCTGATAGGGCACGGCGACGACCGTAAGATTGCTCCCGAGCAGCGAGATGACCTGTCCGGTATACAGCAGGCGGAAGTCGCGATGGGCGCGAAGAGGTCCCACGTCAACGAGGAGTCGGGGCATCCGTTCATCGTACGAGGGGTAAGGTTCGAACGGATTCAGGACGAAGGAGAGTCGATGATCGACGAGGAACTGGTCCAGTTGCTGACACCCGAAGGGGAGCGTGCCGCGAACCGTGACTACGAGTCCACGCTCGGCGGCGACGAGATCTTCGCCCTCTACCGCGACATGGTGATCATTCGCCGACTGTGCAACGAGTCGACCTCGCTGCAGCGTCAGGGACAGCTCGCGCTGTGGGCACCGGTGCAGGGACAAGAGGCCGCCCAGATCGGTGCCGGTCGGGCCCTCGCCCCCCACGACTTCTCCTTCCCCTCGTACCGCGAGCACGGCGTGGCGTGGTGTCGGGGCGTTCCTCCCGAGGACATGCTGCGAGTGTTCCGCGCGGTCACGACGGGCGGATGGGATCCGCAGAAGTACCGTCATTCGGTGCCCACGGTGGTGCTGGGCAACCAGACGCTGCACGCGGTCGGCTACGCCATGGGCGTGCAGCGTGACGGAGCCGAAGAGGCGGTCCTGACCTTCTTCGGTGACGGGGCGTCGAGCCAGGGTGACGTGCTCGAGTCCTTCGTGTGGGCGGCGTCGTTCAACGCGCCGGTGGTCTTCTTCTGTCAGAACAATCAGTGGGGGATCTCCACGCCGTCGTCGGTCCAGTCGAAGATCCCGCTCTACCACCGGGCCCACGGTTTCGGTTTCCCCGGTGTGCGCGTCGACGGCAACGACGTCCTCGCGGTCTACGAGGTCACCAAGCGCGCCCTCGAGCACGCCCGCGTCGGCGGCGGCCCGTCGCTCATCGAGGCCTACACCTATCGAATCGGCGCGCACACCACGTCCGACGACCCGACGCGCTACCGCATCGACGCCGAGGTCGAGGTGTGGAAGCACCGCGACCCGATCGAGCGCGTGAAGTCCCTGCTCGTGCGCGAGTACAAGGTCAAGAAGGCCGCCTTCGACGAGGTCGTCGACGAGGCCGAGTCGCTGGCGCTGAAGCTGCGCGACGACGTGCTCGCCATGGGTCGTCCGGACCCGATCACGATGTTCGATCACGCCTACGCGGCCCCCCATCCGCTGATCGAGGAGGGTCGTCGCGAGATGATCGAGCTCGGGATCAGCGGAGGAGTGCGCTGATGGCGACGACCACGATGACGATGGCCAAGGCCCTCAACGAGGGTCTGCGCCGAGCGATGGAGAAGAACGCCAAGGTGCTGTTGATGGGCGAGGACATCGGTCGCCTCGGCGGGGTCTTTCGCATCACCGACGGACTCCAGAAGGACTTCGGCGAAGACCGGGTCATCGACGCCCCTCTCGCCGAGTCGGCGATCGTCGGCACGGCGGTGGGCCTGGCGATCCGCGGCTACCGGACGGTCTGTGAGATCCAGTTCGACGGCTTCGTGTACCCGGCGTTCGACCAGATCGTCTCGCAGGTCGCCAAGATGCACAAGCGTTCCGACGGCGTCTACACGATGGGTCTGGTCATTCGCCTGCCGTTCCAGGGCGGGATCGGTGCCATCGAGCATCATTCCGAGAGCCCCGAGCCGTACTTCGCCCAGACCGCGGGCCTTCGAGTCGTGTCGTGCTCGACGCCCAACGACGCCTACTGGATGATCCAGCAGTCGATCGAGCACGACGACCCCATCATCTTCTGCGAACCCAAGAGCCGCTACTGGGAGAAGGGGGAGGTCGACCTCGATGAAGCGCCGTGCGGGTTGTTCGACGCGCAGGTGCGCCGGACGGGCAGTGACGTGACGTTGATCGGCTACGGCTCGTCGGTGAAGACGATGCTGCGCGCCGCGCAGACCGCCGAGACGGAAGGAACGTCGATCGAGGTGATCGACGCGAGGTCGGTGTCACCACTCGACCTGGACACGATGGCGCGTTCGCTCGAGAAGACCGGCCGCCTGGTGGTGGTCCAGGAGTCACCCCACACCGCCTCCATCGGTTCAGAGATAGTGGCCGAACTGAGCCAGCGCTGCTTCTACTCGCTGCGTGCACCGGGCCTTCGCGTCAGTGGCTATCACGTGCCCTATCCACCGTCGCGCATCGAGGACGACTATCGACCGAGCGTGGACCGGATCCTCGACGCCGTCGACCGAGTGATGGGATTCGAGAGTTGAGCGAGGCCATCTTCCTGCTGCCCGACGTCGGCGAGGGCCTGACCGAGGCCGAGATCGTCACCTGGAAGGTCGCGGTGGGCGACGTCGTCGCGCTGAACCAGCCCATCGTCGACATCGAGACCGCCAAGGCCGTGGTGGAGCTGCCCAGTCCGCACGCGGGCACGGTGACCGCGCTGCACGGCAAGGTCGGCGACGTCATCGAGGTCCACCAGCCCCTGATCACGTTCGAGGTGGCCGGTGACGAGTCGAGCGCGCCCGTGGCCAGCGCCCCCGCTCGCGAAGCGGCGGTCGGCGAGGGACGACAGGCCGTGCTGATCGGCTACGGCGTCGCGAACGAGGACGCCGTGGTCACGCGACAACATCGTCGACAGCCTCCCTCGAGCACTGGTGCACCCGCGACGAACGAGGCGGCGCTGCCGGTGACGCCGGCGACACCAGCGAACGCTGTCGCCCCGAGGTCCACGCCGCCGGTGCGACTCTACGCGAAGCACCACGGCGTCGACCTGAACACGCTGTCCGGTTCCGGTCGCGACGGCCTCATCACCCGCGACGACGTCGAGCGAGCGATCGAGGGCGGGCCAACGACTCGGACGGTCCCGTCGAGCGGGCCGACGACGACGTCGCGCTTCGCGGGTCGAGACCTCGAGTCGTGGTCGACCGGTCCCAAGGAAGAGCGCATCGCGGTCAAGGGCGTGCTGCGTGCGATGTCCGACGCCATGGTCCAGAGTGCCTTCAGTGCTCCTCACGCCGCGGCGTGGGTGCGCGTCGACGCGACCCGGACCGTCGAGCTGCTCGAGTCGCTGAAGGCTCGTCCCTCGCTGCAGGGCGTGCGGGTGTCGCCCCTCACGATCGTCGCGTTGGCGCTGTGTGACGCCGCGCGCCACTTCCCCGGGATCAACTCCAGCTTCGACGCGGCGGCGGGTGAGGTGATCGTTCGACGCAGCGTCAATCTCGCCATCGCCGCCAACACCCCGCGCGGGCTCGTCGTGCCGAACATCAAGGCGGCGGACCAACTCGACCTGGTGGGCATGGCCCGCGCTCTGACCACACTGGTGGACCGGGCCCGCGACGCCACGACGACGCCCGCGGAGATGCTCGGTGGCACGCTGACGATCACCAACGTCGGACCGTTCGGCGTCGACGGCGCGATCCCGATTCTCCCGCCCGGCACCGGGGCCATCTTGTGCGTGGGTCAGATAGCGAAGTCGCCGTGGGTCCTCGACGATCAGGTCGTCGTTCGCCACGTCGTCGAGTTGTCGCTCGCCTTCGATCACCGTCAGATCGACGGTGCGCTGGCCTCCGCGGTGCTCGCGCACGTGGGCCGCTTCGTGAGCGACCCCGCTCCCTCGATCATCGCGGGCTAGCGCTCGCGCGCCAACGCGGCGAGCGCCCGATCGGCGTGCGCGTCCATGCTGAACTCGCTGTTGACGACGTCGAGGATTCTTCGGTCGCGTCCGATGACGAAGGTGGAGCGCTTCACCTTCAAGATGTCGAACGCGCGTTTCACGCCGTACGCCTTCGCGACACCCCCATCGACGTCGGCGAGCAACGGGTAGTCGAGTGCGTGCTTGAACGCGAACTGCGACTGACGTTCGACGCGGTCCATCGAGATCCCGATGCGCTGCGCGCCGGCCGTTCGAAAGGCGTCAGCGAGGTCGCGAAAGTGGCACGACTCCATGGTGCAGCCCTTCGTCATCGCCGCGGGGTAGAAGAACAGGACGACCGGGCCGTCGAGGAGGGCCGCCGACAAGGTCCACTGGTGGTCGTCCTGGTCGGGCAGGGTGAAGTCGGGAGCGAGGTCGCCTGGTTTCATTGCTCGAATCTAGATGCCCTCGGCGCCCAGCGGACCTTGGGTCCCCTCTCGCAGCGCCGTCGCGTCGAGCGACACGACCGTGGTGCGTCGTTGGACTGGTCGTTCAGGGGTCGAGGCGAAAGCCGACGCCTCGAATCGTGATCAGGTGTCGAGGGTTCGCCGGATCGTCCTCGATCTTCTGGCGCAGGCGCTTCACGTGCGTGTCGAGGGTCCGGGTGTCGGAGAGTTCGAGCCCCCACCACAGGGTGTCCAGGCAGACCTCGCGGGTCACGACCTGGTTGAGCCGGGTGGCGAACAGCGCGAGGAGGTCGAACTCCTTGCGGCTCAGTTCGATCTCTTGACCTCGTCGAGTGACCGTGCGTCGAACGAAGTCGATGCGCAGGTCGCCGAAGGTCACGATCTCCTGATCGAGGTTGGCGACCGGTCGGCGCAGCACGGCTCGTATCCGCGCGATGAGCTCGCGCAATCGAAAGGGCTTGGTCACGTAGTCCGCCGCGCCGATTTCGAGACCCAAGACCACGTCGACCTCACTCGTGCGCGCCGTGACCATGATGACCGGCGTGCGCGTCGAATCGTAGAGTTCGCGGCAGTAGTCGATGCCCGATCCGTCGGGGAGCATCACGTCGAGTAGGACCAGGTCGGGCTTGGCTGTCGTCATCAGCTGACGGGCCTGGGCGATGTTGGTGGCCCCGACGACGACGAAGCCTTCGACCGTCAAGCCGACGTTGAGGGCGTCCTGGTAGCTCTCCTCGTCCTCGACGACGAGGATGACGCTTCGGCTCTCAAGGTCGGACATGGGAACCTTGCTCGCAGGCGGCGATACGGGTCAGGCGAGAGGCGGCACGATTCGATGCTCTGCGGGGGCTGTGAGTTCGTCGGCGTGCCACGACGTCAACGTACGGAGGCAGGGTTACCGCAAGGTGATAGGAGCGCTATCGCGAGGTAGCAAAGAGATGAAACTTTCCAGGGGACGAGACGCATCGCACCCGTGTGGGCGGTCCGTCTGATTGACTCGTAGCGACAACTGAGCGTGGAGGGCGACGATGGGTGACGCAACCGTGAGGATCGGACGAGACCAGCACGTCTGGTCCTTCGACGCCCAGCGAGAGCCGGTCGTGACGGTGGAACCCGGCACGATCATCGAGATCGAGACCTGGGACTGCTTCACGGGTCAAGTGCTCAGTGAGAGCGACACGTTGGAGAAGATCGACCTCACTCGCGTGAACAGTGCGACGGGTCCTATCGCGGTTCGAGGGTGCGAACCCGGCGACACGTTGTCGGTCACCTTGCTCGACATCCGTCCGGGCGAGCGGGGCGCGGCCATGTGCATCCCCGAGTGGGGTCAGCTCATCGACCGCGTCCATTCGCCCACGACGCGGATCTTCTCGGTCAAGGACGGCATGGTGACGATGAATGACAAGGTGTCGTTTCCCGCACGACCGATGTTCGGCGTCATCGGCGTCTCACCCGAGTCCGGCGACGTCACGACGTTCCTGGCCGATCGACACGGTGGCAACATGGACGATCACGTGAACGGGATCGGGGCGACCGTCCACCTGCCAGTGTTCCAGAGCGGTGCCCAGCTGGCCATCGGTGACATGCACGCGTCCATGGGTGACGGCGAGATCTCGGGCACCGGCATCGAGATCGGCGGCACCGGGATCATCCGCGTGGACGTCATCAAGGCGAAGTGCGGCGGCTGGCCGATCACCGAGACCGCCGACGCGTTCTACACGCACGGCACGTCACCCTCGAGCATCGATGACGCCCTCAAATTCGCGTGCGAGGAGGCGGCGAAGCTGTTGGTCGACGAGTGGGACTTCACGATGGAGGACGCCTTCATGTTCTTGTCCGTGGCCGGCGACCTCGGCATCGCGCAGTACTGTCACCCGTCGCCGGGCAGCGTCATCGCCAGGATGCGGGTGCCGAAGCTGGCGTCCAATCCGGCGCCGTTTCGTCGCTGATCAGCGGGTGACGACCGTAAAGCCTTGGTAGTTGGTCGCCGAACTCTGGTAGCTGCCGGTGGCGGTACACGCGCTCACGCTCGAGCAGACCAGTCCGTAGACGCCTCCGTCGACGCCGACGGTGGTCGCGCCACCGGGTAGCACGACACGCGTGCCGGTGCGCCAGACGCCGCCCTCTTCGTTCACGAACAACGCCTGGTAGTTGCCCGCGCCGTCGAGGTAGGCGGCGCCGGCGTGACACGCGCCGGCTCGTCGGCACGAGATCGCCACCACGCCGCCATTCTGGCCAGCGGACTGGGCGCCCGACGGAAGGGCGAGCTGCGTGGCGACGCGCCAGGTCGCTGCGACCTCGTCGATGAAGAAGCCTTGGTAGAAGCCGGCGCTGTCGAGGTACTGGCCACCGGCGGAGCAGTTGCCGACCGACGGGCACGAGATGCCATCGAACCCGTAGAAGAACACCCGCGGATTGTCTGCGGCGCCGTAGGGCATCACCATCTCGACGGCGCGCTGCCAGACGCCACCGGCCTCGGTCACGCTCAGACCGACGAGCGAACCGGCGGCGTTGACGTACGTGCCGATGGCGGTGCAGTTATTGGTCGACGCGCACGCGATCTCGCGAAGCGAGGCGCTGGGGAACGCGTTGGCGTCACCCGGCAGTGTCACGGACCTACCCGGGCGCCACACGCCGTTGACCTCTTGCACCACGAGTCCTCGCGTCACGTTGTTCGTGTCGATGTACGAGCCGACGGCGACGCAGTTGGCGTTCGAGGTGCACACGAGCTGGACCAGGGACACGAAGGCGTTGAGGTTCGCGTTGGCCGGCAGCGTGATCGGACGCGCGCGCTGCCAGACGCCGCGCACTTCGTTGAGCGAGAAGCCGAGGACGTGGCCGAGAGGTGACGTGCTGTCGAGATACGTGCCGACCGCGCTGCAGTTCCCGTCCGAGGAGCACGACACCGCGTGCACCGCGCTGTTCTGTCCCGTGGTGCGGGCGTCGCTCGCGAGCACCACATCGCGCGCGGGCTGCCACGTGCGTCGGACCTCGTCGGCCACGAAGCTGCGCGAATCACCCACTTTGTCCTGGTAATTGCCGACGACCGCGCAGTTGCCGGCGCTGGCGCACGAGAGGGCGTTGACGGTGACGTTGGGGTTCTTCGCCGCGTCGGCGGGCGCTCGGAGCATTCGCGATGGGCGCCAGACCCCGTTGACCTCATCGAGCACGAGTCCCTGGGTGTTGCCCGCGGCGTCGCTGAAGGCGCCGGCCGCCGTGCAGTTTCGCGCGCTCGGGCACGACAGGGCCGGGAGGTAGCCCTGGGGGATGCCGGTGCCGCCGCTCGGCAGCGTCACCGTCTTGGCGGCGCTCCACGTCAGCGAGGTGGTCGTGGCATCGGAGGTCCCCGGGATCATCGCGAGCGTCACGGCGCTCAACATCACGATCGTGCGCAACAACTTCAAGTAATGACTCCAGAACGGGACTTCGAGGGAAGAGCGATGCCGATGCGCTGGCCCGGCGTCGCCGATGCCAGACCAGTAAGCCAAGTATAAGTAGTCGCCCCTCGTGCATCGTGTCGTGGCGACACCCGTCGCACGCTTGACGCCGAAGTGAGATCGGTGCGCTTCGCGAACCGGGGGTGTTGCGTCGTTGGCGCTGGCGGCTCTCGACGGATGGACTCCGATCGACCAAGGAGAGTACCGTGAAGGTCATGAATCGCCCCGGGGGGCGCCAGGAGGGGTAATGGGCGATCAGTCGGCCATTGACATACGAGGAGTGGCGAAGTCCTTCGCCCAGACGACGGTCCTGCACGACATCAACCTCGAGATCCGCGACGGCGAGTTCTTCACGATGCTCGGCCCTTCCGGGTCGGGCAAGACGACCCTGTTGCGTATGGTCGCGGGATTCGAGACGCCCGACGCCGGCGTGATCTTGCTGCACGGCGACGACGTGACCAACCGACCAGCGCACCTGCGACCAGTGAACACCGTCTTCCAGGACTACGCGCTCTTCCCCCATATGGACGTGGTCACGAACGTGGAGTACGGACTTCGCGTGTCGCGGGTTCGCCGCGACGAGCGTCGTCGACGGGCCAACGAGGCCCTGGCGATGGTGCGTCTCGAAGGATTCGCCGAGCGGCGCCCGGCTCAACTGTCCGGGGGTCAGCGTCAGCGTGTCGCCCTGGCGCGAGCGATCGTCAACGAGCCCAGCGTGCTTTTGTTGGACGAGCCGCTCGGCGCTCTCGACTTGAAACTACGCCAGGAGATGCAGACCGAGCTGAAGGCCATTCAACGTCGGATCGGCATCACGTTCCTCTACGTCACCCATGACCAAGAAGAGGCCATGGCGATGAGTGACCGCATCGCGATCATGAACCAGGGCGTGATCGAACAGGTGGGCAGTCCGCGCGAGGTGTACCAGCTTCCGGCGACGGCGTTCGTGGCCAGTTTCATCGGTACGTCGAACGTCATCGTGCGAGAGGGGCGCGCCCAATCGCTGCGACCCGAACGTCTCCAGTTGTTGGCGATCGGCGCCGAAGCACCGGGAGGGACCGTGGTCGAACCGGGAACCGTGGACGATGTCGTCTACCTCGGTATGGTCACCCGGATCCACGTCCACCTCGATGGCGGCGACGACGTGGTGGTGGTGCAGACCAACGACGCCTCATCTACGATTTCTCCGGTAGTGCAGTCGGGTGAACGGATCCAAGTGTCGTGGCGTCGAGAAGACGCCTTCGAACTGGAGTCCGAGCTTGTCTGATGGGCCCGAGAGCGATAGAAGAAACCAACGAGGGGGAAATATGAAACGACGTGCAGTAAACAGTCTTGGGAAGCGGGTGGCTATCGGCCTCTCGGCGTTCGCGGTGTCGCTGCTGGGTCTGGCGACGGTGTCGAGCGGCGCCGGTGCGTCGGGCCTGGTCGCTCCCACTGCCGGCATGAAGCCCGCGCAGTCGGTGGGCAAGGGCGAGGGCAGCTTGAACCTCATCGCCTGGGAGGGCTACGCGCAGCCCCAGTGGGTGACCCCGTTCCAGAAGGCGACCGGTTGCATCGTGCACGCGAAGTACGCCGGGTCGTCGGGCGAGATGGTCTCGCTCATGGCCAACGGTGGCGGCGGGCAGTACGACCTGGTGTCGGCCTCGGGTGACGCCGACCTTCGCCTCATCTACGGCGGCGACGTGAAGCCCGTCAACATCAAGCTGATCCCATCGTGGACGCAGTTCCGACCGTTCCTGAAGGCGCCGAGCTTCAACACCATCAACGGCGTCCACTACGGCGTGAGCCTGCAGTTCGGTCCGAACGTGCTGCTCTACTCGACCAAGACCTTCCCCAAGGCGCCCTCGTCGTGGAGCGTCCTGTACAACTCGAAGTACAAGGGGAAGATCACGGTGCCCAACAACCCGATCCAGATCGCCGACGCCGCGCTGTACCTCGAGCACTCGAAGCCGTCGCTCGGGATCACGGACCCCTACGAGTTGACCCAGAAGCAGTTCAACGCGACCATCGCGCTCTTGACCGCGCAGAAGCCCCTTATCGCCAAGTACTGGAACCTCGCCAGTGACGAGATCAATCTCTTCCAGAGCAAGACCGTCGTCGCCGGTGCGGCGTGGCCATACCAGACCAACACCCTGAAGGGCAACAAGGCCGCGGTCGCGGACACCATCCCCTCCGAGGGTGCCACTGGTTGGGCGGACACGTGGATGCTGGCCACCAAGGCGCCGCACCCGAACTGCGCCTACAAGTGGATGCAGTGGGTCTCGACCCCGACGGTGCAGGCGCAACAGGCCATCAGCTTCGGTGAGACGCCTGCGAACTCTCTGGCCTGCCCGATCATGAACAAGTTGCAGGCGGGATCGTGCGCCGGCTACCACGCCGATCAGCCGGACTCGTACTTCAAGTCCATCAAGTTCTGGAAGACGCCGCTGTCCACTTGCGACAACGGCAAGAACAACTGCATTCCCTACAGTGAATGGACGAACGCCTGGACCCAGATAACGGGATGACGACCTCGGTCGAGCCCGTGACGAAGGGTGGGGGGCCGAGTGCCCTCCACCCTTCGCCATTGGCGCGATCTCGCTGGCGCACGGCGTTCCTGCTCACACCGCCGTTGCTGTGGTTCTTGGTGATCTACATCAGCTCGTTGTTGTTGATGCTGGTCACGTCCTTTTGGAGCGTGAACGGCTTCACCTCGCAGATCGATCGACATCTCACCGGCCAGAACTTCGCCCAGATCACGAGTGGCTCGTATCCGTCGATCATCTGGCGCACCGTCCTCATCGCGGCACTCGTCACCGTGACCGACGCCGTCGTGGCGTTCCCCTTCGCCTACGTGATGGCGCGCGTGGCGACGCGTTCGACCCAGCGGATACTCCTCGGCGCCGTGCTGCTCCCGCTCTGGGCGAGCTATCTCGCCAAGGTCTACGCGTGGATCTCGATCCTGGAGAAGGGCGGCGCTCTTAATTGGACCTTCTCCAAGCTGGGTCTGCCCAACCCGAATCTGGGTTTCACCAACGGCGCGATGTGGATCGCCTTTTGCTACATCTGGCTGCCGTACATGATCGTGCCGATCTACGGGGCGCTCGAGCGCATCCCCTCGTCGCTGCTCGACGCGTCGGCCGACCTCGGCGCATCGTCGTGGTCGACCTTTCGCCGGGTCATCTTGCCCCTCGCCCTGCCGGGGCTCGCGGCGGGCTCGATCTTCACCTTCTCGCTCACGCTGGGCGACTACGTGACGCCGCTGTTGATCGGCGGCGCGAACTCGACGCTCATCGGCAACGCGATCTACGAGAACCTCCTGACTGGGGGAAACCTGCCGCTGGCGGCGGCGCTGTCGACCGTGCCGATCGCCGTGATGGTGGTGTACCTGGGCATCGCGAAGCGCTTCGGTGCCTTCGAGGCGCTATGAGACGGTCTCGACTCGCGCGCGCCGGACTCTGGCTCTGGGTGTGGGGGGTGCTCTTCTTCCTCTTCGCGCCGATCGCGACCATCGTGCTCTTCGGCTTCGACAAGTCCAACGTCGAGACCTGGCCGATCCGGCA
>Ga0075030_100005069_pt1 | contig 11892 bp, 7 predicted proteins | sample LitLauG_LLR_2012_FD_71393 | JGI IMG/M metagenome (GOLD analysis project Ga0075030, IMG submission 71393) | Freshwater sediment microbial communities from Pennsylvania, USA - Little Laurel Run_MetaG_LLR_2012 | ecosystem: Environmental > Aquatic > Freshwater > Creek > Sediment | place: USA...
GTGTGATGCTCCACCACCACGATGCGGCTATTGGGAAATCGCGCGCGCAACTGCAGGTGGAGTGACGCCTCCGGTCCGGTGGCGAATGGGCGCACGATGGCGACCGCGTCTACCTGTTCAGGTGTGACGCCCGCCAGTGAGAGACACGCGGCGATGGATTGCTCGGGAAGGCCTGTGGGGCCGGCGTGCGCGCCGGGTTTGAGTCCCTGGCGGCTCAGCTTGGATTCTTCAATGGCTGCCACGAGACAGCCGCCGTTTAAGATGGCCGATGCCGCATCGCCCAGAATGCCGCCGATTCCCAGAATGATCATTTCCGTTTCGGTCCGCCTTGCTGGGCTTTCTCGATCTTGGCCCACGTATCCCGCAACGCCACCGTCCGGTTGAAGACCGGCCTCCCGGGAGCGGAATCTGGATCGGCGCAGAAGTAACCCAGCCGCTCGAACTGATAGCGGGCGCCCTCCGCCGCATCCCTCAGCGACGGCTCCAACTTGGCCCAGGTCAGAACATCGAGCGAGTGCGGGTTCAGATTCGCGGTGAAGTTTTCGCCTTCGTCTGTCTCGTTTGGATCCTCGCGGGTGAATAGGTTATCGTACAAGCGCACCTCCGCGTCGATGGCGTGCGCCGCAGAGACCCAGTGAATGGTCGATTTCACCTTTCGTCCATCCGGCGCGTTGCCGCCTCGCGTGGCAGGGTCGTATGTGCAGTGGATTTCCAACACCTCACCCGTCCTCTCGTCTTTCACCACGCCGGTGCACTTGATGAAGTAGCCATAACGCAGCCGGACTTCGCGTCCCGGAGAAAGGCGGTAAAACTGCTTCGGCGGGACTTCCTTGAAATCGTCCTGCTCGATGTAGAGTACGCGCGAGAACGGTACCTTGCGCGTGCCCATGGCGGCGTCTTCGGGATTGTTCACTGCCTCCATCTCCTCCACCAGATCCTCGGGATAGTTATCGATCACCACGCGCAGCGGCCGCAACACCGCCATCACGCGCGGCACGCGCTTGTTCAAATCCTCACGCAGGAAATGCTCCAGCAGCGCTAATTCGATGGTGCCGTTGGTCTTCGACACGCCGATCGCATTGCAGAAATTGCGCAGGGCTTCGGGCGTATAGCCGCGCCGCCGAATGCCGGAAATCGTCGGCATGCGCGGATCGTCCCAGCCGCTCACATGCCCATCCTGCACCAGCGTGAGCAGCTTGCGCTTACTCAACAGAGTATATGTGAGATTCAGCCGGTCGAATTCGATTTGCTGCGGATGATATATTCCTAGCTGCTCGACATACCAGTCGTACAGTGGGCGGTGATCCTCAAACTCGAGCGTGCAGATGGAGTGCGTAATGCGCTCGATGGAGTCGGACTGGCCATGCGTGAAATCGTACATCGGATAGATGCACCACTTGTCGCCCGTGCGGTGATGTTCGGCATGCAGGATGCGGTACATCACCGGATCGCGCATGTTCAGGTTCTTCGAAGCCATGTCGATCTTCGCTCGCAGGGTACGCGAGCCGTCGGGAAACTCGCCCGCCCGCATGCGCTCGAATAAGTCCAGATTCTCTTCGATAGACCGGTTGCGCCAAGGGCTCTGTTTGCCTGGTTCGGTCAAGGTTCCGCGGTATTCCCGTACCTGGTCGGCAGTAAGATCGCAAACATAAGCGTTTCCGGATTTCGTCAGTTGCACCGCCCACTCGTACAACTGGTCGAAGTAGTCGGACGCGTAGAAGAGCCGGTCTTCCCAATCGCCTCCTAGCCAGTGAACATCCTTGATAATCGAATCGACATACTCGGTCTCTTCCTTGCAAGGATTGGTGTCGTCGAAGCGCAGGTTGCACTTACCGCCAAACTCCGCGGCGAGCCCAAAGTTGAGATTGATGGACTTGGCGTGGCCGATGTGGAGATAACCGTTCGGCTCCGGTGGAAACCGCGTATGCACGCGGCCACCGTACTTGTTGGTCTTTAAGTCCTCGATGATGATTTCGCGGACGAAGTTTGAGGGGCCTGGGGTGGGGTTCATAATATACGGAAACTCCTACTGCAACTTCTGAATTGCCTGATCGATGCGCGCCAGCGACGTGTCGCGGCCAAGCACTTCGAGTGTCGCAAACAGCGGCGGCGCATTCTTGCGGCCACAGACGGCGACGCGAATCGGCTGAAACATCTGGCCGGTCTTGATTCCCAGAGCGCCGGCGCCAGACCGCAGAGTTTGTTCCAACGCGTCGTGTGTGAACTCGGCACTGGCAAGCGCCTCGCGGCCGCATTGCAATGCGCGCAGCGCCATAGCTCGATCGCCTTTCTGCGGGATCAGTTCGGCGCTGTCGTACGCCGGCAACTGGTCGACAAAGAAGAAATTCGCCACGGTCGGAACATCTCGCAGTAACTTGATGCGCTCCTGCACCAGGGGAGTGATTTGCAGCATTCTGGCGCGGTCTACGGTAAAGCCGGCGGCGTGCACGAATGGCAGCAGGCGATCGGCGAGATCTTCCACGGGCAGCGCGCGGATGTGCTCCGCGTTGAGCCACAACGCCTTGGGATCGATGGGGTCTTCTTCCGTGAAATTCACCACTGCGTTGCTGCGATTGATGCCTTCAAAGGAAAATGCGTCGATCAGTTCCTGGCGAGTCATCCGGTCGCGATCGTCTTTAGGCGACCAGCCCAGGAGGCACAGGAAATTCACGAAAGCTTGCGGCAAGAAGCCGTTGTCGCGATAGGTGGTCACGCTCACGACCGGGCCGTGCCGGCGCTTGGAAAGCTTGGCGCCGTCTGGAGCGATCAGCAGCGGGAGGTGCGCGAATTGCGGCGGCGTGGCGCCCGCAGCCTCAAAGATGAGCACGTGCTTGAACGTGTTCGTGAGATGGTCCTGGCCACGGATGATGTGACTGATGCGTAAGTCGGCGTCGTCCGCGCAGGAAGCCAGGTGATAAGTGGGCATGCCATTGCTGCGCAAAAGCGCGAAGTCCTCGATATCCGCTGTGGATTTGATCTGCTCACCGTAACCGGCGTCGCGAAAGCACACGTTGGCGACGCGGTCGCGCGGCACTCGGAAGCGCAGCACAAACGGCTCTCCGGCTGCGGCACGCCGGTCGCTCTCCGCGGCGGAAAGCTCCCGCATGCCCGGATTGAACAGCCACGCTCCTTCGCCGCGCGTCGAATCGCCGGCGTCGGCTTGAGCTGGCGTGAAGTCGCGATACGCTAGCCCCCCGTTGAAGATGGCCCGCGCGAATGCCTGGTGCACCGCCATACGCTCGGATTGGCGGTACTGCTCGTCCCACCCGAGATCGAGCCAACGCAGCCCATCGAAGATGGAATCCAGCGAAGACTGCGTGTTGCGCTCGACGTCGGTGTCGTCGATGCGCAAGATCATCGTGCCGCCGTTGTGACGCGCGTATAGCCAGTTGAAGATGAACGTGCGCGCGCTGCCGATATGGAGAAAGCCGGTGGGAGACGGCGCGAAGCGAGCTCGTAGCATTAAAAGCCCAGTATAACAAGCGGTCCACGCGCCTCGGGATATATGATAAAGGAATGCCCTTGCTCCGCCTGATTGCCGAAGGAGTTGGGCCGTTTGAGCGGCTTGACATCGACCTGTCGGATGGCAAGGGTAATCCGCATCTAGGGCCGCACATCTTCGCGGGGGTAAATGGGTCAGGGAAGTCGACGGTGTTGCGGACGCTCGCGTGGGTCATGGATACGGGGGACACGGGATTCCAGTACGCGGACTGGTCGCATCTGACGGCCGGACATTTGCACTCCCGCGCCGTAGCTGTAATGCATCCACCGGGAGCGGCTGCCTATGCCCGTGCTTGCATGAGGGGGGCAGAGAAGGGCGATCAGGAAATGCTGGCCACCTGGACCAAGTCCTTGCTGGCTGGCACCGGCTTCGATAAGCGGTTATCCCATAGCTTCTCGGTCACGCATTCCGAAAGCTTCCTCCATCGGGCATCCCGAAACGCACTGCTGTTCGAGGATGCGGACGGCACGACCCGGCTTCTTTTCGGGGACAAGAGTGAGACTCGCACAGCGGTGCTGCTTAATGTCGCCGCCTATTCGCCATCGAGGGCGCTACGTCATGTAGCGGCTGTCGACCTCACGAAGAGGCTCGCTAGCGCCCATGACAACTCGTTGGCATTCGAATCGACTGTTCAAAACGAGTTCGTCCAATCATGGCTTTTGGGTCTTTACAGCAAGCGTGCTATTGCACGCGATCGGCGCCAGCCAGACGACGAATACACGCGCTCGCTTAAAAGGTTCGAGAACGCTTTGCGACTACTATACAACGAGGATGTCTCATTTGATGTGGAGATCAAGCCCAGCTTCCAGCCGCGTCTCAAAGCATTCGGCCGCAGTCTGGACTTTTCCCAGTTGCCGGACGGTGTCCGTAGCACAGTGGGCTGGATCGCGGACTTCATGATGAGGCAGGATCTCGTGTTGTGGGACCGCCGCGTCGAGGACAGGCGCCCTGGCGTGCTACTGCTCGACGAAGTTGACGCTCATCTCCATCCTCTCTGGCAACGCAAGCTTTTGCCCGCGATGCGGGAAGCGCTCCCGGATGTGCAGATACTCGTCACGTCCCACTCGCCCTTCGTGATCTCTTCTTGCCCCAACTCCCGAGTGCACGTCCTCGAACTTGACGCAGACGGGCGCGCCCACGCTCGGCCGCCGGTCGACTCCCCTATTGGAGAATCCGTCACAACCACGCTGAAGGAGATTTTCGGTGTAGACAGCCGCTTTGACGTCCAAACCGAGCGCGAACTGGATGAGTGGAACACTTTGAAGAGGCGTGAGGTCGCCGGGTCGCTGTCGGCAACAGATAGATCGAGGCTTGAGAAACTGACGATTACTCTTGCCGATAGAAGCGAGGAACTTCGGTCTATCGTGGCCTCGCCGCTAACAATTCCCGAGAGCGTGCTGCGATCGCTCACAGCCGTCGAATCGAAGCCGAAGCAGATCAAACGAAGGAAGCGGGCATAAACACGGCATGGTCCACACGCCGCGCAGGTCGCCGCCCCCCTCTGAACTCATCGAACACCGAACGAGATGGACCTCCCGGTTCCAAGCCATCGCAAGCGGGTCAGCGAGGGGTGACTGGGCAAACCGGTCAGCCAAGAAGGTTCTCTGCGCGGCCCTTCGCGGCTTAGCGCACGGAAAGTGCGTGTATTGCGAAGGAGCTCTGGAATCCCAAGGCTACTTGGAAGTTGATCACTACGTGGCGAAGACCGTTGATCGGAACCTCGTATTCGAATGGACTAATCTGCTACCTGCCTGCCGGCGTTGTAACAACGCCAAGGCTGATCAAGATCACGACAAATCCCTTTTGAAACCAGACGCCGAAGATCCCGAGCCGTACTTCTGGATACACCCGGATACAGGTAAGCTGGAGCCGCATCCGAAACTGGACGCGTACCAGACACACCGGGCGAACGAAACGATCCGGTTGTGTGACCTTCAGCGAGCCGCTCTTTGCGAGAAACGCGTAAGAATGATGGGAAGAGTCGGCCGGTGGTTGGAGCAACTGTCAGACGCCGGTCATCTTAGTAGCCCTCTGCGGGCGGAATGGATCGACCTAAGTGATCCACGCATGGAATACAAGTTCGTGCTGCGCCACGTCCTCGAAACCCGCGGCCTGCACAACCTGGCCGAATTCGACCGGATGCGCTTCGTGGGCGCACGCGCGGGCGACTGAACGAATGATAGAATGCGCAGATTGGGGAATCTTCCGCTGGGCGGCGCTAGCCGTCTTTGACGCCCATGGCAATCGCACCCTCGCCTCCTCTTGAGGCCACACCCGTCCGCAAGACACGCCGCATCGGCCTCACACTCTTAATCGCGTGCCTGCTCCTCTTCGGCCTGGATGCACTACTGTTTCGCACGCACATGTACTCATCGATTCTGGAACCGGATTCCTCCGCGGGACTCCTCGAACTGATCCTCTGGCGGGAGAAGCGGGCGCAGCACACCGCCGGCGACAATCTGGTCGTGACTCTCGGCAATTCGCGCATGGGCTACGTGCCAAAGGTAGTGGACCTGCGACCACGCCAGACAGGCTATGTCGTCCGGACAGCCGGCGTGGCCGGTAGCGATCCGCGCGCCTGGTACTACATGCTGCGCGACTTGGATCCCACGGCGCGCCGCTACCGCGCGATTGTGTTCGGGATCGACGACTACGACGATGAGGACGAGGCGTTTCACCCGGATGACGACATTCGCGCGCTGCATTATTGCATCGCCAGGCTTCGGTTGGGCGACGCTATCGAGTTCGCGCAATCGTTTCACAGCCGCGAGATTCAATGGGAGGCCTTTCGCGGCGCGGTTTTGAAAGGCATCGCCCTGCAGAGCGACCTCCAGGCGTTTCTTTCGCATCCGCTGAAACGGATTGCATACATTCGGCTCTGCCATCAGGGCTGGCCCGACTGGACCTATAACTACGTGGAGACATCCCGGAACATGGCAGGGCTTCAGATCGACTGGTCCACCCTTACAGCGATGTATCCTCCAGGAATGACCCAGGAGCAGAAGGATACAGTGCGTGGCTGGCTGCTGCATGAGCCGAACCCGCAGACCGGACGCTTGGCCCATTTCCTGCGCACGTGGCTGGGGCGCATCGCCGGCCGCTATCGCGAGTCGCGCACCAAAATCATATTTGTTCGGTTGCCGCGCGGCCCAATACCGCGCCCGGACTACCTGGTGAAGAAGCGCAGCAGTTCCATCCGGGAGTTGGCCTCCCGCCCCAACGTGATCCTTGTGGACGAACAGTTCTTCGATTGCCTGGAGCATCCCGAGCTCTTCAAGGATGCCCTTCACTTGAACCGGGATGGAGTGGAGAGGTTCTCAACGATGCTCGCCGACGAAGTCGCCCGCGTACTGGGCCCACCGGGCGAACGGGCCGCGAGATGATTTGACCCATGCTGTTCAATACCGCACATTTCTTCTTGTTTCTCGCCGTGGTGCTGGCGTTGTTCTACTCGAGTCCGCGCGCCCTCCGCAAGTATATTCTGCTAGCCGCCAGTTATTTCTTCTACGGAAGCTGGAATTACAGATTTATTCCACTGCTGTTGACCTTGACGGCGATCGACTACACCGCGGGCCGCTGGCTGGAAAAGGTTTCCCCGGGGCCGCGTCGGAAGGCGGTCCTGATCCTGAGCCTGTGCGCAAACCTCGGCTTTCTGGGCTTCTTCAAGTTCTACAATTTTCTGGGGAGCAACCTGGCGTGGGTGCTGGACAAACCCGCGGACGCGTTCTTTCTGAATATCGTGCTGCCTTTGGGCATCAGTTTCCACACGTTTCAAAGCATGTCGTACGTGGTGGATGTGTATCGCGGCGAGCAGCAGGCCGTGCGCAATCCCATCGACTATGCGCTGTTCATCTGCTTCTTCCCGCAACTGGTGGCGGGTCCCATCGTTCGAGCTCGCAATTTCTTTCACGATTTTTTCCACTGGCAGCCGCCCTCATCCGAGGATGTCTCGCGCGGCGTCCTGCTGATCGGGCTCGGCCTCACTAAAAAGATGGCGTTCGCCGACCAGTTTGCCAAGGTGGCCAACGACTATTTCAAGAACGTGTCCGGAAACCCCGGCTGGCTGACCGCCTGGAGCGGAGTAGTCGCGTTCGGCATGCAGATCTACTTCGATTTTTCGGGCTACACGGACATGGCTATCGGCATGGCGAAGCTGCTGGGCTTCCACTTCCCCGTGAACTTCCGGCGGCCGTACCTGGCCGAAAGTATCACGGACTTCTGGCGCCGCTGGCACATTTCGCTGTCGACCTGGCTGCGCGACTATCTGTACATCTCGTTGGGTGGCAACCGGCACGGACGATGGATGACCTACCGCAATTTGATGCTGACCATGCTGCTCGGCGGGCTATGGCACGGCGCGAGTTGGAACTTCGTCATCTGGGGAGGCTACCATGGCGCGCTGCTCAGCCTGGAGCGTTTCCTTCGCGGCGAGCGCCCGGTTCGTGAAGGCTGGAATTGGCTCTTTCCCCTGAAGGCGATCTTGACCTTTGCCCTGGTCATAATCGGTTGGGTTTTCTTCCGCGCCGCCGATCTTCCGCAGAGTCTGCAGGTCCTCCGCGCGATGTTCGGTGGCAAACCCGGACACTTGCTGCTTGCTAATTGGCACATCGAGCTGATAGTGATTGCGCTGGTGCTGGCGCTGGCCCAGGAGAAGCTCGATTGGTTCGAGCGGCTGCTGAAGGCGCCCATGCTGGCCTACGCTTCCGCGCTTGCGCTGATGTTCCTCTGCATTGAGGTTTTTGGCGTCATCGACGCTTCGATTCCATTCGTGTACTTCCAGTTTTGATGTTGTACAATCCCCTTCATGAGAATCGCGGCCATCGACACATACATCGCCGGTAATCCCTGGAAGAACTGGGTGTTCGCCAAGGTATCCACGGACGAAGGCATCTACGGCGTGGGCGAAGGCTCGGTGAACTATTTCGGCAAGACCGTGGAGATGGCTATCCACGAGCTGAAGCCGCTGGTAATCGGAATGGACCCGTTCCAAGTGGAAACCATCTCGCAGCGCCTGGTGCGCGATGTGTACACGGAAGGCGCGCAGATCCATATGTGCGCGGTGGCGGCCATCGAGATCGCGCTGTGGGACATCATTGGCAAGGCTTGCAATCAGCCCATCTACAACCTGTGGGGCGGGCAATGCCACGACAAGCTGCGCGCGTACGCCAATGGCTGGTATCGCGGCCCGCGCACGCCCGAGAGCTTCGCCGCAAAGGCCAAGGTGGTCGCCGCGCGCGGATACACCGCGCTCAAGTTCGATCCGTTCGGCTCAAGCTGGCGGTACCTTTCGCGCTACGATTTCGACCTGGCGGTGGACATCATCCGGGCGGTGCGCGATGCTGTGGGACCGCCGGTGGACCTGCTGATCGAAGGGCACAGCCGCTTCAACGTGGCCACGGCCGTGGAGTTCGCCGAGGCCATCCACCAGTTCCGGCCCGCGTGGTTCGAAGAGCCGGTACCGCACACCAACATTCCGGCCATGGTGGAAGTGGCGCGCCGTAGTCCGGTGCCTATCGCCACCGGCGAGAGCCTGTCGACGAAGCAGCAGTTCGCGGAGCTCCTCAAGCACGAGGTCGTGAATATTCTACAGCCCGAGCCGCTGAACCTGGGCGGGTTGTTCGCCGCGCGCAAGATCGCGGACATGGTGGACGCGCATTTCGGTGTCATCGCGCCGCACAGCGCGCAAGGGCCGGTTTGCTCGGCGGCGTGCGTGCAGCTCAACGCCTCCATTCCCAATTTCTTCATTCATGAGTTGTTCGACGAGTTCAACGAACCGTGGGAGCGGGAGATCGTGACCCACCCCGTGCATCAGGCGAACGGCTATATCGAAGTGTCCGACCGGCCGGGGCTGGGCATCGATCTGAACATCGAAGAGATCCTCAAGCATCCTTACCAGCAAGAAAACTACCTGCCGCTGTTCAAGCCAGGGTGGGAGAAGCGGGAGCGTCAGACGCGAGCCGCGCCGGGCACAGGCGAGTGAAATGCGGGCAGGTGCGGCAATGCTCGCCTTCGCGGAGCGGAAAATGCAAGCGCTCTTGCGCTTCGCGAAATTCGCGCACGGCTTCTTCGGGCGAGTCGAATAACGAAGGCCGCAGATCCACGGGCACGGCGGCGTTCGGCCGTAGGAAATAGACGTACGCCTCATCCGGCGTGCGGCCGTTGAGACGCTCCAGAGCCAGCGCGTACAGGCGCAACTGCAGCGCATACCGATCGGCGCGAGCCGGCGCATCGGCGGCGGTGACCCGATCGGTCTTGTAATCCACCAGCACGGTTTTGCCGCGCTCTTCAAACCACAGGTCGATCTGGCCGCGCAACACCAGGTTTTCGACTTTCATTAGGAAATCGAATTCGCGCTCGACGATGGCCGCTGCGGCGGCGCGCCGGCCTAGCGCGCTCTTCCGAAACAAGTCCGCCAGCTTGGCTGCCTCCGGATCCGGCGACTGCACGGGTGCGCCCGCCAGCAGTGTGTGCACCTGCAAGCCGAATAAGTCGGCACGCTGGGTTGCGTCCTGAGAGGCCGCCGCAGGCCGTGGGCCTGCCCCACTAGCCGCCTCGAATCGCAGGTAGCGCGAAAGGTAGTAGCGCCGCGGGCAATCGGCAAACATGGCGATGGAGGTGACGTTGGCTTGCGAGTCGTGCTGCTCGGTCAGCACCGGCCGGTTCAAGAACTGCACGGAGACTTCTGGTGTCTCGTGCTCGCGCGGCGCCGGGCGACCGGGCAGTTCGGTGACGCATCGCACGCCCAGGCGCTCTGCCACCACGGCCGCCCAGTTCTGTGGCTTCTTGCCATTGGTCGAAAATGAGAGCACCAGGTGCTCTTCCGCACGGGTCATGGCCACGTAGAGAAGGCGGTTGCCCTCCTCCCTTTCGCGCTTCTTGAACTCCTGCCGGATGGCGTGCTGGAACGCATCGTCTTTATCGTCCCCACAAAGCGGATGATGCCAGCGCGCTCCCAGCCCGATTCGCCGCGAAAACGAAATCGCCCCGGGCTTCGAATCGATGCCCTTGTGCATCGCCGCCAGAAACACGACCGGAAACTCCAGGCCCTTGGCCGCATGCACGGTCATGATCTTCACGGCGTTGGCCGAATCCTCCGGTGGCGCATCCGGTTCGCGAGGCCTGGATTCCCGCAGGATCTCGATTTCCTCCACGAATTCCGTAAGCGTTTGCCGGGCGCTGGCCGCCCGCGCCTGCGCCAGGAACTTTTCGATATTCGCCAGCCCGCGCAGCCCCGCGGGGCACTGATAGCCGCACTCGTCCATGGCGTGCAGCAGCAACTGGTCGATTGCGGTATAGTCCCGCGTCGCGCGCCAGCGCTCCAACCGATCGCCAAAATGGGTGAGCTTCTCCGCGTCGTCCGGCGCGAAGCTCGACAGGATTTCCGGCGCCAACCCTTCCACTGCGCTGCCGATGTTCCCTAGAACCTTTAGCCGCAGGAGAGCCTCGTCGGACGCCGCTACGAAAGGCGACCGCAGCACCGCCGCCAAGCTGATTTCATCCCGTGGATTCGCTATCACGCGCAGCAGATGCATCAGGTCCACAACTTCGCGAGTCTCGTAGAATCCTTTCCCGCGATTGACCAGGTAGGGAATATTGAAGTCGTCGAAGGCGCGCGTGAACTCGCCGAGCACTTCGGAGTTGCGCACCAGCACGGCGAAGTCCCGGAACTCGGCGGCCCTGTCGGGTAACTGCAATTGGCCTTCGAGTTCCAAAATGCGGGCGGCCACCCACCGCGCCTCCAACTCGGGCGTCGCCGCCGCCGCCACCTCGACCGACGGCTCTGCCTTGCCCGGAAACGACAAGCCCGGCACCAGCGGCCGTGTCTCGACACCTTCGGCGCCGGCGGCCACTGCCTCCACGGCGTGCAGAATGTCGGGGCGGCTGCGGAAATTCTCGACCAGTTCCACCAGCCGCTTGCCATCCTGCGCGACGGTGTCGCGATAAGCGCGGAACACCCGCGGTTCGGCGTGGCGGAATCCGTAGATCGACTGGTTGATGTCGCCGACCGCATAGAAGCGATCCGGCAGGCGCAGCAACTCTAGCAGGCTCGCCTGTTGGCCATTGGTGTCCTGGAACTCGTCCATCAGCACCTGGTCGAATTGGTTTTGGAGGCGGCGCCGGACATCCGGATGTTCCTCTAGCAGCCGCACGGCGTACTCTTCCAGATCGTCGTAATCGAGCGCGCCCAATTGCCGCTTGCGCTCACGGTACAAGCCGTCGAAGCGCGCGAACAGCTCGATAATCGTGGCGCGCTCGGCTGCATAATACGCGCCTACAGTCGAGTACTCCAGTTCAGGAAGCAAGTCGGCCTTCAGCGACTTGAGCAGATCGTACGCGCGGTTGCCGCGTTTCAACTTTCGCAATTCGCAGGTGAACGACCGCATGGCCCG
>Ga0075030_100005070_pt1 | contig 11890 bp, 8 predicted proteins | sample LitLauG_LLR_2012_FD_71393 | JGI IMG/M metagenome (GOLD analysis project Ga0075030, IMG submission 71393) | Freshwater sediment microbial communities from Pennsylvania, USA - Little Laurel Run_MetaG_LLR_2012 | ecosystem: Environmental > Aquatic > Freshwater > Creek > Sediment | place: USA...
GTGCTGGGTCTCTCCGCGTATCTGGTGGGCGACCTCTTCGTCCATTACCCCACGATGCCGGTGGCGCTCGCACTACTGATCGGACTGCTGATTGGCCTGGTGTGCGGGGTCGTCAACGGGGTGATCGTCGCCTACGCCCGGGTGCCCGCCTTGGTGGTGACCCTCGGCATGCTCTACATCATCCGTGGCATCGACGCCATCGTTGTCAATGGCGTGCAGATCCTGCCGAGCCAGATTCCCCAGTCGTTCGTCAACCTGGGTTCGGGATCCTTTATCGGCATCCCGTACCTCTTTTGGATCGCGGCCGTGGCCGTCGCCATCGTCGGGTACATGATGCGCACCTTCCGGCCGGCGCGTGATCTCTACGCCATCGGTTCCAACCCCGAAGCGGCGGTGCTGGCCGGCGTGCGCGTGCCGCGGCGCGTCTTTAGCGCCTTCGCCATCAGTGGAGCGCTGGCGGGACTGGGCGGAGCGCTGTGGTTGGCCGAATTCGCCACCGTGGCGTCGACCGCGGGTTCGGGGTACGAGCTCAATGTGGTGGCCGCCGTGGTGGTGGGTGGCGTGGCGATCTTCGGAGGAAGCGGCACCGTCCTCGGAGCGGCTCTGGGGGCGCTCTTGCTCAATACCATCGACCAGGCGCTGGTCGCCTCGCGGGTATCGTCATTCTGGAACCAGGCCGTTGCCGGCATGTTGTTGCTGGCGGCCATCGCCTTCGACCGCTACGTGTCGGTGCGCGCCGAGAAGATTCTCCGAGTCGAGGGGGCCCACCGTGGCGATGCCTGAGGTCACCGTGCTCGAAGAGACGTTGGACGAGCGCTCGCATCTGCTCGCTCAGTTGTTGTCCTTCAAGCGGTGGGAGACGCAGTTGGTGGTGTTGTTCATCATCAGCCTGCTCTACGGATGGTGGGTCTCGCCCTACTTCCTCAACCTCGAAACGTTCTTCTTCGCGGGACTGAACTTCGGCGAGATCGCGATCATGGCGCTGCCGATGACGCTGATCATCATCACCGGTGAGATCGACCTGTCGGTGGCCTCGATGCTGGGCCTGTCGGCGAGCACCCTCGGCTATCTGTTCATGCACGGATGGAACATCTGGTTGGCCATGGGCATCTGTCTCGCCGTGGGCGTGGCGGGCGGTGCCCTCAACGGCCTGTTGATCACGCGCCTCGGCCTGCCCTCGATCGCGGTGACCATCGGGACACTCACGCTCTATCGTGGCATCGCCTTGATCGTCCTGGGTTCCAATACGGCGGTGGGCTTCCCCGCGTGGACCCAGAATCTCAGTTCGCCGATCGGCAGCACGCACATCGCCTACGACTTCGCGATCTTCGTGGTCTTGGCGTTGATCTTCGGGGTGGTGTTGCACATGACGCCCGTGGGCCGCTCCATCTACGCCATCGGGCTCCAACCCGAGACCGCCTTCTTCTCCGGGATTCGGGTGAAGCGCATCAAGTTCTCCCTCTACGTGATCTCGGGGTTCCTGTGCGCGTTCGCGGGCATCCTCTACACCTTCCAACAGGCCAGTTCCGCGTCCGACACCGGGGTGGGGCTCGAACTCAACGTCGTGGCCATCGCGCTCTTCGGCGGAGTGTCGATCTTCGGAGGTCGCGGCACGATCGTCGGTGTCTTCGTGTCGGTGGCGATCTTCGCCAGTCTGCAATCGTCGCTCACGGCCATCAACGTCTCGGGCCAGGCGCAGAGCATCGTGACGGGATGCCTCTTGCTGTTGAGCGTCTTGATCCCCAACCTCCAAGACACCGTCAGGCGGCTGTGGGTCAAATGGTTCCAACTGCGTATCAGGGCCCTGCGCGGACCCAGTGAGGTGTCGTGATGCAACGCGTCTGTTTCCAACTTCGGATCAATCCGGCCAAGGCCGAGGAATACAAGGCGCGTCACGCGGCCGTGTGGCCGGACATGCTCGCCGCACTTTCCGAGACGGGCTGGACCAATTATTCGCTGTTCCTCGCCCCCGATGGCATGTTGATCGGGTACTTGGAGTGCGAGGACTTCGAACGCTGCCTTTCTTTGATGGCGGCGACCGAGGTCAATACGAGGTGGCAGGCGTCGATGGGTGAGTTTTTCGTAGGACTCGAGGGAGCGCCCGATGAGGGAATGCGTCCGCTCGAGGAAGTGTTCCACCTTCCCTAGGTGGTTGGGATCTCTGGGGTGGACACCCCAGTCAGGCAGTAATGCGAGAAAGAAGACAGAGATGATGAGTCGAAGTGACATCAAGGACGTGCTGCGTCGTCAATGGATCGAGACCCCGTCGTGGGCCTACGGCAACTCGGGCACTCGTTTCAAAGTGTTCGGTCAAAAGGGTGTGGCCCGCAACCCGTTCGAGAAGATGGAGGACGCCGCCCAGGTGAACAAGTTCACCGGCGTGGCCCCCTCGGTCGCGGTGCACATCCCCTGGGACAAGGTGGAGGACTACGGCAAGCTCGCCAAGCACGCCAGTGACCTCGGTGTGAAGATCGGCGCCATCAACCCCAACGTCTTCCAAGAGGACGACTACCGCCTCGGCAGCGTGTGCAATCCCGACCCGCGCATCCGGCGCAAGGCCATCGACCACCTGCTCGAGTGCGTGGACATCGCGCACGAGACGAAGTCCTTCGCCATCAGCCTGTGGTTCGCCGACGGCACGAACTACCCGGGCCAGGACAACATCCGCGCCCGCCAGGAGCGTCTGCACGAAGCCCTGGCCGAGACCTACGCCGCGATGGGCGACGGCGTCGAGATGCTTCTCGAGTACAAGCTCTACGAGCCCTCGTTCTACACGATGGATGTGCCCGACTGGGGTACGTCGCTGGTGCAGTGCCTGGAACTCGGCGACAAGGCCAAGGTACTGGTGGACACCGGTCACCACGCGGTCGCCACCAACATCGAATTCCTGGTGGCGGTGTTGTTGCGCACGAAGAAGCTGGGCGGCTTCCACTTCAACTCGCGCTTCTACGGAGACGACGACCTGATGGTCGGCGCGGCCGACCCTTACCAGCTCTTTCGCATCATGTTCGAGATCGTGGACGCCGGGGTCGTCACCCCCGACGGGAACGTGGCCTTCATGCTCGACCAGTGCCACAACATCGAGCCCAAGGTGCAGGCCGAGATCCGTTCGGTCATGAACGTGCAAGAGGCGACCGCCAAGGCGCTGCTCGTCGACCGCGACGCTCTCACCACGTGCCAGCTCGAAGGCGACGTCCTGGGCGCCAACGCTCTCTTCACCGACGCGTTCTACACCGACGTGCGGCCGTTGTTGGCCGAGATGCGCACCGAGATGGGCCTCGACCCCGACCCCATCGCCGCCTACCAGCGTTCGGGCTACCAGCAGCGGATCGAGACCGAGCGCGTCGGTGGACAAGCGGCGGGATGGGGCGCGTGATGTCCGATTTCTCCTACGACGTCCCCTCCGCCGTCCAAGAACTTCTCGAGCGATCTCATCGCCACGGGGCGGACCCCACCGTGACCAACTACGCCGGCGGCAACGCCAGCGCCAAGGCCAACGTCATCGACCCCGCCAGCGGCGAGCACATCGACGTGATGTGGGTCAAGGGCTCGGGCGGTGACCTGGGGACACTCAAATTCGCGGGCCTCGCTGCCCTGCGCGTGGATGCGATGCGCGCCTTGACGAACGTCTACCGCGGTCCCGAGTTCGAGGACGAGATGGTCGCGGCCTTCGACTACTGCCTCTTCGGCAAGGGCGGCGCGGCACCCTCGATCGACACGGCCATGCACGGACTGGTCACGTGCAACCACGTCGACCACCTGCACCCCGACTCGGGTATCGCCCTCGCAACGGCCGCCGACGGCGAGGCGCTGACGCGCACCATCTTCGGCGACACCGTGTTGTGGACCCCGTGGCGCCGGCCGGGCTTCCAGTTGGGCCTCGACATCGCGGCGATCCGCGACGCGAACCCCCACTCCATCGGCGTCATCCTCGGCGGCCACGGCATCACCGCGTGGGGCGACACCAGCGAGGAGTGCGAGAAGAATGCGCTGCACATCATTCGCACGGCCGAGCAGTACATCGCCGAACACGGGCGCCCCGAACCGCTCGGTCCCAAGGTCGCGAAGTTCGCGCGACTCGACGACGTCGCGCGACGCGCCAAGGCGATCGCCCTGTTCCCCACACTGCGCGGTATGGCCAGCACGGACCGTCCCCAAGTCGGACACTTCTTCGACACCGACACCGTGCTGAGCTTCCTCGAATCCGAGCGGCACGCCGAGGTCGCCAATCGTGGCAGCTCGTGCCCGGACCACTTCTTGCGGACCAAGGTGCGTCCGATGATCCTGGACCTCGCGTCGAACGCGCCGGTCGAGGACGTGATCGCGCGTCTGGGCGAGTTGCACGTGCAGTACCGCGCGGCCTACCGCGCGTACTACGACGCCTACGCCACGCCGGAGTCCCCGGCGATGCGCGGCGCCGATCCGGCCATCGTGCTGGTGCCGGGTGTGGGGATGTTCTCCTTCGGCAAGGATGCCCAGACGGCGCGGGTGGCGGGCGAGTTCTTCATCAACGCCATCAACGTCATGACCGGGGCCGAGGCCATCTCGACCTACGCCCCCATCGAAGAATCCGAGAAGTTCCGCATCGAGTACTGGCTGCTCGAGGAGGAGAAGCTCAAGCGCATGCCCAAGGGCAAACCCTTGGCGTCGCGGGTCGCCCTGGTGACCGGCGGGGGTTCGGGTATCGGTGCGGCGACCGCTCGTCGTCTATCGGCCGAGGGCGCCCACGTCATCGTGGCCGATCTCGACGCCGCGTCGGCGGTCTCGATGGCCGCCGAACTGGGATCACTCGATGCCGCGCGCGGCGTCGCCATCGACGTGGCCTCCAAGGACGCGGTCCAAGCCGCGGTCGATGAGGCCGTCCTGGCGTTCGGTGGGGTGGACATCTTGATCAACAACGCGGGCTTGTCGATCTCCAAGTCGTTGCTGGAGACGACCGAGCGCGACTGGGACCTGCAACACGACGTCATGGCCAAGGGATCGTTCCTGGCGGCTCAGGCGGTGGTGCAGGTGATGAAGGACCAGCAGATGGGTGGCGACATCGTCTACATCGTCTCGAAGAACGCCGTCTTCGCCGGACCCAACAATGTCGCCTACGGCTCGGCCAAGGCCGACCAGGCGCACCAGGTACGACTCCTGGCAGCGGAACTGGGTGAACTCGGCATTCGCGTCAACGGCGTGAACCCCGACGGCGTGGTGCGCGGGTCGAAGATCTTCGCCGGTGGCTGGGGCGCGCAACGCGCTGCGGTCTACGGGGTGAAGGAGGAGGACCTCGGCGCCTACTACGCGGGTCGCACGCTCCTCAAGCGCGAGGTCCTGCCCGAAAGCATCGCCAGTGCGGTCTTCGCATTGTTGGGAGGCGACCTCGCCCTGACCACGGGCGCGCACATCCCCGTCGACTCGGGCGTGGCCGCCGCGTTCCTCCGCTAAGCCGTGTCCGCTCCTCGCGTGGCGGTCGCCGCGGTCGACCTCGGCGCGTCGAGTGGTCGAGTGCTCCTCGTCACCTGGGGTGACGGTCGACTCGTGGTCGAGCCGGTCGCTCGTTTCGCCAATGGCGGCCACGACGCGTCGGGCGTCTTCTCCTGGGACCTGGCCTACCTGGTGGCCGAGATCGAGAAGGGTCTGGGCGACGCGACGCAACGAGCGCTCGCGCAGGGCCTGACGCTGTCCTCGGTCGGGGTGGACTCCTGGGCCGTCGACTACGGACTCCTCGACGACGCGGGGCACCTCCTGCGCCCGCCGGCCCATCATCGCGATCCGCGCACCAACGCCGCCTTCGCGACCGTCACCACCGTCATCGACCCTTGGGCGCTCTACCAGCGAAGCGGCATCGCCCTGTTGACCTTCAACACCCTCTTCCAACTGGTCGCCGACGGAGAGCTACTGGCCACGGCGCAACAGCTCCTGCTCATCCCGGACCTGGTCAACTACTTCTTGAGTGGGGTACGGGCCTGGGAGATCACCAACGCGTCGACGACCCAGTTGCTCGACGTGCACCGCGAGTGGGACGAGGAGCTCTTCGAACTCTTCTCACTCCCGCGCCACCTGGTGGGTGAGCTCGTCGAGCCGGGGCACGTACTGGGCACGGTCAACGCGGCCTCCGCCCTCGCCCTGGGAGTGTCACCGGAGACCCGCGTCATCGCCGTCGCCTCACACGACACGGCGTCGGCGGTCCTGGCGGTGCCCGCGGTCGATGAGCACTTCGCGTACATCTCCTCGGGGACGTGGTCGTTGGTGGGCGTCGAGATCGATCAGCCGCTCATCGACCCCGCGGCCTACGAGGCGGGTTACACCAATGAACTCGGTGCCTTCGGCCGCACCCGCTTCTTGCGCAACGTCATGGGATTCTGGCTGTTGCAAGAGGTGATTCGCGAGTACGCCCTCGAGGGCCGCGACTACGACGCGGCCACGCTGACGCGTGAGGCGATGTCGCTCGAACCCCGCCGATTCCTGGTCGACGCCGAGAGCGACGAACTGCTCACCACGGGTGACATGCGCGGTCGCTTGGCGGCGCAGTGCGCGCGTGCGGGCACCGAGGTGCCCGTCAGTGCGGCGCAGTTCACCCGCTGCATCATGGACTCACTGGCCCTCGCGTATCGTCGGGCGGTGCGCGGGATCTCTCGCGTCACCGGGGTCCGCGTCGACGCGGTGCACATCGTGGGCGGCGGAGCGCTCAACGAGGTGTTGTGCCAACTCACCGCGGACGCCTGTGGGGTGGTGGTGCACGCCGGGCCGGTCGAAGCCGCCGCCATCGGCAACGCCCTCATGCAGTTGCAGGGTCTGGGTCTCGTGGACGCCGACCTGGGCGTCATGCGCCAACTGGTCGCGAGGTCGTTTCCCACGACGCTCTTCGAACCCGACGCCTCGCAGTCCGAGGCGTGGGCGCGGGCCGAATCCCTCGTGCATCCTCACCCGTGATCGACGTCAGCGGCAACGAGCACCCTTGACGTCGGGGCGTTCGCGAGGGAGCGTGCGCTAGCCCAGGACGCCCGAGAGGATTCCTGCGCCGTTGGAGCCACCGACCTTGGTGGTGCCCAGCGTGGCGCCGCCCAATTGGCCCAACTGGTTGAGGAAGGACTTGGTGATGACCAGCGCGTTCGACGGTGAGTCGACGTGCACGCTCGCCTGGGCGAAGGTGGCGTTCAGGGTCAACGTGCCGTTGCCGTACTTGCCGTCGGGAGCGGTGATGGCCAATTTGGCGGCGCTCGCCACGTTGCCGTTCATCGTGACCGCCAGCTTGTAGGTGCCCGGCGCCTTCTTCGTAAACAAAGTGGTCGTCGTGGCCGACTTGGCGAGGGTCGCCACTGCGCTCTGCAGCGAAGCGAAGGTGCCGACCTGCGTGAATCCGGTGGCCGTGGTCGTCGTGGGTTGGTGAGCGAAGAAGCTGACCAGGGCGTTGACCAACATCATCTCGGTCGCAGCCGGGGGCGTCGTGGTGGACTTGACGTGCAGGAGCGAGGTCTCGTACTGCGCCACCAAGCTGTGGGGGAATTCGAACCAGCGACTGCCGAAGAGCAGATTGATCGGTGCCAACTTGGCCGAGGTGAGTCCCAGCCCCGAGACGTGCGCCAGTGAGGGGATGTTCACGTTGAGGTACAGATTGGAGTGGACGTCGACCACGGTCGCCACGCGCTGGGTGCCGTTGAAGACGATGACTTCGCTCTTGGCCGTGTTGAGCGACGACGACAGTGGCGCGCTCGTCGTACTTTCGTAATTGACGTCGAAGCGGAGTTGTTTGAGGAGCTTGATGGTCGTGGCCAACGACGGTCCCTTGGCGAAGAGGTTGGCGCTCAGGTGCATCTGCAAGAACGCACTGGCGCCAAGGGTGGCGTTCGTGTCGGACAGGGCGACTGGGATGCTGCAGGCGGAGAGCCCCAGGGACCCCGCCACGATCAGCGCCAACATCTTTGCGTTACGAACCTTCACTACTCTTCTCCTCGTCCGTGCGCCGCCGTCTCGCTACGAACCTCTCACGAACGAGTGACGCCGAAGCCAATCTACCGGTCAGTGCTCGCTTCCCTTGCGCGGCGTGATTACAGTTCGGTTGCCGTGGTGACGAGAATGACGTCGAGGGTCCGTGGTCCGTGGACCCCTTCGATGCGCTCGAGTTCGATGTCCGAGGTCGCCGAGGGGCCCGAGATCCAGGTCTGGGTGGAGTCCGGCGCCAATCGGGCGACCCCTTCGGGGACCACTTCGACGATCTGCTCGTCGAAGATCACCACGATGAGGTGGTCGGGGATGAGCGAGAGCGCGCGACGCCCCTGGTACTGACCCGAGTCCAGGACGATCGTGCCCGTCTGGGCCATGGCCACGGCGCAACCCGAGACGCTCGAGTCGATGCCGTCGAGTTCCTCTACCGACAAGAACGGTTGGTCGCGATGCACGCGCGCGTGCAGCGCGTCGGTCCACGAGGTCGGCAGGTCGTGGGGAACGGCCACCGACGCGCTGGCGTGAGCGACGAGCAGGGCGTCGATGGTGGACGACAGCGAGGTGACGTCACACTCGACGACCTGGGCGCGGTAGTCGACCAGCCGGTCCTTCAAGAGTTCACGGCGCTCGTGCCGCGTCAGCGTGCCCTCGACGCGGTACTCGCGCGTCGGGGACAGGGTCGTCTGGTGCCCCTCGCTGCCGAGGGCGGTGGCGAGGGAACTCAAGACGCCCTCGCGGCCCGCGACGTCGTCGCCCACGTGGCCGGGGGTGGCGTCGTGCACGGCGCCGTGGTGATGCACCAGCGCGGCGCGCGGCGCGCTCGTGCGACGAGACGTCGCGACCGCGTCGGGGTGGGTCTGGGCGAACCAGGTGCGAAACGACGTCGTCGGAGGGACCGGCGCATCGCGCATCGCACTCCATTTGTTGAGCGGCGGCGGCAGGAAACGCAGAGTCCGTAGTGGCAGTCGTCCGATGAGTCCGCCCAGGGCCACGACGCGCGTGAACAGGCGCGCCGAGGAGAAGCCCTTCTCGACGACCTTCATGGCCAGGAGTTCGGGGTCGCGAGGGTGTTCGCGTCGCTTCTCGTCCACGACTTCAGAACGCAGGCGCACCAGGATCTTGGGGATGTCGATCTTGACGGGACACGCCACGTAACACGCGCCGCACAGCGAGGAGGCGTAGGGCAGAGAGTCCTCGAGCGGCGTTCGTTCGCCGCGTCGCAATTGGGGAACGAGGACCGCGCCGATCGGGCCCGGGTACGGGTTGCCGTAGGAGTGGCCACCGGTGCGTTCGTAGACCGGACAAACGTTGAGACAGGCCGAGCAGCGGATGCAGCGCAAGACGTCGCGACCAGTGTCTTCGGCGAGGGCCGAACTGCGCCCGTTGTCGATGAGCACGAGGTGGAAGTTCGAGGGTCCGTTGCCCGGCGTCGCGCCGGTGAAGATCGAGGTGTAGGGGTTCATGCGTTCGCCGGTCGACGAGCGCGGCAACAACTGCATGAAGACCTCGAGGCTCTGCCAATTGGGCAGAATCTTCTCGATGCCGACGACCGAGATGAGGGTCTCGGGCAGCGTTAAGCACATGCGGCCGTTGCCCTCGGACTCGACGACGACCAGCGCGCCCGTGTCGGCGATGACGAAATTCGCGCCGGAGATGGCGACCTTGGCCGAGAGGAACCGCTGGCGCAGGTGCGCGCGCGCCGCGGCGGCGAGCGCCGCGGGCTCGTTGGTGAGGCCCTCGGGAGCGGGCATGCCTGACTTGCCCATCTCGTCGATGAAGATCTGGCGGATCTGCGAGCGGTTCTTGTGAATCGCCGGCACCAAGATGTGCGAGGGCAGGTCGTCGCCCAATTGAACGATCAACTCGGCCAGGTCCGTCTCGTACGCGGTGATGCCGTGGCGTTCGAGCGCGACGTTGAGTTCGATCTCCGCGGTGGCCATGGACTTGACCTTGACGACCGAATCGACGCCGGTGGCCTGCACCAGGGCGACCACGATCTCGTTGGCCTCCTTGGCGTCGCGGGCCCAGTGCACCACGCCACCGTGGGCCGTGACGTTCTTCTCGAGCTCGACGCAGAGTTCGTCCAAGTGATCGAGCGAGTAGTCCTTGATCGCCGCGCCCGCGCTGCGCAACTGCTCCCAGTCGTCGAGCTCACCCACCACCTTCAGTCGCTTGTTGCGAATGGTGGTCGTCGCGTGCGCCAGGTTGGCCCGCAACTGGGCGTCGACCAGAGCGGTCTTGGCGAGGGTCGGGAAGGGCAGTTCGGTGTCGAAGACCTTAGACACGGGCACTCCCCTCACGACTGGCCAGGATCTCGGCCACGTGCATCATTCGCAGACCGCTGCGCGCGCGCGACGCGAGCCCGCCGATGTGCGTCAGACAGGAGTTGTCGAGGGCGCAGAGCACGTCGGCCCCGGTCGAGCGCACGAGGGACAACTTGTCTTGTCCCATGGCTACCGACGTGTCGGAGTTCTTGATCGAGAACATGCCACCGAAGCCGCAGCACTCGTCCTCTTGGGGGATCTCCACCAGGGTGAGTCCGTCCACGTGACGCAGCAGTTGCTTGGGGGCCTCGTCGAGGCCGAGCACCCGCAGTGAGTGACACGTGGGGTGATACGCGACCGTGTGGTGGAAGCTAGCGCCCACGTCGGTGACCTGCAGGACGTTGGTCAAGAACTCGGAGAACTCGTAGGTGCGTCGCCCGACCTCCTCGAGATCCTGGGCCAACGCCTCGTCGCCGAGGGAGCGAGCCGAGGTCGCGTAGAGGTCGCGTACGGTACCCACACACGACGCCGAGGGCGAGACGATGACGTCGTAGTCACTGAAGACCTCGCGGAATCGCTGGGCCAGGTGCAGACCTTCTTGTCGGTAGCCGGCGTTGAGGTGCATCTGGCCACAGCAGGTCTGCTCGGTGGGAAAGACGATCTCGTGGCCCAGACGTTCGAGAACCTCGACCACCGCCCGCGGCGTGTTCGCGAACAGGCCGTCGTTGACGCAGGTAATGAAGAGGGCGACTCTCATCTCGGGTGTCCTCCTCGGTGGGTGGGGACCGCCATCACACGACAATATCTATCCCTCATGTCGAGCGAGCCCCCCTTTGCGTCAGTCGATTTTAACGTTTCAGTGAGTGTACCGGTGACGAGACTCGTGCGCCGGCGTGGCCAATAAACGGGTCAGTGGTGGTGTCCGGACTCAAGAATTGTGGCCGTCCCGACGAGACGGAGGTGTAATTTGGCGCCAAGGTATCCGTCGCGACGAGGGGGGGGCGCACTGCGTGAGCGACCGAGAGATAGTCCGTCGCTCGAGGGCGCCCCGGTCGCGTCGCCTGGCCCTGGTCACGGTGTGCCTCATCATGTTCTTGACGTTCATGGACATGACCATCGTGTCGGTGGCCCTCGGCAGCGTGCAATCTTCGCTACACGCGGGGGTCACCCAACTCCAGTGGGTGGTCAACGGGTATGGCCTGACCTTCGCGGCGTTCATGCTCTTGGGAGGCACCCTCGGCGACCGCATCGGGCGAAAGCGGATCATGTTGCTCGGACTCGCGACCTTCGCGGTCGGTTCGCTGGTGGGGGCTCTGGCACAGAATCCCGACGTCTTGATCGGCGCCCGTGTCGTGATGGGCGTGGGCGCGGCCGCCTCTGAACCCGGGACGCTGTCAGTCCTTCGACAGCTCTACCCCGAGTCGCACCTTCGCGCGCGGGCCATCGGCACGTGGGCGGCCGTTTCGGGTCTCGCCTTGGCCTTCGGTCCGGTCATCGGGGGTTTACTCGTGGCCCTTGACGGATGGCCCGGCGTCTTCTGGTTCAACGCGATCGCATCGGCACTGGTGATCGCCTTGGCCGTGTCCAGCGTCCCCGAATCATCGAGTCCTCCGGCCAGTCGATTGGACGTCGGGGGTTTTCTCCTCGGGGCGTTAGGTCTCAGCGCGCTGACCTTCGCGGTCATTCTGGGAGAGACC
>Ga0075030_100005073_pt1 | contig 11888 bp, 5 predicted proteins | sample LitLauG_LLR_2012_FD_71393 | JGI IMG/M metagenome (GOLD analysis project Ga0075030, IMG submission 71393) | Freshwater sediment microbial communities from Pennsylvania, USA - Little Laurel Run_MetaG_LLR_2012 | ecosystem: Environmental > Aquatic > Freshwater > Creek > Sediment | place: USA...
ACAAACTCGATCGACAGCACGCCCGGGGCCAGATGAACTCCTGGAGCGAGCCGGTCGAGGCCCGGTCTCGACTTGGCCGGCCGCACGGGAATGCGGACCTGGGTTGCCAACCAATGCTCCTGGGAGGCATCCACAAAGTCCCGCAGGCGCTCCCGCCGCCGCCGCTCCGCCACGTAGCTGTCCTGCGATTGCAGCGCCTCCAGGGTCTGTAGCAGCCCTTGTCGCTCGACCAGGAAAGTTCGGCCCGTCTGGTACCCGCCAAACTGGTGCATCAGTCCTATGGCCCGGCGGCGCTTCAGACCGAAGATCCGCTCGATCCCGGCCCGGTCCACTACCGGCACTTCGAGATCTTCCAACTCCGCCCGGATCTCCGGAAGTCGCAGCAACCATTCGGACTTTGCCGGCATTTTGAAGAGGACCTCAGCTCCAGTATGTTGGTGCACAGTTGTGCAGGGCAAGCCGATTTTTCACTTATGCTAATGCGCGTTAGTAAAACCTTACGGACTGTTAGTATGAACCAGCATGACTGACACGCTGTCCCCTGCTCGCCCGCCGGGAAGCAGCCGCGCCTCAGCGCGGCAAATCCGGGTTGTCTACGTGGTGCCTTTTCGGTTTCGGATCTTGGCAATCGGCGGCCACTCTGAGAACCTTGAGGAGACAGGAGACCGTGGTGAGCACTGTGTAGTGGTCCGACAAGAAGCACGCCGCGCGACGGCGTTTGAATCGAGTGTGCGGAGCGGTTTGGCGTCGGTTCACTTTTTTATGGGGCGGTTTTTCTGCCCCGATCCCGTTGGCACTGTTGTCGCAGGAATCGCTGGGGGCCAAGGATGGCCTCTTCCGGCAGCGGCGGATGCAACGGCGTTTGATCGGCGCCGCTCCCCGGATGAGGTAGCGCTGCTGATCGGCTCGCCTGTAACCTTTCCACCAGACGATCCTCATGACGCTGTACTCCACGGGCATACGCCGCGCCGAGTTGTGCTGCTTGAAAACCACTGACATCGATAGCCAGCGCATGTTGATTCCTGGCCGATGTCGGGGTTGCAAAAGGCAAAGCCGTTCCATCGCGTACCGGTAGCATCGGTCACGGCCTGGGGCGCCGCAACTTTCCGCCCGGCCAACCCGGCGCAACTTGCAGCGTAACCGTGTCCAACCGAGCTGGCGGATGCTGTCGATACCGGTTGTGACAGACCCGTCCGCCGCTGCATCGGGTTCAACTCAGGTATGAAATTCATGGCGTCCAAAAAACTTGATAAGAAAAGCACATTGTAGTATATAATCTTCGCTGTTCGGCAGTTCATGAGGGTGAGCCTGCAAAGCCTGCTGGGGGATGCTGGCGAGGCTAGGCCCTCTTTCGGAGGAGGCGGACGTCATGTTTGCATCGCGCATAGTTTTGATCGGAGTCTTGCTTCTTCCCTCGCTGGCATGCGCTGGCGTCATCAACTTGGATTTCGAGGGTCTTGCCGACGGCACAATCCTAACGAATCAGTACGTTGGCTTTCTCTTCACCAACGCCATCATCGAGACCGCCGGCCTCAGCCTGAACGACCTTGAGTTTCCGCCTCGCTCCGGAACCAACGTCGTCGCAGATGACGGCGGCCTCATGACGATCGAGTTTGCTTCGCCAGTGCTCACTTTTTCGGGCTTCTTCACGTACTCGTCGCCCTTGACGATTGACGCCTTTGACGCGCTGAATCAGTCGGTGGGCACCACAAACTCGGCCTTCTCCGCGAACTATGTTTCATCCGGCAACCCGCCCAACGAGCTTCTTCAGGTCTCGTTCGCTGGCGGAATCTCCGGCGTCAGCATTACGGGCAACCTCGCTGGCTCCTCGTTTGCCCTTGACGACGTAACGATAACCACTCCGGTTAGCGGGCCAGAGCCATCCTCCGGGTTCATGGTGGCCGGCAGTCTCGTGCTGGTTTGTTTGCTTGGGCGCGCGCGCGGTCGGGTCCCCATCAAGTAAAACACTCATTCGCATGCCGAAACGCACCATATTCTCGTTGTTCGCCTTTGCAGTCGCCGCCTCCGGCGCCGGCCCGGTCATCGGCACCGTCGCCGTCACGCCCACCTTTGCGCCCGCAAACACGCCCACTCAAGTCACGATCACAGCGGTCATCACCGACCCCACTCTGGTCGCTAACGGCGCGAACGTACAGCGTCTAAACTCGGCCGGCAACCCGACCGCCGTGCTCGGCATCCTTCACGACGACGGTCTCAACGGGGATCAAGTAGCCGGAGACCACATCTTCACCCTCGTGTTTACGCTGAACGAGCCCAACCCGAGCCGTATCTTCTTTCGCACCACCGCCGCGTTCCAGGGAATCTTGCAGCGGGTTCCATCCAGCAGCCTAGCGGTGGATATCGCGAACTCCGCCAACCCCCTGTCGATCGCCGCAACCGCCGCGCCAGCCCCGAATGCCGCCGGTTGGAACAACAGCGACGTCACCGTGACGTTCGCCTGTGCCGGGGGCGCCGGCGGCTCGGATTCCTGTCCGGGAATCGTGCGCGTTACGACCGAGGGATCGGCGCAAACGATCCAGGGAACCACCACGGATGGGTCGGGGAACAACGCGACAACATCCCTAACCGTCAACCTCGATAAGACCGCACCAGTCCTGAACATTACGTCACCGGCGAACGGTGCTGTCGTCTCTACCCCCGTTATCACAGTAACTGGCACCGTCACGGACGCCCTCTCGGGTGTCGCCACATTCACCTGCAACGGGCAAACAGCTTCCCTAACCGGATCCGCGTTCTCGTGCAACCTGTCCCTGGTCCCTGGCACGAACGCAATCACGGTTCAGGCAACCGATGTCGCCGGAAACACTGCCACCTCCAACCTCAAAGTCACGTACAGCGTCAGCACCCTGGCGATCTCGGCAGCACCGAGTCCCGCACCCAACGCTGCCGGATGGAACAACACCGATGTCACGTTGGCGTTCTCCTGCTCCGGCGGCCTGGCACCGGTCGTCTGTCCCCCGAGTGTCGTCATTTCAAATGAAGGCGGCAATCAGGTCATTTCCCGGACGGCGACAGACGCCGCCGGAAGCACGGCAACGGCCTCGGTGACGCTTAAGATCGACAAAACCGCGCCGACCCTCATAATCGGTTCCCCGGCGTCGGCGGCTACCGTCACGACCCCGCAAATTGCCGTCACCGGCACAGCTACGGATGCGCTCTCGGGCGTTGCCAAGGTCACCTGCAATGGCGTCGCGGCAGTTCTCACCGGTCCTAGTTTCTCCTGCAACCTGACTCTGGCCGCCGGGACGAACACGATCGCCGTTCAGGCAACCGATGTGGCTGGCAACACAGCCTCATCGAACCTGAGCGTCACGCTCGGTACAGCGCTCACGATCTCCGCAACGGCCAGTCCAGCTCCCAATGCGGCCGGGTGGAACAATTCCAATGTCACAGTGACCTTCACTTGTGCCGGTGGTGTCGGAACCGTCACTTGTCCTCAACCCGTGGTGGTTTCGACTGATGGAGCCAGCCAAGCTATTTCGCGGACGGCGACCGATGGTGCGGGAAACACCGCGACGGTCTCTGTGACGCTGAAGATCGACAAGACGCCTCCAGTGGTGGCGATCAGTTCGCCGGCATCCGGCACAACCGTCACAACTCCTCAAATCACCCTGACGGGCACGGCCACGGACGCCTTATCCGGCATTGCCAGCGTGACCTGCAACGGGTCGCCCGCGGCACTCACCCAGTCGGGTTTATCCTGCAACCTGACGTTGATCGCCGGATTGAACACAATCATCGTGCAAGCCACGGATATCGCCGGGAATCCGACTGCGATCTCCATCCCGGTCACGCTTTCCACCTCGAAACTGACCATCTCGGCCTCGTCGAGCCCCTCTCCGAATACGGCTGGGTGGAACAATACCGACGTTACGGTGACGTTCACCTGTTCTGGCGGTACCGGCGCCGTTACCTGTCCTCAACCGGTAGTGGTTTCCACCGAAGGAGCAAACCAAACCATCTCCCGAACCGCCACCGATGGCGCCGGGAACAGCGCCACCGCGTCCGTAACCCTCAGAATCGACAAAACCGCTCCCACGGTCGCGATCAGCTTCCCGACACCGGGCGCAACCGTAACCACTTCCCCAATCACCGTCACAGGTACCGTGACGGATGCCCTTTCCGGCATCGCGCAGGCGACCTGCAACGGTTTGCCCGCGACGATAGCCCAGTCCTCTCTGTCGTGCAACGTGAGTCTTGCCGCCGGCCTGAACACAATCGTTGTTCAAACAACCGACGTCGCTGGAAATGCGACTTCCATTTCAATTCCCGTGACGTTCAGCTCCACTGGCCCGACCATCACCGCCTCCATCGCTCCGCCGCCCAATGCCGCCGGATGGAATGACTCCAACGTGACAGTGAGCTTTACCTGCGCCGGTGGGACACCCCCGCTGACGTGCCCTGCCCCCGTGGTGGTCTCCACGGAAACCGCGGGCCAGGTCGTTTCCGGTACGGTTACCGACAGCGCCGCCAGGAAAGCAACGGCGTCGGTCACGATAAAACTCGACAAGACGCCCCCCTCTTTCACCAGCTTGTCACCGGCCATCGGAAGCACGGTCACGGCAGCCACCCAAACGATCACAGGCACGGTAATCGAAGCGCTCTCCGGCATTGCGTCCGTTTCCTGCAACGGCACTCCTGCCTCCGTGACCGCGTCGGCTTTCACGTGTTCCGTCTCCTTGTCGCCGGGCTCGAACTCCATCAGCCTGAGCGCGACCGACATCGCGGGAAACACCGGCGCCTCAACCCTCACCCTGACTTACGCGCCCATCCCGACGGTCACGTTGACCTCGCCGGCCAACCTGAGCTTCTTGAATATCACCCCGACCACGGTCAATGGAACCGTCAGCGATCCCACTGCGACCGTGACGGTCAACGGACTGGCGGCTCCAGTCAGCAACGGGAGTTTCAGCATCGCACTTCCGCTGGCCGAAGGTCCGAATATCATTACCGCGACCGCTACGACGCCCGCTGGCGCCGCCGGAACGGCGAGCATTCAGGTGACGTTGGACACCACCCCACCGCATGTGACCATTACCTCGCCACCCGACCAGTTCGTCACTACCGCCTCGTCCATCTCGGTGGCAGGGACCGTGAACGACATAGTCGTTGGAACTGTGAACAGCCAGCAGGCTCAGGTGACGGTGGACGGCATCGCGTCACAGGTGGCGAATCGAACGTTCCTCGCGACGAACGTTCCGCTGACTCTGGGCAGCAACACGATTCAGGCGGTGGCGGTTGATCGCGCCGGGAACTCTGCAACCACCCAGATTACCGTTACCAGGCAGGCTCCCCAGCCGGGGCAGATCCAGTTGATTTCCGGGAATAACCAGACTGCCACCATTGGGACTGCGGTTGGCGCTCCCCTGGTGGTTGCATTGACGGATTCCTCCGGCAATCCGGCGGCCAATAAACCCGTGATCTTTACGGTCACACAGAACAACGGAATGTTGAGCGTTGGAGGCGGCACGCCGGCGGCGACCGCCATGGCCACGACCAATGCACAGGGCCAGGCGACAGCGACCTGGACATTGGGCATGCGCTCCGGAGCCGGCAGCGATAGTGTTCAGGCCTATTCGGTCGGGTTCCCAGGGACGGCGGTATTCACGGCGACGGCCACCCAGGCCGCGCCGGGGCTGATCGTGGTGGATTCCGGCAATAATCAGACCGGCGCGGTGAACCAGGCGTTGCCAAAACCGCTGATCGCGGTGGTGGTGGATGCAGGCCACAACCGGCTCGCCGGGATTCCCGTGACGTTTACCATGAAGCAGGGTGGGGGAAGTTTTGGAGGACAGACGACGATTACCGTGAACACGGATTCCGACGGACGGGCTGCGGCCACGCTCACATTGGGGTTCCAGGAAGGGTCGTCAAACAATCTGGTAACCGCCGATTTCTCCGGTGATCTTGGGTTCGCGGCTAGCTTCACTGCATCCGGGCTCGTACCAGGCAATCCGAGCGCGACGGAAATCTCAGGACTAGTGCTGGACAACAGCAACCGACCGATTCCGGGCGTCACGATCCGGGCTGTGTTGACGAACCTGCTTAACTCCAACAGCGGTTCCGTGCAAGCCTCGGCGACGGTACAGACTGATTCGAACGGCCGGTTCACGATATACAAGGCTCCAGTGGGTTTCGTGAAGCTGCTCGTAGACGGCTCGACCGCGACCGCTCCAGGAGCATTTCCAACTCTCGACTACGACATGGTCACCGTCGCAGGGCAGATTAACACTGTTGGCCAGCCGATCTATCTGCTTGCGATCAAGACCAACAATCAGCTTTGCGTGACAGCGACCACGGGAGGTGGGACACTGACCATTCCCGAAGCGCCCGGCTTTTCTCTGACCTTCGGGCCAGGACAGGTGACTTTCCCTGGTGGATCAAAAACCGGCTGCGTTAGCGTGACGGTCGTCCATCCGGACAAGGTTCCGATGGTTCCTGGTTTCGGGCAACAGCCACGCTTCATCGTGACGATTCAGCCGTCAGGTGCGTTGTTCAATCCTCCTGCGCCGATAACCCTTCCGAATGTGGATGGACTCACTCCCAGAGAAGTCACTGAAATGTACTCCTTTGACCACGACATCGGTTCATTCGTAGCAATCGGGACAGGAACGGTGAGTGACGACGGCCAGGTGATTCGGTCCAACGCGGGAGTCGGCGTGCTCAAGGCGGGTTGGCATTGCGGTGGGAACTCATCTACCGCAGGTGCGGCCGCCACCTGCGGCCCGTGCGCGTTCTGCGACGGTCAGAACTGTCAGCCGAATCCTGTCCAAGGGAACAATTGCGTAAACCCATGCATTGTGGGTGGAACCGGGAAATGCGCGAACGGCTACTGTACCGGACAGGTGAACGTCGGCGCTCCTTGCGGTGGCGGTGGTACATGCGACCAGAACGGGAATTGCGTTTTCCCGTGCGTGGGCCCAAATTGTACTTGCACCGGTCCCAATTGTGGTGGCTGCCCCAACTGCAACAGCGGCAATCCATGTATCGATGATTCTTGCGTCAATAGCCAATGCGTGGCAACACCAAATCAACTCTGCCAAAATGCATGTACCGGCAAACCACCTGGGGCCAGCTGTAACGTGGGTGGATTAACCGGAGTTTGTGACTCAACGGGAAACTGTAACCTTTGTACCTCTGTTGGTGCGGGCGCCAGCTGTTACTGCGCTGGAGCTGGTATCGGAACTTGCAATAGTGCGGGACAATGTAATTGCCCTCAAACGTGTAGTGGCGCACCGGACGGTACTGCTTGTACAGATGCGAGATTCTGCACGTCATTCGATGGTGTCTCCTTAGGGGCCGATGCTTGTTTTTCAGGCACGTGTCGAGGAGCCGCGGTTGCGGATCAGTCAGTCGGATCACTTACGATTCCTTTCAACTTCTCCAACATAGCCACGGCGTTCTTCACGACTCTGTTCGGCGAGGCTGAGCTTGTTACCGCGGGGATTGTACAAACAAGCCCGACTCTCGGTGCCGACCTATCCCTTAAGCTGGTTGAAACTTGTTGCGAAACAAAACAGAGTCTAGTACCTGGACTCCAAATCGACTTCAAAGGCAAGGGCGGTCTAGAGGCGAAGATTACTGCGGCTAGCACTTCGACCTGGCTTAGAAATCTAATTAATTCGAAGGTGTCTGATCCAATAGATCGCCAGACCATTCTCGATTATTTCGATACCGTGAATTTGAATCTTACTGCGAGTTCCTCGTTATCCGGGGGGATTTCTGCATCAGCTAATCTCTGTACGCTCAGTCCTCATTTTGATCTCAGTGACTTCACCTTGGCAGGCGAGCTAAGCGGTTCCGTTTCACTTCCAGCGCCATCACCAACGCTCAAGAGTGTTGGGTGGACATTCAGTCTGAAATATTCCTGCGATGCTGATGCGCTCTCATTCTTTAATTTAATTCAACTTGCATCGCTCGATCTTCCATCGCTAGTGCCTACACTTACGTCATTGCTTTCGTCCGGTCTCCCGACATTCCACAATTGTAAATACGAGGGCATTAACGCAGGATTTGGAATCGAGATGCAGAACGGCCATAAATACTCTGGGACTTATACTACCTCTGCGGATGGCAAGACGTTTGATTTCAATATCTTCTAATCCGATGAATTGGCAGATGGCAGCTATGGTGCTCCGCATCAGCACACTGCTGCTTCTAGCGGAACAATGTCAGGCTCAGAGCCCAGTCACAAAAAGTAGCTCTCCGGCCGAGAACATCGGAAGGGAGACTGCAGTGCTATCGCATTTACAGGATGAGTCGCTAAACGTTCCTATAAGGGATCTGCTATCTTACGGTCGCCGACTCTTCGACGCCAACTGGACCGAAGAAGAAGGTGGCGGACGACCCCTAACAAAAGGAACTGGTCGTCCACTATCCGATCCATCACTCCCCCTGACCGGCACTCGCGCCTTCAACCGTATATCCGCTCCCGACGCCAACTCCTGTGCAGGATGCCACAACGCTCCTTTCGGAATCTCCGGCGGTGCTGGAGATTTCGTGGCAAACGTCTTCGTCCTTGGCCAGCGATTTGATTTCGCCACTCTAGACCCATTGGATAAACTCCCCACCCGTGGCGCGGCCGATGAAGAGGGCGACGTCACCGGACTGGCGACGATGGCGAACTTGCGGGCTACAACTGGACTCTTCGGTGCTGGTTATCTGGAGATGCTCGCCCGTCAAATCACGGAAGACCTTCAGACAATCCGCGCAACGATCAAGCCCGGCCAGACCAAGGAACTAATCGCCAAAGGCATCCACTTCGGAAAGCTGGCGCTAACCAGAACGGGAACTTGGGACACTTCGAAGGTGGAGGGCCTGCCGCGGCTAAGCCTCCTCTCTACGATTTCGAGCAACCCACCCACCTTGGTGATCCGGCCGTGGCATCAGGCCGCTAACGTCGTGTCCATCCGCGAGTTCACGAACAACGCGTTCAACCAGCATCACGGAATTCAATCGACCGAACGTTTCGGAGTCGATACAGACCCCGACGGCGACGGCTTTAAGAACGAACTGACCCGCGCGGATGTGACCGCGGTGAGCGTGTTTCAAGCCGCGCTCCAGGTACCGGGACGCAGAATACCCCGAAATCGCGAAGTGGAAGAGGCGGTTCTGTTGGGCGAGAAGGTCTTCGAACGGATCGGGTGCGCGTCCTGTCATATTCCCCGACTGCCACTTGACAAGAAAGGCTGGATCTACACAGAACCGAATCCCTACAACCCCCCAGGTAACCTGCGCACGGGGGAGACGAAGACCCTTTTCGTTGATCTTTCGAGCGAACAACTTCCGGCACCGAGACTGAGGCCGAACTCTTCGGGCGTCGTGTGGGTGGAAGCCTACACCGATTTCAAGCTGCATGACATCTGCGAGCCGGAAGACGCGGAGCCGCTCGATATGAACCAGCCCGTGTGGTCTAAGAAGTTCAAGGAAGGTAACCGGCGATTCTTGACAAGGCGGCTGTGGGGCGCCGCCAATATGCCAAATCACTTTCACAACGGCATGTACACCACGATGCGGCGGGCGATTCTGGCACACGCGGGCGAGGCGATCGAACAACGGAGAGCGTTTGAGGCTTTGACGGCGCATGAACGGGATTCGCTGATCGAGTTCTTGAAAACGCTCCAGGTGCTGCCGCCGGGAACCAAGGATTTGATTGTGGACGAGAACTTCAAGGCCAGGGAATGGCCGCCCTCGTGGGCGAAAGGGGGCAAGGGATGAATCCGTCCCTAGGCAGGTCAAGCGCTGTGCGACTCCTGATGTTCGCGCTGGCCTCTATGGTGGACGTCACTTTCGCGGCTGAAGCGGCTTCTTCAGCGGTCACGCCGGAAGTTACGATCCAGGTGTTTTCGGATTTCCAATGCCCGTACTGCAAGCTGTTCGCGTCCGCAGTTCGAGAGGTACAGAACAAGGGCGTGGAAGGCATTAAAACAAAGGTCGAGTTCAGGAGCTTTCCCTTGGGCTTCCATCCTTTCGCCCAACTCGCGGCGCAGGCCGCACTGGCCGCGGGCGAGCAGGGCAAGTTCTGGGAGATGCACGACCTTCTCTTCGCCAACCAGTCCGCGCTCGGACGCGACGATCTGCTGCGCGACGCGCAGAAGCTGGGACTCGATATGGACCGCTTCCGCCGCGATCTGGACAGCGACCGTCTCAAGCAGGCGATTGAACGCGACAAAGCAGAGGGAACGAAGCTCGGTGTGACCGGTACACCCACGTTTTTCGTCAACGGCAAGGAATATTCGGGGACGCGCTCCTATGAGCAGTTGAAAGACCTGATTCTGGCGGAGCAGCGCCGGCAGTGGGCGGTTTCCGAGATCACGGACAGCCTGATGAGCCTCGGACCCGCCGGCGCGCCCGTCACGCTGGAGTTCTTTGCGGATCTGGAGAGCCCGGTGAGCCGGCCGGCAACGTCCGTCGTGGAGGAAGTGCTGAGACGGTACCCATCAACGGTCCGCCTGCAGTTCCGCAATTTCCCCCTGGCGTTTCATCCGCAGGCGCCGCTGGCGCATGGGGCGGCGATGGCGGCGGCGCGGCAGGGTCACTTCTGGGAGTTCGTGACCTTTATTCTGGACCACCAGGATGCGCTCCGAGAGCAGGACCTGATCGCCTATGCGGGCCGCCTCGGCCTGGATGAGACCAGTTTCGCCGAGACGATCCGGCAGCGCCGGTACGCGGCCCGAGTGGACGCCGATGTAGCCGACGGTTTCAAGCGGGGGATTCGAGGGAGCCCCGTGATCTTTGTGAACGATAAACGCATTGATGGCGTTCCGAGCCTTCAAATGCTTGCGGAGTATGTCGACGCGGCCCTTGCGGCGAAGACCGCAGGCGAGGCCGCGGCAGAACCGGCCAGGAAGTACTGACCAATGAGCGCCAGAGCCATCTACAGCCTCTCACGAGCCGCAGTAGCAATCGCGGCGATCCTCTGTGGAACGTCCGCTGCCCTGGCCCAACTGAATCAGAATTGCACCGTGAGTGTTTTGAACCGCACGGTCCCAGTGAATGCGGATGGTACGTGGGTACTGCCGAACGTTCCGGCGAACTTCGGCCAGGTGAAGGCTCGGGCCACGTGCATTCAGAACGGCGTGACCGTCTTCGGCGAATCGGCATTCTTCACAGTGCCGGCGAATAATGCAGTGAACCTGCCAGCCATCATTCTGGGTTCAACCACTCCCATTCCGGCCTCGCTAGTGATCGCGCCTTCGTCGGTTTCCCTCACCACCGCAGGGCAGACGGCGCAACTCGTAGTTACGGCGACCTACCCGGACGGCTCCACAAAAGATGTCACCGCTGCAAGCACCGGAACGAATTACACGATCAGCAACGCCGCATTCGCTACGATCACCGCCAGTGGGCTCATTACTGCGGTATCGAGCGGCACCGCGGTGATTCAAGCGAACAACGACGGTGCGACGGCGATCGCCACCGTTCCCGTTGTATTGGGCGGAGCCACGGTGGGTGGCATTCCGGTATCGTGGCTCATCGCCAACCGGCTGAATCCCGACGACCCCCTGGTGCCTTTCGAGGACCCGGACCGCGATGGCCTCACCAATTTGCAGGAGTTCCAGTTGGGTACCGACCCCAACAACCCTGATACCGACGGCGACGGTCTAACCGACGGCGACGAAGTCAACATTTACCATACCAGTCCTCTGCTTGCCGACACCGATGGCGATTTGATCCCGGACGGTGTGGAGGTGCAGACCGGAACTAATCCGTTGGACCCGAAGAGCTACGACCTGAAAAAGGCGACGGCAACTTCGACCCTCACTCCACCTTTGCTCACCTTTACGACAAGCGTCGCAAACCCCGTCCTTTCGGCGCAGTTGAGCTGGAAGGTAACCCTGATTGACGGAAAGACCACCCTTAACCTC
>Ga0075030_100005074_pt1 | contig 11886 bp, 15 predicted proteins | sample LitLauG_LLR_2012_FD_71393 | JGI IMG/M metagenome (GOLD analysis project Ga0075030, IMG submission 71393) | Freshwater sediment microbial communities from Pennsylvania, USA - Little Laurel Run_MetaG_LLR_2012 | ecosystem: Environmental > Aquatic > Freshwater > Creek > Sediment | place: USA...
TCCCTTCGCTCTTCACTTGACCGCTCGCGTCTTTCACGCAATAGCTGATTGTCTTCTTGTGAACATCTAAGCCGATGTAATACATAATGTCCTCTAGAGGAGCCTCCTTGGTGTCTTCTGAATCAGCTTTCCGCTGAGTTCAGCTTTTTTGTACACCATGCGCTCCTCCCGACTTATACATTCAAACAATCCACCCCAAGCTGTGCTAACGCGCGGTAAAACTGCCGACCGGCGTCCAACTGCTTAGGTCGCATTAAGCAGGAGCACGACGCGCCAACTGCATGCGGCGGCGCGGGATTTGGCCGGTCCTGGCGCCTTCAATTACGAATACCAAGGCGGCGATCACACGACCGAGATACGCATGGTACAGTTTTTCAAGGTCAAAGATGTTTTTGTTACACGCGAAATTCAAGTATCGCTTCGCACTTGTCGCGCTTGGGCTTCCGCTACTTGGGCTCGTTTTAATAATAAGCGCACAAGCCTTTCACTTCACATGGATGAAGGTTGAGGTGGATCGTCTCCTCGCGGAAATTGGATCTCTCCTCGTAGTGGTTTCGCTTCTACACTGGCTCTTCGAACTAGGGCTTAGAGAAGAGATGCTCCGCGACGTCGCTGAGACGGCAACCGGCAGTTCTCTGTTGCACGAAAACGGCCTTGAAACCTGTAATATCGATTCGCGTCAGGTGGATCATCGTGCCCATTGGGAGCAGCCTGGCAATCTCACGATTGGGCGTCAATATTCGACGGCCTTGTTCAAGAACTATCATGAACTCTTTAAGCAACGTTGCGCAAGGGGATTCAAAACGACAGTCATAGTTTTGGGAGCCGAGGGCCACGCTTCTATTCTCGACCAGTCTGGAGTGGAAAGACGCACGATTCAAACTTCGCTAAGGGAAACGATTGATCTACTGAAGGAGCTGGATAGTGGGGCGGAGAAGCACATTAAGATTAGGTATCACCACGCAGTGCTTCGTTATTCTTTTATTCACACTAACGAGTACATCTGGATTACGTTTTATACAAATAGCTCCGGCAGGGCTACTGTTCCCGCCTTCAAAGTCCGTGCAAACACTCCCCTTTTTGAGTTTTTCTCGAGAGATATAACTCGATTATCGGAGCAATCTCATGCAGCGAACTGAGCTCTTAGACCTATTCGAAAGAGTGTTGCTGACAAGAGGTCCTGATGAGGTGAGAACTGCTCTAATGAACCTTGACACTGGCCCCGGATCCGATTTAGATTCGCTTACGATAATTGCAAATGCTGGCATTCATGAAATTCCAAAGGCGTTCCTTCGTGGCGAGGTTTACGAGGCCAGTCGCGGCGATTGGGATGCATCAACTGAAGAGGCGTTAATTGGAGAACTTATTACAATTCTCTCCCGGTTGGCAAACAAACTACGCTCGCAACAGTGGCAACGCGTGTATCTTATTCCAACTGGTCACCCCATCTTGTCGATTCAGATCAAGGCAATGGTGTTTAGGCTTCTGAGATTGAACACTATCGATCTTTACTATAAGGCAGGCAAATACTTTGAAGTCGACCTGGATCAACGAGGCATCGCGCTGAAGGCAGGAAGCCGTGGTTAGCTGTAATGCTTTCGATGTGCTTGCTCAAATTGTGGAGGTTAATCCGTCGATTGAGGGGCTAACGCTAGTCTCATACATGGAGAAATTGAATTGGCGAGATTTAACACAAAGCCAAGGTCTAGCGGAGCTTGATGCGTTAATAGTTGGCACTCAACAAGACCGTGGCGAAAGGGCCCTTCGCAAGATCGTGCGCACCGAAGCAACTGCAGCGAGGCTGCGGTGCGTCGCCGAGGAGTTGCCGAAAGAACAATTGCTGGGTGTCTTTTCGAAAGTTTCTCTAGTTGATGGCGGAACGGCACACATACCTATGATGGATTTTTCATGTGTTCCATCGGATCGAAACTTGGAACTGCTTAAGAGCTTGCTCAAGAGCCTCGGCGGAGGAAAGGGATTTCTGTTGGAATCTGGCAAGTCTTATCACTACTATGGAACCCAAATATTAGATGAAGAGGGCTGGAGGATTTTTCTTGGAAAGTGTCTATTGATGTCGGACCATAGCGACAGCAGATATATTGGGCACCAGCTAATTGATGGACATTGCGTCTTACGTCTGTCAGCCGGCAAGTTGAAGCAAATGCTTCCCAAGCTGGTCACCGTAGTTGTGTGACGTTGGTATAACCGTATCGCGACCGCCCTGCCTAACGCTTCGACGGATGGAAGACTCTCGGCGAGTCGGCTTATGACCCCAATTCGAACGGATGACGAGCAACACGGACGGAACAAGAAGATGATTGACCTACGGCGAAAGGGGCCACAGTCATGAAGAAGAAAACAAATCTTAAACGAAAGACCAGCTGTGCGAAGTCTATCCTGCGCCTGCCTGATCTGGAAGTCGCGAAAACAATTCACTTTGAGCCGAATTTTCGAAAACAGCCATTTCCAATTCGCTCGCCTCCATGTAGTGTTTTACGATGGCCCAAAGCTCACTACTGATGGCTTGATCATCAGCGCGCAAAGCCGTATAGCCGTACCTGCCAATCCTGATACGATCGCGTCGATAATCATACCGAGCGAAGCTCGTCATCACGAAGACATTGAATGCTGAATTCGCATGCGATTTCAAAACCGGATTTTCTGCACTCATAACATCGTGTCCTTTTGCCGAAAGGACACATAACATCAAGATTTTAGCGCCGAAACGGACTGTCGCTGTTAAGGAGAGCTCGTTCGATGTCGAAAACATTCAAAACGTAATCCTAAAGGGCAAGTAATCAGCTACTCGTGGGAACGTGGCCACCGCAATCTTGGTCCAGTGCAGGGGAGCCAATTCTCATTTGGGCTCATTTTCGACCCGTTAAAGCAGTTTCCGCTACGCTCGGATTGATTGGCAACCGCAGAATCTTACTGACGGTGGACTTAGGAATCGGCCCGCCGCGCGTCAGGTGCTCTGCATGCGCAATAGCAGCGAGTTCCCCGATCGAATGCTCGCCCGTGGCACATAGCTCATAAAGACGGCGCACGATCGGCGAGCGCGGGGTCGGGAATAATGGTGCGCTTCCCGTTGGTTAGCACCGTCGCGTTCAGGTAGCCGATAGGCACGTAGGACGGCCAGATGCCCTGCCAGCCCTTGTCGACCATGCCTTTGCAGGTTTGCTCGCTGAGATCGTCGATGAAGTTTTTCGCCATCAATCCTATTGGATTGATACCAAAAACAGGAAAGCGCGTTTTTGTTTTGAACTGCAAATAGATTTTTCCGCCATGTTCCGCAAATGCCGCAAACCGCCGCAAAGTGAAGAATTTGCGTTCGATAAAGCGCTTGATGATGACCGGAACGCTTAGATACTCGCCGGATCGAGCGCCCTTATTCCCGAATATCGCTTAAAATCATCGCCATTGAAGGTAAGAATCGACATCACCCCATGCACCTGCATTAGGGCGGCAAGATGCGCGTCGTGGGCTTGCTTGCCGGAAACGCCGTGCGCAACAACAAGGCGCTCCCATGTCGGCAATACTTCGGCAGTATAGGGAAGTACCCGGAATAGCCCCCGCAATGCCGCAATCTCCCTTGCGGTCGTCGATGACGACATGCCTAGCCCGTTTTTGTCCTGCGGGCGCGTAGCGACCGACCAAAACTCGACCAGATTTTGTGGGCCGATGCATAGTGTTTCCTGACGACCCCTCAGTTTAGCCAGCGCGTTCTCCACGATCGGGTAATGTTCCGCAGACGTATCAACGGACCGCAGCAGAATATTGGTATCGACGAAAATCACAATTAACCAAGCGCTTAGTCGTACATGGAATCGCGGCTCACTGCATAATCTGACAAGGGCGGCAGATTGTCGTGATCGTGACTATGTGCCCATTCCTTGAATCGGCGCATCCATTCGTCAGGACTTAGCTGCTCACTCTCTGTGACCGGCCTGCGCGCTGCTACGAGAGTCTGGGCAATGACTTCTTCGAGCGCCATCCCGCGCGACTGCGCTTCGGCGAGATAGAGCTGCTCGATGTTCGGCGGCAGATTGAGCGTAACAGTCATAACACGTTCTCTTTCGATTATCTCAAGGTCAGAAGGTGCCGGCCATGTTTCCATGGCCCACCAGCCCCGGCCTCCAACTCGGCGCTTAGGGCTTGCATCCCTGCATTGCCCGATCTTCCGGCTGGCCTGCCAGCATTCTAACCCACCCCGCCCTGGCAGGAAGGCGTTAAATCTCGGGCAGCGGAGCCCCGATACTATGCATGCCTAACGCCCACTTTCACGATCAAGCCAGTGGTGAATCTATGATGAGGGTTTGTAAGATTCACTCTGCGCGTTCGCGCGCAACTCGTAGAAAGCTCCGATTCAGCGGCGTAGGCGCGAAACCCCGGCTTAGGAGATTCCTCGCCCGACTGCGCAAGCTTTACCAATAGTTTGAAGGGACGTCCTTGACACCCGATTGCTTCGAACCCACGGCTCCGTCAGGCCGCCAAGGCAGCAAAACAAATCGCCGAGACAAGCGTGTACGCACCTCGGCGATGTACGGGAGTTCGCGATCTCTCCGCGCCTTCAAAATCGGATCGCAGATCGGGCTAACAGACAGACTTTGATTCACAACCCAAGCAAACGGCGTTATGCCGGCGCGCTCCAGATCCTCCTGTAGCTTCTCCGCTTCATGAATCGGAGTCGCCTCGGGCAACGCCACGAGAATGACGTGAGTAAATCTCGGGTCGCGCAGTCTTGGCAGCAATTCCCGAACAGCCTCGGGCGTCTGCTTGGTTGAGCGAGAAACTTCATGATGATACGCTTGGGCGGCGTCGAGCAAGAGGATTGTATGACCGGTGGGAGCCGTATCAATCACGATAAACCTATCTTTGCCTTCCGCAACAACATCTGCAAACGCTCGGAACACCGCGATCTCCTCGGTACAGGGAGAGCGCAAATCTTCGTCCAGCAAAGCTTGGCCTTCAGCGTCTAGAAACGAAGCGGATTGTGCGCGGATATCCGCTGAATACTTCAACGTTTCGGCGGCCGGATCGATGCGACTGACGAGCAGATTTGGAATATCGGATGCAACGATGCCACTTAGGTGCGCGGCGGGATCAGTAGTGGTTAGATGCACCGGATGGCCGCGATGCGCAAGCTGTACGGCGATAGCGGCGGCAATGGTTGTTTTTCCCACACCACCTTTACCCATCGTCATTACGACGCCCGGCCCGGCTTTTTCGATTTGATCGACAAGCGAACCAAGTGATTCACCAGGTTTGATCGCCTCAATTCCGTGGTTATCATCGTAGTCAATGGGCGCGGCTTCATTGATAAACATCCGTCGCAAATTCTGGATGCCAATCAACGCGTAAGGCAACAGGGGAATGGTCAGACGAGGGAGCGAGGCCAGTTCCGCAGGGATTTGTGATACTGCCAGGCGGCCACGTTCTTCCAAATGCTCAGCAATGGGATCTCGTTTGCCGGCGGCGGTAAAGACTCCGTTCAACACCAGCATTTGATTCAGCACGCCGAGTTCTCGGAGTTCAGCGGAGGTGCGTTGCGCCTCGAGTAAAGTGGATCGCTCGGGTCTGCTAACCAGGACCACTTTCGTGTGATCCGCGTTGGTCAGATTATGCAGACTGACCTCATACAGACCACGCTGCTGTTGGAGCCCCTTCAGTGGACCTAGGCACGAGACACCGGTGGTGTTGGTTTCGATAAAGCTGGTCCAGGCGGCGGGCAGCTTGAGCAGGCGTAGCGTGTGCCCGGTGGGGGCGGTATCAAACACAACGTGATCAAAGGCGCCGGTGGCTTCTTGATCGGCAAGAAGCTTGGTGAACTCATTGAAGGCGGCGATCTCCACCGTGCAAGCCCCTGAGAGTTGTTCTTCCATGCTGGTGATCGATGCTTTGGGCAGAATGTCGCGGTAAGGCCCAACCACTTGTTCCCGGTATGCCGCTGCTGCAGCGGCGGGATCGATGTTCAATGCGGACAACCCTTGAATTCCGGGAACAGATTGCGGAGTAGAGGAAAGGCGTAGGCCAAGGACCTCGTCAAGATTAGAGGCGGGATCTGTGCTGACTAGCAGAACGCGTTTGCCGTGGTCGGTGAGTGCCGCGCTGGTGGCACAGGCAACGGAAGTTTTGCCGACGCCACCTTTGCCTGTGAAAAAGAGAATGCGCGGCAGACTGAGCAGATATTCTTGGGAGTTCACAAGGCTCTAGCCGGCACTCTGAATCACCGGCAACGAGAGACCCGGTTCAGCTTCGACCGGATCGATTCCTATCATTTGAGCAAGGCGCTTGCGATCGGGATAGAGTCCTTTGGTCACAATCTGGCCGTTGACGAGAATGAGCGGCAGGCAGTTATTTCCCTCGTTGGTAATAGCGGCTTTCACTAATTCATTGGCAGCAAATGCCTGGGGTTCGTGGGAAAGATTGTGGCGGCTGACACGCACACCTCGATTGGCGAGCCAATGCAGGTCTGCCACGAAACGGGGCAGCACGGGATCGACAACCGGTCCGCACACGCCCGTGGAGCAACACATGGGGGGATCAAACACTTCGATGGTTTTCATAGCTAAATTCAACTTTCCTTGACTGAAGATACTGGGGCGAACACACCGGTTTTCAACTCGTTTGCAAAACGCGTCTTCATTTCGTCTCTCACTTTTCGAAATGCGTTCATCCTCACTTCTTCTGTCTCTTCATTCGGCCCGGGAGGATCTTGGAAAGGCCAATGCATTCGTTTGGTAACCGCAGGAAAGATGGGGCAACTCTCCTTGGCGTTGTCACAGACGGTGATTACGAAATCGAAGGGCTTGCCTGTAAATTCGTCGACTGACTTAGAGCGGTGCCCGGTTAGATCGATTCCTAATTCGCGCATGGCCGCGATCGCCTCCGGTCGAACGCTGCTGGGCTTCGTGCCGGCGCTCGCTACCTCGAAGCGATCGCCCGCCATGTGCCGGAGAAGGCCTTCCCCCATTTGGCTGCGAGCCGAGTTTCCGGTACATAGAATTAGAATTGACTGTTTTGACATAAGCAATCTCCCACTGGTCCCACCCTGCTTCACCGACAATCAGCAGTTCACCCTTCGACTCGTTCGCGCTCTTGTGTCTGCGCATGCGGCAAGACAACATCTGTGGCCCCTGCGGCTGTGGCGGGCGTGAGCCAGCGAAATAAGAAGGTTGCTGCCGCTGCGCCCAAAAGCTGCGCCAAGAGAAACGCAGGAACATCCGCAGGTGCAATGCCGGCGAAGGTATCGGTAAGCGAACGCGCCAGCGTAACGGCGGGATTCGCGAAAGAAGTGGAAGCAGTGAACCAGTATGCACCTGTGATGTAAGCGGCCACAGCGTAAGCAACCGCCGAGGAGCGAAACCGGCTGCAGCCCCAAATCACACTGAGGAGCCCGAACGTGGCGACGAACTCGCTAAAGCCTTGCGCGAAGCCAGATCGCGCGTGCCGGGAGATTGAATACAAGGGCAGACCAAACATAATGTGTGCCGCAGCCACTCCAGCGAGCCCGCCCGCAATTTGTGCGGCAAGATAGCCAGTGACGTGTTTCCAAGGCAAGCCACCCAGCATCGCATCGGCCAGGGTCACGGCGGGATTGAAGTGTGCGCCTGAGATGGGACCGAAGGTGAGTATCAAAGCCGCGAGCGTTGCTCCGGTGGCAATGGTGTTGGCAAGCAACGCGATGGCGACGTTTCCGGCCGCCAACCGGTCGCCCATGATGCCGGAACCAACCACGGCGGCTAAAAGGAGGGCTGTTCCCAGCGCCTCCGATACAAGTTTTCGGCTCATGCGTTACAGGGGCAGTTCCCGCCACAGCAAGCTTCGGGTGCTGGTTTCTTAGCGCGAATGAATGCGCTCACGATTTTGCCATCGACTTGGGCGGCGACTTCATCCACGTTGATGCCCTTAGCCGTTAAAAACGAACGGGCATCTTCAATACTGTACGTGCGCGTAACTTCGACGTCGATTGCCTCAAAGCCAACTTGCGCCAGCTTCTCGCGATATTCGCTTTCCTGCAGAGCGCCAGCGATGCAACCCACCCAAAGTTCCATATTCCTACGAACTTCGTCGGGAACTTGGCCACGCACGACCACGTCTGAAACAGCAAAGCGGCCCCCCGGTTTCAGGACGCGAAACGCTTCGGCTATCACGCGGTCTTTATCGCCGGAAAGGTTGATGACGCAGTTGGAGATGATCACGTCCACCATGTTGTTCGGTAGCGGAATGTTTTCAATTTCGCCTTTGATAAATTCGACGTTCTCAATGCCGGCTTTGCGTTTGTTTTCGTTTGCCAGCGCCAGCATGTCATCGGTCATATCAAGACCATAGGCCCGACCTTTGGGGCCCACACGTTTGGCGGAAAGAATCACGTCGATTCCACCACCGGAACCAAGATCCAGAACCACCTCGCCCGGAGCTAAGTGCGCCAGGGCGGTGGGATTACCGCAACCCAGAGACGCTTTCAAAGCTGTGTCCGGTAACTCACCGGATTGCGCTTCGTCATAGAGGTTGGAAGTGATTGGATCGCACGATGCTGCGGCGCTTCCAGAACAGCACTCTGTCGTGGCACAGCAGTCGGCCGGGAGGCCTTCGCCCTTTGTCACGCGGCGAGCGGCTTCCCCATATTTTTCCTGCACAAGTTCCTTGATAGCCATGATCTTCTCCTTTATTTGCAAATCTCGATGACACACTCCGGGGCAATGGCTTTGTTCCTGGTGCAGCACTCCGCATACAGAAATCCAAGCAATTCCTTCAACGCATCCGTGTTCGCCGTGTACCAAAGAAATCGATTATCGCGACGCACGTTTACGAGTTCTTCGTTCTTCAGTTTGTCCAGATGATGAGAGAGGCTCGACGGAGGAATGTCGAGCTCATTACCGATGTCGGAAGGCACCATACCCTCGGGGTGAGCTGACAGCAGCAGCCGCATGATTTTTAACCGAGGCTCTGTCCCCATTGCCGAAAGCATGTCGGCGTAACGCGGTACATCCGGTTCGTTCTTTGATTTCGCCATCTATGCCAATTCCTCCTCTTCGCGCGAGCCTGCCGGGAATGCCGGGATGCTCACGGTTTCCATGATTCGAGTATTGTCGAAATGTCGTGGCCGTGTCAAGCAGTTTCTCTTACCCCTCTCTCCGCCGTGGAGCCTTACCTGGATGGAGATGATTCCCCGGCAGCAACCCGCCCGCAAAAAACAAGCGGCATCTGCGCGCTGACTCGATGCATCAAATGATGCATGATCGCTAAATTAATCCTTTCAGCAGGACTTGCCGCAGCTTCGATGTTGGCCGGTTCCAGCATTTACGACTTCACGCTGAATTCCATTACAGGGCAGCCGGTTTCGCTAGCGCAGTACAAAGGCAAAGTGGTGATGATCGTCAATGTGGCGAGCAAGTGCGGCTTCACACCGCAATACAAGGGACTGGAAGCACTTTATACAAAGTACGAGGGCAAGGGACTAGTGATCCTCGGTTTCCCCGCCAACAACTTCATGAGCCAGGAACCGGGCACGAACGCCGAGATTCAAACGTTCTGTTCTCGAACTTACAACGTCACCTTTCCGATGTTTTCCAAAATCTCGGTTAAGGGTTCAGACCAAGCGCCTCTGTATCAATTTCTAACCGATAAGAAAGCCAACCCCGCAACAGGCGGCGATATTGGCTGGAACTTTACGAAGTTCGTGATTGATCGGAATGGAAAGATCGTCGCGCGCTTTGATTCGGCAGTGGAGCCAGAATCGAGCGAAGTGACGAAAGCCATCGAAACGGCGTTAATACACTAGACGTTAGGATGATAACGGCGTGTATTTCTGACTGGATCGCAGCAGAGGGGACGCCATTGCCGCCGGGCGTGAGTTGGATTCCGGAACTGCGGTCTTACAATTTTTCGCTCTATTCCAAACATGCAGAATCGGTGACCCTTCTCCTTTTTCAGGAGGCCGATCTGGTTACGCCTGTTCTCAGTCGCAAGTTTGATTACCTGCGGAACAAGACGGGTCGGGTGTGGCATTGCGTTGTTTCAGAAACGGAGGTTGGAAAAGCACGGTATTACGGCTATTCAGTGGATGGTCCGCCGCCGGGGGGGCCATTTGAATTGCACGTCTTCGATCCGGAAAAGGTGCTCCTTGATCCTTACGCCAAGACGGTTTTGATACCGCCAACGTTTGATCGAGTGGCGGCGATTCGGCCCGGAAGTAACGCTGGAAAGGCGCCGCTGGGTGTAATTCCTCTTGATACTCAGCCTGTGCCGGACCAACGGTGTGTAAACCGGCATGGATCGGACGCTATCATTTACGAACTGCACGTCAGGGGATTCACACAGAATCCAAACTCTGGAGTTGCCACCGACAAGCGGGGAAAATATGCCGGTGTGATTGAGAAGATTCCTTATTTGAAGGAGTTGGGCGTCACGATTGTGGAACTAATGCCGGTTTTTCAGTTCGACCCGGCGGGGACAGATTTCTGGGGCTACACGCCTTTGAACTTCTTTGCGCCGCATGGCGGCTATGCGGATAGCGCTGTGGACGCTCATCGGGAATTTCGTCAAATGGTGAGAGCGCTGCACGACGCCGACATAGAAGTAGTTCTCGATGTGGTTTACAACCACACTTGCGAAGGCAATGAAGGCGGCCCGATTTATAGCTTCAAAGGGATCGACAATACGACAGCGTACATCCTTTCCGGCAACGCGGAGCAGCCGTATGCGGATTATTCGGGTACTGGAAATACCCTCAACTTTTCGAATTTCTACATGCGTCAGTTAGTCGTGGATAGCTTGCGCTATTGGGCCGGCGAAATGCAAGTTGACGGTTTTCGTTTCGATCTGGCGTCGGTGTTCAGTCGGAATGAAGACGGTTCGATCAATCGGGATGATCCGCCGGTGTTGGGGCAGATTTCATCAGATCCCGACTTGGGGGATCTGCGTTTGATTGCAGAACCGTGGGATGCGACAACCGATGGGTATGAGCTTGGGCGTTGCTTTCCGGGCATTACGTGGTCGCAATGGAATGCGGATTTCCGGGATGATATACGGAGCTTTGTGCGTGGCGACGCGGGGATGGTTCCGGCGTTGATGACGCGCATTTACGGTAGCGCCGATCTGTTTCCGGACGACCTGATGAACGCCTACCATCCTTATCAATCGATAAACTTTGTCACGGCGCATGACGGCTTTACTCTCTATGACCTGGTTTCCTACAACCAAAAGCGCAATTGGGCGAATGGCGAGGATAACCGGGACGGCAACAATAACAATCTGAGTTGGAATTGCGGCTGGGAAGGGGATATCGACGCGCCGGAGGAAGTGAAGCGGCTGCGGATTCGGCAGGCGAAGAACTTGTGCTGTCTGCTCTTTCTTTCGGCGGGGACGCCGATGTTGCGGGCAGGGGACGAATTTCTACAGACGCAGGGCGGCAATAACAACGCCTATAACCAGGACAACGAGACTAGCTGGCTGGACTGGAGCCGTTTAGAGACGCACGCAGAGATGTTTGCGTTCTTTAAGAAGATGATTGCTTTCCGCAAGGCACATCCGACGCTTTGCCGGAGCCGGTACTGGCGCGACGACATCGTTTGGCATGGAGTGGAGAAAGAACCGGATTTGTCACATGAGTCCAGGAGCCTGGCTTATTACTTGAAAGGGGCATCGCAAAGTGATGATGACCTTTACGTGATGATCAACTCCTATTGGGAGCCGCTGACGTTCCGAGTGCAGCATGGCGAGGCGCCTGAATGGCGGCGGGAGATCGATACGGCTGGGGACGGCGGCGAGACTCTTACTTCGTTGAACTGCACTGTTGATGCTAGATCGTTAGTTGTCTTGGTGAGAAAGCGTGCATAAAGAAAATGGTGGCGACGGTTACTTCCCGTCGCCACCGCTGAATTC
>Ga0075030_100005075_pt1 | contig 11885 bp, 10 predicted proteins | sample LitLauG_LLR_2012_FD_71393 | JGI IMG/M metagenome (GOLD analysis project Ga0075030, IMG submission 71393) | Freshwater sediment microbial communities from Pennsylvania, USA - Little Laurel Run_MetaG_LLR_2012 | ecosystem: Environmental > Aquatic > Freshwater > Creek > Sediment | place: USA...
GTGTCAATGGGGCAGATACTGGCCGATGTCACCGACCCGGCCCTGCAGCAGGAGATCGAAGCCGCCGAAGCGCGCGAGGCGCAGATTCGGGCCGAGATCGGCACCCTGGAGGCCGGCGGGCGGAGCGCGGATTTCGCGGAGATCGATGGCAGCGTCGCGCGCCTCACCACGGATCGCGAGGCGGCGCAGCGAAATGTGGACTCACTGACGCGGCTGGTCGATAAGCAGGCTGCAACGGCGTACGAACTACAGCAGGCGAAGCAGGCCGTGGTCACGATCGATGCGCAGATCGCTGCGTTGAAGCAAAAGCGGGGCGCCTTCATCACCAGGGGCGATCTGACGGGCGCCCAGGCGCGGCTTCGGGAAGCGCAGGCCAACGCGGAATCGGTCCGCGCGCGGCTGAAGCTGTATTCGATTGTTGCGCCGATGGCGGGTGTAATTTACGATTTACCCGCGCGCGCGGGGACGTTTCTGCATCCGGGCGATGCGGTGGCGAGCGTGGGGCGGCTGGACCCGGTGCGCGTCCGCGTTTATGTGGATGAGCCCGAACTGGGGCGGGTCGCTGCAGGCAGGAAGGTGCGGCTTACGTGGGACGCGCTTCCGGGCCGCGAGTGGAACGGCACAGTGGAAAAACTGCCGACGCAGATTGTGGCACTGGGAACGCGGCAGGTGGGCGAGGTGCTGTGCACGATCGCGAATCCGAAGCGAGAGCTGGTGCCCGGAACGAATGTGAATGCGTTCATTCTGACGCAGGTAGTGGAAAATGCGCTGACGATTCCGAAGGCGGCGGTGCGGCGCGACGGGGGCATCGGTGTATTCGTACTGCAGGCGGACAGCACGCTGAAGTGGCAGCCGGTGAAGACCGGGGCGTCGGACGCGCTGCGGGTCGAGGTGGTGGACGGGCTGAAGGATGGCGACGCAGTGGCGGAGGCGACGGCCGGAAGTCTCACCAATGGGATGAAGGTGACGGCGGTGGTGAAGTAGTTGATTTCGCGTTAGTATGATGCCGGGAGCACCAGTATGCAGCGAGCGGTCGCAAAAGGATACGACATAGCCCTGCTTGCCTGGTTGTTTACGCTCCCTCTGGCGCAGGCGACGGCGTGTTCCCTGGTAAGTTGCACCGCGCATGGCATCGAGGTGAGCCGGAGTTTCGTTGTGATGGTCCGGCACGATGGAAAACCCCTCGCGGGAGTCAAGGTGATTATTACCGGACGCGGGTCCGTCGCCTTCGTCGGGGTCACGGATGCCGATGGAAAGACGCTGCCCATTAGTGGCACTTCATTGAAGCTACCAAATTCTGTGTCGGGCGCGACTTTTGAAATGAGGTCGGCTGAGGATGGCTCGTTTGCATTCGATGAAATTCCGGCAGGAACCAATGTTCTCCACGCTGAAGAAGGGACGAGATACGAGGCGACAGATATTCTGATTAAACTGGTCACCTCCGCGGCGCGAGAATCAATGATACTCAGCCGACAAGCTACAGGCTGCGGCGGGACATCGCTCGTTCTCCTGGAACGTTGAGCCGTCGCGGCGTTAGCGGCTGCTTGCTCACATGCCGAGCAGTGGCGCCAACTTTGACAAAACGTCATTAACGACCTCCGATGAGCAGCGCCCCAGTCTTTCCGCTTTACGCGCCTTCCAGTCGAGACTCTTCACATGATCGGCCAGGATCGCACCCGCCACAGCATGGCCAGCCGGAACGGGCACCTCGAAAGGGTATCCTTTTGCCTGATTCGTAATTGGGCAAACAAGAACCAGCCCGGCTTTCCCGTTGTATAGCGACGGACTCAGCACGAGTGCAGGACGGCGCCCGGCCTGCTCGTGTCCGGCCTGAGGATCGAATGTTAGCCAAATGAAGTCGCCGGCGTCCGGAACGTACGCCGATCTCACCAGGCTTCCTTGCCTTGCTGCGCTCCCCAGGTCGTCTCCCGATGGCGATTCTTGGTAGTGATGCCCGAGACCAGTTCCGCGAGATCGTATTTCCGGCGCGTCGATCGCAGGACGATGCTGCCGTCGCTATCCAGAGTGAGCGCCAGCGAGTCACCTTCACTGAGATGAGCCTGCTTGACGATGGACAACGGAATTCTTACCGCCAGGCTGTTGCCCCACTTCGAAAGTGTCGCTTCGTTTTGCATACGTATATACTTTAAATATACATCAGAACACAGGGCTGGCGCAAAGGTTACTTCACCGTTATCGGCACACTGGCCACATGGTTCTCCCACGCCAGTTCCAGCTTGCCCGCATTCCCTGCCCCGGCCGAGAGCGTCATCTTATAAGTCTCGATCAGCGCGGGCGGCTTGCTCATGGTCATCTTCACGCGGCCAAGGTCGAGCTTCGGGTGATAAGTGAGGCCCCACTGGCCAGTCTCCTTGCTGATGATGAGCTGCCAGTTTTCGGGATCGGCCACCCAGCAGTAAATCGTGTAGTCGCCCTTGGGGACGCTGAGGCCGCCGATATCGAGATCGGCATCCGTATGAAAGGCAGTCGCCGCATTCGCGCCTGCGCGCCATGCCGGATAGGTGGGGTCCATCGAAAGCAGGCCGCCGGGGCCGAAGATCTTGCGCTTGCGAACCGAGGGCGCAGCGTAGCGGATGGCGAGCGTCTTGCCTGCAATAGTGACGCTGGTTCGCGCCGCAGGGCTTTCCTGAGCAAGAGCAGGCGCGCCGGCGGCGGCAACCAGGGCGACGGCCAGCGCGGCGAAGCGGGCGACGGTCATAGTCGATTTCATGTGCATGTCTTGTCTATTGTAAAGCGGCAGCGGGCGGGAAAGCAGTCGCGCGTGCGTCATGCCGATTATCATGATGGAAAGCCCGCATGGAATTCCGCGCTGTTGAGGAGAATCTTCGCCAGTCGTTCCGCGTGCTGGCCACGGGCCGGCCGGCAGCGGACGTGTCGGAGCTCCGCGGCGTCACGATCGCCTCGCTGGGGGCGCAGTTCCAGATGTTTAACGCGGCGTTCCTGAGCGCCCCCGTAGAGACCGTCGAAGAACTGGAGGAACGCGTGGAGACAGCCCGGGCGCATTTTGCGGCGCGGGCGATGGACTGGTCGTTCTGGTTCTGCCAGGACTGGCTGGCGTCGGGAGCCCGGCGTAAACTCTCGCGGGCGTGTCAGGGGGCCGGACTGCGTTTATGCGCGGAAATGCCGGGCATGGTGGCAGCGGAGATCCGAAAGCCCGGGCGGCGGCTTCCGGAGATGGAGTTCCGTCGCGTCGTCAGGGGACAGGAGGTGGAAGATTTCCGCGCGGTCGGTGCCACTTGCTTCCATGTACCGCTGGGGTGGTTCAGCGAGGTGTTCGATCACGATATGGCCCGGCGTGCGGAGTTCGTCTGTTGGGTCGGATACGTCGGTGGTGAGCCGGTGGCGACAGCTGCGACGGTACGGGCGCCCGCGGCCGTCATCGGCGTCTACAACGTGGCCACGGCTCCGGCACATCGGGGCCGCGGATATGGCGAGTCGATTACCCGTTACGCGATCGATGCCGCACGCGCGAGCAGTGCGGATGGAAGTGATGCCGCACGCGCGAGCCGTGCGGGTGGAAGTGGCGCCGCACGTTTGGGCAATGACCGCGTGATTCTGCAGTCGACCAGCCACGGGTACGGGCTGTATCAGCGGATGGGCTTCGGCGAGGTAACACGTATCGTGGTTTATAACTCGGTTCCGCTGACTCAACGCACCAACGGCGGTCAATCGGCGTAATATCGTATCAGGTGCTGCTGAGATCCACAATTTTGTATCTGGCACGCCACAAAGGGCTGCGGCGCTGGGTAGAGACCTCGCGCGCGGCGCGGGCGTTCTCGTCACGGTTCGTGGCCGGGCACACTCTGGACGAAGGTCTTGCCGTGTGCCGCAAACTGCAGGCCGAGGGCATGACCGCGACACTCGATTACCTCGGCGAAAATGTCGCTTCTCTGAAAGACGCCGCCGGATGCCGGGACATCTATCTCCGGATGCTGCAGGCGATGCACGAGGAAGGCGTAGAGCCGAGCGTGTCGCTGAAGCTGACGCAGTTCGGGCTCGATCTTTCCGAGAGCGCGTGCGAAGAGAATGTGGCTGCGTTGGTGAGTGCGGCGGCGTCAGTGGGCGGGTTCGTTTATGTCGACATGGAATCAAGCGCGTATACAGACCGGACGTTCGGCCTCGTAACGCGGCTGCATCAGTTGCACGGCGCGTGCGGCACCGTATTGCAGGCGTATCTGCGGCGCAGCGGCCGGGATGTGAAGTGTCTGGAGCGTGAACAGGTGCGCGTGCGGCTGTGTAAGGGCGCGTATCTGGAGCCGCCGGAAGTCGCGTTTCCGGATAAGAATGACGTGGACGCAAGTTATCTCGCGCTGGCGAAAAGTCTCCTTGAGAACGGTGCTTATCCGGCGATTGCAACGCACGACTGGAAACTGATCGAAGCCGTGGAGCGCTTCACCACGGAGCGCGGCATCGCGCGGGACCGCTTCGAGTTCCAGATGCTGTACGGGATCCGGCGCGACGAGCAGCGGCGGCTGGTAAGCGAGGGCTACCGCCTGCGGCTCTATGTGCCATTCGGCGAGGCCTGGTATCCATACTTCATGCGAAGGCTCGCCGAGAGGCCTGCGAACCTTTTCTTTTTTGCGCGCTACGCCCTGGCAAAGTAGCCGGCGGGGAGCCGCGCTCAGAACGCTAAACGCAGCTGCAGTTCCAGACGCCGGTTGGTGGCGTTTTCCGAGAAGCCCTGGCCGTTCAGGCCGCCCGCCATCTGGTTGGAAAATCCGAAGAGCGGTGAGGTGATGTTACCGATAATCGGGCCAGGATTGGTGTGGTTCGTGATGTTGCGGACAGACAACCCAAGAGTGAAATTGTACCGGCTCGGCGTGGTGGGGTTGGCAAAGAGGCCTCGCGTGTTTTGTGGAGCGGAAAGCACTGGTCCGGCCAGGCTGCCACCGTCAGCCGGAGCTGCTGCCGATTTCGCGCCGCGTTCTCCGCCGAAGCCCCAGGTGCGGGTGATGCGCAGGTTGGCCTGGATCTGCATAGGTCCCTTGCCGGCATTGCGCGGAAGCAGCGGTTCGCCCGCTGCGGGGTTGGGGTCGAGCAGGCCATACGGCGTCTGGATGAGGCCGGGTCTCGCGGATGTCCCGCCCGTCACGACGCCCGGGCGGGCGGTGAAGAGGGTGGTGCCGTAGAGGTCGGTGCCCGTCGTGATATCGAACGGGGCGCCAGACTGCACGCTGATGAAGGGGTTGAGGCGGAAGTTGCCTCGCGTGCTGATGGTGCCTCCTAACAGGACGCGGTGCCGGATATCGGTAGAGGCGCGGCCGTAATCTTCCGAAAAATTGTACGGATTGCCCGGGAACGTGTTGATGCCGTCGGTATTGCTCAGCGCCTTGTTCAGCACATAGTAACCGAACAGCGACACCGCGGGGCTGACCTTCGAGTTCACGTTGACGATCATCTGGTTCTGGTTATACAGGCCCGATGAGCTCGTGAGAAAAATCGGCCCCTGTCCCGGGTAAGGATAGCTGCCTCCCGCAGTTGAACCGGATACCGAGGCGGGATTATATGTACCCTGCACTGGCGCATTGATATCTATCGAGCGCAGCACGTGGAGCGAATGCGAATTGGTGTACGTGACAGCGAGCGTGGTGCTCTTCGGCAATTGCCGTTCCAGCGTTAAGGCCGATTGCATCACGTAGGGCGCACGGAGGTTTGAATCCAGTTCGCGTATCGCTTGCTGGTTACCGTTTCCCAGCGCGGAACTGGGCGGAATCGCCGGATAGAACGACGGGTTGGTCACCACGTATTGCTGCTCCACCACGCCGTTGTAGCGCGCGGCCTGCAGAATGTTCGCGACAGACAAACGGTCATAGAACATACCGAATCCCCCACGCAGCACGGTCTTGGGCTGTAGACTGCCCGCCGCGCCTGGCGCCCACGCAATGCCGATCCGCGGCGCCCAGTCCCGCAGATCATGGACGACAGTCTGCGCCTCGTAGCGCAGGCCAACGCTCAGCGTCAGGTTGCGCCGGATGCGCCAGTCGTCGCCCGCAAAAAGGCCAATATCGAAGCGGTTGACTGAAATGGAAGGATTGCCCGCGTTGATGGTGAACTGCGCCGGCCCCGCACCGGGTACGCCCAGCAGCGTATTGCGGTACTGATCGATGGACGTAAAGGTATAAGTACCGTTGAAATTCGACTGCGAGTAGTTTGTCTCGCCCTGGTGCCGCACTCGCACGCCGAAGCGCCAGGAGTGCGGCCCGCGCAGGATGGACGTGTAATTCGAGGCTTCGTAATTCCTCTTCGCATCGCGTTCCTGCCCCACCGTGGCGCCGCCCCCGTTGAACGCGCCGAGCACGGATATTTCAGGCGCCACCAGCGTTGGCACGTCTTCAAGGCCGAATTTCAGGTACTGGAAACGCGTCTCATTCACGCTGCTTCCATGCAGCGAAGTAAAGACCACCTGCAGGTTGTTCAGCCGGTTGTCGTAGTGGTAACCCCGCGAAATGAGTTCGAAATCGTCAATGCCCGCGCCTTCAATACGCGCAATGCCGAGCAGATAGCGTACGGAGAGGTAGTTATTGTTATTGATCTGATAGTCGATGTGGGGAGCAATACGCAAATTCCGCTGCTGCGTCAGATGGACGGCAGTAAAAGGAGTGGGATTGAGGGAGTCATTGAGCGTAACGGCATTGACAACCGAACCGTTGTCGACCCACTGACGCTCGAAATCCAGCGTGAACGAACTGCGCTTCCCCAGTGGGCCGCTGGAACTGTTTTCCGTCTCGTTCAGGAGGAACGGCGCTTTTTGCGCGGCGTAAGGATTGCGGGAATTCCAGCGTCCGGCGCCGTAGTTATAAGTCAGCGTGGCGTGGTATTTGTCGGTACCCGGCTTGGTGAAAATTTCCACTCGGCCCAGGCCAAGCTTGTCGTATTCGGGCGAAAACGGGTTCTGATTGATGCGAATTTCGCGAATGGATTCTTTGGGCGGAATCTGCGCATCGCTGAAGCCATCGACGAAGATCGTGCCCCCTCCTGGACCTGCTGAGGGCCCGGCAAGAGCCTGCAGATCGGCGGCCAGGTCGTCCGGGTCATCGGAAAGCGCCTGCAGATCGTCACCGGCCAGCGTCGTGGAACTGGCATTGTTTTCGGCGGCCGTGGTCACGGTGTTAACGGTGGCCTGCACGGTAATCTGCGCGGTGGCGGCCACGATTTTGACACGAAGTTCCACCGCGCGCACCAGTGATAAAGGTCCGCCGCCATCGAATTGCACGGGGACGGGCTGCGCTGTGGCCAGGCCGGGCGCGGTAGCGGCCAGTAAATAAGCGCCAGGCGGCAGGTCTGGAAACGTAAATGCGCCGTCGCCCGCGGATGTCGTATTGCGCGAAAAACCGCTGGCGCCGCTGATCACCACCCGCGCCCCGGGCACGAGTGAACCTGCATCGTCGAGCACGCGACCGTTGAGTGCGCCCGTAAACCCGGTCATCTGAGGGAGCGACGGGACCGCCGCGATCAGAACCGCAAACCAAACGCGGCAATAGAGCTGAAAGCGCGGGGGCACTGTTTTCTATTTTCCTTCATTAGCGCGAAATGGTGCAGAACAATACGTATTCTTACAAAAAAATAATGGGTAAGAATCTATGCTGAACAAGCATGATCGCAGCGCATCTCGGACCGGTCAGAGTTCCTGATGTCATTTGTGGCTAGGGGGCGTCCGAAGGGCGACCCTCTCCGTGTGCCTCGGGTGGTGGCCTTGCGTTCGGCCCGGCATGCCCTATATTGGAGTTAAGGAGGCATGGCGATGTTCGCGAACATCAAGCAGCATCTGCGCTACTGGGGCTTTCTCCTGCTGAAGTTCGCTGCGGCCTGGGCGGTTTCCGTGCTGGCGCTGGGTTTTCTGAACCTGTTCTTCCTGCCTGTGCGGCGGCCTTTCCACCTCAACATGGCCCGGTTCAGCTTCGACCTCGGCTACACCACGCTTTCGGGCGTGTGGTTTCTTTTCGCCTACGGGCTGTTTTACCTGGCAGTTTGGGACCAGAAATACCGCTGCCGCACGTGCCTGCGTCGACTCTGCATGCCTGTGGAAACCGGATCGTGGAGTCATATGCTTCGCCTGGGGCGTCCCCAAATGGAGTATATCTGCGCCTACGGGCACGGCAAACTGAACGTGGAAGAAGTGCAGATCTCCGGCACCGTGCTGCCCGAATGGACCGAGCACGGCGATATGTGGGACGAGCTGTTCGCGGAAAAGAAAGAGCCGGATAACCACCGGTGACGGCCGCTCCTCTGACCGAAAAATCGACCTTGACCGCCGAAAAGCTTCCGCTCTGGCGTTTAATCGCCGGCCTTGCCGTACTGGCCGCCATGGCGGCGGTGTTGCTGAGCCTGGCGCCGGTTTATCTCGAAAATTATCGTCTGCAGCAGTACCTGAATGCTATGGCGCGCGAGCCGGATTTCGCGGCCACACCGGACGATACCGTACGCGGGCGTGTGGTGGCGCAGGCAAACGCACTACACCTGCCCGTACAGCCGGGCGACATCCGGATCGCGCGGGCGGATGGCGGTCTGCAGCTCGAAATGCGGTACGCGGTAGCGATGAATCTCGCGCTGTATCGGGTGGATTTGCACTTTCACCCCGGCGTTTCGGCAGCAGTGCTTCGTCCCCGGTTGCGGTAACGCACCAGCCCGCGCGGTAGCGCAGCTCGCGTTTCCAGTATCCTTGAAGATATATGAAGGCTGTTGAAGACCGGTCGGCTTCCGGGAGGCAGGAACGCAGGCGCCGGACAGACCGCAAAATCCGCGTCCCTGGAAATGCGGCGCTGGTTCGGTTTTTCCTCCATCCGGTGGGCAAGGCTCTGGTGGCGATGGTGTTCCCGGCGCTGCTGGTGGGTGCCGGCGCCTTCTTCCACTTCTACAACCAGTACGCGCGCCTGATTGACGAACGGCTGAAGGGCGGAGCATACAGCAACACCGCCCGCATCTTTGCCGCGCCGGGCTCCATCGTCGTGGGGGAAGCCACCACGCCCTCGGATGTGGCGGCGGCGCTGCGCCATGCGGGCTACAACGAAAATCGCTCCAACACCACCGGCTCGTATTCCATGGGTGCCGACTCGCTCGACATTTTCCCGGGCGCGGATTCGTACTTCGACCAGGAACCGGCCACCGTGAAGTTCACCAAAGGCCGTATTACGCGAATCGTCTCTCTGCGCGACAACACGGACCGGCCGCAGTACGACCTGGAGCCGCAGCTCATCACCAACCTCTACGACCGCAACAGGCAGAAGCAGCGCGTCGTGCATTACGAAGATATTCCACCGGTGCTCCGCAACGCCGTGCTTTCGGCCGAAGATAAGCGTTTCTTTTCCCACTCCGGCTTCGACCCGGTCGGCATCGTGCGCTCCGTGTGGGTCGATCTGCGGCGCGGCAAGAATGCGCAGGGCGCTTCCACGCTCTCCATGCAGCTGGCGCGCGACATGTTCCTCACCCCGGCCCGCAACTGGCGCCGCAAGCTGGCCGAAGGGATGATCACCCTGCAGCTCGAACAGAAACTCACCAAAGAGCAGATCTTCGAGATGTACTGTAACCAGGTGGATCTGGGATATCGCGGCAGTTTCACCATCCGCGGATTTGGCGAGGCGGCGCAAGTCTACTTCGGTAAGGACATCCGGTCTCTTACTCTGCCCGAAGCGGCGTCGCTGGCGGCGATTGTGCGCGGCGCGAGTTTCTACAATCCCTACCGGCATCCGGACCGTGTGAAGGATCGCCGCAACGCCATCATGGCCCTGATGCGGCAGAACGGTTTCATCACGGATCGAGAATATGGCGTAGCGGTGCAGTCGCCCCTCAGCCTGATGCAGGGGCCGGCAGAATCGAGCGATGCCCCCTATTTTGTCGACCTGCTCAATGAGGATCTGGAAAAGCGCTTCCCCGGCTACGATTTCCAGGCGCGGGCGGACAAGATTTACACCACGCTCGATCTGGATCTGCAGCGCGCCGCCAACGAAGCCGTGTCCGTGGGGATGAAACAGCTCGACGATATTGTTCGGAAACAGAAGCGCTTTAAGAATGCACCGTTTGTGGAGCCGCAGGTGTCGCTCATCGCGCTCGATCCGCATACCGGTGAAATCAAGGCGCTGGTAGGCGGGCGGAACTACAACATAAGCCAGCTGAATCGCGTGCTGTCGGAGCGGCAGCCGGGGTCGATCTTCAAGCCGTTCGTGTACGCCGCGGCGCTGAACTCGGCGGTCGCGGGCGGATCGAAGACCTTCACCCCGGCATCGATCGTGGTGGATGAACCGACGACGTTCGTCTTCGACGGCCAGGAATACTCGCCCGGCAACTTCGACAAAGAATATTTCGGGCCTGTGACACTCCGGAAGGCTCTGGCGAAATCGCTGAACATCGCGACTATCAAAGTGGCCGAGATGGTGGGTTATGGCACCGTCGTGAACCTGGCGCACAAGGCGGGCATCAGCGAAGACGTGAAAGCCACGCCGGCCATGGCGATAGGCTCTTATGACGCGACGGCGCTGGAAATGGCCGGCGCATACACGGTTTTCGCCAACGGCGGCAAGCGCGTGCAGCCTTCGCTCATCTCGCTGGTGCGCGAGCAGGGCGGGCATTTGCTGTTCGAGCAAAAGCCACAAACGAAAGACGTTCTCGACGCGCGCGTGACTTATCTGATGGTCAGCATGCTGGAAGAGGTAATGCGGAGCGGCACGGCCGCGGGCGTTCGCGCCCGCGGCTTCACGGTGCCGGCGGCGGGCAAGACAGGTACATCGCACGATGGCTGGTTCGCCGGGTTTACCTCGGACCTGCTCTGCATCGTGTGGACCGGTTTCGACGACAACCGCGAACTGGATGTGGAAGGCGCACATTCGGCCCTGCCCATCTGGACCGAATTCATGAAGAGGGCGATTACGCTGCGCAAATATTCCGACGCCAAACCGTTCGATCCGCCCGATGGCGTGGTCACAGTGACGATCGATCCCGAATCGGGCATGCCGGCCACAGCGCTTTGCCCAACCCAGGCACCGGAAGTTTTCATCTCCGGGACCGAACCGGTTGGATCGTGCCCATTGCACGGCGGCAAAGGTGGCGAGCAGGTGACTGTCTCCGGCTGGGAGCTTCCGCCGGCCAAACGGGATTCGGGCGAAGCACCGGCATCCGCGCTGAATCCGCCGCAACGCCGTCAGAAAGAGGACACCTCAAACGTAACGCAGGCGGAACCGCCCGCCACGTCGGCCACCCCGACGAAACCGAAGAAGAGGGGCTTCTTCGGAAAGCTGCTCGATGCGTTCAAATAGCGCATTCCCGGGTATGGCATAGATGTGCTCCAATGAATACGAGGATCGCGGTTGTGCGCATTTCCAGCCTGGTTCTGCATAAGGCGCTGCCATGATGTTTGCCCGAATTGTGACGCTTTCCATTTCGGCCTTCGCGACCCTGTGCGCGGTTGCGTCAGCCCAGACCGGGGCCGATCAAAGTCAGGCGTCACAGGTCACTCAGTACGACCCCGTAAAGCCCGCGCCGCAGCTCAGCCAGCAGGACCGCGGTGACGTTTACATGGCGCGCAAAATGTACCGGGAAGCCATCGAATCCTACAAACTGGCCCCGAATTCAGCGCTCATCTGGGACAAGATCGGCATCGCCTACCATCAACTCGGTGATCTGAACGCCGCGCGCCGCGCTTATGAGCGCGCCTCGAAACTGGATAAAGCCTATGCCGACCCGATCAATAACCTCGGCACCGTCTACTACGCCGAAAAACGCTATCGCGCTGCCATTGGCCGCTACCTGAAAGCGATTGCGCTTTCGCCCGACTCTGCCGCGTTCTGGAGCAATCTCGGCACGGCGTATTTCGCGCGAAGCAGGTTTGAGGATATGTCCAAAGCCTATGCAAAGGCTCTGGAACTCGATAAAGA
>Ga0075030_100005077_pt1 | contig 11883 bp, 7 predicted proteins | sample LitLauG_LLR_2012_FD_71393 | JGI IMG/M metagenome (GOLD analysis project Ga0075030, IMG submission 71393) | Freshwater sediment microbial communities from Pennsylvania, USA - Little Laurel Run_MetaG_LLR_2012 | ecosystem: Environmental > Aquatic > Freshwater > Creek > Sediment | place: USA...
CCCTGGGCGAAGAACTCCATCTCGCCGGTGAACTTCCCCTCGTCGTCGATCTTGGCCCTCGACGAGATCGCCCCCGTGATGCCCAGCAGTTCGGCGAAGGGCTCGACGATCTCGGCCGGTGACATGCTCACCAGCCAGACCTCCTCGCCGTAGGCGAGGTGGTGGTCGATGAGCTCGAGCGCCTCGTCGTAGATCAGCGGCTCGATGACTTCGTTGATCGTCTCGGCCACCAGCTTCTTGACTTCGAGATGGTCCCAGCCCTTGGTGACCCTCAAGGCCGACTCTCGGATCTTGGTCAGCTTCTCCTCGTTCGCCCCGAAGCGCATGAAGAACATCTGGCTGAAGACCGCGCGCACCAGCGTGCGTCGGCGCAGCAGGCCGCGTGCGTGGAACTCGGGGCCCAGCGCGACGAGCGAGGACTTCGCGATGACCGTCTTGTCGAGGTCGAAGAAGGCTGCGCGCACCCCTTCATGCTAGGTCTGCCCGTCGGGAGGATTCCGGCGCGGCCTACTTCTCAGGCGATGAAGGCGGCGGCGCAGTCCTGGGTGGCGTCGGCGCGCACGATCAAGATCACGTGGTCGTGCTCCAGGAAGTGCATCGTGTCCGAAGGGACCATCGGTTTGCTCGATCGAACGACCGCCACCACCCTCACCGAGTCGGGCAGGCGCAGTTCGTCGAGGGTGAGGTTCTGGGCGACCGCCGGCGCGTTGGCGGCCAGGGTCACCTCGATGAGGCGCATGTTGCCCTGGGCGAGGTCCATCAACTTGATGATGGACCCGACTTCGACCGCCTCGTCGACCAGGGACGTGATCAGGGCCGGCGTGGAGACCGAGATGTCCACTCCCCAACTCTCGTTGAAGAGCCACTCGTTGCGGGCGTTGTTGATCCGCGCGATCACCCTCGGCACGCCGAACTCCTGCTTGGAGAGCCAACTGACGACCAGGTTGTCCTCGTCGTCGCCGGTTGCGGCGATGACCACGTCGGCGCTGCGCAGGTCGGCTGATGCGAGGCAGGCGTACTCGCACGCGTCCGCGGCCATGACGTTCACCCCGGGCATCATCGAGCGCAGGCGCTCGGCGGTGGCGGTGACCTGTTCGAGCAACGTGACGTCGTGGTGCCGGTCGAGCAGGTCGAGCGCGATCGAGGTACCGACGGAGCCTCCGCCGGCGATGACCACCCTCATTGTGGGCCGCCCACGAGCAGGGCCTGGAGGTCCTCGAGGCCTTCGGGCGTCACGAGGAACTCGAGGATGTCGTCCTCTTGGGCGAACAGACCCTCGATGTTGACTCGCCCTTGGCCGGCGCGAATCAGCCCGACGACGCGGACGTTCGATCCGTAGTTGAAGTTCTTGAGCGGTTGACCGGCCAGGTTGTCGGGGACGATCCGTTCGACCAGGTGCAGGGTCCCCGCGCCGTCGGTCCATTCGATGGTCTCGTCGTTGGGCAGGATCCAGCGCTTCACCTGTTGGGTCGTCCAGAGCGACGTCGCCACCGTCGGGATACCCAGCTTCATGTAGATCTCCGCCCGGGCCGGATCGTAGATACGAGCCACGACGTTCTTGATACGGTACGTGTCGCGCGCGATCCTCGCGCACAGGATGTTCGTGTTGTCGCCGCTGGTAACCGCGGCGAGGGCGTCCGCCCCGCCGGCGTCGGCCTGGAGCAGCACGTCCCGGTCGAAGCCCGAGCCGACGAGGGTCTTGCCGTGATAGTGGGTCAATCGTCTGAAGGAATCACGGTTCTTGTCGATGACTACGACGTGGTTGCCCTCCTCCGACAGCTGCATGGCCAACTCGGACCCCACGCGGCCGCAACCGACAACGACGATGTGCACACTTCATCAGACCACACGGGGCTCGAGGGGCGCAAGTAACCGCCTCGAGGGCCCGGCCCGGCGGAGGTCTTGGCTTAGTATCGAATCCGTGTCAGAGGCGGATAAGCAGATCGCGAAGAATTCGCCGGTACTGACCTCCCACGCCAACGTGGCGAGCGTCTACCCCGAGTCCTTCGGCTACCGCGTCAAGCGGGCGCTCCTGGGCAAGCCCTACGTCACCGAGCAACTGAGCGGGGAGCGCCTCAACCGGGCGATCGCGCTCGGCGTGCTCGCGCCCGACTGCATCTCTTCCTCGGCCTACGGCACCGAGCAGATCCTGACCCAGATGACCCCGGCGATCGGCCTGGCGGCCTTCGCGATGGTGGTGCCGATCATGTTCGTCATCATCGGCGTGCTCTTCGTCGTCACGACCTCCTACCTCGACGTGATCAAGTACTACACGACCGCGGGCGGCTCCTACGTGGTCGCGCGCGACAACTTCGGACCGAAGATCGCCCAGATCGCCGCCGTCGCCCTGCTGATCGACTACATCGTCACCGTCGCCGTCCAGTGCTCCGCCGGGACCGCGGCCCTGACGAGTGCGGTGCCCGGGCTCACCGGCTACACCCTCGAGATAACGATCGCCATCGTGCTGATCCTCATCTACGGGAACCTGCGGGGCCTGCGCGAGGCGGGCAGCTACTTCGCCCTGCCTACGTACTTCTACATCCTCATGCTCTCTTCGACGATCCTGGTCGGCTACTACAAGAAGTTCAACGGGACGCTGCGCATGATCCCCCAGCCGCTCAACAGCTCCCTGGTGGGTGGACACCTCGGCCAGAAGGGCTCGGGCGTGCTGATGGGCCTCGCCTTCATCACGCTGATGCGCGCCTACGCGAACGGCGGCTCGTCACTCACCGGCCTCGAGGCGATCTCGAACGGGGTGGCCAGTTTCCGGCGTCCGGAGTCGCCCAACGCGCGCAAGACCCTCGTCTGGATGGCGAGCATCCTGGCCTTCTTGCTGGTCGGTACCACCCTGCTCGCCTCGTGGACCCACGCCCTGCCCTACGCGATCGGCACCCCCACCGTCGTCAGCCAGGAAGTCCTCGACGTCTTCGGCAGCCACGGGTTGGGTCACTACATCTTCTATACCGTGCAGTTGGCCACGGTGCTGATCCTCTACACCGGCGGCAACACCTCGTTCAACGGATTCCCGTTCCTCGCCAACTACGTCGCCACCGACAAGTACCTGCCCCGCCAGTTGACCAAGCGCGGTCACCGCCTGGCCTTCTCCAACGGCATCCTCCTGCTCGGCGCCGTCTCGTTGACGCTCATCATCGTCTTCAACGCCCAGGTCAACGGCCTGATAGCGCTCTACGCGATCGGCGTGTTCACCGGCTTCACCCTGGCCGGGGCGGGGATGGTCGCTCGGCACCTGCGCGAACGTACCGGACGCTGGCGCTTCGGGGTCGCGATGAACGCCATCTCCGCGTCGGTGACGGCCGTGGTGGTGCTGGTCTTCCTGGTCGCCAAGTTCAAGGAGGGCGCCTGGATCATCGCCGTGGTGGGACCGTTGATGTACGTCGCGCTCATCCGGTTGAACAAGCAGTACGTGCGTGAGGACAAGGCCTTCGAAGCGGTCAGCGGCCGGTTCGCCAAGATGAACATCCGGATGAACCGGGTCGTCGTCTTCGTCGACAGCTACGACCTCGCCACCGAACGCGCGCTGCTCTACTGCGTCTCGCTCAACGCCTATTCGATCCGCGCGGTGCACTTCGACATCGACCCCATCGTCACCAAGCGCCTCGAACAGAGCTGGGGCAGCCCGGGCACGGCCTCGGCGAGCATCACCCTCGAGATCGTCGAGTGCGACGACCGGCGCGTCGACCGCGCGGCCCTGGAGCTGGTGGCCGACGTGGTGCGCGACCCCGACGTGTTCTGCATGGTCATCCTGCCGCGCCGGGGATTCGTCTCGCGTCTCCAGCGACTCCTGCACGACCGCACCGCCGACGCCATGGCCGGCGCGGTGATGCACGTTCCGCGTACGGCCGCGACCATCGTCCCCTACCGCGCCGTTCGCAAACGCCTGGCCGAGGGCGACGTCCAGGAGGCGCCCGTCGCCGACGAGGTCGTGCGCGGCGGACTGCGCGAGGACGCCCACCTCGCCGCGGACCTCAAACTCGCCGAGCGCTCCAGTGGCGCGGCGCCCATCGGCGGACTGCTCGAGCGCCAGCACGTCGAGATCGCGGGGCGTGTCCGCGCGATGGCCATCAACCACGAGGGCGAGGGGCACGAGTTGCGCTGCGTCATCGCCGACAACACCGGCTCGGTGACCCTCGTCTTCCAGGGCCGCTCCACCATCCCCGGGATCGAGCGCGGCACCCGCCTGTTGGTCCGCGGTACCGTCACCTCGCTCCGCCGCGAGGCGGTGATCCTCAACCCGCAGTACGAGATCGTGGCCGCGCCCGCGGGTGACGAGTAGGCCCCGCAGCAGCGGGGCCGGTGTGGGACCCTTGGTTCCAGCGCCGGGATCGTGCGCCGAGAAGGCGCGCAACGACGGTTGGTAGGCTGGGGCTTCAGTTTGCCGACACAGTCAGGTCTCGGACTGGTTGGCGTCGTCCGATCGATGGCGCCGCCACCGCGGCGGGACCCGCAAGCGAATGTTCTTCCCCAGCCGACGATCAACTACCCGAGGTGCCCATGAGCCAGTCCGACGATCAAGATCCCGCAACCGGCGTCGGAGGGTCTGCCCCCTCGTGGGGTCGGCGTCAGGGCACCAACATGTCGATCCGAACCCAACGCCGGACCTGGACCCGACGGGCCGAGACGTGGGACCGTCACAACGACGCCGGCATGACCAAGGTCGCCGCGAAGGCGATCGAGATGTCCCAGGTTCGCCCCGGCATGGTCTGCGTGGACCTCGGCTGCGGCGGAGGACGTCTGGCCCTGGCCCTGGCACGACTGGGGGCGACGGTCATCGGCGTCGACGTGAGCGCCGCGATGGTCGAGCGCATGGAGGCCCAGGCCAAGAGCGAGGGCCTCGAGAACGTGTCGGGGATCGTCTCGCCGATCGAGCGGCTCACGCTGGCGGCCGGGTCGGTCGACCTGGTGATCAGCAACTACGCCCTGCACCACCTGCTCGACCCGGACAAGGCCAAGGTCGTCACCGCGGCCTTCGGTTGGCTCAAGCCGGGCGGGACGTTGATCAACTCGGACATGATGCTCGGGCGTGGCGCCTCCACCGAGGACCGCAAGGTGATCGCGAGCAAGATAAAGGTCATGGCGAAGAAGGGCCTCCCCGGCTACTGGCGGATCCTGAAGAACGCCGGTCGGTTCCTCTTTCGACTGCGCGAACGTCCGATCACGCCCGAGGCGTGGATGCGCCTCTACGAAGCGGCCGGGTTCGTCTCGCTCGAGAGCGTCAACGTCGTCGCCGAGGCGAACGTCGTCAAGGGCGTCAAGCCCGTCGCCTGACTCAGCCGGCCGGACCGTCGGGGCAGCTCCCGGCGACCGGGGCGACCGGCGACCCGCTGGTGATCGAGGCGAGGCCGGGCACGTGGCCGCTACTCATCATCGACGCGAGGGCCGCCGACGAGTGGCGCAGGTACCCGTTGAGGAAGTCGATGGTGACCCGGGTCACCACGTTGAGCGCACGACCGGGCGGGACGTAGGCGCTGAAGTGCGTCTGGCCCAGCATCGACAGGTAGTACTTGGGCCTCGGCGCCGCGTTGTAGAGCGCGACGCTGCACGGGACGGGGTTGAGGTCGTAGTCGTTCGATCCCTGGACGACGAGCATCGGCACGCCGGGGGTCGTGAAGTACCGGCCGGGGAACCAGGCCAGTTCGGCGCCCGAGAGCAGGATGGCGGCCTTGATCCTCGCGTCGCGGCAACAGTCGTTGGCGACCGCCGCGAGGGCGACGTCACCACCGTCGGAGTGACCGATGACGGCGATCCGCGACGGATCGATCAGGCCCGACAGCACGCCGCCCGATGCTGCGCTGTCGTCGAGCAGGGCCGTGATCACCGCGCTCAGGTCACTCGGGTGGTGCACGATGTCGTTGCGCACCAGTCCGCCCGGCGAGTTCGGCGAGGTGAACGGGTAGGCCGGGTCGGCGACCACGTACCCCGCCGCGGCCCACGAGTTGAGCAGGTGCACGTAGGTCTCGGGGGCCACGCCGTAACCCTGCGAGAAGACGACCAGCGGATACGGGGCGAGAGCGCGCAGCGGCGCCGAGCCGGTGGAGGGATATCGCACGATCGTCAGCAGCGATCGTGCGGCCAGTGAGCCACTGGCCGGTTCATCGACCGTGATGCTCGTGCGCGCGACGGCCGATGGGAAGGGGGAGGTGGTCGTGGTGGATGACGACGCGGGCGGGCTCGTGGTGGTGGACGTGGCCGCGCCGTGGCCCCTGGTCACCATCACGATGGACAGGGCGGCCAGAATCAGGAGAGCCGCCAACACCCGCCGACGTCGGCGCACGTTGACCCGCCGGCGGTGTCGGGCAGGTGACATCGGCGAAAGCGTAGCAGTACGGTTCGTCCGTCGATGGGCTCGCGACCGTCGACCCGACGCCGGCACCGACGTTAAGGTTGACCATCACTACGGACTCGACCTCCCGCCATACGACCTACACGACACCCGCGAGCGCATCACCATGGTGAGCGTCGAGCCGCTGCGCGACGGTGACGTACTCGAAGCCGCGCAGTTGCACCTCCAGGTGCTCGACATGGAGTTCCTGTCGCGCTTCGGACCGCGGTTCATGCGCGCCTACTACCGCGCGTGGTTGCATTCGGCGGGCTCGATCGCGCTGGTCGCGCGTGACGACGACGGTTCCCTGCTCGGAGTGCTGCTCGGAGCCACCGACCCCGCGGCGCACGTGAACGCCATGGTTAAGGGTCACGGAATTCGCCTCGCCTCGACGATCCTCGCCCGCGCCATCACCCATCCCCGCCTCGCCAAGGACCTCGTCGTCACGCGGGGCCGGCGCTACGCGAGGGGACTCATGCGCCTCGTGGCCGGACGGTTCGGGTCGCGTGGCGCTTCGGTCCGTCACGACGAGCGCGTGGTGGGCGAGATCACCCACGTGCTCGTGCACCCCGACGCGCAGGGCCGAGGTGCCGGACGCGAACTGGTGGCCCGTGCCGTGACGGTGGCCCGTGAGGCGGGGGTGCAGGAGCTCATGCTGGTGACCCCACCCGATATGGAGGCGCGTCACTTCTACGAACGACTCGGCTGGCGAGCCGACGGGGCGATGCGCAGTCAGAGCGGCGAGGACTTCCTGCGGTACCGATTGAAGCTCGACTGACCAGTTCGAGGCGCCTCAGCGGCGGGGCGGTGGTCGTCGCGGCGCCGAACCTGGCGTCGACGGGTTGCGCGGTGGCGCCGGCGGGGGCATGCGGGGATAGTTGGCCAGTCGGATGGCCCGTCGTCGAGCCTCGGCCCGTCGTCGCAGTTGGCGCCGCCGGGCGTTCCAGATCGCGAAGAGGATGGTCAGTGCCAGGGCGGCCCATAGGTACATCGAGGAGCCGACGCGCTTGAGCAGGCCCACGGGGGCCTTGGTCGTCGTGGTCGTGGGGATCGTCGTCGTAGTCGAGGTCGTCGTCGTGGTTCCCGGCGCCGTGCTGGCGGCGAGGACCGCCCGCGCCCTCTGCGCCGCGGCGCAGCCCGCGGTGGGGGTCACGGTCACCGGTGGCGAGAGCTGGGGAGCCTGGGCCATTCCGAAGATCGTGGTCGAGATGGCGTTGCCCATGACCGTCTCGCCGGCCACGTTGGGATGGAGGTGATCGGGGTTGAAGTACGGCGCGAACGGCGTCGTGGGATCGCACGCGCCGTTGTAGACGTCCCCCATGACCGCGGCCAGGTCGATCACGCCGTCGAAGCCCCCGGCGCCCGAGAGCATCCAGGTGTTGACCGCGCTCAGAATGGCCTGCTCGTGGGGACCCCAGTACTCGGCCTGGTCGTGGTCGGCCGCGGTCGAGGTGGCGCGCGGCAGCAGGGTGATGCCGTAGATCTTCACACCTCGGGCGTGGGCCTGGTTGACGACGTTGCGCATCGCACCCTCGATCGAGAGCGGGGTGCCGTAGGGGGGGATCGGCTTGACCGTCTCGCCACCGGCGCCGAACCAGATGTCGTTGGTGCCGAGCAGCAGCAGGACGTCCTTCACCCCGGGCCAGGCCAGGGCGTCGTTGGCGAACCGGGTCTCGCCCGCGACGCCGCCCGACTTCGTCGCGTACGTCGTGTTGGGCGGGAACGCGGCCATCGTGTTGCCCGCGATCCCCTCGTTGACGACGGGCATCTGTTGGGCCGGCGGAAGCATCGAGAACCGTCGCTGAAGGGCGTCGACCCAACTGAATCCCACGTTGGTGTAGCCGTAGCCGTCGGTGATCGAGTCACCGAACGCGACTATCGAACCGGTCGACGCTGAGCCGGCGACCGATATCCCCGACAGCCACCGAATGTAGGAGCCGGTGAGGAGTCGGTTGAACTGCGCCCCGGTGGGGCTGAGGGTGAGGTTGCCCACTCCGTTGCTGGTCGCCCAGGTGTCGATCCGGCCGTCACAGCAGGTGTGCGCGCTGACCGCGGCCCAACCCGAGACCGCGATCGATACCGAGAGGGACTCTCCGGCGTGCACGCTCATCGCCACCGGGTCACTCGTGACCTGCCCACCGGGGGCGATGACGACGCTGCGGCTACCGCCTCGGAACGTCACGGGCCGAAAGGACCCCGGCACGACGTCGACCCCGCTCTGGGTGACCCCGACGGTGACCGCCGCGAAGGTGGTTGGCGTGGGGCTCCAGAGATTGGAGAACGTGAATGAGACCGACGAAGCGCCGATCGGCACCGTGGCGATGTCGCGGACGGTGGAATTGAGCGTGCTCCCCAGGCTGAGGTCGGTTGGCGCGGTCCACGCGACTTGCCACCCGCCCGCCGCGGACGCCGGCGTCGCGGTCACCGCGCTCGAGCCGACGAGAAGCGCGAGTCCAGCGGTCAACGCCGCCATCGATCGCCACAAAGCGGTGCCGGGGATGGTTCGGCGCGCACGCGCCGCCGCCGCAACTGCGGACCGGGTCAAACCTCGCATCTGGGCTGCACCGGGTCCTAGGAGTGGGCGGGCCACGGCGCGCTGTGGAATCGTGGCGACACGGGGCCCAGCGATGACGGAGGCTTCGAATCCTCAGCCTCGTCGCTGAATTCCCTTCCGTCGTCACGTCGCATTTCCGGTCCAGCCTACCGGCCGAGCCTGCTCCGGACGAGAACAATCGGGCGAGTCGATCGACGGATCGGGGCAGAGACACGGGCGACACATTGGAAGGTCGTCCATCTCCTGGTGCGCCGCGGGAGCGTTCCTCACCGGGTCGGGGTCGGTGTGATTGCCGGTCGGAGACTGGCGATTGGCCCGATTGGCGGGTCAGGAGCGCCAGGCATGTTGTCGAGGGGACCGCAGACCTGTCTATCTTGTAGAACGTCGTGGCGAAACCCGTCGTGACAGATATCGGTCGAGAGGTGGTGAGTGTGGCACGGGCATTGGTCATAGTTGAGTCAGTGGCTAAGGCCACCCGCATCCAGGGAATGCTCGGCCCGGACTACATCGTCAAACCTTCCGTCGGTCACATCCGCGACCTGCCCCAGAGCGCGGCGGACATCCCCGCCTCGGTGAAGGGCGAGAAGTGGGCCCGTCTCGGGATCAACGTGAACGACCACTTCAAGCCCGTCTACGTCGTGTCGAGCGATCGCAAGAAGATCGTGTCCGAATTGAAGGCCGCCCTGAAGCAGGTCGACGAGCTCTACCTCGCCACTGACGAGGACCGCGAGGGTGAGGCCATCGCCTGGCACCTGCAAGAGGTGCTCAACCCCAAGGTCCCGGTCAAGCGCATGGTGTTCCACGAGATCACCCCGGCCGCCATCGAACGGGCGGTCAACGAGACCCGCGACCTCGACCTGCGCCTCGTCGACGCCCAGGAGGGTCGCCGGTTCCTCGACCGCCTGGTCGGATACGAGGTCTCGCCCGTCCTCTGGCGGGCCGTCGACAAGGCCCGTTCGGCCGGACGGGTGCAGTCGGTCGCCATCCGCCTGGTGTGCGAACGCGAACGCGAACGGATGGCCTTCACCTCGGCGACGTGGTTCGACGTCGTCGCCACTCTGGAGGCGAGCGTGACCTTCGAGGCGACGCTCGAGACGGTCAACGGTTCATTGCTCGCGACCGGGAAGAACTTCGACGCGTCCGGGAGGCTCGACGCGAAGAACTCGGTCGAGGTCCTGAGCGAAACCTCGGCCAACTCCATCGCCGAGAAGCTCTCCGGCGCCGAGGTCACGATCAACTCGATCACCTCGACTCCGCGCACCCAGCGTCCGCAGCCGCCGTTCATGACGTCGTCGCTGCAGATCGAGGCGAGCCGGAAACTGCGCTTCGACCCCGAGCGCACGATGCGCGCCGCCCAGCGGCTCTACGAGCAGGGTTGGATCACCTACATGCGCACCGACTCGACCACGCTCTCGGACGAGGCGATCAACGCGGCTCGTTCGCTCGCCGCCTCGATGTTCGGCGACGACTACGTGGCCGACGCCCCGCGGCGCTACGACCGCAAGGTGAAGAACGCCCAGGAGGCGCACGAGGCGATTCGACCCGCCGGCGAGGTGTTCCGTACCCTCGAGGAGGCGCACGCGAATCTCGGGGGCGACGAACTCGCCGTCTACGACCTCGTCTGGAAGCGGACGATCGCGTCCCAGATGGTCGACGCCCGACTGACCAACGACAAGGTTCGTCTCGAGACCACCGTGTCCGACGTCGAGGGCTTTTCCGGCGAGGTCGCTCTCGGGCTCAGCGCCACGGGGCTTCGCATCGAGTTCGCGGGCTTTCGTCGCGCCTACGTCGAGGGAACCGACGACCCCGAGGCGGAACTGGCCGATCAGGAGCGCATCCTGCCCGCGCTGGGTGAAGGCGAGACGGTCCCCGTGACGAGCGCTGAGGCGAAGGGTCACGACACCCAGCCCCCCGATCGGTTCTCCGAAGCCACGTTGATCAAGAAGCTCGAGGACCTCGGCATCGGGCGACCGTCGACCTACGCGTCGGTGATGAAGACGATCGACCGGCGCGGGTACGTGTGGAAGAAGGGCAAGTCGTTGGTTCCCGCGTTCCGGGCGTTCGCCGTCGTGAACCTCCTGCAGACCTACTTCTCGGACCTCGTCGACTACCAGTTCACCGCGGCGATGGAGGACGAACTCGACGAGATCGCCCAGGGCCGACAGGACCTCGAACCCTGGCTCAACCGTTTCTACTTCGGTGACCCCTCCGCCAAGACCGACCTCGCCAAGATGGGACTGGAGAAGGTGACCCACGAGTCGCACGACTTCGACTTCGCGGCGATCAACTCGATCCCGCTCGGGGTCGCGCCCGACGGACTCGTCGTGTCCGTGCGCTCGGGTCGCTACGGGCCTTACCTGGTCCACGGTGACGACCGCGTCTCGATCCCCGAGGCGACCGAGCCCGATTCGCTTCGCGTCGACCACGCCCTCGAGCTCCTGGCGGCGCCCAGCAGCGACCGCGAACTGGGTATCGACGAGGAGTCGGGCCAGCCGATCCTGTTGAAGGCTGGTCGGTACGGCCCCTACGTCCAGGTGGGCGAGATCGTGGGTCCCAAGGACAAGCCCAAGACGGCGTCGCTCTTCAACGCGATGTCGCCCGAGACGCTGACCCTCGATGACGCTCGACGCCTGCTCTCGCTACCGCGCGTCGTGGGTGAACATCCCGACGGTGGTGAACCGATCCTCGCCCAGAACGGGCGCTATGGTCCGTACCTCACGTGGGGCAAAGAGGCCCGATCGCTTGAGCACGAAGACCAGATCTTCTCGATCGAGCTGAGCGACGCGCTGGCCCTGTTGGCCCAGCCCAAGCAGCGGGGACGTCGAGCGGCGGCCGGTCCGTTGAAGGAGCTGGGGGAGGATCCGGTCACGAAGCGGTCCGTCGTCGTGAAGACCGGTCGATTCGGCCCGTACGTGACCGACGGTGAGACGAACGCGACCTTGCGTTTGGGCGATACGCCGGAATTGATGTCACTTGACCGGGCGTGCGA
>Ga0075030_100005078_pt1 | contig 11881 bp, 8 predicted proteins | sample LitLauG_LLR_2012_FD_71393 | JGI IMG/M metagenome (GOLD analysis project Ga0075030, IMG submission 71393) | Freshwater sediment microbial communities from Pennsylvania, USA - Little Laurel Run_MetaG_LLR_2012 | ecosystem: Environmental > Aquatic > Freshwater > Creek > Sediment | place: USA...
GCCTTCAGCAAACCAAGAAGCGCCTGGCGCGTAAGCCCCATCTTGCCGGCGATCGTGTCGATACTTGGGTCGCCCGTGTGCAGGATCGGCATCATCAAGGTCTGGACGCGGCCCCGGGTGGACTTGGAGCTTTGCAGGCTCTTGAGCAGATCGTCCGCGCGCTCGCCGAGAACGCCAAAAACGTAGCGCGACGGCAGCGGAGACCTCAATGTCAGCCATTCCTCATCGGCCAGCAGCGCGTTCTCGTCGCTCTCAAAAACCACCGGCACCTGAAAAATCCGGTCGTACTCCGCGCGGTAGGCCGGTGCCGCGTGGGTGACATGGACCGCTTTCGCAAATTGCTCCGCCGCACCCCGGCGCGACCCGCAAACCAAGCGGGCCAGCGAAGATTCGGTGAGTTCGGGAAAGTCGTTGGGCTTCTTGCGCGTATCGATCAGCCAGAACTGGCCGCCCTCGTGCCTGAGCACAAAGCGGTCGCCGGTGGCAGCGCCGTCGATTTCAGCCACCAGCCGGCTGTAGCGATTCATCTGCACGAAGGCGTCGGCAAGCGTCTCGGACGCCTGCCCGATCAGGGCGACGGTCGACAACCCCTCGCTACCGAGCGATTCGCCGAGGTGAAGCCCGAGCGCAGGATCGCCGCACAGCTCCTGGCCGGCCCGCATCAGCACAATGCACTTCGCCAGAGGGATGCGGTTGTCCGGGTCTTGCAATCGCCGCGGGTCGATTCTCGACCGCTCGACCAGCGCCGTTCGACTCGCCCCCTTCAACACAGCCAGCTCCAGCAGCGCCCGCGCAAAACCGGCCGAGATGCTGGGCTTACCCATGGCCCACCAAAGGCAACGGAGGACGCGGCCGGAATACTGCTCCCGGGGCGCTCCGTGCGCTCGAAGCAACCACAGCTCCTCTCCGAACTCCACACGCAGATCGCTTCTCGCGAACGGCCTCGTTCCGACTCATCGTTGAATCATAGGCATGCGAAATCGCGTGTAAGGCGAATTCCGTGTTCCCTCTCATAAATCCGCACTAAGCCGTACGGATGGGGTTCGGCGCGATCGAGAAGCAAAACCATCGTTTCGATGGGATATTTCAGAGCCGAATAAAACGGCCGCCTGGTGGAATTCACGACGATCTTGTTACTCTCTGACTCGCTGCCGTTTGCGTAGGCTTGTCGTAACGGAGACACCCAACGACTCGCAAGACAGGCAAGGATCCAACCGACACGCGGGGAGCAGATCATGAATGCAGCCATGGGCGAATCGAGCATCACGAACCATCCCGTCGTGTCCCAGCAGCGGTGGGTCGCCGAGCGCAAGAAGCTGCTGGCGCGCGAGAGGGAGCTGACGCATTTGCGCGACCAGATTGCCCGCGAGCGACGGGCGCTGCCGTGGGTGCGCATCGACAAGCTCTACACCTTCGATGCATCCGAGGGCGCGCGCACGCTCGCCGACCTCTTCGAGGGCCGCCACCAGCTCATGGTGCAGCACTTCATGCTCGCCCCGGGGTGGGAGCAAGGTTGCCCGAGCTGCTCCTTCATGGCCGACCATACCGACGGCATGAACGTGCACCTGGCGCATCGTGACGTCACGTTTGTCGCCATCTCGCGGGCGCCGCTGGCCGAGATCGAACCCTTTCGCCGGCGCATGGGCTGGCAGTTCAAGTGGGTGTCGTCGTTCGGCAGCGACTTCAACCACGACTTCCACGTGAGCTTCACGCCGGAAGAGGCGAAGGGGCAGGTCTACTACAACTATGACACGCAGCCCTTCGAGTGCGAGGAATTGCCCGGCATCAGCGTGTTCTACAAGGACGACGCGGGCGGCATCTTCCACACCTACTCGACCTACAGGCGTGGCGTGGAGGCCATGATGGGCACCTACAACCTGCTCGATCTCACACCCAAGGGCCGCGACGAGCGCGACGGGCCTATGGCGTGGGTGCGCCATCACGACCGCTACGAGCCTGCGCCGGCCGTGAAAGCAGCGCCGGCGGCTGATTCCTGCTGCCATACGCAGACCTGAAGGGAGGTGCAGGTGCGATCGCCTGCGCGTCAGCACCGAACGACACCGGCCTCGACTTTCCTGCGGCAACGGGTCGATCGAACGAGCAGGCCCGCTCGCAGTCAGCGAAGAGCCTCCGGAGGCTTCCGCCTCGAAGCCGCCGCAAGGCAATCGCGAATGATTTCGGCCGCAGTTTGATGGGCCGCAAGCTCCGAGACAAGCTCGTCGGCCAGCGGCTTGATCGGGCTACAAGAGACAAGCCTTACCTCCGCCGTCCGCCAGAACCTCGTTGGCGCGTAGGACCCAGGAACGCATTTCGGATCGCGGATGTCGCAAGTAACTTTCGTCACTGGCGCCAATTGTCGGCGCAGCATATGGTTGGTTCAATGGTTGAAGCCAATGCCAGGATGGTCGTTAGCCCACTGATAGGAGACAGCGATGAAATCGACGAAACGACCGAACGATGAAACGTTCGAATCGTGCAATGCAAAGCACGCCGATCGCCCCGACTGCGACGAGTCAGGATTCACCAGTGTGATCGAGCTCAACGAATTCGAAATGAGCCAAATCGGCGGCGGAAGACCTACGGAGAGTGTCTCTTTGTAGCGTCAGCCGACGCGTCGGCTCTTAAGAACGCTCGCCGTTGCCGCTTTCTGGCTACTTGGATCCCTCGTATCCCTTTCGGGTTTTGAAATTGGATCAGCGCTGCCACAGGATACGAGCGTCTTCCAGGGGAACCGCAACGCCGTCGTGGTGCGGTACGACTCGCGCCGTGTAGTCGCTCGCTGGGCGGGTTACAGGAACCGAAGCGCGGTACACGTAACCGCTTGCGCCCTCCAGCTGTCGCGCGTATTTCATCGCCCATCGCTCCGGTGTTCGGCCGGTGACTCCATCGGCGTAGAGCTCGAGCCGAACCGCCCCCGGGTCGAGTTCGCCGAGAGACACCTGAACTTCAAATAGGTGCTGCTCGCCGCCCGTCTCGACCTTCACCTCGCCGAAGCGCAGTGCGCCCCAAGCTTGTTGCAGAGCGCGCTGCCAATTCACCACTTGCGCGCCGATCTCGCCCTTGTCGGCACTGCGCTCGCGGTAGAGCGCGGCAGCCGGGAGGTACCGTTGCTCGGTGTATTCGCGCACCACCCGGTTGGTGGAAAAGCGCGGCGTCAACCGCGCCATGCTTTCTCGCACCCGCGCCACCCAGGCAGTGGGAATGCCCTCCTCGTTGCGGATATAGAACTCCGGAATCACCTCGCGCTCGAGCAGATCGAAGAGGGTTTCGGCTTCCGCATGGTCCCAGGCCGGATCGTCGTCATGCTCCTGGCCATCCCCCAGAGCCCACCCGACTTCGGGCGTGTACGCCTCGGCCCACCAGCCGTCCAGTTCGGACAGGTTGAGGCCGCCGTTCACCAGCACCTTCATGCCGCTGGTGCCGCACGCTTCCCAGGGACGTCGCGGCGTGTTTAGCCACACATCCACGCCCTGCACCAGTTGCTCCATCAACAGCATGTCGTAGTCGCTGAGAAAGATCACATTCTGGCGCGCAGGAGAATGGCGAATGAAAGTCGTCCACTGTTGAATGAGGTCCTGTCCTGGGCGATCGGCAGGATGCGCTTTGCCGGCAAGAATAAGTTGCACGGGACGTGAGGGATTCGTCAACAGTTTCAGCAGGCGCGCCGCATCGTGGAGCAACAGGTTCGGTCGCTTGTATGTCGCGAAGCGCCGTGCAAACCCCAGCGTCAGTGCGGTGGGATCCAGCAGATGCCTTGCCGCCTCGATCGCCTCGGCGCTGGCGCCCGATGCGGTCAATTGCTGCGACAGCCGTTCACGCGCGTAAGCAACCAACAACCCCCGGGCGTGATTTCGAAACTTCCACAATTGAACGTCGGTCGCACAGCGAATACTCCGATCGAGCGACTCCGTGCTGCCCAACCACCGATCCTTGCCGCAAGCCTCGGTCCACAGCGCATCGGCTGCGGCCGAGTCCCAGCTCGGCGCGTGCACGCCATTGGTCACATGCCCTACCGGCACTTCGTGCAGAGGCCAGCCCGGAAACAGTGGCGCGAAGACTCTGCGGCTCACTTCACCGTGCAGGCGGCTCACGCCGTTGGCCGCGCCGCTTCCGCGCAGCGCCAGATACGCCATGTTGAAACTCTCCGACGCGTCGTCCGCATTCTGCCGACCGAGCGCCAGCAGCTGGTGGCGGGTGATTCCGAGCTTGCTCTCGGCATAGTTGCCGAGATAATGCTCGATAAGCCCAGGCTCGAATCGATCGAAGCCAGCGGACACCGCGGTGTGGGTCGTGAAGAGATTGCCGGCGCGGGTGACGGCAAGCGCAACCTCAAAGGATTCTCCGGTCTCTTCTGCGAAACTGCGGGCGCGTTCGAGTATTGCAAAGGCCGCGTGCCCTTCATTCAAGTGACACACTTCGGGCCGGAGTCCAAGCGCGGCGAGCAAGCGCCAGCCACCAATGCCCAGCAGCAATTCCTGTTGCAGCCGCAGTTCCGGGCCTCCCCCGTAAAGCTCGCTGGTGATGCCTCGATACGGCGGGAAGTTCGCCGCATCATTGCTGTCCAGGAGGTAAAGCTTGACTCTGCCAACCTGCACCTGCCATGCGCGCAGCCAGATCGGGGGGCCCGGCAGATCGAGCTGCAGCCGCAGCCACTCCCCATCGGCGTGGCGTAACGGTGTAATCGGCAGCTGTCCCGGATCGTTGTAGGGGAAGAGAGCCTGTTGCGCTCCGTCCTTGTCGATCATCTGTCGAAAGTAACCCTGCTGATAGAGCAACCCCACGCCGATGACTGGAACGCCCAAGTCGCTGGCGGCTTTGAGCTGATCTCCGGCGACATTACCCAGCCCTCCCGAGTAAATGGGCAGCGCTTCGCTCAGCATGAATTCCATGCTGAAGTACGCGACACAAGTCAGGGAAGATCGCGGGTGGCTTTTCTGAAACCACGCGGGCGCCTCGGCAGCATCGCGGCTGGCCTGCACCAGATCGTCGACTTCTTTGCGGAAGGCGGGATCCGCCGAGAAGCGCCGGAGTCTGTCTCGCGACACGGTCTGCAAGATGACCCAAGGATTCCTGGTCAGCGCCCACAGCGCGGGATCCAGTTGCTTCCACAGGCTGTCGGCGCCGTGATTCCACGACGATCGCATATCCAGGACCAGCTCGGCCAGAGAATCGAAGCCATCGATTTCTCCTCTGAGTGGTAGACCGTATATCGGCGTGCCGATGGGTGATCGGTTGCTCATACTTTCCGCTGCGAGGTTGCTTTGACGGAATGTGCCCCTGATGAGCGGGGGTACGAAACAATGCAGGTCGAACTGGCGGCGCCGCCACTGGACGTGGAGCGAATCGGCTCCGGTCCGCTGTCTACCGGTCGTGCGCCAGACCGGCCAACAGCGTCTCCATGCTGGAGGCGAATTTCTCGATGCCTTCGGCCTCGAGCTGCTCGCTCACCCGTTCCAGATCGATTCCCAGTTTCAGCAGGTCCGCGGGGAACGTCGCCATTTCGTATGGATCCGTTTCCAGCGTCGGCGAAGGCTTGCCGTGATCACGGTAAGCCGCCAGCGTCGATAACGGCACGGTCGTGATCGAATCGCGACCGATCAGCTCGTCGACATATTTCACGTCACTGTAGGCTGGATCCTTGGCACTCGTGCTGGCCCAAAGGAGCCGCTGCGGTCGGGCGCCATGCGCCGCCAGCGCAGCCCATCGCGCCGACGCGGTGACTTCCTTGTAGACCTGATAGGCGAAGCGCGCCACTTCCACGCCGGCCTTCCCAAGCAGCGCGATTGCGCGCTGATTTCCGTCAGGTTCCGAGATCTTGCGCAGCTGCCGATCGACCAGGGTGTCGATTCGACTCACGAACAGGCTGGCGACCGATACGATGCCGTGGAGCGGGAGGCCGGCGCTCTTGCGCTGCTCCAGCCCCGCCATGAATGCTTCGACGACCTCCCGATACCGCGGTTCGCCGAAAAGCAGTGTGACATTCACGGGGATACCGTCGCTGACGAGCTGCCGAACGGCCGGCAGACCCTCGCGCGTTGCCGGTACCTTGATCATGACGTTCGCGCGATCGAGCAGGCGCCAAAGGCGCTGGGCCTCGGCGATCGTCCCGACGGTATCGAAAGCCAACTTCGGCGAAACCTCGAGGCTCACGAACCCATCGTAGCCATCCGAGTTGCGGAATACGCGATGAAGCTCATCCGCCGCTGCCCGCACGTCCTGCATCGCCAGACTCTCATAGACTTGCTGTGCCGTGGCGCCACTGGCCTGCAGCTTGCGGATCTCGCCCTGATAGCTCCCGTCTTCGGCAAGCGCCTTCTGCAGGATCGCCGGATTGGAAGTGACGCCGCAGATCCCGTCGTCCTCGATCAAGCGGGTGAGTTCACCCCCCGACAGCATTCCTCGCCGCAAGTCGTCCACCCAGACCTTCTGGCCGAAATCCCGCAGTTGCCTCACACGATTCACGACCCAGCTCATGTTTCGCTCCCACGTCGCAAAACGCCCTCGTCACGGCCATCGCCCAAACGTGTCGGGAACGACTCCGGATTGTCCGCGCCACGTTGATCGTGTCCAGGGGTGCCTTCCGACGCACGGTTGTCGCGCGCCAGACGCAGCAAAGTCACGCTGCGGCCGTTCAGCGGATAACTGGCGCCGGCCCAGACGCGCGCTTCGTGTGCATCCTCAACCGCGGTATCGAGCAGCACCTCCCACGAGCGCTCGCTTTCGGAATCGGGCAGCGTGAACGGCACCGCTTCGTAATGGGCGTTGAACAGGAGCAGGAAGCTGTCGTCGCGAAGCCGACTCCCATAGCGATCACGCTCCTCCAGGCCGCCGCCCGCGAGGAACATTCCGAGCGAGCGGGCCGAGGAATTGTTCCATTCCTCGTCGCTCATCTCGGCGCCATCGGGCTTTAACCAGAGGATGTCCTTGATGCCAGTCCCCTTGATGCGGCGGCCCTGGAAAAAACTGCGTCGGCGAAACGTCGGATGCTCCCGGCGCAATCGCAGCATGAAGGCAATGAACTCGAGGAAGTCCTGCTGCGCCTTCGACAGCTGCCAACCGAACCAGCTGATTTCGTTGTCCTGGCAATAGGCGTTGTTGTTGCCTCCCTGGCTGCGGCCGACCTCGTCGCCGGCGACGAGCATCGGTACGCCTTGAGAGAGCAACAGCGTGGCCATCAGATTGCGCTTCTGGCGCGCGCGCAGCGCCAGCACGGCGGCATCGTCGGTGGGCCCCTCGGCACCGCAGTTCCACGACAGGTTGCGGTCGCTGCCGTCGCGGTTGTCCTCCAGGTTGGCCTGGTTGTGCTTCTCGTTGTAGCTGACCAGGTCCTCGAGCGTGAAACCGTCGTGGGCGGTAATGAAATTGACGCTCGCGTGGGGGCGGCGGCCGCTGCTGGCATAAAGGTCGCTCGAGCCGGTGACTCGATAGGCGAGTTCGCCGACCAGGCCGCCATCGCCCTTCCAGTAGGCGCGCACCGCATCGCGGTATCGGTCGTTCCACTCGGCCCAGCCGGTGGGGAAATTGCCGACCTGGTAGCCACCCTCGCCGAGATCCCAGGGCTCGGCTATCAGCTTTACGCGCGACAGTACGGGGTCCTGGTGGATGATGTCGAAGAATGCTCCGAGGCGGTCCACCTCATGCAGCTCACGGGCGAGGGCGGAGGCAAGATCAAAGCGGAAGCCGTCGACGTGCATGTCCTGCACCCAGTAGCGCAGGCTGTCCATGATCAACTGCAGCACGCGCGGGTGCTGCATGTTCAGGGTGTTGCCGCAGCCCGTGTAGTCCATGTAGTAGCGCCGATCCTCACGCGTCAGGCGGTAGTAGGAGGCGTTGTCGATGCCCCGGAAACACAGCGTTGGCCCCAGATGGTTGCCTTCGGCGGTGTGGTTGTAGACCACGTCGAGGATGACCTCGATGCCGGCCGAGTGCAGCGTCTTGACCATGGTCTTGAATTCCTTGATCGAATCGCTGGCGCAGTAGCGGGCGTCGGGCGCGAAAAATCCGATCGAGTTGTAGCCCCAGTAGTTGCGCAGGCTCCTCTCGACCAGCAGCCGGTCGTCAACGAACGTGTGCACCGGCAGCAGCTCGACTGCCGTGATGCCGAGGCGGCGCAGGTAGTCGATTACCGGCCTACTCGCCAAGCCGGCGTACGTGCCGCGCAACGCGGGCGGCACGTCAGGATGGAGCATCGTGAAACCCTTCACGTGCAACTCGTAGATCACGGTCTCGTGCCAGGGGGTGCCTGGCGGCCGGTCGTCGCCCCAGGTGAACGCCGAATCGACGACCCGGCAGCGCGGCATGCCAGCGGCGTTGTCGCGGCGGTCCAGCGACAAGTCCCCTTGACGGGCACCGATGCGGTAACCGAAATGGGCGTCGCTCCAGTGGATGACGCCGCGGATGTCGCGCGCATAGGGGTCCAGCAGCAGCTTGTTCGGGTTGAAGCGATGACCCGCGGCCGGATCGTTGGGGCCGTGCACTCGGTAACCGTAGAGCTGGCCGGGACGGGCCTCTGGCAGGTAGGCGTGCCAGACGCGATCGGTCTGCTCGCGCAACTCGATGCGCTGTGTCTCGCGCCGGCTGTTGGCGTCGAACAGGCACAGTTCCACTTTATCGGCGTGTTCCGAGAACAGCGCGAAATTCACTCCGTTTCCATCCCAGTTCGCGCCGAGCGGATAGGGGTCCCCCGGCCACACCGTCGTCAAGTCAGCCATGGGTCCCCGCACAGTGCCAACCGTTGATTCCTCAGGCATCCAGTGATCGAGCAGCCGTGCCGCCCGATGCCGGCTGCCAAAGGCGAAGGCCAGGGCAAGAGCGAAAACGACGCCGCTCAGCACGATCAAGAAGCTCTGGCGGACGATTCCGCCGCCGATGTCGAGCTGGTGCAGTGCGATCACGATGACGAACAGGAGCGCCGCGGCAGCGGACATGGCCAACGTGAGAGCGGCCTGGTATGCAGGCCGTGCCGACCGATTCGTGCATCGGCTGTTCACCGGGTCACTGCCGCGGACACGCTGGCGGGCGGAGGGCGGGCAGACATTGCGCTGCAACGGCAGTCATCTCTTCCTCCGCTCGTTCGACCGATGACCGGGAACGCTACTCGCGCGCCGGATCGCCGCGTTGACGGAGCGCACGAACCAGATCAAGCACGATCGCCGCACCGAGCGGGCGATCCGGCCGGGTTTTCCGCGCGCCGCGGGCCGCGCCGACGCCCGGGCGCCATCGCGAGCACCTTGGCCGAGCGGTTACGAACGTGGTTACAAACCGGGAAGCGGTCGGGCTCCGACCCGCGCGGAACGACGTTGAATTTACTGGTGCTGCTGCCCCGACTCGAACGGGGGACCTACTGATTACGAATCAGTTGCTCTACCAACTGAGCTACAGCAGCACTTAGGTCTTTGCCTATTCTTCAGGATAGTGATCACTAACCGGTCACAAATTCGACGGGTCCGGTCACATATTCACCGCAGGGGCCGGACCTTCTCGCCGCGCCGATAGACGCGCCGCGTCGTCGAACTCGAAGTATGCCCGAGCCGGCTTTGCGCCGCATCGAGGGATTCCGAATCGCTGGCCGTCTTGGCGCGCAAATCCCGGAACTGCCAAGCCGCGAGCTCGGCGTTTTCCTTCCCCGCCGCTTCGCGAGCCGCGTCGAACCGGCGACGCAGCGCCCAATACGTCAGCGGCCGACCTTTGCTGTCGGCCAGGATGTAGACGCCCGAAGCCTCGCGAGTCCGTCCCGTCGCCCGCGCGATGATCCGCTGCTTCTTACGGATCTGTCTGTCCCCGCCGCCTGACATCCGTCGATTCGGTTCGTTCCTTTGCAAATCCGCCGACCGTTGCATTGACGCCTTCGTCGGTTGCGACATTTTCTGATAGGCTGCCTCCGTCTCTTCCTCGACGCATATTCTACTTTCCGTGAAGTACCGCTCTCCGTTCTCACTCGCATGATGAGCGAATTCTTTTTGTTCGGAGCAGCTCTCTGCGTCAAATTTCAACCCATTACATGCGTCTCCGAAAAGAACTTGTCCGCTGTGTGAAGGCCTGACTTCCCAAGCGCAAATCCAGATCCGCTCCTGCCCCCTTCGAATCTGAGGCGCGCCGATTCTGTCCTCGACGTCCCCCCTCGTGACTTCATTGCCTTTGCTTGATTCGATCCACCTCGGTGGATAAGGGTCTTTTTCACCGAATCCGCAATCCATGTCGCGCAACAAGCGCGGCACGCTCAACGCATCCGCCCAAGATCAACGACGGAAGGCCGAAGAAAGGGGCAGCGATCATTGGGTGGTGTATCGAGGAGGAAAACAGAAGAGCGTCTCAGCGCTATCAACATCCTCGATCCAGTTAACCTCCTCCCAGGCGCTAATTCCGACGCCGAAGCTTTCAAATTTCAAGCCATACTTCCGTCCTGGCAGGAATTCAACCTCGGCATCGTTGACCGTGTGGCCTCCTGGCGGCAGTTCAATGACCCGCCCCTCCAGTTCACGGCCGTCAATAGTGACCTTGATTCCCAAAAGCCAATCCAGTTTCAAAGTGCTAACCTCTGAACTGGACCCTGCCAAAGCTAGCAAGGACGGACGAGAGTTTGACGGCACGCCAGAATCGGCCGGAAGAAGAGAGCGCATGCGCCTACACGGCGGGGGCACGATATCTTTGAGACTGTATGCGCTGGTTCCAAGGCTGTAGTCGCCGCTCGCTGCAGCATTCACGCTCCAGGGCCGAGAAACGAAAAGAACCTGGTCCCGCGCATCGTAAGCGACGGCGACCTGTTTGACCGGCCAGGAATATTGGCTTATGCCTCTGGCCGAAGTCATCGTGCCAAGTGACAAAACGTCCATCGACAACCACACGGAGCCGAGTAGAGGGTGGGCTGGCTGAGCCATCTTGTATTCATAAATGTCGTAAATCACCCCGTCGGAAGATCCCGCGCGCCACAGCCTTTCGCCCAATAACCGTTCGACCTTCGAGCGTTGGTCCGTTGGTTTGATCTGAGTGATGTCTGGCTCACGAACCCCGACCATCGTCGACGTAGCGGCGCAACCAGACAGCAATAGGGCCGACGCAACCTTCATCCAAGTGAAGCGCGACATCGATCTCTCCCCGTCGGGTCGTATCTGTTGGCCTACTCACGGTCACGGCCCGGAAGCGCAAGATGCGCCGGAGCACAGGAGACCGCAACTATTTGCCGAGAAGTCGAAAAAATCAGCACGAAAGGTACCGGTATTCGACACTGCATGGGACAAGCGACCGGTCTGATCGATGTCGTCAAGAAGTGCTGTCCGCGAGGGAGGAATGACCTACGCGCGGCTGGCCCAGGGGCTGGGCCTTTCGGAGTCCTCGGTGAAGCGGATGTTCTCGCTCGAGAGCATGAGTCTCGATCGGCTAGCACAGGTGTGCGCGCTGAGGAGTCTGGAGATCACCGATCTGCTGGAGCTGGTTCGGGCCGCCGGGGCTCGCACCGTCGAGCACCGAGGAGCAGGAACGCACGCTGCTCAGCAACCCCAAGTTGCTGTTAGCTGCCGTGCCGGCCATCAACAACTGGACGGCCTCAGCGATGCTCGAGGCGTATGAATTCTCGCAGCGCGAACTGGTCGGCCTGCTCGCGCATCTGGACCGACTGCGGATTGCCGATCTCATGCCCGCTAACCGCATCAAGGTGCGGTTGGCGCGCAACTTCAGGTGGCGCAAGGCCGCGACCATCCAGCGTTATTTTGAAGAACGGCTGCAGCGCGAATTCTTCGAATCACCCTTCCTGGGGGCCGATGACCTGCGGGTCTTCGTCAATGGCAGACTTTCGCGCCGTTCTATCGTTCGATCGCACTGCTGCAGGGTCACATGCGAGAAATCGCCGACGAGTTCGATTCGCTCGTGGCAGAAGACCGGCACC
>Ga0075030_100005081_pt1 | contig 11873 bp, 11 predicted proteins | sample LitLauG_LLR_2012_FD_71393 | JGI IMG/M metagenome (GOLD analysis project Ga0075030, IMG submission 71393) | Freshwater sediment microbial communities from Pennsylvania, USA - Little Laurel Run_MetaG_LLR_2012 | ecosystem: Environmental > Aquatic > Freshwater > Creek > Sediment | place: USA...
GGCGAGTGGCACATCACTTATGAAGTATTTCGCGACCTGGGGCTGGCGTTCGCCGTGGTGTTGATCCTGATTTACGGGTTGGTGGTGGGGTGGTTTCAGTCGTTCCTGACGCCGCTGGTGATCATGGCGGCGATCCCGTTCTCGCTGGTGGGCATTCTCCCCGCGCACGGTCTGCTGCACGCGTTCTTCACGGCGACCTCGATGATCGGGTTCATCGCCGGCGCCGGGATCGTGGTGCGGAATTCGATCATCCTCGTGGATTTCATCGAGCTGCGGCGGAAGGAAGGCATGCCACTGGAGGCCGCCGTGATCGACGCCGGAGCGGTGCGTTTCCGCCCCATGTTGCTGACCGCGGCGGCGGTGGTGGTGGGGTCGGCGGTGATCCTGTTCGACCCCATTTTTCAAGGCCTGGCGATTGCGCTGATGGCGGGCGAAATCGCCTCGCTGGCGCTTTCGCGCATGACCGTGCCGATCGTCTATTTCCTGGTGAATCGAAAGAGAACTCTATGAATGTCGAACGCCTTCTTCGTCTGATTGCGGGTTTCTTCGTGCTGCTGAGTGTGGCCCTGGGATACTGGGCGCACCCGGCGTGGTTCCTGTTCACCGCCTTCGTGGGGTTGAACCTGTTTCAATCGGCCTTCACCAACTGGTGCCCGATGATGACGTTCTTGCGGAAGCTGGGAGTGCGGTAGGGGGCGGCCTTGTGCCGGCGGCGGGCGTTGCGTCCACCGCTCCGATTGACAATACGCCGACGAGTGAAGCCGTTCAGTAACGGAACAGCCAACGGGCCTTCTCGATCACTTTGGAAGCGTTTGGCAGAAAGGCCTCTTCCAGCGGCGAGCTGAAGGGGACGGGTGTATCGGGCGCGGTCACGCGCACGATGGGGCCATCCAGGTACTCCCAAACGCGTTCGGTCAGAGTGGCGGCCAGTTCACCGGCGAGACCGCCGGTTTGCGTGTCTTCGTGCAGCAGGAGCACCTTCGAGGTTTTCTTGGCGGTTTCGCAAACCGCGTCGCGGTCGAGCGGCGCCAGCGTGCGCAGGTCGAGGATCTCGATGTCGATGTCTTCTTCCGCCAATTTTTCGGCGGCGTCAAGCGCTACCCAGACCATCGCGCCATATGTGATGACGCTCAGGTGGCGGCCCTTGCGAACGAGTTTGGCTTGGCCAAGCGGGACGGTGTAGTCGCCGGCGGGCAGATCCTCTTTAATGCGGCGGTAGAGGCCTTTGTGCTCGAAGAACAGGACCGGGTCGTTGTCGCGGATCGCGGATTTGATCAGGCCCTTGGCGTCATAGGGGGTGGCCGGGGCGACGACTTTGAGGCCGGGCGTGCGCACGAACCACATTTCCGGGTTCTGCGAGTGGTACGGACCTCCGTGTATGCCGCCGCCGGAGGGGGCGCGCACCACCATGGGCACGGGCGCGTTCCAACGGTAGCGGCACTTGGCGGCGAAGTTGACGATCTGGTCGAATCCGCAAGTAATGAAGTCGGAGAATTGCATCTCGGCGACCGGGCGCAGGCCCATGAGTCCGGCGCCAATGGAGGCGCCCACGATGGCGGATTCGGAAATGGGGGTATCGACCACGCGCTTCTCGCCGAACTTTTCGAGAAAGCCGGCGGTCACCTTGAAGGCGCCGCCGTAGACGCCGATATCTTCCCCGATGAGGAACACGTTGGGGTCGCGCTCCATCTCTTCCCAGAGACCTTCGCGGATGGCTTCGAGGTAGGTGGTGGGCATGGCGTTATTCGTAAACGTCGTCCAGGAGCGTGGCGGGGTCGGGATAGGGACTGTTTTCGGCCCAGGCTACCGCCTCATCTACTTCGGTGCGAATCCGGGCGTGCACGTTGTCAAATTCCGGTTGGGTGGCCCAACCGTGCTCGATCATCTTCGCTTCCAGCCGGATAATCGGGTCGAGCTTGCCCCACTCGTCCCACAGGTTCTTGGGGACATAGTCGGCCGCGTCGTGAGCGGAATGGCCGGTCATGCGGAAGGTTTTGCATTCCAGCAGGTAAGGGCCGTTGCCCGAGCGCGCGTGGGCTATGGCGCGTTGGGCGGCCTCATGAACCGCCAGCACATCGTTGCCATCCACGATCTCCGCGGGGATGCCATAGGCCGGCCCGCGATCGGCCACATTGGGACAAGCCATCTGCTTGCCGACCGGGGTGGAGTAAGCGTATTGGTTGTTGTTGCAGATGTAGACCACGGGCAGTCTCTGCACCGAGGCCAGGTTGAGGCCCTCATGCCAATCGCCGCGGCTGGTGGCGCCGTCGCCGAAATAGCACAAGGCCACGCCGTTCTTACCCTGATAGCGGAGCGCCAGGGCGGCGCCGGCAGCCACGGGGACGTTAGAGGCCATGGAACTGATAATGGAGACGATGTTCAGCTTCAGGTCGCCCATGTGCATGTTGCCGTCGCGGCCGCGGGTGAACCCCCCCATGCGGCCCATATACTGAGCGAAGATGCGGCCCGGCGGCACACCGCGGATAAAGAATACAGCCATGTCGCGGTGCGAGGGGAATAGCACGTCTTCGGGAGCGGCCAGTATCGAGCTTCCGACGGAAATAGCCTCTTGGCCCCGGCCCACGTAGACGCCGCCCAAAATCTTGCCTTGCCGGTAGAGTTTGCGCTCAATGCGGTCCTCTACCTCGCGCATTAAGGACATATAGTACAGGCACCGATCAGCCACTTGGGCCTGGCTGGTGGCAAGTCCGGCGGGATGGGGGATGATCAGCTCTGCCGCGCTCATAAATAACCTCGCCTGTATAGCCGCAATCGAGTAGTATAGCGCCGTTTTGCAATGAGAGGCCGGCGGTCGATTCCTCAAATTGGTCAGGCGGAGTCCAGCGCGCCGGCTGGGACCGGCGGCAATTTGAGAGGCTGTGGATAGAGACGGGGGGCTGCGGTATCTTGTATGATCGTATTGACGTATGCCCAAAGACCCAGCCCTACTGGAAGCCGCGCTCATCGGGTATCAATTGCAGCGCGAGCGGATCGACAAAGCGATCGCCGAACTTCGCGAGAAGATTGGCAGTAAGACGGCAGGCGTGGTTTCTTCCGATGGGGAACGCCCCAGGCGGAGACTATCGACGGCGGCCCGCAAACGGATGGCGGCGGCCCAGAAGAAGAGATGGGCGGCCTATCGTAAGACACGCGGGTAGGGGCTACATCCGGAGGCCCAGGCCGGCCCCGAGGTGCTGCGGAATCGCACGATTCTCATGGAAGCACCCACCTTAGTAACGGAGATCGCGCCGGAACACTCACCCGCCAGTATTGATGGAGGTAAGCCGGGATAAACAGAGACGCTATGACGACGATAGTCAGCAAAATCCGCAGGCTCTCTGGAGCACTGGTCCACTGGTGTGCGTAAAACGTGAATGCCCATACGATGAGCACATGCCAGGCAAATACCTGCAGCGAGTGGCGGCCTAAGAAACTGACCGCGCGAGACACGCCCAGATTCGCCCATCTTTCATCCAGCGAACGCGGAATCCGGCCGACGAGGCACGCGAAACCCCCTATATTAATCACCCGCACAATTCCCACAGCTTGCTTCGAGGCGATTTCCCACTCCCACGTCAGTACTGGGCACGCCGCCGCTCCCAGCCCACGGGTGTCCGATGCTCAACAGACCGAACCGCTTGACAAACGTAGTCTAGTTTGGACGCCTCAGAGTAAATTCACCAGATCGCTGAACACTCCATACGCCGTCTGCTCCACCCCCGGATCGATCGACACGGTGCCGAACGTGCCCATCAGGTCGGTATGGAACAAAATGATATTTGAGGTGCCGGGTACCGAAGCCAGGATGTCTGACCGGTCCACCACTTCGGCGCGGACACGCAAGGACACCCCCACCTTCGAGCGGCGGGCGCGGCTGATGAGCCGCACCGTTTTCCCCTGGCCCAAGATCGCCTGTACTCGCTCCGGCGTCAATCGCGTTAGGCCGCGCGTGGGAATTTGCTGCGGAGTCGTGCGCGCGTCCAGCAGCACGTTCGCCAGTGCCGCAGTCTTCGCCGCCGAGTCCCACCCTTCCACGTCGTAAGCCCCATTGCCTTCGGTTATTCCCATCGCGCGCGCCGCGGCCAGTCCCTCTTCGAACGTGCCGCCCCGTTCCATGGTCTCGATGACCACCTTGGAGGTCGAGTTCAACGCGCCGGTGAAACCCACCACCTTGACGCCCGGCAGATAGCGCCACAAGTTGAAGACCGGTGCACCGTCCATCACCGTGGCTTCGAAACGGAACGCGACCCTGGCCGCCTCGGCCTCTTGCCGCAGGCCATAGTAGGCATGGGCGATGGGACCTTTGTTGGCCGTTACCACGTGCATGCGGCGGGCGAAAGCCGCCCGTATATGCGCGGTGGCAGGCTCGCCCGTGAATGGGTTCAGGGTCGTCAGCTCAACCGCTGCCTCGGCCCCCGCCGTATCCAGAAATTCTTCGATCGAAGCGGCGCGTGCCCCCATCGCCGGTTCCGCCGGAAGACCACTCGGGTCCACTGCCGTGCCGTGGCGCAGCGTATGAATACCCGTGATCCGAAACGGGTACTCCCGCCGCTTCTTGTGAATCAGTCGCGCCAACGCGCGGCCTACATTGCCGTAACCGATGATGGCTAGTTTCACTTCACTCGCCCATTGCCTTGAGGATGACCCGCTTCGAGCGCCGGCCGTCGAACTCGGCATAATAAATCTGCTGCCACGGTCCGAAATCCAGGCGGCCCCTGGTCACGGGCACCATCACCTCGTGATGCACCAGGAGGCTCTTCAAATGCGAGTCGCCATTGGTTTCACCCGTGCGGTGGTGGCGGTAGTCCTGGCGGAATGGCGCCAGTTTCTCGAGCCATTCATCGATGTCGGCGATCAGCCCGTCTTCGGCATCGTTGACCCACACGCCGGCTGTGATGTGCATCGCGGAGACCAGGATCATACCCTCCTGAATGGCACTGGTTCGGAGTACCTTCTCTACCTGAGGAGTAATATTGATATATTCGCGGTGTTTGCTGGTCTGGAACGTCAAATATTCGGTGTAGAATTTCATAACGCGATCTTACGATGGAAACCGCTCGGCCCAGCGGGCCTCCCCGCATTCTACTCGTAGACGATGAGCCGCCCCTGCTCAAAATGATGCACGTCTATTTGCGGCGATTGGGGTATTCCGTCACCACGGCGGCGAGCACGGAGCAGGCCTCCGCGCTGGCCGCGCAAGAGTCCTTCGCGGTAGTAGTAATCGATGGCACGATGGAAGGGTTAAGCCTGGAAGAACTGGCGGGCCGGATTCTGGACGGCAATCCGGCGGCGCGCGTGCTGGCGGCCAGCGGGTATCCTGTGGATATGGGTGCGTTAGAGACCGCTGCTCCGGGGCGCGTGGGATTCCTCCACAAGCCGTTCACCCCGGAGATGCTGGCGGCGGCCGTTCGGAGGATGCTTGGCGCGGAAGAAGAAAAAGAGGTTTGATCTGGCGAAGGAAGTGAAAGCCATCGCCCGCGAGCGCGTCGGCCCGATTCCCGCCGCGAAACTCATCGAACCGAAAGCCTCGCGCAAAAAGCCCAAACACAAGAAGCGCGCGGAGGAACAACTACCGTGAGTCGCCGGGCCGCCTGGTCGCGGCGCCAGTTTCTGGCCTTCGGCTGGTTCCCGTTCTTCCGCCCCAAGCACATCGCCCTGGGCGGCGCACGGTTCTCGATCGTGCGAAATGGACGCTCCGTCCGCCGCTACGTGCTGATCCACGGCGACGAGGAAACCGCGCGGGGAGTGCTCACCCGCCACATGGAAACCCATGAAGGGTTGGCATACCTCGTAGAAAGCCGTACACGCAATGTCCAGGTGGAGGGTCTGGAGATCGACCCCAATCGCCTGTTTTCCCGGAGCGGGGCGCAAGCCAGTCTCCAGCGGCTCAATCCCAACGCAAGTCCGCAGCAACTCGAAACGGCGCTGCAGGCGCTCGACCGCGGGCGCGAACATCTGCTGGCGGCTCTGCTTGCGCCCAGACGCGGCCTGCTCGTGGCTCTGCACAATAACTCGGAGGAATACTCCGTTGCCGACGAAGTCCCCACTAGCGATACGACCTCGCTCCGCGAACCGGGCAATCCTCACGCCTTCTTTCTGTGCACCGACCCCGCCGATTTTCAACTCATCTCGCAATCGCCCTATAACGTGGTGCTGCAGCAGAAAAAACCGCAGGAGGACGACGGATCGCTATCGCGGCTGGCGGCGAATCGCGGCCTGCGCTATGTGAACCTGGAAGTGAGGTCGGGGAATTCCGATCGGCAGACAGAAATGTTGCGTTGGCTGGATTGGAACCTGCCGTGAAGACTCGTAGGCCCGGGCCATGCCCGACCCACCACTGATTGTCCGATTTTACTTAATCTTGAAACTGCCCGGCGCACCGTCACGGTGGGCCATATGGCAATTGCCGCAAGCTCCGTTGATCGTCTGCATGGCAGACGCCATCTTGGCGTCGTCCCCGGCCTTGGCGGCCGCGGCGAGGTCGTTGGATGCGGTTTCCGCGCCCTTTGCGATCGCTACGGCGTCGCTCGCGCTGCGGCCGGCCCAGAACGCGCCCACCTGTTTAAAGAGCCCAGCCAGATGAGTGCCGGCATCCGCGACGTCGGAGTTGGACTTGCTCTCCATGCCCTTCTTCACCTTGCCTTTGGTGGCGGCAACATCCTTCATCCATCCCGAGTAGTCCGCTTCCGATTGAGCAATGACGCAGACAGCGAACCCTAGTGCCAGTAGAACTGGTAGAACGATGGTTTTTTTCATGGGGGGAATTATATCACGCGCCTTGGGTCCGAAATGGTCGAACGGTCACTGTTTCGAAAAGAACTCCGCCACGTCTCCGCCCTGGGCCGCTTTCTGCACCTCGCAAACCTGAATTCTCTCCAGTGTCTCGGAATAGAATCGGGGCCCGCCGAGAGACTGCTTCGACCGCTCCGCAAAAAAACTTACGAATTCCCGCTGTGAGTTTTCGTCGCAAAGCCTTAGCCCCACTGCCATCAAGCGCGTGGCGCTTTCTGAGGGGCCGCCACCGGGCACGCGAGCCAGCAGCGCATCGTAATTCGTCTTCACGAACTCGAACCGTAAGGCCGCTGTCTCCAGCCCGGCCGAGGGGCCGAAGAGCAGGTTGAGACTATCCCGCGGATCCAGGTTCGAATGAAGTATCAAATCCAGTGCCGACTGTGCGATCTTCGGATCGCGAAATGCGCCGAGCGCCCCGATCATTTGGCGGCGCGTCTCTAAATCCTCGGTCTGGTTCAGCGCGCGGAGCAGACTGTCAAACAGGCCTCGATCACCGGCGTGGGCTGCGGTTGTGAGTACGGGAGACAGCATCTCCCGTTCAACCCCTTTCCGGTCCCGCAGCCAGCCATCGGCAAGGCGCCGGGCCTCCGCCTGGAGCGCCGCATCTTCGCCGTCCGTCGCTGCAAATGGCAAAAGACTGGCGCGTAACAATTTGGTCTCCGCATCCTCACCGGGTTTCGCTGACCAGCCTAACTGAGAGGCCCGTTCGCCGAAGACCTTTCGCACAAACCGCGCGTAATTGGGACGCAGGTTGGCCGGAACCAACACCCGCATGCCTCCCACAACCGACTGGGCTTCGGAAACGATGGTGCGTTCGGGAGTATTGGCAAACGGGACTGCCGCTTCCAGTGCTCTGCTCTTCTTCACCTCCCCGGCAGCCGCCAGGGCTTGCAGTTCGTGCAGCAGTGTCCGGCGCTCGGCGGGAGTGAGGAACTGGTTGCCGCGCTCGATCAGCTTCGTCAGTTGATCGTCTTCGTACCTGGAGAGATAATACCCGGCAGCGCCATCGTTGGCCGAAACGTAGGCCGGACAGGAGGTGGCTTTTGTCAGTCGGAATTCCGCGGCGGGCCGGTCGAGGAGGAAACATTCGCTCTGCGGGCCTTTCCCGGTCTCGTAGCGCACACAGACCGGGATCTGCCACGTCGCATTTCCCCTCTCACCCGAACCGATAGGACGATACCGTTTTTGGCTCAGAGCCATTCGGGGAGCGCCCTCGCACCGCAATTGGACCGAGACCTCCGGCAAGCCCGATTGCTCCAGAAAGGTGGAAAATGCACTGGCAAGCCTGGGCTGGCCGGCTCCGCTGACGGCGTCCAGAAAATCGTTCGCCGAGGCCGCGCGAAACGCATATCGCTTCAGGTAACTGTTGACCCCAGACTGGAACGCTTTCTCCCCCACCCAGCTTTCGAACATGCGGATCACCGCGGCGCCTTTTTCGTAGGTGATTCCATCAAACGCGTTCGCGATGTCGTCCCGGCTTTCGATGGGCTGGCGGATCTTGCGGGCAGCGGCCAGGCTGTCTTGCGACATGGCCCCGAACTGGGCCGCCAAATTGCTCAGGCGGGTATTCCACTCCGGGTGCCATTCGGCCAGAATCTTGGAGGACGCCCACGTCGCGAACGCCTCGTTCAGCCAAGCGTCGTCCCACCATGCTAGTGTGACCAGATCTCCGAACCACTGGTGGGCCAGCTCGTGGGCGGCATCGCCGGCATAGTTCCGCTGCCGCTGGATGGAATCGATCGCCGGGTCGGCCAGCAGGATGGTCTGCGTATAGGTCACCATACCCGCGTTCTCCATCGCGCCAAATCCGACGGCTCTCGGGATCGCTACCTGGTCGGACTTCTCAAACGGATACGGAAGGCCAAAGTACTGTTCCAGCCTCCCCAGAATACCGGCCGTCACTTCGGCGGCATACTTTGCCTGGTAGGCCTTGCCTTTGGGAGTCACGATGCGGACGGGAACGTGATTCTGCCCCGCCGTGCCGCCATCCACGAACTCGAATGGCCCTACGGCAAAGGCCACCAGGTAGCTCGGCAATGGTTTGGTTGGCGAGAACACGACCCGCTTCATTCCGCCGGGCTCGTCGCGTTCCGAGACCTGTGGAGTATTGGAAACCGCCTTGTGCTCCTTCTTAATGTGGAGCGTCACCTGCCAGGGGGTCTTGAAATTGGGCTGGTCGAAACACGGAAAGGCCCGCCGCGCGTCGGTCGCTTCGAACTGCGTGAACAGGTAGGCTTCCCCGGCATCGCGGCTCTGAAAAATCCCGGCCGAGTTCCGGGGGCTGATCCTTCCTTCATACCGGATATGCAGCTTGCCCCTGCCGGCGGGCGCCTCGGAAGGAAATCGCAGCCCGAGGAGGTTCCCGTCGGCGGTTTCGACCGAGGCGCTTTGCCTGTTCCCACCGGTTACCATCTGCGCCTCTTGAATCTGGATATCGGTCGCATTCAGCCAGACCAGACGGGCGGGCTTTCGCAATTCCACCTCGATGTCGATCGTCCCGGAAAATTGTAGTGCGTCCGGCAGGAGCGTCAATTCGGCGGCATAACTCACCGGCCGAACCGAGTCGTCCAAGCGGAGTTTGGGTGCGTCGGCGGCAGACAATCCACCGGCGGAAACCAACAGACAGGCGACCGCCATACGAGAGCACATAGGCTCATCGTAACCTATGCTTTGGTGGGATGTTTTCCGACGTTGGCCCTATCGCGGATACCACCCCGTAATCTTCCGAACCACTCCATGCAGCCCGTGCAGGAGCCCGTTGTGCGGAAAGAACATGAACGGACATTCGCCGGCCACGACCGCGATTCCCTTCGCTTCGCAGAAGGCGACGGCGCCGCGGCTGACCGCGCCAGCGCCCGCTGCACGATACATCCACACGCTTTGGATGCCAGCCTCGGCGCAATCCTCGACCACGCGATCGGTCACTTCGGGCGCTGTCATCAACAAGGCACCCTCCACCGGGGGTGTGATGTTCTGCGGCCGCGAGAAGCAGGCCTTCCCTTCGACTTCGCCGGCGTTCGGATGGACGGGAACCACGTCATAGCCCCGCGCCAGGAACTCGCGAAACAAGCTGCGGCTGAAGTCGTTGGGGTTGCGGGAAACGCCAATCATGGCGATGCGCTTACGGCTGAGAAAATCGTGGATCTGCGCGATGCTGCTCATACCACTATAATAAGACCTCTAAGTGTCAATTGCACGGCGGCGGGAACTATGACCCTCGCTTCCTCCCATCCTCGCGGAAGAAGCCATTGAGTTCCTGGAAGGGGACCGACGCTTCGAACCCCGCGAAGGTGCCCTCCTGAGCGATGGCCCTGGCCGCCCGCAGGAAGGCGCCCCAGGCCGCGCGCGCCAGCGCGGAACCCACGCTAATCCGTCGCACTCCCAGTTCTTCCAGATCGCGCACCCGCAGCGGCGTAGGGGCGCTCATCAGAATGTTCACTGGTTTGGGGCTGAGAGCCTTCACGATGGCCTGGATATCCGCGGGTTCGCGCGGCCCGGGAGCGTAGAGCACGTCCGCACCGGCTTCCGCGTAAGCTTCGAGCCGCCGTATGGATTCCCGAAGGGGGTCGGAGTGGCCCACCAGGTAGCACTCGGCGCGGCCCGTGAGCAGCACACCGCTCCCCGTGGCGTCGATGGCAGCTCGCGCGGCCTTGATCCTCTCCGCTGCCCGCGGCAGATCGTAGAGCGGCCGGCGGCGGTCTCCGGTCGCGTCTTCGATCGAAAGACCCGCCACCCCCGTCTCTACACAGAGGCGCACACTCTCCGCAACCCCCTCCGGCTCGTGCGCGTAGCCCGATTCAAAGTCTGCGTTCACGGGAAGGTCCACCGCCGCCGCGATCTCCGCCACGTGCTGGAGGACCATGTCGCGCGGTACCGCCCAGTCCGTATCCGGCAACCCGCGGGAAAAGGCCAAACCAGAACTGGTTGTGGCTAGCGCCGGAAAACCCAAGTGGCGCAAATATCGGGCCGTGCCGATGTCCCACGGATTGGGGATCACGAAACAGCCGCTCTCGTGCAGTCTGCGGAATGCGGAGCGCCGCGCCGCGAAATCGGATCGATCCATAGCGTACCAATTGTATGGATTTTCGCTGCGAGCACGCTACACGAAGACCGCGCCGGTAGAGCCACGGACGGCGAGCGGTGCGAATTCCGCGTTACCAAAACAACCACAAGCAGAACAGACCGTCGATGATGATGATAATCGGATCACCTGGCATGCCGTCTAGATCGGTCGATTGTTGCGGCGACTTTAGGGCCGTGCCTTGACAACCACAGAAACGCTGCGCCTGCCGGAACGCGCCAGCGACGCCGGCGTTAAGCGGCATGCGGAGTGTAGCGGCTCGGGGTTAACTTAGGGGAAATCCCCGCCCCTCTCCTCCGGAGGTAGAATAGGTAATTGCTGCCATGCCGGTCCCAAGCGGTCCGGCATGAGGGAGGGACAGGGGTTGAAGCGGACCAATACGGATGATCCGAACTACTATCACAAAGTCGTAGATTGCCAGTGGGCCTGTCCGGCTCACACCAATGTTCCGGAATACATCCGGCTCATCGCGCAGGGAAAATTCACCGAAGCCTACATGTTGAACCGGGAGTCCAACGTGTTTCCGGCGATCCTCGGGCGAACCTGCGACCGGCCCTGCGAACCGGCCTGCCGCCGCGGACGCCTGGATGGCAAACCGGTGGCCATCTGCCGGCTCAAGCGCGTGGCCGCCGATCATCGGGGTGAAATCGAGCACCTGCTTCCCCGCATTCCCGAAAAGAAGAACGGAAAGCGCATCGCGTGTATCGGCGCGGGCCCTGCCTCGCTGACCGTGGCCAACGATCTTCTGCCCCTGGGCTATGAGGTGGTGATCTACGAAAAGTCCGCCAAGCCCGGCGGCTTGATGCGCACCAATATCCCCGCCTTCCGCTTGCCGGAGCGCGTGCTCGCCGAAGAGATCGACTATATCCTCAATCGGGGCGTCGAGATCCGGTACAATTCGCCCATCGAGAGCATGAAGGCGCTGCTGCGGGAAGGCTACGACGCGATCTTCGTCGGCAGCGGAGCGCCGCGCGGCAAAGAATTGGACATTCCGGGACGC
>Ga0075030_100005084_pt1 | contig 11871 bp, 9 predicted proteins | sample LitLauG_LLR_2012_FD_71393 | JGI IMG/M metagenome (GOLD analysis project Ga0075030, IMG submission 71393) | Freshwater sediment microbial communities from Pennsylvania, USA - Little Laurel Run_MetaG_LLR_2012 | ecosystem: Environmental > Aquatic > Freshwater > Creek > Sediment | place: USA...
CTGCGGAGGTGCATTCCCTGGCGATCGTAATCTTCGGAAACGGCAAAACTGGCGCCGCAACTGCACGGGATCAGAAACATGCGGAACTTCTGCGGCTGCTCCTCGTGCTTCTTTCCGGGGGGTTTCTGGACAGCGGCCTTCAACATCAGCTCTCTTCTACAACGGCCAACGAACTTTTCTTCCGTCGATTTGATTGTAGAACTTTCTTGCGCAGGCGCAACGTCTTGGGTGTGACCTCGACGAATTCGTCGTCGGCGATGAACTCGATGGCCTGCTCGAGGTTGAGATTGCGGTACGGCACCAGGCGGATGGCCTCATCGGCGGTGGAGGCGCGCATGTTGGTGAGCTTCTTTTCGCGGACGGCATTCACATCAAGGTCGGTATCTTTGGCGTTCTCGCCGATGATCATGCCTTCGTAGAGTTCAACGCCTGGACCGACGAAGAGCTCTCCGCGCTCCTGCAGGCCCCAGAGCGCATAGGCGGTCGAAACCCCCGCGCGGTCGGCGACCAGGACGCCGGTCGGCCGGTGCGGAATCTCACCCTGCCATTCTTTATATCCATCGAACAGGGCATTCATCACGATTGTTCCGCGCGTGTCCGTGAGGAGTTGGCTGCGCAGGCCGATCAGTCCGCGCGAGGGCACACGAAATTCGATGCGCACGCGGCCATAGCCGTGGTTGTGCATGTTCGCGACTTCACCCTTGCGCGCGCCCAGCTGTTCCATGACTACGCCTACGAACTCTTCCGGCACGTCGACGGTGAGATGCTCAACCGGTTCCATGAGCTTGCCATCGATGCGCTTGGTGACGATTTCGGGCTTGCCGACCATAAGTTCATAGCCCTCGCGCCGCATCATTTCGAGCAGGATGGAGAGTTGCAACTCGCCGCGGCCAAGCACCTTGAACGAATCGGTGCTGTCGGTTTCTTCCACGCGCAGCGAGACGTTGGTGAGCAGTTCCTTGGCCAGCCGGTCGCGCAGGTTGCGCGAGGTGACGTAGGTGCCGTCGCGCCCGCAGAAGGGCGAGTTATTCACCGTGAACAGCATCGCAATGGTGGGCTCGTCGATGATGATCGGCGGCAGCGGCGCCGGATGCTCGGCGTCCGTAATGGTTTCGCCAATCGTGATGCCCTCCACGCCTGCGATCGCCACGATGTCGCCAAATAATGTCTCGGTGCTGTCGGTGCGCTTGAGCCCGGAAAAGCTGAAGAGCTTGGTGATCTTCGTTTTGTGCAGCGTGCCGTCACGCTTGGCAATGGCCACGTCTTCGCCGGTCTTCAAGGTTCCCGAAAACACGCGGGCGATGGCGAGCCGGCCCAGGTAATCGCTGTAGTCGAGGTTTGCGACCAGAATCTGCAACGTGCCGCTGGGGTCGCCGCGCGGGGCGGGGATGGTGTCGATGATCGCTTCAAACAGCAGGCGCAAGTCCTCGCCGTGCGCCCCCTGGTGGACGGCAGCCGTGCCCGCTTTCGCGTTGGTGTAGAGAACCGGGAAATCCAGTTGTTCTTCCTTGGCGTCGAGATCGATAAAGAGATCGTAGACCTCGTTCAAAACCTCCTGCGGACGCGCGTCGGGCCGGTCGATCTTGTTGATGACGAGGATGGGCTGGAGATTCGCCTCCAGCGCCTTGCTGAGCACGTAGCGCGTCTGCGGCAACGGGCCTTCGCTGGCGTCGACCAGCAGCATGACGCCGTCCACCATCTTGAGGGCGCGCTCCACTTCGCCGCCGAAATCGGAGTGGCCGGGCGTGTCGACGATATTGATCTTTACTCCGTTGTAAAAGACGGCGGTGTTCTTGGCGAGGATGGTGATGCCGCGCTCCCGCTCCAGATCGTTCGAGTCCATGACGCGCTCGACCAGGGTCTCATTGCTGCGAAACGTGCCGCTCTGCCGGAGCATGGCGTCCACCAGAGTGGTCTTGCCGTGGTCGACGTGCGCGATGATGGCGATATTGCGGATACTGGGGTTCAGATCGAAAACTCCTCAGGCTTGCCATGGCAGGCTTCCTACTACTTTACTATGCCGGGGCTTGCCCAGGGACGGCTGCCCCCGGCTGTCCGAAATCTTCAGATCGCTTCATAACAATTCAGACTGCCTCCATGGACGCCACCGGCAAGCGGGTGCAATATCCCAACCATGATTTCTGCTTCCGATGACCGGAGAGAGAAATCAATTCACCACGGAGGTGATGCAATGAACGGATCAAAAGGTATCAGGCCATGCAGAATCCTGGCATTGATTACAGTGCTCTTTGGCGTGATGGTTGCGACGCTCCCGGCCTATGGCCAGCAGGAAGTCGATCCGAGTTGGCATGACCCGTGGGCTGCCCCAAGTACGGTGGCCGTGCACTCCGCTCAACCGCAAAAGGCCATTCGCAGGCAACAGCGGGCGGTCAGGCCCGTGTCGGCAGGTCAGAGAACCGCGAAACTTCGCGCAAAGCAAGTCGCCGCCCGGCCAAAGTCGTCCTGACACCCCTCGGCCCAGGGGCACGACTTTTCAAAGCGGTCTGTGCCCCCGGCTGACTCTGCGCTGATTTTGGAAGCGTGCCCCACGTCCTCCTCACTCGCAGCATCCACTCATTCGCAAAGAACGCGAATGAGTGGGGCACCCGGCTGTCGAAGGCGAGCGCAACTTGTAGACTTAGGTGGCTCTCCACCTCATGCGTCAAGCGAATAAGCCGCCTCGCCGTCAATTCTTCCTTTTGTTCGCGGGCGTATTGTTCTTGTCGTGCAGGCTTGCTCAGGCACAACCAGGGGGCCAACAAGCGCCTCCGCTTCCCGACGCTCCGAAGCCGAACCTTCCCGAGGCGAAGAGCTTCTTTGGCAGGTGGGCGGAGTTTTACCACCTGGACTGGTCGGGGACGACTGCTTCCTTGCCAACCCCAGAGCGCCGCGGCCTTTTGTCACCGCTCGATTCGCCGCCTTTCCCCAATTCAGACTGGTCGTACGGCGGTTCGCCCGTGATCGGCGAGCCGGACACAAACAGCTACCCACTGATGACCGCCATCAATCAGGCCAGAGGCCGTACGAAAGTGTATGGGTGGATCGATCCAACTCTAAATGTCAGCACTTCCACTCACAGTAATGGTCCCGAGGCGAACGACGTCTACTCGAATCGTTTCCAGCTAAACCAGTTTGTTCTCTACGCCGAGCGGCTGCCGGATTCCGTGCAACGCGAGCATGTCGACTGGGGCTACCACCTTACCGCCCTCTACGGCACGGACTATCGCTATACCATCGCCAAGGGCTACGGCAGCGGCCAGTTGCTGAACGATCATCGTCAATACGGTTTCGATCCTACGCTGGAATATATCGACGTCTACATTCCGCAGGTTGCGCAGGGCATGAATCTGAGGCTCGGCCGCTTCATCTCCGTTCCCGGCATCGAGGCTCAACTCGCGCCGAACAACTACATCTTCAGCCACTCGCTGCTGTATGCGATCGATCCGTTTACCGACACAGGATTGATCGCGACGGTGAAGTTGAATGACCAGTGGCTGGTGCAACTGGGAATTACCGCCGGCCACGACATAGCCCCGTGGACGGTCGATGCGAAGCCCTCCGGTACCGCCTGTTTTGGCTACACGACCCGGTCCGTGAACGACAATCTTTACGTTTGCGCCAACGGAATTAATGATGGCAGGTACGCCTACAACAATCTGCAGCAGTATGACGCCACCTGGTACCACAAGTTCTCAAAGACCGTGCATATGGCCACCGAGGCCTGGTACATGTATGAGCGCGGCGTGCCCGCGCTCGGAGGCACAATTCTGCCGGAAGCAGGCGCGAATGCCGCGTACTGCCGGGCGGGAGAACAGCGTTGCACCGCTCCCGAATATGCCGTGGTGAATTTCCTGCAGAAGGAACTTTCCGCGCATGATTTCCTCTCGCTTCGCAGCGACTTTCTCGACGACAAAAAAGGCCAGCGCACCGGCTACGCGACCCGTTACTCGGAGAACACAATCACGTGGTGTCATTGGATCGGCACAACGGTCCAGATACGTCCGGAATTGCGTTTCGAGCGTGCCTGGGATCAAAAGGCGTACGACAACGGCCGCCGGCACAATCAGCTTACCGTGGCCAGCGATCTGATCTTCCACTTTTGACCGTGCACCCTTCGTATCACGGTATGCCTTCAGGCATACCGCAACCCCGATGTTGCTGCTTTCGGGTGGCGCAGCGCTTAACAACTTGCGGAAAAACTCTAACCCGTGCGAGGTTTGGGAAGGGCACGACTTCAGTCGTGCCGTTAAGTCATTGAAAATGTGTTCGCGCTTTAGCGCCTGCGGTGTGCTTTCTGCGACCTCGACGACTTTTTCCGCAAGTTGTTAAGCGCTGTGGCCGCTGACTTGTTTTCAAGAGACGGCTTTAGCCGCTGAGGGCAGCGCAGAGACTCTAATTCGAGCGAGTTCTGGGGAAGGGCACGGTTTCAGCCGTGCCGCCCAGAGCTAATAAAGAACCGGGCTTCAGCCGCTGAGGGCAAAGAGGAAACTCTAGTTCGAGCGGGTTCTGGGGAAGGCTTACCTAGCAGAACAACCTGCCAATAGTTTCCGATCGATGCTAACCAGTGCAGGTTGCGAAGCTATCGGCTCCGTGAAAAGAAAACCAGACTGAGCCCAGCGCTTGCGTTGCGCGTCTTCCTGTTTTTCTTCTGTGAGCGGCCAAGTAAAGAAAAGAAACTGCACTACGCCTTTGTCCTTCAGATCAAGATCAAGGATTGGATATTCCCGTTCCTGCCTGTACAACATGCCAGGAGCAAGCATCATGAAGGAATCATCCGCTGAGAAATCAGCTTTCACGGCAGTGAAGAACGCCAGTTTTTCGTACTTGCCAGCAAGCATGTCGACCTCGGTCGCAGCAAAGCGCGCCTGAGAGTTCTGCAGCGGATCCTTATACAAAATGATCCTAGTATCACCGACATTGTGAAGCATGCTTGAAAACTTTAGCCAGATGGTGCCGTCCGCACAGCGCGCCCCCGCTGTTGTCGTGAACGCCTCGAGTTGAGGCGCTGGGGTCCCGGCAAGAAGACGCTGACCTGACAACAGGACCATGGGCCGGTAAGAGCCCGGGATCTCTTCGTACTTGCCCTCCTGCACCCACCCCAGAACCTGCTTTGTGGGGCCCAAGTAGCGCAACGATCCGTCTGCGCTGATCCGGTAAGAGTACTTCATCGTGATGAGCAATTCTCCCTTGTCGGCCTTCCGGGTCGTGGCATAGAAAACGTCGCTATCCTCTGGAACGTCGCTCAAGATATGGGTGTGAAAATCGAACTGCGCACTCCCCGTTCTTTCTTCCAAAATGATCTTGTGCATTTGTCGTTTTTCGATGATTTTCGTGCCGTCCGCAGAAACCGTGTACCGAACATCGCCGCCAAAGGGCAACATCGCCAAGTCCGTCTGCGCCGGAATGGCATACACATACCAGTCTCCGGATGCAGCTGGTAAAACCGAGATGTTGTATGGGCGTTGCGGTTTCTCGTCATCTAGGAATGTCTTGCTTACGAGTTCGTGCGCTTTTGCCGCCCGGAAGTATATGTCGCTGTCCGCCAACGGCGGATCATGCTTAACGACTTCATACTCCGTGGGGGCAGCGCTTTGCTGCATCGCTTCATAAGCAATGAGAAATTTCGTTCTTGCTGCATCGAAACGGCCGAACGCGACGATCCAGCCTTTGTCTGTTTTTCTTGCGATATAGCGCTGAACTGTGTCTTGCGTAGGTTTGAGGGCCATTACCGCGTCGCCGGCATGCCAGGCTGCTGCGTCGTACTCGCTAAGAGCTCGGCCTCTCGCCGTGATTTCCGACAACTCCGATTCCGAAGGCGGATTGGCCACTTCCGCGCTCGCTCCCGCCCCCATGGTGAGCATCACAATTGCAGAGCAGAATAGTTGGCAGCTAGTCATGGAATTCTCAAGTATCATGGCCCTCAAGGGCCGATTGAGTCCAGCGATCGATATAGCCGGTTGACCCTCCCATTCGCGTTCTCTGCGAATCAGTGGGCGTGCGGCCCCCAGCTTGTGCACCTTGACTCCTACAAGCTTCGCCTACGCCGCGTTTTCACTTCCGAATTCCGATTTCCATCACTTTCATTGGTGCGCCCCGTCACAGACTTCCCGACCGGTCAGTGCGACAATAACCTTCTGATTGGGGCAGTGTATGAGTGTGCTCGTCTCCCAAGACCCACCTCGACGCTGCCCCAAAGCCATTTTCAGCGCTCTTTGACAACCGTAAGTCCTTATTCCGGAATATTTTCCATATAAGTCCTTGCGAATCTAGATTTTGGAGTGTTTCCACAGCTTAACTCTATGATTCCAAAAGACCGGGGGGAGGGGGGTACCCACCGTACTAACTAGTTAAGCTACCAACTGGTAAATAGCCGAAGAAGGGCAGGGAAAGCCGCATAGCAGGTTGGACTTGGCACTTGCCGGTGAGACAATCGAGAAGATGAAGCACCGCGACCCAGAACGGCACCCGGGGCCCTGGCGCATGATGCCGGTGGACTCGGAGTTTGCCGGCCTCCTTCTCGCGGGCGGCTTCCTGGTGATGGGCGCCGTCGGTCTCGACATCGGGAAATGGTTTATCCTCGGAGCCCTTGTGCTTGGCGTCGCTGTTGCATTACTGCTCCGTTTCACCCGGAAGACGTAATCGTTGTTGTGGCTCTTATCAATTCCGCTGCCATCTCCGGACTTCCTTCAGCCCCCCCGCGGCCGATAGCAGAACACAGCTTGCGCTCTCCCGTAACATTGCTATAATCTCGCAAAGTTTTGGCCGTTGCGCACAGTGGCAATGACGTGATTGACCACGATGGGAGGGAATGAGAATGAATCGGAAGCGGGTTCTATCTGGCGCCATCCTGCTTGCCATGCTGGTCTTGCCGGCGGTCGCGGTACCGCCCGAAGCCAAGCCCGCCAGCGATCGCGAAGCCGCAATCGCCGAGAAGTGGATTGCGGGGTGGAATTCCCACAACCCGGATAAGATGCTCCCCCTGTTCACTGACGACATCTTCTACGAGGACGTGGCCTTTGGCGAGGTCAGTCACGGCACCGCCGAACTGCGAAAGTTCGTGGCCGACGAATTGGAAGGCGTCGCCGATCTTGAACTCAAGTTGCTGCGTTCCAATATCCACGACGGCCACGGAACCATCGAATGGACCTTTAGTGGCACCGATAAGGGCGTGTTCAAAACCGGCAAGAAGTTTTCGGTCCGAGGCGTGAGCGTGATTGACGTGCGCGATGGCAAAATATCGCGCAACCTCGATTTCTACGATTCGGCTACAATCATGCGCCAGGTTGGCGTGCTGCCAGCCCAGTAGCAACGCAGGGAAAGGCTGGAGGACTCACGGTTCCCCAGAATTCTTCGGGCCCCAAGGCCGCAGAGGATCCTGAATGACAAACAAGGCAACCACGGCAAACCGAGACTCCGCTCAACTCGAAGCCCTCGGCTATGACTCAAAGTTCGATCGCTCCATGAGCTTCTGGGCGAACTTCTCGCTCGGCTTCACGTACTTGTCGCCCGTAGTGGGAGTGTACACGCTCTTCGCCATCGCTTTCGCCGCCGGCGGCCCAGCGATGTTCTGGACTTACCTGTTGGTCGGAATCGGACAACTGTTCGTGGCCATGGTGTTCGGAGAGATCGTTTCTCAGTTTCCCATTGCCGGCGGACTCTATCCATGGGCGCGACGGCTGGTAGGAAAGCGCTGGGCCTGGATGGCGGGTTGGGTTTACCTGTGGGCCTTGTGCAGCACGATCGCTGGAGTGGCAGTGGGTGGAGCTCCTTACGTGGCGCAGCTCCTGGGCATCCAAGTCGGGCAAGGCGGAGAGGTTGCGATTGCCCTGGCCATGATTGTCGGGACGACCGCGCTGAACGTGAGCGGCACCAAGCTTCTTGCGCGCGTGGCCATGTTTGGATTCATTTGCGAGCTATTGGGCGCGATTGTAGTGGGTGGCTATCTGCTGATCGTGGCCCGGCACCAGAGCTTCGGAGTTCTCTTCCAGAGCTTTGGCCTGGGCAACGGACACTATTTCTCCGCCTTCGTGGCGTCGAGCGTGGCTGCGATGTGGTGTTACTACGGTTTTGAAGCTTGCGGCGACGTCGCCGAAGAAACTCCCGACGCCAGCCGCGCGATTCCCAAAGCGATGCGCATGACCATTTATATCGGCGGTTTCGCCGCCATGTTGGTTTGCCTGGCGTTCGTACTGGCGGTGCCCGACCTGAACGCGGTGTTCTCCGGAAAGGATACCGACCCGGTGGTTACGGTCCTGAACACCGCTGTGGGGCCAATCGGGCTCCGGGCGATTATTGCAGTGGTTATGGTTTCCTTCTTCTCCTGCCTCATCAGTCTGGAGGCAGCCACCAGCCGCCTGTTGTTCAGCTATGGACGCGACCGCATGATTTTTGGCAGTAAACAGCTCAGCACGCTTTCCGAACGCACGCGGGTTCCGGTGAATGCTTTGCTGTTTGCCGGCATTGTGCCCGCCTTCATTGCCGTGGCAGGTTTGTTTCTAAAGAGAATGGTTGAGACGATTGTCGTATCCAGCGCCGCTGGTATCTATGTCGCCTTCCAGATGATTGTCCTGGCGGCTTTGATCGCGCGCGCGAAGGGCTGGAAACCACGGGGAGCGTTTCGTCTGGGCATCTGGGCATGGCCGGTCAACCTAGCGGCGTTCACCTATGGCGTCCTGGCCATCATCAACATGACGTGGCCGCGTTCTCCCCAGGATCCCTGGTATAGCAACTACGGAATGATTGTGGTTGGGGTGGCGGTAGTCGCTATCGGTCTGCTCTACGCCGCGCTGTTCCGGCCTTACGATCACGGCAATGCGCCCGAGGGCGACGCTCACCTCGCCCACCTGGACGTGCCGGCTTCCGCGGAGAGCAGCTTGGATTAACGCAATGAGCTGACGGTGGCGCTGCGTTACGGCGCCGCCTTCACCTCGTTCCAGATCTCGTTGTACCTGGCGCGGCGGGAGACATTCTGCCAGAAATAGAGTCGCTTCTGGTAGTTGTCCACGTCGTCGAGGTGCAGGTTCCGCTGTTCCTCAGGAGTCATGAACCGCGCTGCCGCCGGATTGGCAGGCGTGTAGCCGGTGACATCGGTGACTTTTTTCTGAGTCTCGGCCTGGAGCATGAATTCGAGGAACTTGAAGGCGAGTTCCTTGTTTTTGCTGGCAGCGGTGATCATGAGGTGATCAATCCACCCGGTGGTGTTTTCCTTTGGGATCGTCTCGCCGACTGGAACATTTATTTTGCGCAGCTGGTTGGTGGTGAGCGGCCAACCCATCGCAATCACGACTTCATGATTCTGAAACAGGCTGGTGAGTTCGCTGCCGGTTGACCACATCTTGCGGATGTTCGGCTTCAGCTCGATCAGCTTTTTCCTGACGGCGTCGAGTTCCTGATCGCTGAGATTATAAAGATGTCCGGCATCGGGCTGGTCGTAGCCGAGAACCTGGGCAGCCATGTAGACGGTGGAGAGATCGTCCCAAACGGAAATCTTTCCTTTCAGCTTCGGGTCCCACAGGACGTTCCAGCTCTCGGGTGCCTTCGGGAAGGCGGTGGTGTCGTAGATCATGGGGTTCGGCCCCCACATGAATGGGACGCCGTAGACATGGCCGTTGGCGCGCACCAGCGACAGAGAAGTGAGCTGCGGCGAGAGTTGGCTATAGGTGGGGAGTTTGGCGAGATCGAGGGGAGCCGCGAGACCGGCGGTTGCGATCATGGTCGCGACGTCGCTCGAAGGAGAAATGACGTCATAGTTGGAGGCCGCGTCGCTGCGCAGCCTGGTCATGAGTTCATCGCTCGACCCCATGTAGGAGGCCGAGACCTTGCAGTGGTTCTGCTCTTCAAAGGCTTTGACGTAGGAGGGATCGGCGTAGCCTTCCCACACCAGCAGGCTGAGCGTGGGAGTTTTCCTGGCGCACGATCCGCAGAGCACGATCAACGAGGCGCTCAACAGCGCAAGCGATTTGCGCATGACTATTTCCTCTCCGCAGCGGCAGGGTTCCTCCAGTTCGGAGATTCATATACGACCTTGCCGCCCACCATGGTCATCAGCACTTCGGTCTTGCCAATCTCGGTCGGTTCGATCAGGAACAGGTTGCGGTCGATTACGATCAGGTCAGCGAGTTTGCCAGTCTCGATCGAGCCCTCGGTTTTTTCCCGACGACCGGCGAAGGCCGCGCCGAGCGTGTAGGCGCGGAGCGTGTCATCGAGGCTCAGCCGCTGCTGGGGAATGAATCCATTCTCCGGCTTCCCTTCGTCCGTCTGCCGAGTCAGAGCGGTCTGCACCCCTCGCCAGGGGTTGAGCGTGACGACCGGCCAGTCGCTGCCGAAAGCAAGTACTCCGCCTTTGTCCTCGATGCTGTGCCACGCCCAGGCGCGTTGGGCGCGTTCCGGCCCGACGTTGCGCGCCCAGATGTCGACCGTGTCTTCGTCGGGGTAGGAATGCAGCGGTTGCATGCTGGCGATGACGCCGAGTTTTCCGAAGCGGTCGATATCCTGGGCACTGACGGTTTCGATGTGCTCGATGCGCGGGCGGGCATCCTTGGTGTGGTTCACGGCCGCGGCATTCTGATAGGCATCGAGTGCAAGGCGAACGGCTTTGTCTCCGATGGCGTGGGTGAAAATCTGGATGCCGCGCCGATCGAGTTCTGTGACAACCTGCCGGTAGGTAGGCGGTTCCCAGAGCAACGCACCGGTTTGCTTGGGATCGTCGCTATAGGGGTCGAGCATGGCTGCGGTGTGGGATTCGATGACGCCGTCAAGGAAAAACTTGACCGCTCCGGCGGAGATCCATTCGTCGTGATAACGGCGGCGGGCGTCCTCAATTTTTTCCAGCTGATCCTGGCCGAGCGATGGAGGTACCGCGTAATACGCCAGATAAAAGCGTAGTGTCAATTCGCCATTCCGGCGTAGTTCATCGTAAAGATCCGCGTTCTGCAAATCGCTGATTGCGCTCTCCAAATTGCTTGCGCTGTGTACACGCACCAGACCCACGCGATTGGCCTCGTGCAACGCGGCGCGAAGAGCGCGCAACCTCTCCTCGCGCGATGGATCAGGGATGACGTGCTCAATCAAATGGTCGGCTGCGTCCTCCTGGATGGCGCCTGTCGCCTCTCCTGTCTTCAGATCGCGTACGATCGTGCCACCCGGCGGATTGGGCGTGTTACGAGTAATCCCGGCGAGCTGCAGCGCCTTTGTATTGGCCCACCAGGTATGACCGTCGAAACCGGTCAGGTAAACGGGACGATCCTGTACGATCTCGTCCAGATACTTCTTATCGGGCAGTCCGGATGGCGCAAAGATCGGATAGCTCCATCCGCGGCCGAGAATCCAGGGCGCGTTCGGGTGCGCGGCGGCGTACTCGCGGAGCCGACTCTGAACCTCTTCCACTGTTCTTGTATTTTCCAGATGGAGAGATTGCAGGGTTAAAGCGCCCTCCAGGAAATGGATGTGAGAATCGGTGAATCCCGGCAGGACCAGGCGCTGGCCGGCGTCGATCACTTTTGTGGATGGTCCGCGGTAGGCGTCAATCGTCGCGCGGTTGCCGACCGCGACAATCTGTTCGCCGCGGATGGCAATCGCTTCCGCCCACTTCTGCTTCGGATTCATGGTGTAGATGCGGGCGTTGGTAACGATGACGCCGGCCGGAGGCGGCGGAGCGTCCGCGGCTACCGCAGGAATCGAAAAACAGACGGCGAGCAGAAAGGACAGATGAAGACAGGAAAGCCGCATAGTTTTTTATGTATTGCCGGAGTCAGAATGTCGGCGGCGTATTGACCCAGAGCAGCCAGGTCTCTATCCGTCCGGGATTTTTCCAGCGATGCGGGGTGGCACTTTCGAAATAGAAGCTGTCCCCGCGTTTCAGATGGTACTCCT
>Ga0075030_100005085_pt1 | contig 11871 bp, 17 predicted proteins | sample LitLauG_LLR_2012_FD_71393 | JGI IMG/M metagenome (GOLD analysis project Ga0075030, IMG submission 71393) | Freshwater sediment microbial communities from Pennsylvania, USA - Little Laurel Run_MetaG_LLR_2012 | ecosystem: Environmental > Aquatic > Freshwater > Creek > Sediment | place: USA...
GCCCTGCATTTGGATCAGACGGGCATGTCGGCAGCGCTTTATGAAATCAAGCAGGCAATCGAGGGCTGGAGATGGGCGACGGAATGCCGTGGTTGTTACGAATGGGATGACGAAGCTTTTTTCAAAGAGTTCGGGAACTGTCTTGATTCATTGAATGAGATCGCAGTCAAAGGTCTTCGAGAAGCCCGCAAAGCACATCAGATCTGCTGCAACAAATATCGTCACATCACACGAGATCCAGGTCCGGTTCAAATGGAACTTGATCTTGGTATGGATTATGGAGACTTTGTAGAAGGGATACTCAACCTTACTACAATTGAGGGAGCGCAGGATTAATGTCAGACGTTACACATTTCGATATTACCGAATTACGCAGTGACTTACATCATGAGATAAAAGATCTTGGTTCTGAATTGCGAGGCGAGATCTCTTACCAGGAAGATGAAGTTCGTTATCAAATTGAATCAGCGATAGACGAACTTCGAGATGAGATTGAAGAAAGACTTGAGTCTATTGAAGACCGTTTGAAGGCCCTCGAATGCCCGGTTACCACGTAAACGAAATCAAAAAAGGGACGCTCGGCACCAGCGGCAAAATCCAGGAAGAACTGGACGAACTGAAAGATGCCGAGTCACAGAACGTAAAGCTGCTCATGCTTTGTGAACTGGCCGACCTGATCGGTTCCATTCAGTTCTATTTGAACTTTAGATTTCCTGGCTGGACTGTTCGAGATTTAGAAGCGATGTCTCGCCTTACGGAACAAGCTTTTCGATCCGGCCAACGTTATTGTGAAGAGGATCAACACGACTAATGCCATTAAAAGATGAAGTAATTAACTACGAACGAATTGGCAAAGCCCAATTGATTTATGATGTCCTGGGATACAAGAACATTGAAACCCCATGGCTGGCTACGCCACAGGCAATTCGTACTACACTCCCGATCAATAAGAAGATGCAGGAGACTGTCAATGGAGTCTTAGTCGGTTCTGGTGAACAAGGTTTCATTCAGCAAATGATCAGCGGTGACTTGGTGCCTGGAAGGTTTCAGACTACAACACCGTGTTTTCGTGACGAAGAAGTTTACAACGAGATGACCCGGTTGTATTTCATGAAGGTCGAGTTGATCTGGTACATGCCGGAAGATCCTCGTGCAGCTTTCGAAAAAGTCATCAACGATGCACTCGCCTGCTTTTTCAAAATTGGCGAACCAGACACTTATGATGCCCTCCGTACCGATGATGGTGTAGACCTGATGTACAATGGAATCGAACTTGGTTCATATGGCATTCGTCAAATGAACGAGCATCTTTGGGTCTACGGAACCGGACTGGCAGAACCAAGATTCACTTTGGCTCTGCGCTCGGCTGCTCCACCTATTTCTGTAAGTGTACAAGAAGAACATTCCCATAGTCATGAAGAAACTTCGGCATTCGTTCCTACTGCTACGCCAGATACGCTTCCGAATCCGGCAACATTCGACTCGGTGGGTTGATCTGATTCCAGATATTGGGATCTAGTTTTCGTCGTTCTTCGACAAGCTGGTATGTTCGAATGGCTTGTCGAAGAACTCCTTCGACACTCAATTCCTTTTCTGCTGCCATGTTCAGGACTACCATGGTCTCTTTTTCTGTAAGGTCGATGGATGCGATCATAGGTCTTTTTCTTTTGGTAATTTGTAAGCTTCTAGTCTATCTAACTCTTTCATGCGTTCGTCAAAGTCGGCGGGCAGCGGAGGAATTTTCTTGATGCGAACATCCCCGTCGAGGCCGTCGTCCTTCGGCCACCAGTACGTCTGGTTCTTTCGGTCCACTTCGTATCCCCGGCTGATGAGATCGGTGACTGGATCACTATGAAATTCTTTCAGCCCTCGTAGTTCCCTGATGCGAGAGAGGCGTTTTATTTCAGGTGCTTTGATCTCATGATCTAGTTCCCATTCGGTTTCGTGGTTCATTTGTTGTAGGCGAGTACAGGCCATCTCGAAATTGCCTGTGATCATCCGCATTCGTTCCTGTTTGTTCTTGAGGATGGCGATCCGGCGAACCTCTTCCTCTTCTGGGGTATGGATCGGGTGGATGTATTTTTTGGTTTTGGGGTCTCGTCTCCCTTCTTTCCATTTCTTGTCACCATAAGGATGATATGGAGACTCGTCTATGCGCCGGGGCACCGGAAGATTTTGGATACGTTCGTATCGACTGCGATCCGTCATATCAACTACGACGCAGGCGTCCCCATCTTCATCGACACCAAACAGCTTGGTGGCTTCCTTCTGGACACGGTTCCAGAAATCGTGAAATTCCTTGGTCTTCGGTGGCAACCAGCCGCCCTCTGGGTTCTTAGGTGATGACATAATAGATGTACTTTCATCTCATCATAACACAGCATTCGGAGGTTGCGCATGAGGATTTTTTGAGGTATCATACGATAGATTAGCTAGGGAATACCTTCCAAACTGTGCGTTCTAGTACAGTTTACGTGCATCTACCAAAAAACTTCACATGTTGGTTGACAACGTGTCATTCTGTATGCCATATTGAGCACGTAGAGGTAAATTTATGAACTCACATGTATCATCACATGTTCCCAGTGTGATCACGCCGATCCCAGCTTGTGAAAGTGGAATCGACTATGTGTTTTATGCGCAAAAGCTCAAGGAACTCCGAGAGGAGTACCAGCGTAATGAGGCAAGCCACGAAACACGGCAAGCCCAGATAAAGGCTGAGACCCAGCAGATTTTGCATCTGCTTAACGGCAGCGTCGGTAGCAATACGGGAGTCACCATGGCTTCCGATTCCCACCAACCAAACCGGAAAGTAGAAAAACCCCGACCGTTAGATGACAAGCTTTCCATCGCAGCGGGTCGGGCCATTGTTCGTGCGATGAAGTTAAGAAAACCCCCTGAGCAGTGCCGTCAGGAGGGGATCAATGCGGCGACGGCTACAGCGAAACGATACGGCCTGGAGGTTCTTCCGGCTGACATCGTAGCGTTGATTGACAAGAAAATCAAAACTCGCTTCAATTTGTATTAACATCCTCCTTTCCTTCAAAGTTTAGCTGATCCGAAAAGCTAACAGTACTACGACGATCTAAGGGAGGGTGAGAGACCAATAGCCATTTTCACCCTCGAATTTCTTCTTCTCCTGCCTTGTACTACCAATCCCCAAAAATAGATACAACTTGACCTAGATGCAATCTTGTGATACGCTTAGATTTGCATGTCTGATCAACACGTCACACAAGAGGCAAAAGACCTCCTCGCAAGGTTGCTGGCAACCGAAAATCTCTGGATTCGACATTCGAAAATTGGGTCGGCCCAGTTCGATCCCGTCAACCGGATTCTGAATCTTCCAATTTGGAAGGACATGGACGACACCCTTTATACCATGTTCATCGGTCGGGAGGTTTCCCATGCGCTCTATGACGAACGCAAAGCGCCTGCGGTCATTGGAAAAGAGATCGATAGAAAGAATCCCAAAGTAGCTGCAAATTACTGGCGAGTAGTCGCTGATGTACGAGACGAACGTCTGATTTGCGAAAGGTATCCTGGTCTGCGTCATTATTTTGTAGATGGCTACAATGAACTGAACGAACAAGATTTCTTCGGCTTGGGAAACATGGACCCACAAAATTGTTCGTTGATCGACCGTATCAACTTGCATTGTAAGTTGGGTCCGCATGTCAATATTCAGTTTACACCAGACGAACAAAAACTCCTACAAAAAGTAAATGATGCCCTATCGCAAGATGATGTCCTCAATATAGCTAAAGAGCTTTACGAATACGCCCAAGAACCACCCCCACCACCGGAGCCTGAAAATGGTGACAGCGATGATGAGGATGACGAGGACGACGCCGATTCTGATGATGATACAGATTCGGATTCTGAATCGAAGGGTAAGAAGGGCAAAAAGTCAAAGTCAAAAGGGAAGAACAAAAAGTCCGAGGACGATCAGGACGAAGATGACTCCGACGAGGATGATTCTGAAGACGGCGATTCCAACAAAAAGTCCAAGAAAAATAAGCCCAATTCCAAAGACAAGAAGGACAAGGACAAGGACAAGGACAAGGACAAGGACAAGGACAACAAATCAAAATCGAAAAAGGATAAGTCAGATAAAGACGAATCTGATGGAGATGATGAAGACGATTCTGATTCTGAATCGGGCGACGGAAAAGACAAAAAGGACAAGAAAGACAAGAAAGATAAAAAGGACAAGTCCAAAGGTTCCGGCGACGAAGACGATAAGGATCAAGACGGCGAAGATGGTGATGAGGACGAATCCAAAAAGGATAAGTCTGATAAGGGCGACCAAGACAAAAAAGATCAAGGCGACTCCGAAGATGAATCTGATGGCAGTCCCGATGATTCGGATGGTAATGGTGATTCCGATGGAGATGAGGATAGCGATCAGGACGGAGATGAAGGCGACAAAGATGGTGACGGTGGAGATAAGCCCAGCGATGCCAAACCAAATGGTAACGAGAAGAAAGACGAGCCAAAGAAAGCCGCAGGCGATAAAACCAGCACTGGCAAGCACGCTACAAAGCCTGTAGATCCCGGCCCACCACCGGACGCTGATACCCAAGCTAAACTGGAAGAACGTCTCTTCGAGTTCAATGATCCAAAAGCGGAAAAGGTTGCTTATGTCACTTTGCCGACCGCTAATCTCAAGAATATCATAGTGGATTACGCACTTGTCCATGATGGTATTCGTAATCACAATTTTTCAGCACCATCCCGGTATGAGTATTGGAGCGCTCCTAAGACGAAACGTTCCACGAAAGATACCTTCATCAAAGCTGAAGCTGCATTCAAAGAATTTCGTGATGCGAATATGCCCAAGGTGAATTACATTTACCAGCAATTCGAAATGCGTAAGCAGGCAGAACAGTATGTGAACACGAAACAGCATAAGACCGGAATGCTCGACACTCTGCGGCTGCATTGCTATAAGACCGAAGATGATTTGTTCAGAACTATCGAAACTGTTCAGACAGGAAAGAACCACGGGCTTGTCTTTGTAGTCGATTGGTCCGGTTCGATGAGCGGCATCATGGCAGGCACCTTAGAACAGCTTATTGTTCTGTGTCTGTTCTGTAAGAAAGCCTGCATTCCGTTCGATGTCTATTCATTGACGACGGGCGGGCTGGGTGCTTTCTCTCATGATCCGATGAACCTGAAATTTGCTGACAATTTCAAGATGCGTTGCTACTTGTCTTCGTCAATGTCACCCAAAGAATTCCAGGACGCCTGTATCAATCTTTTCGCTTTGATGCCGGATGGAGTGTTCGAAGGTGGTCCGACCGCTGACAATTTGATCGGCTGCACACCGTTAGCTGAATCGGTTATTGCTTCACTTCCGATCATCAAAAACTTCAAGGCAAAGACAGGGGCAGAGATTGTCAACGCCATCTTCCTTACGGATGGTGCGGCGAATACGGTCAACTCGTATTACAACGAATGGGGCAGTGCGGTGAATATGAGTGGAACTAAGTTCCTCATCGATGACCGGGAGACTCATAAGACGTATGAGTTTTCTTCCAGAACTATCATGCCGACTGTCTTTAAGATTTTGCGGGATCGGGAGAACATTCACGTCGTCGGTTTCTACATCAACGGCCATTGGAATGGGTTCTTCAGCGACCTGGATGATGCCAAGACAAAAGAACTGAATCGCCAGTTCAAAGAGGACGGCTATGTAATCTCGACCGAATGGGGTTACAACGAATTGTACATTACGAATAGCTCGAACGATTTCCGGCTGCACGAAAAGAGTCTCAAGCCGACGAAGGCAAAGTCAGGAACCGACGCTTATATGAAAGAGCTTCGAGAGAATTTCATCAAGCAAAATGTCCTGATGGCAAAAGAGCGAATCATGTTGGAAAGATTCGTCAAGATGATTGCGTAGTACTCGAATTTTTGATACACTAGAACGAGAGATGGCATCTAACAACATGGCTGCACCTAAAATGGCGGTAATCAACAAACCAATGATTGCGAATGAAGGCATTCAGTTCGATCATAACTACGCTGCGGTGGTTCCTCCGGTGGACCCGCTTTACGTTCCATTTGGGAACTATGAAGACGTGATGGCCATCACCCAAAGCGGCAAGTTTTTCCCTTACTGGATTTACGGTCTTTCCGGCAACGGCAAGACATTTTCCATCGAACAGGCCCATGCGCAGGCGAACAAGAAATTAGTCCTGGTTCCTATCACTAAGGAAGCCGACGAGGACTCGTTATTAGGCGGGCTACGCCTTCAGGACGGCAACACCGTCCCTTTCTATGGTCCGGTGACAATGGCAGCGCTATTGGGCTGTACGGTGTGTCTGGACGAGGTTGATCTTGGTGATGCAAAGTTGATGTGTTTGCAGACTCCGCTTCAGAATCGGCCATTCCTCATCAAACGCCTGGGAAAGCTGATCACGCCTCAAGAAGGCTTCAACATTGTCGCAACCGCCAATACCAAAGGTCAAGGCAATGACGATGGTAAGTTCATTGGTGCGAACATCATGAACGAAGCCATGTTAGATCGGTTCTACAATCTTTTCGAGCAGGAATATCCCAGTCCAGAAGTGGAAAAGATCATCCTGACAAAAGTGCTGGAAGCTCTGGGACACGCCACTTACAAGGAAACGTTCTTCATCGAGCGTCTGCTGGCATGGGCACAAAATGTCCGTGAACTTTATAAGACAGATCCTAACAACGAAATCATCACGACCCGTCGTCTGGTTACCATTTGCCGTAGCTATGACATGTACGGAAAGGACCGTCAGAAGGCACTTCGTAGGTCACTGACTCGCTTCAAACCGCACGTCCAAAAAGCGTTCCTCGATTGCTATAAGCTGATCGATACCGAATGGAACGAAAAGGAAAAAGAAGCAAAGCGCATCGAGGAAGCCAAGAAAAAAGGTCTCGACCCTGAGACAGGATTCTGATGTTTTACGGGCGACAGCGGATGTAAGATTACCGAAATTGATCTGGGGGACTACCTAGTCCCTCAAAGGGACTCTATGACACGAGATGAAATTTGGCAACTGAAACATTTGTGTGACGATGTAGCTAATTCGTGCGCTTACTTTGTTCAAGAGATAAGCGCCGACGATGAGCATGATCCATCCAGCATCGAACTGGCCGACATCAACTTTGTCCTGGTGAACCTCGACAATTTCCGAAAACAAATGAACATCAAATACGGAGCCGGGACAATATGAATCTCAGAAGCATTGGTAAAGCAGGAAGGTTCTATTTTTTAGGAAGCTTTCTGGTGGCGATTGGGGTTGGGATTGTCAATCCTGACCACATTGCATCATTTTTGATTATGATAGGTGTGTTAATAGGTGCTTATGCCATCTGTATTTCTGTGGATAAACCAAGTGATCCAGATGCGGACAGCGGGAGGGGATGATGACGGCTACTGAAAAGCGAAAGTGGTTGAAGTGTCTGGTTTCCTGCGTCATCATGGCGGGCTATTCTTCTGGATGCGGAATCTACATGCAACGGCATGACCCGACCTGGACAGCATTTCTTCTCATGTTGGCGGGCACCTTCTTTACGGTGTTCGGTTTGTGTGTCTGGAATGACGTACCTAAATCCCTGAGATAATGGCCATTCAACAAATCCCTACCTTCCGTGATCTGATGCTAGATCTAGCGACGACCGAAATTGAATTTTCTAAGCCGCCGAAAGATCGATACCTCGAATCTCTGGTAAGAGAGATGCAGACGGAAATGGCAAAATTGCCGGATGGTCGAAATACTTCAGCCAATCGACTTCGTGTAACTAATATGGTCGTTGAGATTTTACAACGAGAGAAGATGTATCATCGCATTGGGGAATTTGCTGTAAATTGCACGGAGTCGAATAACGAACCCACCTTTACCCAAAAGGGTTTGGAGTGGCCCAACATCACGGTCGCTATTGATTTTGGGTACATTATGACCCGAGACATCAACACCGTAGCGATTCATCTTACGAAAGATACAGCTAAGTGCTTCACGACCATCAAAGATGCCGAGATGGGGTTGACAGAAGTCAAATCTGAGGTATTCTAACAGTAGTGATTCTCACTCACCCAACTTTCAAAAAGAAAGGTTGTGCAAATGAGCTACTGAAAAATGAACGAATACTCCGCTACTGAACAACCAGATCCTATTCAAAACGAAAAACCTGCTGTCTGGGAACTTGTAATTCAGGATGTTACTGAATTGTACCCTTACAATCCCGATGCCCCTCCTCATTCATTCGGAGAAGTGACCAAACTTCTTGTCGATGATATGAAAGATCGGGACGCCTGGGGACGATCCAAATACAAGACTCCGCTTCAACCATTCAATGGTCGAGATGCTTTGATCGATCTCTACCAGGAACTATTGGATGCGGTTGTCTATGCCGCACAGTACAAATACGAGCTAGAAAATAGCACTCTCCCCAATGCTTTCGCTGGAGACACTATCGTCATCGTAAGCAAGGTCTACAAAGAATTGTTAGGCACCGCACGATGCATCAAAGGCCGTCTTCTCGGAAGAGATTATTGGAATGAAACCGAGCCGCATACGATTCTGGACGAATTCAATGCGAAGTTCATCGTGGGACAAAGAAAGGACAATTAACGACGAGAAAATATAATGAAGATTTCAACGGATACACTTTCGATTTTAAAGAATTTTGCAGTCATCAATGAAGGCATCCTGTTTACCCCAGGCAATGTTCTTCGAACCATCACCCCCGCCATTTACGCTGAAGCGACCGTCGAGGAATCCTTTCCAAAAGAGAAAGGCATTTTCAACCTAGCGAACTTGCTCAGTGTCATCAGCCTCTTCAACGATCCAGAACTTGAATTTGGTGAAGATGCTCTCCGCATTGCAGAGTCCGATGGAAAGGCCGAGACCAAGTACGGCTACGCAGGCGCAGGACAAGTCAGCCTGCCGCATCCTAAGAAGCTGAAGAAAGCACCTGAGAAGGTCATCAACTTCAAACTGACAGAAGAACAGTTTTCCAAGATTCAAAAGGCAACCAGCCTCTTCAACAAGCCCGAATTGATGATCACTTCAGACGGCTCATCACTTCGGATCGGAACCTCGAATCATAAGAACCAACAGGGGAATTACTTTTCGTTGGTCCTGGAAAGTGAACCGAATGGTCTTACTTGTAATGCCGTCTTCAACAAAGAGCATTTCAATTTGCTCAAGGGATCGTATACCGGATTCGTCGCACCGGATTATACCGTCTTCAGCAATAACAGCGGATTGAATCTCACTTACTACATCGGCCTGGAACCGACTACAAGCACCTTCGGAAAATAATGAGAGACAACAGAAATTCACCGATATGGGTGGAGCGATACCGCCCGCATCGGGTCGAAGATTGTATATTACCAGAGCACATCAAGACAACATTCCAGGAAATTGTAAACCGAGGCGTTGTCCCGAATATGATTTTCTCTGGGAAAGCTGGTGGTGGGAAAACTACCGCAGCGATGGCCATCTGTGATGAGCTTGATGTCGAATGGATTCTGATCAACGCCAGTGAATCCGGCAACATCGATACCCTTCGAAATGAAATTCGAGAATTTGCTTCCACTGCCAGTTTTGGTGGTGGTCGCAAAGTTGTCATCTTGGATGAAGCCGATCACCTAAACCCGACCTCGACCCAACCAGCGCTTCGTGGTTTCATTGAAGAATTTACGATCAACGTATCGTTCATTTTCACATGCAACAACCTCAGCAAAATCATCGAGCCGCTGCATTCAAGAACTTCTGTTATCGAATTCAACATTCCGGTCCCCGAGAAGAATGGATTGATGAATCAGTTCTTACGTCGCCTGCGCATGATCTTGGATGGTGAAGAAGTAGAGTACGATCCAATGGTCCTCGCAGCACTCATCCAACGTTATTGGCCCGACTTCCGTAGGACCATCAACGAACTGCAACGATATTCTCTCAACGGAAAGATTGACGAAGGCATCCTCGCACAAGTACGTGATGTGCCAATGTCGGAATTGATCAAGCACTTGAAGAATGCCGATTTCTCTTCAATGCGAAAGTGGGTAGCGGTTCATAGCGATTCTGATTCAGTACGAATCATGCGCAAGATTTATGACTCATGCTACGACTTCATTGCTAAATCGAGTATCCCTGGTGTCGTCATGCTGATCGGTGACTACCAGTACAAAGCGGCCTTCGCTCAAGATCAGGAGATGCATCTTGCGTCGTTCCTTACTGAATTGATGTCGAATGCAGAGTTCGTAAAATGAAGAATGTTTTTGGAATTGGTCCAGGTGAAGGCTGCGGATGCCACGAGGATTCATCGGGTAGTACGTGGAAGAAATGGTGCGGCTGTCATAAGGTCAACCTCTTCCACTACCATTCCTGTGCATTACATCGTGGCATCAAGAAAGTAAAGGGGTGGATTCGATTCTATCCCAAATATTGGACTAGCTCCAAGTTCAGACAGCAATGTCGGGACGAAGAGTCGTTAGCAAAAATTTTGTTCGAAGAGATCCAAAGGGAAATCAACAACGAAATTCTTGAAAAGATGTACGGAGAAATGAAAATCAAATGAAGAAAGTAGATGTGAAGTTACTGGCTGTCGCTCAGAACACTGACGTAGAAGCCGAATTGAAAGAACTGGGACAGGCCGGATGGAGCTTCAAGTTCCCGATGGTCACTCCATTTGGTGTGAAGTTCATTTTGGAACGCACCCTGGACGACGATGTAGATCCTTCGTTGTTGAGCGATGAACTTGCAAAGAAGTTCGGGATTAGCTAATGGAAGCAACCCGTAAAGAAGTCTATGCAGCGCTCGATAGTGAACGGGATTATCAGCAAGAAAGATGGGGTCCTACGGAAACGAAGGGCCTCCATTCAATCAGTGAATTTCTGCTTTACATGCAAGATTATCTGAACGAAGCTGCCCACATCGTATCGAGGGAAGGAAAGCGTACCGCTTATCCCAAGGCTCTTGAAGTAGTCCGTAAGATTACGGCAATGGGTGTTTCCTGTATGGAACAGCATGGAGCACCAAGGCGTATTGATCTAAGCTGCCATCAATGTGTGAATCCCATGTTGAAGGGTTTGCATACTTGTGGGCGAAAGGGCGGCTAGTACTGGTACGAACTTCGATGGTGTCTGAAAATAGCACTTGCGGAAGATGTATCTGGTTTGCTAATCTGGGTCTGTAAGCAAGACGACCGAGCGGCAGACAGCCGAGCGGAAAAGGAAAAGGAACCTTAAATCAAATGATCACCATCGAAGTTCAATGCGGTAGCCACATCAACGGAGCTTGCCAGGATGCACTCTCCATCTTTAACGACGTAGACAACGTTGATCCGGTAACGGGAGAACGGGAACCTGTTACGTTCGAGTTTAACGGAACGCCTGTCACGACACAGGAAGGCGATACCGTCGAGACCATGTACGCTCGTTGGAATGCGGAAATTACCCGCAAATCCGAAGAGTATCGCAACTCCCAGGAGTACAAGGATCAGCAGGCTGCATATGCCGAGAAGGAACGGCTGGCAGCGTTAGCAACGGCCAAAATGGAAGCTTCGGCAGTAGCGGAGTTTACGAAGTCGAATCAGGAAGCGTGGGATGCAGACTACAACGCCAACAAGAATGACGGCTACGGTGCGGCTGCGCTGAGTTTTGCAAATCGTTTTGCCCGGTTCCTAGAAACCAAAATCAACGAAGGTCTGGCAGTCGGCAAGACCGTTCGTCAGGTGCTCGAAGAGAGCGGAAATGAAATGTCCCATGTTGCCGATGTCGAGGGCATCACGGGCTTCATGTACGGCTGTGCGGTCGGATGCCTCGTGCGTTGCTGGAAGTACGGTGAGGATCTTCGCAAGTGGCATAACAAGGAATATGGCGTCAAC
>Ga0075030_100005088_pt1 | contig 11865 bp, 11 predicted proteins | sample LitLauG_LLR_2012_FD_71393 | JGI IMG/M metagenome (GOLD analysis project Ga0075030, IMG submission 71393) | Freshwater sediment microbial communities from Pennsylvania, USA - Little Laurel Run_MetaG_LLR_2012 | ecosystem: Environmental > Aquatic > Freshwater > Creek > Sediment | place: USA...
GATTGCTGCGTCGACATCGGACGCTGGGCGCAAGACACCGTCGAGAATGCCGATGAGGCGCAGGGTTGGGCCCGACAGCGTGGCTTCACGTCGTTGATCGTGGTCACCTCGGGCTATCACATGGCTCGTAGTTTGACGGAGCTAGGACGGGCGATGCCCGACGTCGAACTGATCCCGCACCCAGTGCTCGCCAGCGGTCAACGGGCCGAGGCCTGGTGGACCTCGGCCTCGGCCACGCGGCTTTTGATGGTCGAATATCTCAAGCTCTTGCCAGCGTTGGCCCGCAGGGGCGCGGCGCGCCTGTTCAGCGCCGACCCCGCCCCTGCCACGGCGAGCATCCTCATTCCACCCCGGGCCGCGAGCGATGCCTCGCTCAACTAGCTCGCTGGTCATGCCCCCACGACCTCGAAGGCTATGTCGATATTGCCGCGAGTGGCGTGGGAATAGGGGCAGATCTTCTCATGCGCTTCTTCCACCAGCTTGCGCAATTCAGCGGTGGGTACGCTTTTGTCCTCGATCCGCATCTTCGCCGCGATGCCAAAGCCGCCGCCCTGCCGTGGACCGATCGACACCGTGCAGGTCGCCTTGGCCTTGCTCACGTCCACCTTGTGCTGGTGGCCTACAAAGTCGAGCGCGCCATCAAAGCAAGCCGCATAGCCAGCCGCAAAGAGATGCTCGGGTGTCGAATGCCCAGGTTTGCCCGGACCACCCATCTCCTTGGGTGTCGAGAGATCGACCTTGATCAGACCGTCGGTGGTCTCGGAATGACCATTGCGGCCACCCACTGCGTTGGCGGCGATACTGAATAGCGGCTTGATGGTATTGGCGCTCATCTGCGGACTCCTCAACTTTTGGGCAAGACCGCATGAGCTTGCACTCGACGTTAACGTTGATCAAGTGCTAGCAGGCGGGAGCACCCCGCGATGAGCACCGCCTCAAATGGTCCGATCCTTCCTGTTTGTTGCCGCCTTCTATCTCACGACCGCGGCTTTTCTGCTCCTGGGCAGCCCGCTCCTGCTGGGCCCGCGCTCCTGGGCGATGGCCGGTCTTGCGGCCCATGCCAGGGCGATCTGCTGGCTGATGCGGGCTATCGTGGGCACGCGTATCGAAGTGCGTGGCCGCCGGAACTTGCCAGAAGGCGCGGCTCTGGTTGCCGCCAAGCACCAGTCGCCTTGGGACACGATCGGACTGGTGCCGATGTTGCATGACCCAGCCTTCGTGCTGAAGGCGGAGCTCTTGGCGATCCCGGTTTATGGCGCGTTTTGCCGAAAATTCGAGATGATCGCGATCGCGCGCGACAAGCGTGGCGCGGCCCTCCGTCAGCTTCTCAAGGATGCGCAATCGCGCGCCGCCGACAACCGGCACATCCTGATCTTCCCCGAAGGCACCCGTCAGCCGGTGGGGGCTCCACCTGACTACAAGCCGGGCATCGTCGCACTCTACGAGGCGCTCGATCTGCCGTGTGTGCCGCTCGCTCTCAACTCTGGTCTGTTTTGGCCGCGCAAGGGTATGGGCTACCGTCCCGGAACAATCGTCGTCGAGTTCCTGCCGCCGATCATGCCCGGCCTAGAGCGCAAAGCGTTCATGGTGGAACTGCGGGACCGCATCGAAACCGCTACCACATCGCTCGTAGCCGAGGCCCGAGTCGCGACAGGACAAAATAGTACAAAATGAGAACATTTTATTGACGTTGACGCATCGCGGGCCTAGTCTTTTGGTTCTGGGCCCTCACCGAAATAAGCCGGTCGCGTCATGGATAATCAACTCTTCTCAACGCTTTCCCAGCATATCTGGGACCTCAAATACCGCTATCGCGATGGGACTGGCGCGCCCATCGACGCCAGCTTGGCCGACACCTGGGCGCGGGTGGCCAAGGCCGCCGCGGAGGCCGAAAAGCCTGGCACACGTAAGCGCTGGGCCACTCGCTTTGAGCAGGCGATGGCCGACTTTGCGTTCCTACCGGCCGGCCGCATCCTGGCCGGTGCTGGCACCGCCCGGCAAGTGACGCTGTTCAATTGCTTCGTGCTCGGACGCATCGAGGACGACATGGCCTCGATCTTCGAGAGCGTGAAGGAGGCCGCGCTCACCATGCAGCAGGGCGGCGGCATCGGCCATGATTTCTCGACCTTGCGGCCCAAGGGCGCGCCAGTAAGGGGGGTCGGCGCGGACGCCTCGGGGCCGATCAGTTTCATGGATGTGTGGGACGCCATGTGCCGCACCATCATGTCAGCCGGCCAACGGCGCGGCGCCATGATGGGCACGATGCGCTGCGACCATCCCGATATCGAGGACTTCATCGCTGCCAAGGCGGATTCGGCGCGCCTGCGCAATTTCAACTTGTCCGTGCTGGTGACCGATGGGTTCATGGCCGCGCTGAAGGAAGATACCGATTGGCCACTGAGTTTCGGCGGCACGATCTACCGCACGATCAAGGCGCGCGATCTCTGGCGCAGGATCATGCGCGCCACCTACGACTATGCCGAGCCCGGAGTGATCTTCATCGACCGAATCAATGCCGTGAACAATCTCGGCTATTGCGAGACGATCGCTGCAACCAATCCATGCGGCGAGCAGCCCCTACCACCCTACGGCGCTTGCCTTCTGGGATCGATAAACCTCGCCCGCCTGATCGATGATCCGTTTACGCCTAAGGCGCAACTGAATGTCGGGCGACTGAAGGAATTGACGGCGGTCGCGGTGCGGTTCCTGGACAACGTGATCGATATTTCGCGTTTTCCATTGCGCGCGCAAAAAAAGGAAGCCGAGACCAAGCGGCGGTTGGGGCTTGGGTTGACCGGCCTGGCCGACGCGTTGATCATGTGCGGGCTCCATTACGCCAAGCCGGATGCGCGGGCCAAGGCCGGCGATTGGATGGCGGCCATCCAGCACGCTGCCTACGAGGCAAGCGTGGAACTGGCGACCGAGCGCGGCCCGTTTCCGCTGTTCAACGCGAACGCCATGCTCGTGCGACCTGGCTTGCAGCGGCTCGATGAACCCTTGCGCAAGCAGATCGCCAGCCGCGGTCTGCGCAACGGCCTGCTCACCTCGATTGCCCCGACCGGAACGATCTCACTGCTCGCCGACAACGTGTCCAGTGGCATCGAGCCGGTGTTTGGCTTCAGCTATCGACGACGCGTACTGGGGGAAGGCGGACTTGCGCGCGAGATCGAAGTGGAAGACTACGCGCATCAGCTGTTCCGACATAGCCAGGGCCACGATGCGTCCTTGCCCGAGACGTTCGTTACGGCGGATGAACTCTCCCCGGCCGATCATCTGCGGATGCAGGCGGCCCTACAGCCGTACGTCGATAGTTCGATTTCGAAAACGATCAACTGTCCCAGGGACATCCCGTTCGACTCGTTCGCGGATATCTATTTGCAGGCCTATGATCTGGGCCTCAAGGGTTGCACGACGTTCCGGCCCAATCCGGTCACGGGTTCGGTGCTGAGCCAGGCGCCGACCGCACCTCTGTCAGTCGAGGCCCAGGCCGCACTCCCCTTGCCGGCGCCAGAGCATTTGCCTTCTACCGGGCAGTCGTTGCCCGCTGCGCGTGATCCAGTCCTACCCGGATTTACCTACAAACTGCGCTGGCCCGACAGTGACCATGCGATCTACGTGACGCTCAACGATGTGATCGAGGCGGGGCAGCGGCGGCCGTTCGAAATCTTCATAAATTCCAAGAACCTCGAGCACTATGCCTGGACAGTCGCGCTCACCCGCATGATTTCGGCCGTCTTCCGGCGCGGCGGTAACGTGTCGTTCGTGGTGGAGGAACTGAAGGCGGTTTTCGATCCGCGTGGCGGCCAGTGGGTGAACGGGCGCTATGTGCCAAGTCTCTTGGCCGCGATCGGCGGGATCATCGAACAGCATATGATCGCGACGGGGTTCCTTAGGCCGGACATCGCAGGAGCCATGCACCAGGATGAGCATGGCAACTCGAGCGTTCAGGGCGGCGTCCGGCCTTTGATCACCGTTGCGAGTGACGGCTTCGCGGGCCCTTCGGCCGGCAAGCCGGTGTTCCTGGGTCGCCTCTGCCCGAACTGCCAGCAACCTGCCTTGGTCGCACAGGAGGGCTGCTTGGTGTGCCAGAACTGCGGGTTCTCGAAATGCACTTGAAAGGACCCGAGATCAACGACGGGCGGCGCGGGTCAGCCGGTCATTGATCGCCTCGCCAAGCCCGATATCAGGCACCGGCATCACCGCGATAACGCCGACGCCCTCGGCATCGAGGGCGCGCAAATGGGCAAACAGATTTGCCGCCGCTTCGGTGAGATCGCCGGTCGGGCTGAGATTGAGGATCGGTCCCATGGTGTTCGGCGGTGCCAAACCGAAGGCGAGCAGCGCTTCGCCCGGCAGCACACTCGTGGCACCAAGCCGCAACCCAGCGCGCGGGGCGTAGTGGGCGAGCATCTGGCCGGGCGAAACAGGATGCGCGCCACCCTCATGGGCACGCGCAGGTTCCGCTCCGACAATCGCGGCGATTTGAGCCGCCGTTATGGCCCCCGCGCGCAGGAGAACCGGCCGCTCACCCGTCGCATCCACCACACTCGATTCCAATCCCACTTGCGTCGGCCCACCATCGAGTATCATCGCCACCGCGTCGCCGAGATCGGCGCGCACATGCTCGGCACGTGTCGCGCTGACGTGGCCCGACCGGTTCGCCGAGGGTGCTGCAATAGGCACCCGCGCCTCCCGCAACAGCGCTGCCGCCACTGGATGAGCCGGCACCCTCAGCGCGATGGTGCCGAGCCCAGCAGTCGCAAGCTCACTGACCTGGCAGTGCTCGAGCCGCGGCACCACCAGTGTTAGCGGACCCGGCCAGAATGCTGCGGCGAACTTGCCCGCCAAAGGCCCGAACTTGCCCAGTTCCCGCGCCGCATCTTCATTTGCCACATGCATGATCAGCGGATTGATCCGTGGCCGCCCCTTTGCCGCGAAGATCGCGGCAACCGCGGCGCCCTGGGTTGCATCGGCGCCAAGCCCGTAGACGGTTTCGGTTGGAAAGGCCACAAGCCGTCCGGCCCGCAAATGCCAGGCGGCTCGCGCGATCTCGTCGGAGGCGAGTTGCGTTTTGGTCAACACCCAGACCCCTTTGCCAAACTCACCGCTGTGTCCGATCGGCGGTGCTGACAACCGCACCGCGCCCGAGCAAATGATCAACCGGGCCGCCGCCCTCGCCGAATCGCAGTTCCCGGGCCGAACCGATCGCGCCCGCCAGGTAGCCTTTGGCGCGTTCAACCGACCGCGGCAGCGGTTCGCCTAGCAGCACGAACGCGGCGATCGCCGCCGACAAGGTGCAGCCGGTGCCGTGCAAATTTCTCGATGCGATCCGGACAGCAGCATAGCGATGCGTTTCATCGCCCGCTATCAGCAGATCGATCGCCTCGGACATCGGCGCATGACCGCCCTTCATGAGCACGAACTTCGGACCAAGATCGATAAGCGCGCGGCCCTGCTCGGCCATTTCGGCCTCGCCGACCGCCTCCGGCCGATCAAGCAGGGCGGCCGCCTCGGCGATGTTGGGAGTGAGGCAGTCAATAAGCGTGAGGAGCTCACGTCGAAGTGTCGCAACGCCCGCCCTGCTCAAGAGCCGCGCCCCCGATGTTGCCAACAGGACGGGATCGAGCACGACGAAGGGCGGCCGATAGCGCCTCAGCGCCTCGGCGACGGCTTCGACCACGCCTTCGCTTGCCAACATACCGATCTTGACCGCGCGGATATCGAGGTCATCGAACACGGCATCCAGCTGTGCCGACACGATCTCGGGTGGCACCACATGAACGGCGTGCACGCCGCGCGTGTTCTGCGCGGTCACCGCCGTCAGTACGCTCGCGGAATGCACGCCCAACACCGTGAACGTCTTAAGGTCGGCCTGAATGCCAGCGCCGCCGCTCGAATCCGAGCCGGCGATGGTCAGCGCGAAGGGGACACGTTCGCTCACAATTTCGCCCGTGTAGCCGCTATCCAGTCGCGCGCCCGTAACTCCGGATCGGGGTTGGCGACTACGTCGCTGACGACCGATACGATATCCGCGCCAGCCGTAAGACACAGTGGCGCCCGTTCGAGCGTGATTCCGCCGATTGCAACCAATGGTCGCCGGCCGATGAGCTTTCTCCATTCACCAATCTTGCCGAGACCCTGCGGCGCCCATGGCATGGCCTTCAGCGTGGTCGGATAAATCGGCCCAAGTGCGACGTAGTCGGGCTCATAGGTCAGTGCCCGGTCGAGTTCCGGAAGGCTGTGCGTGCTGATACCAATCCTGATCCCCTTGGCGCGGATGGCGGCGATATCGGCACCATCGAGATCGCCTTGGCCGAGATGGATGAAATCGGCATTCTCGTCGATCGCGATCCGCCAATAATCATTGACGATCAGTTGCGCCGCGTGCTCGGTGCAAAACCTCAGCGCTCGGCCCACTTCAACGCGCACCGCCGCTTCGTCCTCTTGCTTGATCCGCAGTTGAATCAGCCGCGCGCCAGCGGCAAGGAGGCGCGCAACCCAATCGGCGCTGTCGACAATTGGATAAAATGGGTCGAGCGCCATCATCCGAACTGCGCCTTTCCAATCACCGGCGTCGAGGGCGCGGCCATGTCGCGAGGCTCCATTGGGCCGGCGATGAAAGCGGACCGGCCGGCTTCGATGGCCTTGGCGAAAGCCGCCGCCATGGCGACGGGATCGCCGGCCTTGGCGACAGCGGTATTCAGCAATACCGCATCATAGCCAAGTTCCATCGCGGCGGCGGCATGCGAAGGCAGGCCGATCCCGGCATCGATGACCAGCGGTACATTGGGAAAATGCGCCCGCAAGGCCCTGAGTCCGAAGATGTTGTTGAGACCCTTGCCGGTCCCGATCGGTGCGCCCCAAGGCATGAGCACACGGCAACCCGCCTCGATCAGACGTTCAGCGACCACCAAATCCTCGGTCGTGTACGGAAACACTTCGAATCCGTCAACCGACAACCTGCGCGCGGCCTCGACCAATCCGAAAACATCGGGCTGCAACGTATCGGCCTCGCCGATCACCTCCAGCTTGATCCAGTTCGTCCCGAATATTTCGCGCGCCATTTCAGCTGTCGTCACAGCCTCCTTGACGGAATGGCAACCGGCGGTATTTGGGAGCACGCGAACTCCGAGCGATTGAATGAGCGCCCAGAAATCCTGGCCGCTGCGGCTCTTGCCCGATTCGCGGCGCAGCGACACGGTCACGACATCGGCCCCGGACGCTTTGACGGCGTTGCCGAGGATTGCGGGCGATGGATATTGCGAGGTGCCCAGCAGCAGCCGGGAATTAACCTCAACGCTGTACAAGTTCATATCTCAGCCTCCCTGCTTGGGCGCAAGGACCTCAATCGAGTCACCCTCGGCGATCGGCGTCGTCCCTCGTCTGCGCGCCGGCACGAAACAGCCATTGAGCGCGGTGGCAACGAGCGCGTCGTCATAGTCGAGCTGTTCAAGCGCCTCGGCGAGGGTGGCTGCGGTCACCTCATGCTCCGCTCCGTTCACCCTAACCCACACGGCGCGCCCCCAGGCTTGGACCCAGCAATCTTTCGGCGGCTTGTCGCGCCATCGCTGGCGAGAGCAAAAAACCGTGCCGATAGAGGCCGTTCAGGTAGAGCGTCCGTCCTCGTTCGATCAGGCGGGGCAGGTTATCGGCGAAGGCCGGGCGGACGTCCGCGCTCATCTCGACGATCTCGGCCTCGCCAAAAGCAGGATGCAGCGTGAACGCTCCGTTGAGCAGCTCGATCGCCGAGCGGGCGGTCATCAGTCCTTGGCTGTCGCTCTCGATCATGGTCGCCCCGATCATGAACAACCCACCCTCTCGCGGCACCACATAGAGCGGAATGCGCGGATGCAGCAGGCGGACGGGCCTGGAGAGATTGACGTCTGTTGTATGCACGATGATCATCTCTCCGCGCACGCCACGCAGTTGAGGCAGCGCATCGCGAGCCGCGTAGCCTCGGCAATCGAGGATGGCGCTACTCCCGATCGGCTCCTTGGTGGCATCGACACCGAAGCGTATCCTGACACCCATCGCCGCCAGCCGCCCGGCGAGTGCTTCGAGCGCCCGGCGCGGGTCGAGATGGGCCTCGCCTGGAAAGTACAGCGCCTTTCGGAAGCGGTCGCCCAGATCCGGCTCGAGTTCGCTGATCCGCTCTGCATCGGCCCATTCGAAGCCCGACGTTCGCCGCGAAAATCGCTCGAGCTCGCCGATATCACGCGCCGGTGCCACGACCAACGTGCCCTTATGCACCGTCCCTGGAACATGCCGCGGCCACCAGTCGAGCGCCAGCCTTCCCGAAGTTTCGACCTCCGGCTCGGCGCTCTCGCGCTCGCACCAGGGCGCGAGCATTCCGCCGGCCTTCCACGAGCAAGATTGCCCGCCAATTTGGCTCCCGCGCTCGATCACCTCGACACGTGCGCCGCGCTCGGCGAGTTCCATTGCCGAGACCAGGCCCGCGACGCCCGCGCCGATCACCGTCACCTGCAAGGGCGCTACTCCGCCGCCGCCGGAATGTACAGGGCAGCACCATGCTCGAGGAACTCCTTTGACTTGGCCTCCATGCCGGCCATTGCCTCGGCCTCCTTGCGCAAATCACGGGTGATCTGCATCGAGCAGAATTTCGGCCCGCACATCGAGCAGAAATGGGCGACCTTATGTGCATCCTTGGGTAGTGTCGCGTCGTGATAGCTGCGGGCGGTGTCGGGATCGAGCGAGAGATTGAATTGGTCCTCCCACCGAAAATCAAACCGCGCCTCCGATAGCGCATCGTCGCGGATTTGCGCCGCTGGATGGCCCTTGGCGAGATCGGCCGCGTGGGCCGCGATCTTGTAGGTGATGACGCCAGTTTTCACGTCGTCACGATCGGGCAGGCCCAGGTGTTCCTTTGGCGTCACGTAACACAGCATCGCAGTGCCGAACCATCCGATCATGGCGGCGCCGATGCCCGAAGTGATGTGGTCGTACCCTGGAGCGATATCGGTCGTCAGCGGCCCCAGCGTATAGAACGGCGCCTCACCGCAGGTGGCGAGTTGCTTGTCCATGTTCACCTTGATCTTTTGCATGGGTACATGGCCGGGCCCCTCGATCATCACCTGGCAACCCTTACCCCAGGCGATTTTCGTCAGTTCGCCGAGCGTGTCGAGTTCGGCGAACTGCGCCGCGTCGTTCGCATCGGCGATGGAGCCTGGCCTCAGGCCGTCGCCGAGCGAAAACGACACATCGTACTTGCGCATGATGTCGCAAATGTCGCCGAAACGCTCGTAGAGGAAGCTTTCCTTGTGATGGGCGAGACACCAGCGTGCCATGATCGAGCCGCCGCGCGACACGATCCCTGTTTTGCGCTTGGCCGTGAGCGGAACATAAGCGAGCCGAACGCCGGCATGGATGGTGAAATAGTCGATGCCCTGCTCGGCCTGCTCGATGAGTGTGTCCTTGAACACTTCCCAATCGAGCTTCACCGGATCGCCGTCCACCTTCTCCAGCGCCTGATAGATCGGCACCGTTCCGATGGGGACGGGCGAATTGCGAATGATCCAGGAGCGGATGTTGTGGATGTTGCGACCCGTCGAGAGGTCCATCACAGTGTCCGCGCCCCAACGAATGGCCCACACCAGCTTCTCGACTTCCTCGGCGGCACTGGAGGTGACGGCGGAATTGCCGATATTGGCATTGACCTTGATCAGAAAATTCCGCCCGATCGCCATGGGCTCAAGCTCGACGTGGTTCACATTGGCCGGAATGATCGCCCGGCCGCGGGCGACCTCCTCGCGAACGAATTCGGGTGTGACAAATGAGGGGATGGAGGCCCCGAAGCTTTCGCCCTCCGCAATGCGTTCCGCAGCGCCCGCAACCGCCGCTTCCCTCGCGAGGTTTTCGCGGTGGGCGACGAAGGCCATTTCCTCGGTGATAATACCGGCACGAGCGAACTCAAGCTGAGTGACCGGGCCACCGGCCTGGCCCGCCCTGAGAGTGCGTGCCGCCGGGCACGGAGCAACCAACCGGTCTGGGCCCACATTGCCATTGTCCTCGGGACGCACGGAACGGCCTTGCACCGTCTGCAGCCCGCGCGCCTTTAGCCAGGCTTCGCGGACGGACGGCAAGCCGGAGTTCAGATCGATGCGGGCATCGGTCTCGGTATAGGGACCGGACGGATCATAGACACGTACTGGCGCCAGACCCGTATCGCTCAAGGCGATTTCGCGGTACGGCACACGCAAAGCGGGATGAGACTTGGGCGAAGCATACACTTTGCGCGAGCCCATGATGGGGCCGACAGTGACGGCATGGGGCGCGGCGCCGTTCTTTTTGGGTTCAACCGTTGCGGTCATGGCAAGCCTCTTTCGCAAACGCGTGGCCAACGGGCATGCCGCGAAATTTGGGGTTGGCGGAAAGAATGGCGGGCGCTAAGCCCAATTCCCGTCCCTCCGCCGGCATGACCCGGATCAGGTTCAAGGGTTCGGCTTTCGCCATCTCAGCCCCATGCGGGACACCCCTCGGAATGCGACAAACGTATGGTGCTTACCGGCCGGTGTCAATGTCTGCGCCTGCAGACCGACCGTGCCGCCCAATTATTCGGGCTTTTTCCGCGCCGCCCGGCCTTCCAGCACCTCGATTGCGTTGCGCAGGCCAAGGCCACGCGCCTGCAGCAAAACGATGAGATGGTAGAGTAGGTCGGCCGCTTCGCCGGAAAGTTGCGCGTCCGTCCCCGAGAGCGCGGCGATCACAACTTCAACGCCCTCCTCGCCGACCTTCTGGGCGATGCGCGGGAGACCTTCTGCAAATAGCTTTGCGGTGTACGACTTATCCGTGGCCCCTGCGGTCTTGCGGGTAACAATTGTGGCTTCGAGCCGCGCCAGGGCGCCGTCGGGCTCGGCAACGAAGCAGGATGTAGTGCCGGTGTGGCAGGTCGGGCCCACGGGTTCGGCCAGGATCAGTAGTGCGTCGGCGTCGCAATCGGGCGTGATCGAGACCACCTTCAGGACGTTGCCGGAGGTTTCGCCTTTGGTCCAAAGCCTGCCCTTGGAGCGGCTGTGGAAAGTGACGATGCCCTCGGCCTCAGTCTTAGCGAGGGCCTCGGCATTCATATAACCGAGCATCAGCATCTCGCGCGATTTGGCGTCTTGGACGATGGCGGGGACGAGGCCGCCCATCTTGTCGAAATCAATCCTCAAGGCGCACCTCGATCCCTTCTTTCGCCAGTCGGTGCTTGAGATCGCCGACCGAAATCTCTCCGAAATGGAACATACTGGCGGCAAGCGCCGCGTCCGCCTTACCGCGTGTGAAAACGTCGACAAAGTGCGCGGCCGTCCCCGCGCCACCGGATGCGATCACCGGCACCGGCACGGTCTCGGATACGCGGCGTACGAGGTCCACGGCAAAGCCCTGCTTCACGCCATCATGGGTAATGGAGGTGAGCAGGATTTCGCCCGCCCCGCGTTCGGCGGCTTCCCGTGCCCAAGCGACGGCCTCGCGGCCCGTTGCCGTGGTGCCGCTGATCGAGCGGACGTGCCAGCCGGCCGGCGTCTGCTCGGCATCGATAGCGGTGACCACCGCCTGCGCACCGAATTCGTCGGAAAGCTCGGTTATCAGCTCCGGGCGCTTCAATGCAGCCGAATTGACCGACACCTTGTCCGCTCCCGCCGTGATCAGCGCGCGGGCGACCTCGATGGAGCCGATGCCACCGCCCACCGTGAACGGAATGCTTAGCGCCCGGGCGACTTCGCGCACCACATCGGCGAAGGCGGCGCGGGCCTCTTGGGTTGCCACGACGTCGAGCAGTACAAGCTCGTCGGCGCCTTCCTCGACATAGCGGGTGGCGAGCGCGACCGGGTCACCCGTATCCCGCAACCCCTCGAATTTGACACC
>Ga0075030_100005089_pt1 | contig 11865 bp, 10 predicted proteins | sample LitLauG_LLR_2012_FD_71393 | JGI IMG/M metagenome (GOLD analysis project Ga0075030, IMG submission 71393) | Freshwater sediment microbial communities from Pennsylvania, USA - Little Laurel Run_MetaG_LLR_2012 | ecosystem: Environmental > Aquatic > Freshwater > Creek > Sediment | place: USA...
GCGCCCAGGCGAAGCGCGCCCCACGTGCGCCAGGTGAGGGAAGCGCCATAGCCATAGGAGCTGAAACCTTGGCCGCTTGGCGCGCCGAAGGGATGTTCGGCGATGATATTGAGCAGAGCTTGAAAACGATCGACGTTCTTGGCGAGTAAGAGTTTTGCTTCGCCGGCGTCGCGTTGGTGGTTCTGGCCACGAAGATATTCAAGATAGATCCCGACATCGACCCCCAGATGCGGGACTTGTCCGAGATAGATGACGCTCTCCAGACCAATTTGGTCGAGGTGGCTCACACCATCGCCCTGGCGTTCGATGTTGCCGACCAGCGCCAAACTCACATTGTCGTTGAGACCGTACTCCAACTCGATCACATCGGTGCGCGCCCCGTTGGCGGGCCCGTCAAATTGCTGGCCGCGCCGCAATTCGAGTTCAGCCACATGGTTCAGCACGTAGGGGGTGTAGACCTTCTCGTCCAAACGCGGATCTGCGAACGCCGGGCTCGCAACCCATGCCCCCACCGCCCCGGCCAACAGGCTATTCTTCCACGATTTCATGAGCTTTCCAGGCATCGCCTAAGCGCCTATTTCTGTTGCGAATGATTGTCAATTGCTTTAGTGTCTCCCCACCAGTTCGGAGAGCTCTCAAAAACCCATGCGTATCTTTGGCCTCACCTTGATTTTGGCGCTCGGGCTATCGGGGGCAGTGGCTTTCGCTGCCGCGCCGCCGGCGAATATCGTGGCGCTCACCCTTCATGCTCATCGCTTTACGCCCGCCACCATTAGCGCGCCGGCGGGGCAACGGCTTCAAATCGTGCTCACCAACGAGGATGGCGCCACCGAGGAATTCGACTCCCATGATCTGGAAGTGGAGCAATTGGTGACGCCCCATGGTCGCGTGCAATTCAGCGTGGGACCGTTGCATGCGGGACGCTACGCCTTCATGGGCGAGTTTCATCCCGAAACCGCGCAAGGTGAAATCGTCGCCGGGGCTGGGCGCTGAAATGCTGGCCGCCGCGCTCATTGTGTTTCGTGAAGTGCTCGAAGCGGGCCTTATCGTTGGCGTCGTGCTTGCCGCCACCCAGGGTGTGAAACATCGTGGGCGATGGATTGCGGGAGGCATTGCCGCGGGCGCGTTGGGCGCCTGCCTGGTGGCGTTCTTTGCCCAGGGCCTGGCTGATGCGTTTGCGGGCAGCGGCCAAAATCTTTTCAACGCCGCAGTCCTGGCGATCGCCGTCGCGATGCTGAGCTGGCACGTCTTGTGGATGGCAGGCCACGCGCGCGAACTCACCCGCGACATGCGCTCTCTCGGGGCCTCGGTGTCGGCGGGTGAAAAGACGCTGTTGGCCTTAAGCGTGGTGGTGGCCGCCGCAGTGCTGCGCGAGGGCGCTGAGGTCGTGCTGTTTCTCTACGGCATAGCGGCTTCCGCCAGTGAGGCGCCGCTCGCGATATTAGCCGGGGGCGTTTTGGGTCTGCTTGGCGGGGCGGCATTGTCTTGGCTTGTCTATCGCGGCTTGGCGGCAATCCCGATTGGACGGCTATTTTCGGTCACCAATATTTTAGTGTCCCTATTGGCTGCCGGCATGGCCGCGCAGGCCGCGGGATTGCTGGCGCACGCCAATCTGCTTCCCGATTTGGGCGCCCAGCTGTGGGACACCTCAGGCCTCTTGCGTGACGACAGTTTGCTCGGCCGGGCGCTCCACGCCCTCATCGGCTATATCGATCGCCCGATGGGCGTTGAGGTCATCGCCTATTTGGCGACCCTGGCGGCACTCGTGACGCTGGCGCGAGTTGCGCACGCATCGCACCCGCGATCGGGCCCCGCCGCGGCGCGCGCGCCTTAAGCAGCCCCGCGGCCGTCACTAGCGCATTTTTCGTTAGCTCAGACATCGCCATTGCGTGAGGGCGCCGGCAACGACAAGGCTTGCTGCACCTTTAAGTGGTCGCTGCCTGCCCCTATCTCATATCGCTCGGACCTGATGACCCGCCTTGTCGATATCGTAGCCGCATGCGGCGGGGAAGTGCTGGCGGGCGGGCGGCGCGCACGCATTCCAGGCCCTGGTCATAGTCCCCAGGATCGCTCGGTATCGCTGGTTGAAACCGACGATGGCCGCATTCTCATCCATTGTTTCAGTCCAGGCGATGATTGGCGCGAAGTGGCGGCTGCGTTGTCGGCGCAGGGATTATTGAAGCAGACGCCATTCGCCAAGACCTCCGCGGCCTTGAAGCCGCTCGCCGTAATTGCAGGCGCGCGTCTCGAACGGGCTCGGAGATTTTGGCGCGAAGGGCTGCCGGTGAGCGCAAGCATCGCGCAACGCTACCTAGCCTATCGCGCCGTCGCGCCGGCGATCTCGAAAGCGCCTGCGCTGCGCTTTCATCCCAGCATGGCAAGCCTCGAAGATCGCCTGCGTCGTCCCGCTTTGCTGGCGGCAATCCTTGCCCCAGATGGCGCGCTTCAAGGGATAGAGGTCACGCTCCTTGCCGCCAGCGGCCAAAGCAAAGCCCCGCTGGCGACGCCGCGAAGGGTGATCGGCAAAATGATGGGGGGCGCCATCAGGCTTGGCCAAGTCGAAGACGTGCTTCTGGTTGGCGAGGGCATGGAGAGCGCGGCCTCCGCAGGCGCGGCTTTTAGCCTTCCGGCCTGGGCCCTGCTCAGCGCCCAGAACTTGGCGCGCTTTGCCCCGCCTCGCCAAGTCCGCCGCCTCGTCGTCGCCATCGACAATGATGCGGCAGGATTGGCGGCCTGGGAGCGGCTGCAGCAACGTTTGGGAGGAGCGCTGGCGATCAGCTGCGCGCCCGCGCCTAAAGGCTTCAATGACTGGAATGACTGGGCGCGTTTCAACAAGAGCCAAAATCCTTAGATCGCGAAACGCTGGCGCGCCGCTTGCGCGAGCCCTTACGCGCTCGGCTGGGACACCCTCAAATCTGAGGTGGTCGTAAGACTTGCAAAAGCTTGCGGACCTTGGCGTCCTTTGCGACCAACTCTGAGGCCATGCAACCGCGGTTTCGGTTTGGCTTTGTCGCGGGACTTGGTCTTGGCTGATGCGTCAGCCGAAATTGAGAACCGCGCTTAAGCGCTGCTCGCATAAACGGCAGTCTCAAAATCCTGCCATACGCCCATGGCGCGGGGGTCGGCGAACGGCAAGAGCTGCGCCATCACCACCCCGCCAAGCCCGCAGACCTGGTCGATCCAAAAATAGCAATTGGAAAGCCCCGCCCACATCAGCCCGCCAGCCGGGCGCCCGGTGGGCGCAGGCTCAAGATTGATCTGAAATGCAAAGCTCCAGGCCTTGGCTAAGCCCGGAAAGATTTCAGCATTGCGCGACAAGGGCGTGGCGGTTTTGAGCGGCGTGACGCGGAGCGCCCCGATCTGATTTTGGCTCAAGAGCGCCATACCCTTGGGGCCCACGATGGCGCGCCCGCCTGCAAGCATCGCCTGCACAAAGCGCCCATAATCGCGCGCCGTGCTGTAGAGCCCGCCGCCCCCGGATTCAAACTCTCCTGGCGCGGTCTCGAATGGAAAAGTCGCAAGTCCGCCATCGGGGGTGCGCACAGCCATGCCAGCCAGACGCGCGCGCATGTCGGCGGTTATGGCAAACCCCGAATGCGTCATGGCGAGCGGTTCGAAAATATGCGTGCGCAGATAAGCCCCAAGGCTCATGCCGCTTGCCGCTTCGACGAGGGCGCCTACCCAATCGGTGCTGACGCCGTATTCCCAGCGCTCGCCAGGATCAACCAATAGCGGCGCGGTAAGGCTTGCAAGTTTGCCCTCGCCCAAACCCGGCAAACCCAGCGCGGCTTGCAGCTTGACGACATCGTCGCTGAAAAGCTCATAGCCGAGGCCTGAAGTGTGGGTCAGCAGATGGCGAAGCGTGATCGCCCGCTTGGGCGCGCGCAATCGCGGCGCGCCCAGCGCATCGAAACCCTCGAATACCTGGATTTCCCCGAGCGCAGGGACGATTTCGCTCGCCGGCGCGTCAAGTTCTAAAGCGCCACGCTCCACCAATTGCACAGCCGCGGTCGAGGTCAGCGGCTTGGTCATCGAGGCGATCCAACACACCGTGTCGGCATCCATGGCCGCTGCAGCGCCAAGCGCGCGCACGCCAGCAGCGCCCTCATAAGAGACCCCGTTGGCGTTGAAGGCGATGGCCGCCGCCCCGGCCAGCGCGCTTTCCGCCACGGCGCCACGCAGCACGCTATCGGCTCTCTCCTTGAGTTCGCGCATCAGTCTTATCCTTGATTGGGCCACGCTAAACATGACGCAGACGTGGGGCAAACCGGGATTTGTCGGCCTGCGCTGGTGGGGCTAGTTTCGCCCGCGGAGGACGAAAACGATGGCTCTGGACGGCGGCAAATCAAGGGCGCCCAAAACCTGCATTATCGGCGCGGGCTGTTCAGGCATCACCATGGCGAAGCGACTTGAAGACCAAGGCCTCGCTTACGATTGCTTCGAGATGTCCGACGATATCGGCGGCAATTGGTATTTCAACAATCCCAACGGCGCTTCGTCCTGCTATCAAAGCCTGCACATCGACACCTCAAAATGGCGCCTTGCCTTTGAAGATTATCCGGTTCCAGAAACCTGGCCGGATTTTCCCCATCATGCGCAGCTGCTTCAATACTTCCGCGACTACGCCAAACATTTTGGAATTGCCGACAAGATCACCTTCAACACCGCTGTTGAAAATTGCGCCCGCCTACCGGACGGGCGCTGGGCAGTGTCGCTCTCGAACGGCGAGACCCGCGAATATGACGCCATTGCGGTGGCCAACGGCCATCATTGGGATGCGCGCACGCCAAGCTATCCCGGCGCCTTCAACGGCTATCAGGTGCACTCTCATCATTATCGCGATCCGTTCACGCCTTACGATTTTCGCGGCAAGCGCGTGCTGGTGGTCGGGGCCGGCAATTCGGCGATGGATATTTCCTCTGAGCTCTCACAACGCCCGATGGCGGCGCGACTTTATATCTCGATGCGCCACGGGGTCTGGGTGCTGCCCAAATATTTGGACGGCCAAGTTGCCGATAAAGCTGTGCTGCCGGCTTGGATGCCGCCAAAACTCGGCCGCGCGCTGGCGCGCGCCAAGATCAAAAAGTCGGTTGGACGCATGGAAGATTATGGCCTGCCAAAGCCAGATCATGAACCGCTCGACGCCCACCCCTCGGTATCGGGCGAATTTCTCACCCGCGTCGGCTGCGGCGACATCGTGCCTAAGGGCGCCATCGAGCGTCTAGAGGACGAGGCTGTGGCGTTCAAAGACGGTTCGCGCGAACCCATCGACGCCATCGTTTGGGCCACCGGCTACAATGTGAGCTTCCCATTCTTCAAACAAAGCGAGCTCACCCCCAAGGACAATGTGTTTCCGCTCTATAAGCGCATGGTGAAGCCTGGCTTCGAGAACGTCTTCTTTCTGGGTTTGGCGCAGCCGCTGCCGACGCTTGTGAATTTTGCCGAGCAACAATCCAAGCTGGTGGCCGCGGCGCTCAGCGGTAATTATCGTTTTCCCGATCAGACTGAGATGGCGCGCGTGATCGGCGAAGATGAAGCTGAATATCTTGGCCACTTTTACGACAGCCCTCGCCACCGCATGCAGGTGGACTTCAATTCCTATGTCGCTGACCTCCACAAGGAAATCGAACGCGGCGGGAAGAGACCGGCGCTGGCGTAGAACCTATTCCATCAGACGCTGGGCGAGATAGGTGTATTCATAGACGCGCCGGCGAGCGACTTCTTGAAGGTTGGCGGTCGCCTGGTGACCGCCTTCGGTGTTTTCGTAATAGAGAAACGGCAAGCCGAGCTCGGCAAGCTTGGCTGCATATTTGCGCGCGTGGCCTGGATGCACGCGGTCGTCCTTGGTCGAAGTATAGATAAACACCAGCGGATAATCGTCGCGACGACGTAGGTTCTGATAGGGCGACATTTGCTGCAGCCAGGCGCGCTCGTCGGGATTGGACGGGGAGCCGTACTCGCCCACCCAGGAGGCGCCGGCCAGCAATTGGTCGTAGCGCAGCATGTCAAGAAGCGGTGAGCCGATGATGGCGGCGTGCACCATTTCAGGATGCTCATTCAACATCACGCCCATCAAAAGTCCGCCATTGGAGCGCCCGGAAATGCCAAGATGGCGCGGGTCGGTGATACGGCGAGCAACCAGATCGCGCTCCACCGCGTAGAAGTCGTCATAGATGACTTGGCGATGGGTGGTGAGACCGGCGTCGTGCCAAGCGGGCCCAAATTCGCCGCCGCCCCTAATATTGGCGAGCACATAGACCCCGCCTTGGTCGAGCCAAAGCCTGCCGATATAGGCGTTGTAGCTTGGCGTTTGCGACAGTTGAAAACCCCCATAGGCGTAGAGCAAGGTTGGGTTTTGGCCATTGAGCTGCATGTCTCTGCGATGCACCACAAAATAGGGCACGCGCACGCCGTCGCGGCTGGCGACTTCAAATTGCTCCACCATATAAGGGCTCGCATCGAACTGCGCCGGCAACGCCGCCACCGCCTCTGCAGATCCTGCGCGTCCATTGAGGGCGTAGAGGGTTGGCGGCGTCAAGAAATCTTCAAAGGTGATGAAAGCCTTCGATGCGCTGGGGTCGGCGCTGGCGATGTCGACCACCCCGCTCGGCGGCAGCGCGATCGGCCGACCGATCCACGACGCGCCATGGAGCGTGAAGCGTTGCAAGCGCCCGCGAACATTGTCAAAGCCCGCTACCAAGATGGCGTCGTGGGTCGCCGCCACCTGCTCAATCGATTGCCGCGGGCCTGGCGCAAACAGCACCCTAATGTGGGGGGTGCTGCGGGCCGCCTCGGCCAGCGGCAGCGCAATCAGCGCTCCGCTCGGATAAGTCTTGCCCCCAACCGTCCAAGCTTCTTGCAAGGTGACGATCAAACGGCCGTGAAAGAGCGCCTGGATTGTCGATTTGCGCGGCAAGTTGAGTTCAAGGGGAGCGCCTGCGCCCAGTAGGTAGAAAGAACGTTCGAAAAAACTTTGTGCGCGCACAGCCAAGGCCACGCGCGCGCCGTTAACATCGTCAAGGGTAAAGGGCGAAACGCTGACGTCGTGGGCTTCACCCCGCTCGATTTCGCGCGCGGTCGCGAGCGGCGTACCCCGCCTCCAGGCTTTTAAAATGAAGGGATACCCAGATGGGGTGAGCGTGCCAGCGCCCCAATTGGTGGCGATGAGCAGAGTGTCGCGATCCAACCAAGCTATGTTGGACTTCGCCTCCGGCACAACAAAACCGTCGGCGACAAAACTATGCGAGGCGACATCGAATTCGCGCCAGGTTGCTGCATCGAGACCGCCATCGGAAAGTGAAATCATGCAGCGCGCGCCGCTCGGATCACAATCGGCGCTCTCAAACACCCAATTGGCGTTTTCAGCTTGCGCCAGCGCATCGACGTCGAGCAGCGTTTCCCACTCTGGGCGCCCGGTTGCGTAGCTCGCCAGGCTGGCGCGCCGCCAAATGCCGCGGACGTGGACGCCGTCCTGCCAGAAATTGTAGAGATACCCGTTGTGAATTGCCCCGAGCGGCAGGCGTTCATTGTTCTGCGCCACTTCGAGCGCCGCGCCCAGGAGCCGCGGATAGCGCGGGTCGTTCTGCAGCACCGGAAGCGAGCGGCTATTTTGCTGTTGCACCCAGGCAAGCGCGCGCGCCCCTTCCACATCTTCGAGCCAGGCGTAGGGATCGGGCGCAGACGTCCCGACCGGCGCTTGCGCAGGCGCTTGCGCTTGCGCGGGCGTTTGCGCGGGCGCAGCTGTGGCCCACACCGCAAGCCCAGCCAAAGCGATTGCCAATAAAAGCCGCTGCCCCATGGCCCTCACGCCCCCTCAAAAACGTCCTCTGGTCGCTGGTTTTAGGGCCCGCCTTCAAGCCTTTCAACGCGCGGCGCGACGAACAGGCGCTAGAGGCGCCCGATCACCGGGATCAGCGCGCCGGTGATGGCGCTGGCGGCGTCCGAGGCCAGAAACAGCATCGTCTGGGCCAGCTCGAGCGGTTGCACCCAGCTCGCAAAATCAGCATTAGGCATGTCTTTGCGGTTGGCGGGGGTATCGATAATCGAAGGCAGCACCGCATTGATCCGCACCTTGCCCTTCAATTCCTCGGCCATGCTTTCGGTGAGCTTCATCACCGCCATTTTCGCGGCGGTGTAAGCGCCCATGCCGGCGCCGGCCTTTAGCGCCGCATTGGCCCCCACATTGACGATTGCGCCCTTGCTTTGAACGAGATGGGGCAGCGCTGCGCGCGAGGCGGTAAGCGCAGTCTTCAAATTGAGTGCAAACATCTTGTCCCAGGTTGCGGGATCGCCTTCAGCCACGCTCTGCCAGGCAAATCCCCCCGCAATGTTCAAAAGCGCGTCGATGCGACCGCAAGCCGCCGCGATTTCGGCCATCGCCTTGGCCGCCGATTGGGCATCGGCCAGATCGACTTGGCCCCATGCGTCGGCGCTCCCGCTGGGCGCAACGCTCACATCGATCGCCGCCATCCGCGCCCCGGTTTGGCGTCCCCGCGCGATGACTGCACGCCCCAGCGCGCCGAAGCCGCCGGTTACGACAACCACCTTGCCCTGCATCTTGGCGCCTCCAATTCGGCGCCCGTCATAGGCGCTCGCGGCCTGAAGCGAAAGCGCCAGGGCGCGCTTGCGCGCAAGTGAGCTGGCTTAGCCGCGGGTCTTCATTTCCAACATGACGCGCTGGGCGTAGGCGCGACTAACCGGCACCTCTTCGCCACTGTCGAGCACCGCCATCAGTCGGCCATTGGCGTCACGACGAACCGCTGAGAGCCGCTTCCAATTGACGAATGCCGAACGGTGGACGCGCAGCATCACGTTGGGATCAAGCTTTTCTTCTAGATGCGACATGGTCTCGCGGTGGAGGAGCGTCCGGCCTTCCCAGTAGAGACGCACATAATCGCGCTCGGCTTCGATGCGTTCGATATCGGCGACCGGCACTCTGTGGAAACGGCCCCGGTCGCGGATCCAGAACTCGCGCTCGTAACGAGGCCCTTCACGTTCGTCGGCTTCCTTCTTCAAAGCCTCCAGCACCGCGGCCAATTCTTGCGCCCGCCGACCCGCATCTTTGGCCGCGCGCCGCTCGCGCGCACGGTCAAGCGCGGAGGCCAGACGTTCGAACTCCACCGGCTTTAGAAGATAATCCACCGCTGAGGTCTCGAACGCTTGCAGCGCGTAGGAATCAAAAGCCGAGACAAAAATCACCGCCGGTCCCCCGGAGGCCTCCACCGCGTTGGCGACTTCGAAACCGTCGGCAAGCGGCATCTTGATATCCAACAGCACGACGTCGGGCTTTAGCGAACGCATGGCGCTCATCGCCTGGACGCCGTCGCTTGCAGCGCCCACCACCTCGACGTTGGGGATCGCTTGCAGCGCCAAGCGCATGCGCCTGAGCGCCAGCGGCTCGTCGTCAGCTAATAGCAGGCGCAGGGGTTCGGCCAACACGTTCTTCCTCCAAAGGCAACCAGATTTCCACGCGGCAACCGTGCGGTTCGCGATTGCGCGCGCTGAGCCCTGCGCGCGCGCCATAGATGAGCTCCAGCCGTTCGCGCGCATTAGCAAGGCCCACGCCGCGTCGGCGGCGCGGTTCGCCCGCCGATGGCAGTCCCGGCCCGTCATCTTCGACGATCACCCGCAAGAGATCGCCATCGCGCTTGGCCGCCACTTGAATGGCGCCGCCTTCAGCCCGCGGCGTGATCGCATACTTGATGGCGTTCTCCAGAATGGGCTGCAATATAAGGCTGGGCAAACGCGCGTTTTCGAGGCCCGGCTCGATGTTAAAATTCACTTTCAGTTTGTCATCGAAGCGGGTGCGCTCGATCTCGAGATATTTGCGCTGCGCTTCGAGCTCCGCCGAGAGTGCGGCGAGTTCGGTCGGCTGGCGATCCAGCGAATAGCGAAGAAAGCCCGCCAGTCGCAGCAGCATGCTCTCGGCCTGCTCATTGCGCTTTTCCAGAACCAAGGTGGAAATGGCGTTGAGTGTATTGAACAAGAAGTGCGGATTGATTTGGTAATGCAGCATCCGCAGCTGAGCGTCGTAAGCCAACGATTGGGCGCGTGCGACCGCCCGGGCTTGCGCCATGGTTTCGAAATGATAGCCGAGCAAGGCTTGGGTCAGGCCCCAGAGCGGCAAGGCCCAGCCGAACTGGAAGAGGTAGATCACGAACGGATAGGGTTCGACGCTCTGGTGGGCCAGCTGATGAGGCCAAAATTGCTCGGCGTACTGGGTTAGCGGCGAAAGGCCGAGCGCGCCCAACACCAGCGCTACGTTGCGCGCCCAATTGGATCGGTTGGCGCGCGGACCGGCGACCACGGCCAGCAAGACGGCGGTCAACAATCCGTAGGTCGCAACCACTAGGGTCCGGTTGGCGAGATAAGGAAAGTCGTGGACGTTGTCGGGGGGATCAGCGGCGGCGGCGGCGGTACGCACGCCAAGATAGGCAAGCCAAAACGCAAGGTGGGCGCCCCACCTCGTCCATGCCGGACGATCGAGCAGGCCTTTAGGCGCGCCCCTAACTCCCTCGCCCGCTCCCTCCTCTGGCATCATCATTTGCAGACTACCGAATTTGGATCCGTGGTGTGTATCGGCGTGCGCAGCCTTGGTCTGTTCGTCGCGCTCTACCGTCATTTCGTCGCGCCCGTCGCATAATTCTTTGTGATCGCCGACGGGCCTGGCGCTGTTGGTGAAGCACAACGCCGCCTTCACGCCAACCGCAAGGCTCAAAACCTATCCCGCGAACGCCCGCCCCAGCGCGGGAGCGCGACCCGCGTGGGTCGCGTCGGCTGCGATGGAGGATTTTCGCAGGTCCGGCATTTTGCGCCCGAGGCCGGGGCTCAAACGCTACGGATCCAGAGCGATCTTGGCTCTGCGTTCTTGCCACTGCCCGGAACTGGACAAGCGGCGAGCAATTTGTCGGGATGATTGTGGCTTAAGTAGTTCAACGCCGCGATGATCTCGAAGCGCGGGTTGAACGCCAGAAAAGCTTCCACCAAATATTGTTCGTTCCAAAATCTCTGATCGCTTAGCACCCACTCGGCGATATAATCGCGCGGCGTAAAAATGTCGTGGATATGAACGCAAACGCCCGGCTTTAGCCGCCCGAACACTTCCAACACTTCGTAGAGCACGTCGCCTTGAGGTCGAATAACGTGAGAGGAATCGACAAACAGAATGTCGCCGCTCGCCAATTCGTCAAACAAGGAAAGATCACACAACTCGACCCGTTGTCGAACGATCTCAGCGCCAATCTGTTCAAGCCAAGGCTGGAGATAAGGTTCAACGCAAATGTGGCGGCAGGTATAGCGAGGGTCGTCAGCTTGATTGCGGCTAATGGCGAGGCGCGCCATCAGCGTGGAATATCCTCCGCCGATCTCAATCAGCCGCTTCGGCTTTGTCCGCCTGATCATGTTGTAGAGCATGCCGGCGTCGGCGCCTTCAAACGAGCCGTTTTGATAAAAGAAGGCAGGCGTCGCCGCCTTACGCTCGCCGCCGAGAGGAATCTGCGCAAGTTCTTCGGCGTAGCTGAACTCTGCGAGCAGTGCGAGTTGCCCCGCCACGTTCAAATCCAGCCCCGGAATTGATCGCTCCTGCGTCAGCGGTCGGCGCAGATCCTCTGCAAAAACTACCGGCTCATAAAAATGCTGGCGCAAAGGGAATACGCCCACGAGGCGCAGCACCTTACGCGTCAGCGGCATGTGCGGCCAGGCGCGCCGCGCACGCCGCAACAGCGCTCCCGCCGGAAACGCGAGCGGGGCTATGATGGCGTCAACGATAGCGCGGCGAACCCGCTTGAGCGGGCGTGCGCGAGGCGCAGACTGAGGTGAGGATAGGTGTGTCATTCAGCTCCAACATCGCGCCAAATATCACAATAA
>Ga0075030_100005091_pt1 | contig 11861 bp, 8 predicted proteins | sample LitLauG_LLR_2012_FD_71393 | JGI IMG/M metagenome (GOLD analysis project Ga0075030, IMG submission 71393) | Freshwater sediment microbial communities from Pennsylvania, USA - Little Laurel Run_MetaG_LLR_2012 | ecosystem: Environmental > Aquatic > Freshwater > Creek > Sediment | place: USA...
GTCGAGGTGCTCGCCAAGGATGGGTTCGCGGTCAACACCGTGGCGCATTTCCTCCTCGACGAAAAGCTCCAGGCCGCCTCGGCCGGGGGCCGCGTCGTCATCGACGAAAGCTCGATGCTCGGGCACAAAGACGCGGTCAAGCTCTTCGACATCGCGCAAAAACAGAACCTCAAGCTCGTCTTCGTCGGTGACCCGATGCAGCACGGGTCAGTGCCTCGCGGCACCTTCCTGCGGACCATCAAGGAGCACGGGCGCGTGATGCCCTTCAAGCTCACCGAAATCATGCGCCAGCAGGACCCGGAGTATCGCGAAGCCGCGAAACTGCTCTCCGAAGGCCGCACGCTCGACGGCTTCAACGCCCTGGAGGACAAAGGCTGGGTCAAGGCGATCGAGGGCGACGAGGCGCGCACCCAGGCGATGGCGGCCGAATATCTCCAAGCGCTTAAGGACGGGGCCTCCTGTCTCGTCGTCTCGCCGACCCACCGCGAAGCGGCCGGCATCACCTCGGCCATCCGTGCCCAGCTCCGCGAGGCCGGGAAGCTCGGCACCGAGGAACGCCTCTTCACCCGCCTGGTCGCGGCCAACGTCAGCGAGGCGGAACGCGGGCTGGCGACGACCTACAAGCCGGGTGACGTAATCCAGTTCCACCAGAATGCCAAGGGGGGCTTCAAAAAAGGGCAGCGGATCACCGTCACCGATCCGGCGAACGTGCCGGTCAGTGAGGCGAGCAAGTTCTCGCTCTACCACCCGGAAAGCGTGGCGCTCTCGGTGGGCGACAAGATTCGCTTCACGGGCAACGTCAAAGCCCACAAGAGCGACCATACCTACAAGAACGGCAACACGCTCACCGTCGCCGAATTCACGCCGGGCGGGAATGTCCGGCTCAGCGACGGCCGCGTCATCGCGGCCGACGCCGGGCATTTCCGGCCCGCCTTCGTGGAAACCTCGTTCGGAGCGCAGGGGCAGACCGTCCAGCGGGTCATCCTGGGCATGTCGGCGGACTCCGTAGGCGCGACCAATAGCGAGCAGATGTACGTCTCGGCCAGCCGGGCCTCGCAGCAACTCTCGCTCTTCACCGACAACACGGCTGCCGTGAAGCAAGCCATTCAGCGCAGCTCGCAAAAGATCGCCGCACTCGACCTCGAGCCCGAGCAGGCCCCGGAGCCGAAGCGCCCGCGCCTGATCGATCACCTGGAGCGGCGGCGGCGACTGAGCATCTTCAAGCGCCCTCGCTCGGAGCGGGACGGCGGACCCGTCCCGCCGCGTCCGCACGTGCCCCACACGCACGCGCAGCGGGCCCTGGCCGAGCGGCAGGAACGAGGCGTGCATCATGGACGATGACGCGCATCCTCACGCAAAGGTATTCGCCATGAACCGGCCAAGCGGCAGCATCCGCGACCTGATTGCTAACCCGACCCGCAAGCCCCCGGCGGCGTTGCCGCCGGAGCCTCCGGCAAAGGTATTGGTCCCCGAACCAATAGAGGCGGAGTTTCAGCCGCCGCCGAAGAAATCCGACCCCCTCCCCTTGCCGGGCGATGCGTATCGAGCGCACGCGAGGTTCCTTAACCGCCTGAGCATGGAGCAACGCTTGATCCATTTCGTGCGGAGAGACTTTAGTCGGGAAGGGTTCAGCTACGCTGACCTGCGGCGGGTCCGCTGGCTACCCTCCCCCGAATCGGGGGGCAGCCCTGTGCTCGTGCTGCGGTTCATCGAGGCGGTAACCACCGAGGTGCGGATCAGCGGTCGAAACCTCGGGGATTTACACTACTGGATCAGCGAGGGCACCATGCCCTGGGTCTGGGAGCAACCAGAGGGATTTACGTCGCGGGTGGATGGGATGACGGTGATTACGGGGATTGTTATTGAGGAGGTGGAGAGGTAGGGGGGTGAGGGACATCGGCTCATGGACCTAGTAGGCGCGTTATGATTGCGCATTAACAATTACATAGTTGACATTAAGCGCGTCCAGCCCTGCTTTAATTCGCGTAATAAGTAGCGTTCGTTGCGTGTCGTCGGTTTCAATCTGAGTTCCATCGCGACTTCGTACAGTTAACGTATACGCATAAATATACGTAGGTTTTCCCAACTCAGCCTCCATTTCTGCGATCACATCGTGATCCAGATACTGAATTGAGTATCGGCTTCCGATTTGAACGATGTATCCTAAGCTATGTTGTACGCGCTGTGGTGCAATTTGTGTAAACATTAGTGACCTCCGGTAATGACATTGCTCACACTCGGATTATTAAGGAGTGTTGGATATTCGACTGAGTTGAAAATGCCCCCGGGTTGAGCACCCTCAACAAACCCAATAGTATTCCCGGATGCACTTTCGGAAAACCTCTCTGAAAGTCGAGCCCAAACCTGACTGGCCTCGTCAGAGGTCAACGAGCTGTTTGGACCGAATAAATTCTGACCATCTAGCCATGAACCGCCCGGAGTCATCTCCAAAGTACTCCTGCCATTGGCTGCAGCAAATTCTTCAGCGACTGCTCTGTTTCCCTGTCCGGACCAAAAGACAGCGCCATTATCTGCAGTGGAAACGTCAAGCCTTTCTACTATTTGCATATAATATGCAAACGATCTATCGGCCGCTGCTACACCTCCTGCCGCCAACTCTCCTGTACCTGTAGCAAATGAGGCGACAGCCAGCAAGTCGAAGAGAAATTGGAAAATCTTGTCCGTTGGATCATCGATTGCATCATCCAGGCTATTTCCTCCTTCGTTTGGCGAACAATCCTGACACAACCCAAGCGAATCGCTCCGCGTAACCGGATTCTGCCCCACATACACATACGCATTAATTCCCCCCGCCAGCCCGATCGGATCGGCCTCGATATACCGCCCAAGCGCCGGGGAATAATCGCGATTCAGATTGTAATCGAGGCCGGTCGCGGCGTCGGCATATTGGCCGGGCGCGCGCAGGTTGCTCGATGCGGTGCCGGTGGTCGACACCGTCGTGCCGAACGGCTGCTGCACGCGGTTCCAGACCACGGCCTGGGCGGTATTGGTCATCTTCTGCGGGGTATTCGTCTGGTCGGCATGGATGTATTCAATCGCGCCGCCGCTCTCGATCTGGGCGAGCGGAAGGCTGCCCAGCCAGACATACGTGCGGCTGACAACGCCGGTCTTGCCGTTGGATTCGGACATCAACGCTCCGCTCGCGTCGAACTGGTACTGCGTCACGGTCCCGCCCACGGTTTCGCTCATACGCTCGCCGAGTGCGTCATAGAGGGAGGTGGCGGTGGTGCCGCTCACGACCGCCTGGGAGAGACGGTTGCGATTCGAGTAGCTGTAGGACGCGGCCTGGCCGCCGCCGGTATCCGTGGCGATGTCGCCGTTGGCGTAGTAGGTCAGGCTTTGCTTGCTGGCGCCGGTCGTCACCGAAACCAGACGATCGGAGGTCGCCGAGTAGGTATAAACGATCGTCACGCCACTTTGGGTGCTCGTCAGGCGGTTCGAATCGGCATCGTAGGTATAGCTGATCGTCGGGAAAGCACCGGATGCCGTCAGCAGGCGGCCGAGCGCGTCGTAGGTGAATGCTTCGCTCTGCGCCGGGGTAAGGGCATCCTTGATCGATAGGAGCTGGCTCTTCGCGTCGTAGGCATAGCTTAGATTCTGAATCATAGTCGCGCCGCTTCGCGTCACAATTCCGGTCAGGCGGTAATCGGCATCGTAAGTGCGCGTCATCACGAGCCCGTTGCCGTAGGTCAGCGACGCCAGGGGACCGAATGGTTCGTAGGTGATGTTGCTGGCCAGTGTCACGGCCGGTGCGGTACTGTTGGCACGGGTGGAGACGCCGCTGACGCGTCCCTGGCTGTCGTAGGTGTAGGTAACGATGCGCCCCGACGGGTAGACGATCTGGGTGACGTTGCCGGCCAGGTTAAAGACATAGGCGGTCGTATAGGCTTTCCCGGCGATGGCCTGCGTCTGGGTGATCAGATCGCCCAATTCATCGTATTTCAGGGTGGTGGCACCGGACGCGTCGGTGAAGGCGGTCAGTCGACCAATGCCTCTGTTCCCTCCAGCCGAGCCGTCGTAGGCATAGGCGACGTTTTCGCCCGGCGAAGCCGGGTAGATCTCGTGGGTCACCCGGTTCAGCGCGTCGAAGGTCCGGTTGGTGACGATGCCCCTCGCGTCGGTTTCGCTCACGCGGTTGCCCGCCGCGTCGAGATGATAGACGGTCGTCCCGCTGTCGGGGCTGATGACCTCTATCGTTTGCCCGAAGCCGTTATAAACGTAGCTGGTCTGTAGCTTGCGCGGGCTGGTCACTGATATCACGTTATCTTGTGCGTCGTACGCGTAAAGCGTGACCCCGCCGAGCGCGTCGGTGACCTTGATCAACCGGTTCAGTATATCGTAAGCCTTGGTTGTGGTATGGTTTAGAGGGTCGGTGATGGAAATCACGTTGCCGTCGGCATCGTACGTATAGCTCGTGACTTCCGGTATTGTCGCGCCGTAGGATTTGACCAACTGGCCCAAGGGGTTATAGACAGACGATTGCGTCTCAACGATGACACCAGCGGTATTTCTGATAGCCTGGGCAATGATGTCGCCCACGCCGTCGAGCGTATAGGTGATGCTCTCGCCTGCGGAATCGCTGGCTTTGATCAACCGTCCGGAAGTGTCATAATGATAAGCAAGCACTGACTTGTCTGGCTTCGTCACCGACGTCAGCAAACCCGCCGCATCGTAGGTATAGCTGGTGACCGCGTTGCCCGCCGAAGTAGCCACGGTGCTCGTGAGTAGGCGGCCCATAGGGTCATAGGTAAGCGTCGTCACGATCCCATTGGGGTCGGTCTCGGCCAAGAGCAGGCCGCGCTTGCTGTAGCTGGTGAATTTCGTGACGTGACCCAGCGCGTCGGTGACGGTGGCGAGATACCCCGAAGCATTGTAGGTATATTTCGTGATGTCAGCGACATCCGTGCGTGGACCGTCCGCCGACAGTAATTCACCAAACGGGCCATACGTATAGATCCATGTGCGCGACTCACCGTTGGTCGAATAGGAAGCCGTTTGCGTCGTGGTATCGGTTTCGGTGCTCGTGAGCACGTTGCCGTTCGAGTCGTAAGTGAATTTCGTGGTGAGGCCGGGGGCGACGATCTGCACCGGCAGGTGAAAGTTGGAGAGATACGTGATGGTGGTGGTGCGCGCCAGCGGAGTACCCGCCGCCTGGGTGATGCTGAGCGGCTGTCCATGCACGTCATTGACAAAGGTGGTGACGTTGCCGTTCCAGTCGGTGCTGCTTGCTTCGTAGCCATTGGCGTCGTAGGTAAAGGTACGGGTCGTCCAAGGCCCGCTCAACGACACCCGGACGATCTTTGTGACTTTCGGCACGCCTTGGAGCACCGTGAATTCATACAGCGTGCTCTGGCCCAGCGCGTTGGTAACGGTACGGCTCCCGTCGCTATCGTTGTAGCTGACCGTGTCCGTGTTGACGTTCGGGTTCCCGCCCGTATAGACCTCGGTCGCCCGGTTAGAGGCATCGTAGACGAAACTGGCAGCCTCATTACGGTCCTGATTGATGACGTCTTTGAGCAGGCCGGTCGAATAATAGTCGTACGATTCGCTTGTTTGCGGAGACGTTGGGTAGGTCACCGACGTGAGTTCAACCGGAGCGGTGCCCCCATATCCGTAACGTAAGACCAATCCGTCGGGCGTCGTCAGTGTGCTCAACAACCCGTTTTGATAGGTGAAACTCAGCGTCCGACCGAAGGAATCGGTAACCGTAGAGAGCTGGGAGATGCCGTTGTAGGTCAGCGTCTGCGTGTAGCCGTCGCGCGACCGGATCGTGTTCAGTACCTCCAGACCCGAACTATTGACGGCGTTTGTTGCGATGTTAATCTGCGGAGCGGTGTACGTTTCGACATTATCCTGCGGATCGGTCAGAATCCAGGTCAATCCTGATTGCGTGAGCTTGTAATCCATATCGCTGTCAGGTGTCCACACACCATTGACCAGCGCGAAATTGAAGGCCTGGCCGGTCTCCCGATACGCAGTCACGGAAGTTGCCGAATTGACTTGAAGGTAGCGGTCGAATGTGGATGTCCAGTGCGCTCCGAGCGGATGAGGAACGGTGCTGGGTGCGATGAACGTATTGTAATAACGCGTGAAGCTGAGCGGGTTCGTGCCAGCCGTGGTAAAATCCTGGTCGGATCGATAGACGTTACCAGTGCCGATGTCGATGGGGTCGCCGGCCTGTATGTTACCAGTGACGTCATTGGCAGGACCGTCGTCCTTGACGGGCGGATTGGAAGAAGGAGGCGGAGCCTCCGGCGTGATTTGTACCTCCGGCGAACTGCTCGGCGCGGAAATATCCACAAAACAACCTATGGTGGCCTCAGCCGAAGCGCCGGAGTCCATGGTAGACTCAGCATCGGCAATTATAACCCCCCCTACAGAAATTGTGGTAGGTCCATAGACCAAGTCCGTAAACGAATAAGATCCACTAGGGTTGGTGCCTGAATCTGCGGTAGAGCCATTCGTACTCGAAACATAATAGTCTTTGTTAATTCCAGATCCGACTAGTACAAAAGCGTGTACCGAGCCGAGACCGAATGATAAACCGTGGCTGGCCTGAGACTGAGCCTGCGCCTCCGCGGTTATATTGACCGAGATGGTTATTGGAATCGGTGTTTTCAGACCGTCAGGAATCCCCGTTATATCAACCTTGGTGCGGATAGACGTATCCTGTCCATTGGCATCAGTACCAAGGCCACCCCCGTTCGAAGATGCCGAAGCAAAAAATGAGAAATCCGCCATCAACGGGCGACCTTCCAAGGGCTCAAAAAACGGATGGCCCCGCTTGCGCGTTCGTTGCTTGTGCGACTGCGTGTTACGGTAATCGCGGCGAAATAACTGCACGTTGCTGAAGAGATGAAACATAAGGTCACTTCGCTTTCTGGGGTTCGTTTCCCAACCCCGCGAAAAGGATCATTCCAGAGTCACGGTTGAGTTTTGCACCACCCGGCCTCGTGTCGCACAACTTGACACATTTTCGCCGTGAGCATTCTTACTTACGTCCCTGCGAACTCTCAGGCCATGTCCAGAATGGGTTCTGTAACCTCCTGAAAATCAAAATGAAAACGGCATCAGGATTTTGAATTAAACAATTTCGCGGGGATATGCACAGAAGCCCATGGCCGGGGTATGGAAACGATCAAACCCCTGACAGGAAACGTCTCCAGGATTTCACAGCCCATTGTTGAGGGGGATCAGCCACTCAATTAAGGACGATTCCTCAATGGAAACCGCTCATTGCCTCAGTACGCGTCGGCGCTGACCACTTCCCCGCCCGCCTTCGTCGCCAGGCTCCACCAGGTGTTGCGGTCGATGCCATTCTTGACGAAGCGAACGCTGCCGTCGGCGAAAAGCACATTGCAGCCGCCGGGATGGTCGCTTGCTGCTCCGACGCTGAAGCTCGAATCGGGCCAGGAATAAAAGCCGACGTTGTAATTCACGCGGCATCCGCCGATCGGGTATTTGTCATCATTCGGCGTCTGCATGCCATTGAACATCGACCATCCGGTCGACCCGATGCCCCATCGCCAGCCTTTGTTATCAACGATGCCGATCTTCGTTGTTGCAAACGCATCCGTGCAATTCTGGAGGTTGGCCAGGATCGCCTGAGGGTTGTCGAACGCGCTCATGACCGTTCCGGGATCGGCTCCCGTCGAGGCGACTCCGGTCATCATGTTGCCTCGATAGCGGCTTGGCGGATTGACGCCTCCGAGATAGGCCCCACGCCCGTCTCCGACCAGCCATTCGGCGTAGGCGATGGTCTGTGACGTGCCGTCGATGCAATTTCTGATCCCATAGACCTTCGAGAATGTGAACAGGCCGCTGGAGTCATCCGGGATCTGGTAATAGTACGGTGCTTTGGCGTTGTTGGTGTAGATGTACAGCTGTTTTCCGGTAATACCGTAGCAAGCGGCGTAGTTATTGATGTTCTGGTGACCGGCCCCGGCGTTGGGATCGGACGGGCAAATGAATGTCGAAACCAGAGTGTTGGTGCAGGTCTGGTTGTAGCGAGGCGAGACCACGCCGACGGTCCAGAGAGAGTCCGGACCCCAGGAGAAATTGATTGTGTCGTAAAGCGAGGATTGTTCCAGATGGGGAAGCAGCAGCGCCAGCGAGCCCCAGGAGTTCCACATGGCGTAATTGGTCGGCGAATTGTCGCTCGGTTGAAACGATATGCCCATGGGAAAGACATCGTGTGCGCTGTGGTAATTGTGCAGCGCCAGACCGATCTGCTTGAGGTTGCTCGTGCATTGAAGGCGGCGCGCGGCTTCCCGAGCCGATTGCACGGCCGGAAGCAAAAGCGCGATCAGCACGGCAATGATGGCGATCACCACCAGCAATTCAATCAGCGAAAATCCGCGACGCATGCGCATCTCCTCAATGGAATGTGCAACAAGCATGACACTGGTGCGCAGAGACTCACTGCGGCTAGCGGCGATACCGGGCAACGCCTGCCGTTACGATGTAGGTGTAAAAGTGGATGGGGCGGGGTTCGCTATACGGACTTTCCGGTCGGCTTATCCCCACCTTTCGGAGCGGCGTCTCGCCGGGTCCTGTTCAGTTCTTTGAGGACGTTCGCCTCATTTTCAAGATAAGTCGGCAACGTCTTGTAATTATTGATGCGTTCCGCCTTGGCCGTGACGTACAGCCAACCGAACCAAGTAGCCGCTCGCCGGAGTTCGGTGTCAGAGAGCTGATCGGCCTGGTGAATCACCGCGCCGAACCGCCCGCTGTCGTAATTATGTTCCCAGCCTTTGATTTCGGGAAACGCGACGTCGGTTTTATAACAAATGATGCTGTCGTCCAGAATCTTGAGATAGGCTTCGTCACACCCTCCGTCGGTCGCGGCGATGATTTTCCAGCTTGGTTCAAGCTCCTTGGTGAACGCGAACAATTGCCGGAAATACTCGACCCTCCCATCGGCATCCATCGGCTGATTGTCGAAGTAAATGCCTTGCAACCTGTTGCCGAAGAGCTCGTGCCAGTTTGTGACCTCGCCTTTCGCGATGTCGAGCGCTTTGCCAGCGCCGTCGCAGGTAACGTAGGCATAAACCTCAACATTGAGGTTGCGGTTGCGGACATCGTCAAGGGCGCGGCTGAATTTCGTCACGTAGTCACTGCCCTTCACGAGGTCTTTCGTATAGATGCGGACATTCACCAGCTTGATGGGAAGATGAGCGTCACTGAGGGCGATGATCCGATCCCAGTTCAGCCGGTCGGTCTGGTCCATCAAGTAAAAATAATGCGGAATAATCATACCAATATCGCTTTGGCGATTTCTTTGTAATACGCCTAGCTGATTGGGGCCAATGTCCCCCTTGCTCTGGTAAGTGGCACGTCGGATGAGCGGTACGAGTTTCATCGCTTTTTCAGCGTTGGGAGGCGCGTTCAGCCATTCGGTGGCTTGCTGCTCCAGTGAAACGATCTGGGGTGGCTCCGGCGGACCGGAATCGTGAACCGGCTTTTCCGGAGGAAGCGGTGCAGGATTGAAGGCAATTTGTCTGGAATTTGGCCAGTAGGTGTAAGCCAGTAATCCGATGGTTACGGCCGCAAGGATAGAGGCGGCGAGAGCCGCGACGACAGGAAGAACCCGTCGTGGCGCTTCCACTCGTCGGGCCAGCACTACGCATTCACCCACCGCCGGGTATTTCAACATGGCTTTCTCGACTTTTGCCTTTTCGTCGTTCGTGCATACGCCAGAGACGTATGCGGCAAGGAGATTGTCATCGATGCCGCCCCACGTCTGCTCCTCATATGCGTCATCCGCCGCGAGTTCTTCTGCAAATCGGCGCAGCCACGGCTCGGGATCGGGGGAGTCGGTTAAATCCTGATCAGGGTTCATGGCTACCTGGTCCCCAACGAAAGCCCGGCAAGCTCGCCGTCTACCCTATGAAGACGGCACTGGGGGCTCGAACAGGCAACAAAGGCGGGAAAGTTTTTTGGAAAATCCGCTTCGGTCGCTAGAAACAGCTACAGAGTAATACTTTACGATTGTCTGCTTTCCAGGCAGGATCGGGCATCCTTCTTGATCTGGTGCAGTCGATTGCGAATAGTCCTTTCAGAACATCGCATAATTTTGGCTATTTCCTCCTGTGTCTTATTATTCTCGAAACGGAGGTCAAAGATTCGGCGATCCTCCGGTGCCAAACCTATCCGAATGGCTTTAAGGCACTCGCGCGCGTCATCAGACCAATCCTCGATCGCGCGGCGATATTTTGTCGTGGAAGGATCGACGACCTCGATCTTAGGATCATGCTGTGCCGGAATGCGTTTGTTTTTCCGTTGGAAGTCAATGACGTAACGATAAGTAATGATCGCGACCCAGCCACAGAGCGGGCCTCGATTGTCCCATCCACACAGTTTGCCTGAAATCTTCAAGAGAACGTCTTGAACGATGTCATCCGCATGAACGTAACGCCGAAAAATGGTCCATCGGGACTGTGCCGTTCTCCTGATCACAGGAGTAATCCTCTCCAAGACTGCTTCGCAAGCTATAGAACTGCGATCCAGGCAGCATGAGTGGATAAGCGCCGCGCAATCGCACTGATCGTATCGGCAAGAAGCCATGATCGCTCTCCGTGACCTCAACGGCTCGGCATCGAGCGCATCTGTGCGCCTTCATTGTCAACACATCAACCACTTGGCTAAACCCAAGCAGGGCCACGACATGGCTCGCTTAGCGAAAACATATTGTCCATGAGGGCGAATAGTGCTGCAAGCCACTGGTCACGGCAAGTCTTCGAGCTTCAGCAATAATCATTTCTTGCGATAGCGAATTGCAACTGACTTAAGAATTAGGGGTTACGTCCCGGCTTATCGCCAGAACGATCAGCACGGTCCGTCCAAGACCTCGGATCTGCCATCATACTTTGGGCTACCTCTATGGATTCACGCACCGCCGGGTATCGTTTCATGGCTTCCTCGACCTTTACCTTTTCCTCGTCCGTACATACCCCAGAGGCGTATGCGGCGAGGAGATTTTCATCGATGCCACCCCACGTCCGCTTTTCGTAGTCGACATCCGCCGCGACTTCCTTGGCGAACCGCCGAATCGTAGCATCGTCGCTATGCTGCGCATTGTCTGCCTCTTTCGGTTTCTCTTCCATTGCGATCCTCGCTTTGCTGGTCAAGTTACGTCCATGTCACCGCGTTTATATCATACGCTAATGAATTAAACAAGTATTAATTTATCAGGGAAACGGTGCATTTCGCCATGATCGCACACTGCAGACACCTCTGTGCTGGAAATCGCACCTAAATCTCATCGCTCAATGCTCGCAATTCACGAAATCAAAAAAAACGTTTGCCAGATTGCCGCTTTACAGATCACTACCGTCTATATCAGTGACCGGGACAAAAACCGTGTCTGCTGCTCAGCCCGGATCGTTGCTCCAGCAAACCGTTGACTCCAGTTGACGGTGGGGGAGAACGCGTGCTCCGAACCTGCCCCTTTTTTGAAATCTCCATCAGGTTCCTCTTCCTCGCGGCAGGATTCATGATCCTGCAAGCGTGCAAAGACAGGAAGTAAGCCGATTCAAAGCCTAGTCGCGGCAAGCGGTGCGCCCGAGCTGCGCGCAGCGGGAGGTCCACGCGCCCCGATTCGGCACTTGCCACTTTTTCATCCCAGAGAGCACAGCCATGCCTGACCACACAAATTGGCTCACGGAGTGGGCCGCACCAACCTTGATGCTGGCCACGAACGAGGGTGAAGTTCCCAGTGACCAAGCGATTGCCAACCGATATCGATCTTCTTTCGAGAGCGTCCGTGCCTTCGCCTATGCCGAAGCCATGCCAGCCCGCACAGCGTCGGTCCGCCAGCCGCAAATCAGGTGGTTCGGCAC
>Ga0075030_100005092_pt1 | contig 11860 bp, 5 predicted proteins | sample LitLauG_LLR_2012_FD_71393 | JGI IMG/M metagenome (GOLD analysis project Ga0075030, IMG submission 71393) | Freshwater sediment microbial communities from Pennsylvania, USA - Little Laurel Run_MetaG_LLR_2012 | ecosystem: Environmental > Aquatic > Freshwater > Creek > Sediment | place: USA...
CGAGGACGTCGCAGAATTCGCCCAATCTTCCGGAGTCTCTATTTACATGATCAGCACCCGCGAGGCTAAGCTGGAACCGGTGTCCTCTGCAGTGTTTGACCGCATGACGGCGGCTACGGGCGGCAAGGCTTACTTCGCCAAAAACTGGAAAGACGAGAACCAGGCGTTTGCTTCCATCCGCGATGATCTGGCACATCTCTACTCGCTAAGTTACTACCCCAAGCCCAATACCAACTCAGGCTGGCGAGCGATCACGGTAAAACTGGTAGGCGATCGACTGAAGAAGTATAAGGTGCGCACCCGCAACGGGTACCGTCCCCGACTGTCCCGATTCTCCGGCGACAACAAAACTGCATCATCTGAGCTCGTTCCCGGAAAGTCTGCGCAGTGATTTCGCGTTGCGCAGCTTACGAGTTGCGGAGAACTCGTTTCGTACATGTCCGCACCGCATCCGGAAGCGCATCCGGGTGGTAGAAGCGATCATAGAAATCGGCGTCCACGTGACCGACCTGGAACCCTATGACAGTGCGGAAGGGCGCGGTGTAGGCGGGAAACCGTCCGTATCGGCGAAAAACGTAGTCACAATATGCGATCGTCGCCTGCACTGCCACCGCGCTCGGCGCAGGTATTTTGGCGGCAGAAACCGCGTCGCGCCATACACTCCGTTGCGCTCCACCGCGGTAGGCTCCGTCCGGTCCAAACTTCGTTTGTACGAAGGCGAGGACGGCATCTTCCATAGATTTGTAATAAGGCGGGCAGAACGGTTTCAGCAGTACCCGGTCGTCTTTTTCCAGTCCGACCGGATACACGAGCTCGGGATCTCCGCTAAACCATCGCGCGAGCGCGGACAGAAGACCAGGGGCACCGGCGTAGCGGCCGGCCGGCATGGAGTACATGCGGAAGCCGATCGCTTTAAACCAGCTGTACTCATGTCGCGCAAAGTTCGGGAAGCCCCCCAATCCAAGCGCTTCGGTCATGAGCGCGAGGTTCTGCAGCACCATTCCGTGCTCTGTTGCCATGGACTCGAGCAGCGCCGCTTCCGTCATTTGAATCGTTGCTGAACGTAGTTCCTGCGGTTTGTCGTGAAGGTGGCCACCCTTGCTGCGCGCAAAGCGAGCAACACCGGCCGGCCGGAACCACGCCCGCTCGTCACGCAAGAAAATTCCCATGTCCTCGCTGAACAGCTCGAGGAGCGCATTGATCGTGAGCGCGGTGGTTTCGATGATGGGCAGGAAATAAGTTGTTCCGGGGGCGTGGAGCGACCATCGATTGATCGAGAAATTATGGCCGGGGTCTAAGGGTGGGGCGGTTCGCCGATCGGACAGTTGTATTCGTCCGCGTTTATAGAGGTCGGGCAGAGCGCGATTTTGGGCCAAGCCAACCAGTTCCCGGAACTCGGCGGCGGCGTAATCCTGTGGACGTTTCAGCAGCCAGGTTCCACGGTCATTGGTGACGAGAACCGCCACGGCATTCACGGCGTCCGGGCTCGCAACCGTGCGGCCGAGCCGGCCGACCAACATACTGCCGCCTTCGCCTGCCCCATAGGAGAGATCGGCAAGTGCGTAGCCGGTGACGCCGCAAGCAGCGAATGCCAGCGCCGCTTCCTCATCCTCGGTCAGAGGAACAGGTTGGTGAGGGCTTGTATATTGGAACGGCCCAGCCGGTATGCTCATCCCAAGAGCCACTCGCCGTGAGCGGCGATTAAGCAGGACTTCGAACAAAGTCGATTTAAGCGGATCAGTAAACATGATTCAGAGATGTTGCGTCTCCCGAGCGCCGCTCGTGCCCTGTTTCAGAAGCATCGCAATGTCGGGTCGCACTGCGCTCAAAGCGTCGGCCGCCTCGCCCCCAATAGCCAATAACCGCACTCGCGTACGCGCCCTCATGCAACAGTCGGAACTGGGCCGGGTCACATCGCCGAAATAATCACCCGCCTTCAGCGAACTCACGAGGACGTCGGCGTTCTGCTCGCTCGAAACGACCTCCACCTCTCCCGACTCCACCAGGTAGTGATAGCGTCTGGTCTCGCCGGCGGCGACGATGACCTGTCCCGGTTCGTACAGGACGTGATAGATCGCTCCCCGCTCGTTAATCCTGGGATTCACGACATCGCGACCAAGGATCAAGGTCAACCACCAATCGAAAATCAGCCGCACCCGCCGAGTCCAACTGGGAACAAACATGGTAAGCACAATGAAACGCCAGCCGATCCACGCCAGAAAGCCGTAAGCCGGAACTCCCTTCATGTGCGCAATCGCGCAGCGGTGTCCGAGCGTGCATGCTTCACCCAGCCCATTGAAGGAATAGGCCTCGAGTGGCTTGCTTGCGGTTGCGCGCAAGATATTCGTGCCGATATTGAAACCGGCTTTTTGTGCGTAGTGGGCCAGGGGAGGGCAGGTGCCTCCATCGGGATGTGGGACGGCGGCGCAGTCGCCCCCGGCCCAGATGTTGGTAGCGCCGGTCACGCGGCAAAACTGATCCGTGATCAATCGTCCCCGCCCGCCGCGTTCGTAGGGAAATTGGTCGAGCAAGGGAGACGGCTTCATGCCAGTGCACGTGATGATGGTACGAGTCGGAATGCGCTCGCCCGAGTTGAGTACTGCCCCTTCCGCGGTGGCTGCGTGCAGACCAGTGTTGAGGTGCATCTCAAGGCCCAGGCGCAATACGCGTTTTTCAGCATAACGTACCAGGGAAGGATGACGCGTACCCAACTCCGGAAGAATACGCGGGCCGGCTTCTACTAGCAGGACTCGAAACTCCTGGAACTTCAACTCCGGATATCTCGTTTGCGACAGGAACCGAAAATAGTCCACCAGGTCGCATGCGACTTCGATTCCGGCGTAATTCCCACCCGCAACCACAAAAGTCAGCAATCGCCGCCTCTCTTCCGCATTTGTTTCGATGGACGCCATCTCCAGGACGCTTAAGAGATGGTTGCGAAGACGGTAGCAATCCCCAAATGTTTTCAGAGGAAAGGCGTGGTCGGCGATCCCGGCGTAGCGCGAGAAATCCTCGACTGAACCAACACCCACTACGAGATGGTCATAGGGCAGGGTGTAGACTCTTCCATCAAGCGAGCGCCGGGTCAGTACGCGCTGGTTGCTGGTGTCCACCGACTCAATTTCGGCATTGTGAAGAAGAGCGGGCGCGATCATTTCGCGCACAGAAGAGTTGATTTGCTGCGGCTGTATCTTGCACGTCAGCATTTCCGCGATCAGTCCATGCACCGTGGAATAGTTGTCTCGGCTGACCACAGTCAGCTTGACCTTGCCCTTTTGCACCGCCACACGCAAAGCACGGGCGAGGTAGATGGCCACCCAACCACCGCCCAGACATACCACACGCGTCGGTTCCTTCATTGGGTTCCTCCGTTGGGCGCGCCCTCGTGCGCGGTTTCGCGCTCGGCATGATTTGTCTTGGGTTCAGTCTCGTTGGGGCGAACCGCTATCCGCCGAGGAATCACGAATTCCCCGGTGCGCCCCCTGAGCCCACGCTCACTCAAAAGGTGTCGGAACGCTTTCGGTCCGGCGACTTTGGCAAGGGCTTGGACTCGGGTGCTGAATATCCGGGCGGTTTCCACCAGCCAAGTCAGGGGACGAACCGCCGGCACCAGGAGTTTCCAGCGGGTCTTGGGATACGCGAGAGCGGTGGCCTGCTCGTCCCCAATCAGCGAGCGCGAGATCCCGAAACATAGATTTGCGCCGCACAAGCGCCCCGCCTTGAAGTTGCGAATGTAGTCGAACGAAGTCTGCATGAGGGCATTCACCAGCGCGCGTGAATCGTCGTCCGGTTGCGGCTCGAACGCGAACATCATGTCCAGCAGACAATGGCCCTCGAATTCATCTGCAACCAGCAGTTCGTGCTCGACGCCCAGCAAATAGCCTGCGTACCGCCACAAATGAATGAGCGCTTCGCGTTCCACGCGTTTGAAGCGATAGCCAAGGCGCGTTAACCCATCGAGTACTCCGACAGAAAACATCAGATCGGTTCCGGCCATGTGGCATTGGTTGATGGGGGCGCCCCAGGCTTCCGACCGCCATTGGCCTGACTCGAGCAGCAATCTCCTCACTTGCGCATGGATCAGGCGCACGCGCACCGTCATTGCAAATCCATCGGAAAAACGAGAAAGACCGTCGGGCTGACAAACCGCGAATACGTACCGCGTCGTGTCTTTCAAACGCTGCGAGGCGCGGTGCACCAGTTGACCGGAGAGAGCGAGCGGCTTGTTACCCGCGGGCCAACTGTAAATAATCGGCAGCGCAAGCAGCGCCAGGACGGTAAAGCCGAGGCGGCAGCGCAGGAAAGTGGCCCCACCCAGGTTGCACCGCTCGCGATCTACCCAGAAAGGAACGCACTCCAGTTGGCGAAACAGCGCGCGCAACGGCTCAGGCGCGTGAGGGACAGCCTCGATGCCCTTTACTAAAGCGAGGTCGAGCATCGCCCGCCATTCGTTTTCCGGCATCCGGGTGAATTCATCCATCACAGCTTCAGCAAGCGGATCTGAGCGCCAGAGGAACTCCGCATACTTCTCCGCGCGATCCCCATGCATGACGCCGGCGATGTCGAGGCTGGAATAGCCCGACGGGACGCGGTGCTTTACTTCCGTCATGAATCTTGCTCACCCTCGCGTTGAAAATATCACAGACGTGGCGGCGCCTTGCCTCGCTGTCTTGGGGACGAGTTACGAGCGTAACGCATGCGCGTATGCAGGCTCTGCACCGGCACAGCCGAGCCATTAATCCTGCTTCTATTGTGCTAATTTCCTTCGGACAAAACGGGGCAAGAACTAGAGGGAGGTGTTGGCGAAACTCATTGCTGACTCAGGCAGCTTCCCCGAGTTCCAGAAGACGGGGCAGATCCTCGATCACGACCGCCTTACGGTCGAGCGTTAGGATGTCCGAATCCGCCCACGACGACAACAAGCGGCTCACAGTGAACAAGGACGTTCCGGCCATCTGAGCCAGTTCCTCGCGCGAGAGTACGATCGGGCTGAGCGCACCTGGCGTCTCCTCGGCGGCCAATTGGATCACCAGGCGCGCCAACCGCTGCGGCACTCGCTGGGTAGTCACATCACAGAATCGTTCCTGAAGAACTCGCAGACGGGTTCGCATGATCTCAGTGGCATTGCGCTGGATGGCTACGATGCGCCGCGAGAATGTATCGAAAAGCGACGCGTCCCACGCCAGCAGACAGCAAGACTCCATCGCCCGGGCGGTGAGGGAATGCAGTAGAGATGTTCCCGTCACGTCGTCAACCAGGCTGCCAGCACGTTCCAGCCGTAGCAGAGTCTCCTTGCCGCATTTGCTGATCTGAGTGACCTTCACCATCCCATTCGCGACCACAAACACGTGGCGGACCGGAGCGTCCTGCAGAAATATCGTTTGTCCTTGCGAGTACCACACGCCTTTGGCCTCGCCCGCCACCTCGAGATATTCCGCTTGGGACAAACCGTCAAACAGGGGCGCCGCCATCAGGCATTCGATGCGATCGCGGAGTGCCCTGTCTTCCGGTTCCAGTTCGATTCGTCGTGCGGTTGGGATGCGATTGGCTGCGCTTTCCGGAAAAGCGCTCTTCAGTTCGTTGCTTTGATTGGAGGAGGAGGTTCTCGGAACGTTCGGTTGTTCGGTTCGGGGGAACTGCCTTGTCGGTAAATCAAGCGCAGATATCGCCACTCATGCCCTCCCTATGTTCCTGGCAGATTTGACTACTGGTTTTCTTTTGCTTGAAACGTGCTTAAGGAGCCCAAAGTGGGTCAAGCAGGGGGGCACAGAACTCAACCCAGGAGAATCAAACGAAGTATCTAAGTCTTCAATACCTCTGTCCTATGGAAGTCTAGCAGAGGTTGTCCGACTACTTACGTATATTAGAAAGTTCTAATCCAGCCAAACGGCCCGAACACACAGTGATTCTGAGCGCGAAGCTCCAGCCGGGCTGTATCAGTAATCACAATTGGATGTGACGAGCATCACGTCTTGCTCGTCAGCAAGGACGCGGACTCTCGCACTTCGTTAGTCTCGTGCAGTTCGAGACCATTTCTTCCTCCCCCCTCAAATGGTTCGAACGGACTTCTCAGGCCCCCGTACTTTATTCGATTTTCCAATCTTCGAGAGATGGACGTAGCGACCTTCAAGTTCAAGGAGTCATCGACAATGAAAAGCCGGAGTTTCGTCGGGATACTTCTGCAAGTTTCAGTGATTTGCCTTCTGCTGTTGATGGGTGTGTACGACGGAAACGCGCAGACCAAACGGAAGACCAAACCGCAGAGCCCCATGGCTCCCTCTGCAACGCAAACCATGAAGCGCACAACCAATGCTCAGCGTTGGGCGGCAGCAGCGCGCCATGCCGACCGTCGTGCGGCCCACATCAGAAAACATCACGGGCAGGTGAAGTAACATGAAAAAACTCCTTTTAATCTCCCTGTTGTTGACGATTGGCGTGCTGGCGTCCGGCCAGACCAACCTGCCCCCATGCGACCCAAACAATGTGCCGCCGAACTGTACGGATTACTTCGGCGTTGCCAACTGGGCCAACAGTCCGTTGCCGGCCGGCACGATCACTGGTTTCACCGTGCTCCTCGGAGGCAGTGGGTATGTGAATCCCCAGGTCGTGATTACGGATACTACTGGTACAGGCGCCACGGCGACAGCCACACAAACGGCGGGCGTGATTACATCCGCTGTCGGAACCGGAACTAATTACACCATGCCCCAGGTCACCATCGTGGATGTGGGTGCCGGAGGCACTCTTGCCAACCCGACCTGCGGCGTCGTGGCTCAGCCCGTATGCGGCAGCGGGGCTATGGCTACGGCAATCATCGGTGCGCCCTTCACCGCTGGCACCGGCATGCCCAAGTTCCAAGACGCGCTACCCAACCTAGAGGGAGCCCTGGCTAATCCGGATATCACCACGTTCCCGGGATCCGACTTTTACATCATCGGGTTGGTTGAGTACACGGCAAGGATGCATGCGAACCTGCCCATGACGAAACTGCGGGGCTATTGTCAGCTCGCCACCCCTTCCTCCCCGGCTAGTAGCTGTTCTCCGTCGTACCTCGGACCGGTGATCCTCGCCCAGAAGAACCGGCCGGTGCGCGTCCTGTTCAAGAACCTGCTTCCTGTCGGCTCTGGGGGGAATCTGTTCATCCCCGTGGACACCACGTACATGGGAGCGGGTCCGCCCTACACGCAGAACCGCGCTACCCTCCACCTCCACGGCGGAGCCACACCATGGATCAGCGACGGAACGCCGCACCAATGGACTACGCCGGCGGGAGAAGCAGGCCCAGCGCGGGGCGACAGTACGCAGTTCGTCCCCGACATGTGGTTTAACGCCTCCGGCAATCTGGTCGCGGCCGGAACTGCCGGAGCGACTAACGATCCAGGCGCCGGTGCGATGACGTTCTTCTGGACCAACCAGCAGGGCGGCCGGTTGATGTTTTATCACGACCATGCTTATGGGATCACGCGCCTCAACGTTTATGCTGGTGAGGCTGCGGGCTACCTTTTGTATGACCCGGTAGAAGAAGCTGCGCTTCTAAACGCGAGCGTCCCGGGCACGATTGCAACTAACGCCGTGCAAACCGCTCCCGACCTTGCGCACCTCATTCCCCTAGTCATTCAGGACAAAACCTTCGTACCCGGCGCCGCCCAACTGGCGGCCGAGGATCCGACCTGGACTGCAGGCGGATTCGGTACAACGCCCGGACTCGCCAACGAAGGCGATCTCTGGTTCCCGCACGTTTACACGCCGAACCAGAATCCGGCTGACGCAGGCGGGGCCAACGCATTTGGCCGGTGGGACTACGGTCCGTGGACCCTGCCGGGAAACCAAACATTGCTGTTAGCCGCCAACCCGCAGTCGGCGGTTGACGTTACTTGCACATCTTCGGCATTCCCGAATGCAACGGTTCAATGCCCGATTACGCCGAACCCATCTGGGACGCCGGAAGGCTTCATGGACACGCCCTTGGTCAACGGCAAGGCGTACCCGGTTCTCCATGTGGCACCTGAGGCGTACCGGTTCCAAATACTGTCTGCCGGCAACGATCGCTCCTGGAACCTGCAACTGTATCTCGGTGACCCGGCTGGCTACAAGAATGGCCTATACCCCACCGAAGTCAAGATGGTTCCAGCTATTCAGCCTGCGGCTGGGGCGGCCGTGCCACTCTGCTCGGCGCTCACACCAATCACCAATACAACTTTGTTCATGGGCCTTGCCACGGGCATCCTGGATGCAACAACCGGGAACCCGATCAACGGAACTGGGCTTCCGGCAGGATGTTGGCCTAACTTCGGCGCAGGATCCCAGTCCGCGGGCATTCCTGTACAGCAGACCATGTGGGCGGCCGACGGCAGAGCGGGCGGCGCCCCGGATCCCACCATGGCGGGCCCACCCTTCATTCAGATCGGTACCGAGGGCGGCCTTCTTCCCGCACCCGTGGTCATCCCCTCGATGCCAACCGGCTATGAAGCTAACACGCGGAGCGTAACGATCACGAACGTCAGCGTCCACGGCCTCTGGTTGGGGCCGGCGGAGCGGGCCGACGTTATCGTGGACTTCTCCTCAGCCCAGGCACTGTGCGCGGCAAAGGGTGTCAACCCATGCACGCTGATTCTCTACAACGACGCGCCTACGCCTGCTCCTGCGGTTGACTCGCGCCTTGACTATTTCACCGGTGACGGCGACCAGACCGCTATTGGCGGCGCACCGAATACCATTCCGGGCTACGGTCCTAACACTCGCACGGTTATGCAAATTGTTGTGGACCAGCCAGCGACCAGCGCCACTAAGTTCACACTGGCGAGTTTGACGTCCGCGTTGCCGGCGATCTTCAAACAGACCCAGCCCGCGCCAATTGTTCCGGAACCGACGTACCCTCCTGCCTCTGGCGGGTACTCCCCCACACCCACATATTCGCTGATCACCGACGCGAACTTGACCTGGTTCCCAATCGGCTCCACTACTCCGGTTACCTACACCGATGAGCGCAAAACGATTCAGGAACTCTTTACGCTGGACTATGGCCGGATGAATGCCACCCTGGGGGTCGAGTTGCCACTCACCAACTTCCTGACCCAGACGACGATCCCGTTGGGGTACATCGATCCTGTGACCGAGGTCATCAACCAAGGGGACACACAACTCTGGCATATCACCCACAATGGTGTGGACACCCATTTCATCCACTTCCACCTGTTCAACGTTCAGGTGATCAACCGGTCGGCTTGGGACGGGACGAAACGGCCGCCCGATCCAAACGAATTAGGTTGGAAGGACACCGTGCGGATGAATCCGTTGGAGGATATCCTGGTGGCTTTGCAGCCCATCCAACCGCTTCCCCCGTTCCCGATTCGCGACAGTTACCGGCTCTTGGACGTGACGATGAACCCTGGCAGCGACTGTCCAGCGCCAGCGAATACAGGCTCGCCTTTACCGTGCTCGATTTTCACAAACGTAGATCCAGTCACCAACATCGGGATTCAGACCCCGAACGAAATCAAGAACTTTGGCTGGGAGTACGTTTGGCACTGCCACATTCTGGGTCATGAAGAGAACGACATGATGAGGGCAATAGCCTTCAACGTGCCACCGGAGGCGCCTTCGAATCTGACGGTCGCCGCGGCTGTTTCTCCACAAACGGGATTGAACCTGAGTTGGACCGACAACTCCGCCAGCGAGACCGGCTTCACTCTCCAGAGAGCAAGCGACGCTGGCTTCACGGCGAATCTTGCCACAATAACCGTGCCTCCGATTGCCGGAAGTACCGACACTAACGGGCAAGGGATCACGTGGGGAGGCACTGTAAGCTCTAGCGACGGAGGCGCTACGACTCCGCCCTATTTCTACAGGGTGCAGGCGTTCAAACCGTTAGCCAGCTATTGGTCGAACGGAGTCGTTACTTCGGCGTGGTCCAATACGGTGTCCATTGGTGGATCATCTGTTTCAGTATCACCTTCAGCTCTGAACTTCGGGATAGTGGCGCTGAATACCACCAGCCTGCCCCAGACGGTGACACTTTCCAACACAGGCAATGCGCCCGTTACGTATAGCAACGCGATTCTAGGCGGCGACTTTGTATCGACTGACCCGTGCGGCGGAAACCTGGCAGGAAACTCCACTTGCACGATCGCGGTGACGTTCACACCCACCGTGAACCCGCCTGCGTTTGAGTCCGCAACCCTGACCATCACTACCAACCCTCCCACCGCTCCAGCGCTCATCGTTTCGCTCAGCGGTACCGGTGGAGGGAATCCGTTGCTGACGATTACCGCCAGCAACGCCACGATGAGGTACGGCAGCGCCGTTCCGGTCATCAACCCCAGTTACAGCCCCGCTAACCCAACCTTGATAACACCGCCGAGTTGCACGACGACGGCGCTCAAGACTAGTCCGGTAGCAAATTACCCCAGCTCCTGTTCGGGAGCAGTGGGCAGCTACACCTTCAACTACGTGGCGGGCACAGTGTCGGTCACGCCGGCACCGTTGACGATCTTCGGGCCGGCCCTCACTATGGGTGTGGGTTTGATCCCCCTCAACTTCACCCCTACCCCCACCCCCGCTGATTACGTGGGATTTGTGAACGGGGACACGTCAGCTTCCCTGACCACGCAGCCGACCTGCACGACGACAGCTACCAACGCAAGCCCGGTCGGAGTTTACCCGATCACTTGCATCGGAGCGGTCGATCCCAACTACACGATCAAGTATGCCGCCGGAACTCTAACTCTTAAACCGGTGTTGACGATTACCGCTCCAAGCCCGTCCATGCCCTACGCCGGTCCTCTCCCGGCGACGCTCACACCAACCTACAATCCCGCTAACCCAGTTGGCTTGACAACGCAGCCGACTTGTTCGACGACGGCAACCATTGCCAGTCCAGTGGGCCAGTATCCGGTCACCTGCTCGGGCGCTGTCGACGCCAATTACGTTATCGTCTACGTGGCGGGAACATTGACGGTAACTCCCGTGCCGTTGGTCATTACGGCCGGAAGCGCCACAGTAGCGTACGGGTCGGCAGTTCCAAACCTGACGACTACTTTCGCTACGTTCTTGAATGGGGACACGGTAGCCAGCCTGGGCCCCGCCTTTGCCTGCACAACCACGTACATCCAGGGCAGTTCAGTCAGTGGCGGTCCGTACCCGAGTACTTGTTCGGGTGCCGTGAACGCGAACTACTCCCCAATCACCTATGTGGCCGGAACCGTGACCGTGACCCCGGCGCCTTTGATCATCACGGCGGGAAGCGCCACAGTAGCGTATGGAGCGCCAGTCCCAACCCTGACGACCACTTTCGCTACGTTCTTGAACAACGACACGGCAGCCAGCCTGGGTGCCGGCTTTGCTTGCACGACAACGTACAAGCAGGGTAGCCCGGTCAGTGGGAGTCCGTACCCGAGTACTTGTTCGGGGGCGGTGAGCGCGAATTACTCCATCACCTATGTGGCCGGAACCGTCACTGTGACGGCGGTGCCACTGACGATCACCGCCGGCAGCGCTACCATTACGTATGGGTCGCCAGTCCCGCTCATAACGCCCACCGTGGTTGGGCTTGTGAACGGAGACACGACGGCCAGCCTCGTCGGGTTAACCTGCACGACGACATACGTACAGGGCAATGCGGTTGGAACTTACCCGACCAATTGCTCAGGTGCGACAAACGCCAACTACGCGCCGATCACTTATGTGGCTGGTGCGGTGACCGTCACACCGGCGCTCGCCTCGGTGACGCCGAACGCAGCCGGCAAGGTATACGGTGCGGCCGACCCAGTTCTCACGGGTACGCTGACCGGATTCTTGCCAGCTGATGGCGTAACCGCGACCTACAGCCGGACAACCGGTGAAGCAGTGGGCAGTTACGTAA
>Ga0075030_100005093_pt1 | contig 11859 bp, 12 predicted proteins | sample LitLauG_LLR_2012_FD_71393 | JGI IMG/M metagenome (GOLD analysis project Ga0075030, IMG submission 71393) | Freshwater sediment microbial communities from Pennsylvania, USA - Little Laurel Run_MetaG_LLR_2012 | ecosystem: Environmental > Aquatic > Freshwater > Creek > Sediment | place: USA...
AGCAGGCCGAATCGCCCGAGCAGCGGCGGCGTCTGCTGTCGTTCGCGGTCGTGGGCGGCGGCGTCACCGGGGTCGAGGTCGCGGCGGAGCTGATCGACATGGTGCGCGGCACACTGCTGCCGCGCTATCCCAGCCTGCGCGATTCGGATCTGACGCTCACGCTGATCGAGGGCGGACCGCGGATCGTGAGCACCGCGCTGCCGTCGCACTCGGAATACGTCCATCGTTTCCTCGCGCGGCGTGGGGTGATCGTCCGCCTCAACGCCCGGGTCGAAGCGGTGGGAGAGCGCGTCGTCCAGCTCGCGGGCGGTGAGCGGCTGGAAGCCTTCACGATCGTGTGGACCGCGGGCGTCTTGCCGCCGCCACTGGTGCGCGATCTACCGGTCCAGCACGAGCGCGACGGACGCGTGCGCGTGGACGAGTGGCTGCATGCGCTCGCCCCGGACGGCACGCCGCTCGAGGCGCTCTACGTGATCGGAGACGCGGCCGCGAGTCGGCGCTCGGACGGCCGGCTCCAGCCCGGGCTCTCCCAGACCGCGATCGCGATGGGAACGCACGTCGGCCGCCAACTCGTCGCGGCCGCGAGCGGCAGGCGCGTCGCCCCGTTCCGGTTTCAGGACGCGGGCTACATCATCTCGCTCGGCAAGCACAGCTCGGTGCTCGAGCTGTTCGGGATCCCGCTCTCCGGCAAGCTCGCCTGGCTCGCCTGGGCCGCCGCGTACCTCATCAAGATGGTGGGATTTCGCAAGCAGCTCGAGGTCGGCATCGATCACCTGACGCACCTCTTTTTCACCCACGATTCGTCGCAGATCCTGAATCGACGCTTCGTGCTGAGCGACGACGAGCTCAACCTCTCGCTCGCGCCCCTGCCCTCCGAGGCGCGGCCCGCCGCTCGCCGGATGCCGGCGGCCGCCGAGTCCGCGGGGGCCGAGGTGGCCCCGAGTCCGGATGCCAGGACCGCCTCGTCCACCTCGTCTCGCGCCCCGATCGATGTCCGATAAAGCGCCCATCGACAACGAGATGGGCCGGAACACGCAACGTCTTGCGGCGTGCCGAAACGCTCCAGTTTTGCCGCCGCGGGCCGATGCTAGGAGGGATCGGGCAGGCTCTCTCGCCTCCGGAGCCGACGTGCGCGACGGCGTCGTGTCATATTCGCGGCTCAACCAGGGAATTCCTCGATGACCCCCTATGATCTCGTGGTGATTGGCAGCGGCCCGGCGGGCCAGCGCGCGGCCGTTCAGGCGGCCAAGCTCGGCAAGCGGGTCGCGGTGGTCGAGCGTCGGCACGACGTCGGCGGCGTGTGCATCAACACCGGCACGATCCCGAGCAAAACGATGCGTGAGGCGGTGCTCGACCTTTCGGGACTGCGCCAGCGCGCGCTCTACGGCGACGAGTTCGAGCCGCACAGCGTGTCGGTGCAGGCGCTGCTCCAGCGCACCGGCGTGGTGATGAGGCGCGAGCGCGAGGTGGTGCGCGCCCAGCTCGGGCGCAACGGCATCGAGCTGCTGGATGGGGACGGGGCGTTCGAGGGCGCGAGCCGCGTGCGCGTCACCGGCCCGAGCGGCACCCGCGTGCTCGAGACCCGCTTCGTCGCCATCGCGGTCGGGACGGTGCCCGGGGTTCCGCCCGGCATCACGGTGGATCACGAGGCGGTGTTGACGAGCGACGACATCCTGGCGCTGCGCGAGCTGCCGCGCACGATGGCGGTGGTGGGCGCCGGCGTCATCGGGCTCGAGTACGCCACGATGTTCGCCGCGCTCGGCGTCGAGGTCACGCTGCTCGACATGCGCGAGACGCTGCTCGACATGGTGGATCGCGAAATCGTCGAGGCGCTCACGAGTCAGGCGCGCGAGCTCGGCGTGACGATGCGGCTCGGCGAGATGGTGGCCGGGATCGAGCGCTCCGGCGATCAGCAGGTCGTGGCCCTGAAGAGCGGCAAGCGCTTCGCCACTCAGATGGTGATGATCTCCTCCGGGCGGCAGGGGGCGACCGAGGGCCTCGGGCTCGCGGCCGCGGGCCTCGCGGCCGACACGCGCGGCCGCCTCGCGGTCAACGAGCACTATCAGACCCCGGTGCCCAACATCTACGCAGTCGGCGACGTGATTGGATTCCCAGCGCTGGCCTCGACCAGCATGGAGCAGGGACGTCTCGCTTCGTGCCACATGTTCGGCGTGCCGACGCACAGCGTGCCGGAGCTCTTTCCCTACGGCATCTACGCGATTCCCGAGGTCGCGTGGGTGGGCGCGAGCGAGCTCGAGCTCACCAAGCAGAGCGTGCCGTACGAGACCGGCGTCGCGCGCTACAAGGAAATCGCGCGCGGCCAGATTCTCGGCGATCATCACGGAATGCTGAAGCTCATCGTGCACCTCGAGACGCGCCGCATCCTCGGCGTCTGGTGCCTGGGGACGCAGGCCACCGAGCTGGTGCACATCGGCCAGGCGGTGATGGCGCTGGGCGGGACGCTGGAGTACTTTATCGACAGCGTGTTCAACTATCCGACCCTCGCCGAGTGCTACAAGGTGGCCGCCCTCGACGGCTACAACAAGCTGCGCGTCCTCGGCGCCAGCCCCGCCGCCGCCGCCACGCCCGGAGCATGAGCGAAACGGCGCACCTCGAGCTCGTGACGATCGAGGCGGGCCTCCGGTTCACCGCAGCCTTCGGTCCCGGTCAGACCATGACGATCGACAGCGGTCCCGGCACGCACGATCCCAATCCGGTGCAGACCCTGCTCGCCGCGCTCGGCGCGTGCCACGCGATGGACATCATCAGCATCCTGCGTAAGAAGCGCCAGCGCGTGACCGCGTACCACGTGGAGCTGTCCGGCGAGCGGCGCACCGAGCACCCGCGGGCCTTCACGCACATCGAGATCGTGCACCAGCTGCGCGGCCACGACCTCAATCCGGCCGCGGTCGAGGAGGCCATGCGGCTGACCGAGACGCGTTACTGCTCGGTGCACTTCTCGATGGATCCCAAGATCGAAGTGCTCAGCCGCTTCGAGATCGCCCCCGCCTGATGAGATGCGATACAGTAACGGGATGCCGGCTCCCACGCCGCCATCTCCGGCCGCATCCGCCACGAGGGCGCACACCGAGCGCTTCGGCCTCTCCGAGCTGATCCTGCGCGTCGCCGACGTGACGCGCTCCGTCGCCTTCTACCGGGACGTGGTGGGGCTCACGCTCGAGCACCCGCCGTCCGAGGACTGGGCATGGCTGTGGAGCGGAGCGCCCGGCAGGCTGCCGCGGCTCGGGCTCACGCGCCGTCCGCTGTCGTACGGCGCGGCGCACTGCGGCGGTCCGGCCCACTTCGCGATCGCGATCGCGCGCGCGGCGATCCCGGCCGAGAAGGCGCGGCTCGAATCGCTGGGGATCGAGGTCGAAGGTCCCGTGACGTTCGAGAGCTGGCGTGCGGATTCGATTTATTTCAGCGACCCCGACACGCATCGCGTCGAGCTGTGCGGATTCGAGTCGCTCAATCCCGAGAGGACGCCGTAATGGAATACCGGATCGAGAGGGACAGCATGGGCGAGATGAAGTTGCCGAAGCAGGCGCGCTACGGTGCGCAGACGCAGCGCGCGGTCGAGAACTTTCCGATCTCGGGCGAGCCGCTGCCGCGCGAATTCATCTCCGCGCTCGGCTCGATCAAGCGCGCGGCGGCGCGCGTCAACCGCGCGCTCGGTCTGATGGACGAGCCCACCGCGCAGGCGATCGAGCAGGCCGCGGCGCAGGTCGAGGAGGGAAGGTGGGACGCCGAGTTCCCGATCGACGTGTACCAGACCGGCAGCGGGACCAGCTCGAACATGAACGCGAACGAGGTGATCGCGCACCTCGCCGCGGAGATCCTCGGCAAGCAGGTGCATCCCAACGATCAGGTGAACCTGTGCCAGAGCAGCAATGATGTGATTCCGACCGCGCTCCACGTCTCGGCCGTGCTCGTGATCGAGCGCGACCTCCTGCCGGCGCTCGAGCGCCTGCGCGAGGTGCTGGCGGGCAAGGCGCGGGAGTTCGACGACGTGATCAAGTCCGGCCGCACGCACCTGATGGACGCGACCCCCATCCGCCTCGGCCAGGAATTCGGGGGCTACGCCTCGCAGATCGAGCACGGCATCGCGCGCGTCAAGGCCACGCTCCCCGATCTGCGCGAGCTGGCGATCGGTGGGACCGCGGTCGGCACCGGACTCAACCGCCATCCCGAGTTCGGCTCGCGCATGGCGGCCGAGCTCTCGAAGCTCTCCGGAACGGAGTTTCGCGAGGCGGGCAATCACTTCGAGGCCCAAGGCGCGCAGGATGGCGCGGCCTGGGCGAGCGGCGCGCTCAACAGCGTGGCCGCCAGCCTGATCAAGATCGCGAACGACGTGCGGCTGATGAACAGCGGCCCGCGCTGCGGGCTCGGCGAGATCACGCTCCCGGCGATCCAGCCCGGCTCCAGCATCATGCCGGGCAAGGTGAACCCGGTGATCTGCGAGGCGGTGATCCAGGTCGGCGCGCAGGTGATGGGCCACCACGTCGCGATCACGCTGGGCGCGCAGTGGGGGCAGCTCGATCTCAACACCATGCTGCCGATGATGGCGCGCAACCTGCTCGAAAGCGTGCGGCTGCTCGCCGCCGCGGCGCGCGTGTTCGCCGACAAGGCGCTGACCGGCACGGCGGCGAACGTCGAGACCTGCCGCGGCTATGTCGAGATCTCGCCCAGCATGGCCACCGCGCTCAACCCGCTGATCGGCTACGACGCGGCGGCGAAGATCGCAAAGCGCTCGTTCGAGGAGCGCCGCCCGGTTCGCGAGCTGGCGCGCGAGATGACGAAGCTGAGCGAGGCCGAGATCACCCGCGCGCTCGATCCGCGCCGCCAGACCGAGCCCGGGCTCGAGTTCGGGAGCGGCGGCGGCGGATGAGCGGCGCGGAGCTGGATCTCGATCTCTCGCACGAGGCGATGGCGGCGCGGCTCACGGCCGCGCGGGAGCGCGTGGCGGGCGTAGTGCATCGCACGCCGGTCGTGACCTCGAGCGTGGTGGATGCACTCACCGGAGCACGCGTGTTCTTCAAGTGCGAGAACCTGCAGCGCATGGGCGCCTTCAAGTTTCGCGGCGCCTGGAACACGATCTCGCAGCTTCCGCCCGCTGTGCGCTCGCGCGGTGTCGTGACGTTCTCCTCCGGCAACCACGCGCAGGCGGTCGCGCTGGTGGCGCGGGAGCTCGGGATTCCGGCGGTGATCGTGATGCCCTCGACGGCGCCGCGTCCCAAGCTGGATGCGACGCGCGGCTACGGGGCCGAGCTGGTGTTCCACGATCGGATGGGCGAGCCGCGCGATGCGCTCGCGAGCCGGCTCGCCGCCGAGCGCGGGCTCACACTCGTGCCGCCCTTCAACCATCCGGAGATCATCGCGGGCGCGGCGACCGCGGCCGATGAGCTGTTCGTCGAGGTCGGCGATCTCGATTTCCTGATCGCGCCGCTCGGCGGCGGCGGGCTGCTCTCGGGCACGGCGCTCGCGGCGCGTGTTCGCTGTCCGGCCTGCGCCGTCATCGGCGCCGAGCCCGCGGCCGGCGATGATGGCGCCCGCTCGTTTCGCAGCGGCCGGCTCGAGCGCGTCGAGGCGCCCGACACCATCGCCGACGGGGCACGCACCCCGTCGTTGGGCCCGATCACGCTCGAGCTGATCCGGCGCTACGCCCGCGATGTCGTGACGGTGGCCGACCGCGATCTCATCGACGCCATGCGGCTCGTCATGTCGCGCATGAAGCTGATGGTCGAGCCCACCGGCGTGCTGGCGCTCGCCGCGCTCCTCACCGGAAAGGTCGCGGCGCGCGCGCAGCGCGTGGGGGTGATCCTCTCGGGCGGCAACGTGGATCTCGCGATGCTCGCGAAGTGGTTCGGGGCGCCCTAGAGCGGCCTCGGGCTCGTCCTACCGAATCGCCCGGGCGCGCGCCTCGACCGCGCTGATCAGGGCATCCAGCGACTCCTCGACCTTCGCGCCCAGGTGGAGCCGCGCGACGCGACGCTCGCGGCGCTCCAGCACCTGATAGTCGCCGTCGGCCTGCGCGCGCCTCAGTGTGGCGAAGCCATACTTCTCGCCCGGGATCGCCTCGTCCTCGCCCTCATCGGCGGTCAGCTGGAGATAGAGTCCGGTGTTCGGCCCGCCCTTGTGGAGCTGGCCGGTCGAGTGCAGGAAGCGCGGGCCGTAGCCGAGCGTGGTGGCGAGTCGCGACGAGTCGCGCAGCACGACGCGCAGGCTTTGCAGGCGATCGTGCCGCTCGCGCTTGCGGAACATGTAGGCGAGCAGCGCGAGGTAATCTCCCTGCTTGCCGACCGAGAGCAACATGGCCGCGGCCGCGAACGGACCGCCCGCGCCGGAGTCGCGCAGCAGCGGCGCGACCGCCGTGGGAGCGAACAGCTGGACCTCGCCCGCGCGCGCGAGCGCGGTCGGCGCCGGCGGATCGAATCGGCCGGTCGCGAGCCAGCGCTTCAGCACTTCCTGGGTGGCCTGCTTGGCCTCCGCCACGTTCGGCTCGTCGAAGGGATCGAGCGCGAGGATCGCGCCCGCGGCCGCGGTCGCGATCTCCCAGCGCAGGAACTCACCGCCCAGCACCCGCGCGAGAGAGGGCGCGGAACGCCCGTTCGATCCCGGGGCCTCCGCGCGTCGCGACCACTTCAGCACCGCCTGCCCCGAACTCTCGAGCGCCGTCAAACGCGCCGAATCGGCGGGCGCGAGCGCATCGGGCTCGATCGCCGCGAACAAGCGATCGCGCCCGTATTGCTCGGGGAGCCCGAGCGGCTCCTCCGTCACGGGCACGATGCCGCGCCCGCGCTTGCCGGTGCTCTCCGCCACCAGTTGCTCGATCCACGAGCCGAGCGCCGCGAGCTCGGCCGGCAAGACCAGCGTGAGCTTGGTGCGCCCCGCGAGCCCGAGCTCGCCCATCGCCGCGCCGAGCGTCAGCGCCGGATGATCGTGCGCCGGGACCTCGGGACCGCTGGCCGCGGCCTCCGCGGCCGCGCCCTCGAGCAGCGCGTCGAGATCGGCGCCAATCAGCGCCGCCGGCACGAGGCCGAAGAACGACAGCGCGGAGTAGCGGCCGCCGATGTCGGGCGGATTCACGAACGTTCGCCGATAGCCGCGCGTGTGCGCCAGCTGCTCGAGCGAGGTGCCGGGATCGGTGATGGCGACGAACGATCGTCCGGCCTGATCACCCTTTGCGGCCCGGACCCACTCGAAGAAGTACTTCTCGAACGACGTCACCTCGAGCGTGCCGCCCGATTTCGACGACACCAGGAACAGCGTGCGGCGCGGATCGTGCGCATCCGCCACGGCGCGCACCGCCTCGGGCGACGTGTTGTCGAGCACCGCGAGCTCGAGCGCTCCCGCGCCGACGCCGAGCGTGAGGCGCAGCACCTCGGGCGCCAGGCTCGAGCCGCCCATGCCGAGCAGCACGGCGTGGGTGAAGCCATCCGCCGCCGCCTTGGCGGCGAACGCGCGCAGGCCCTCCAGCTCGGCGCGCATGCGCTCGGCCACCTCGAGCCAGCCGAGACGATTCGCGGCGACGCGCCGGTGCTCGGGATCCGCGCCCCACAGCGTGTCGTCGTGCCGCCACAACCGCGCGGCGAAGCGCTGCTCGTCGAGCTGATCGAGGCGCGCGCCCACCGCCGGCGTGCGCGCCGATGCCGAGAAGCGGATCACGACGCGGCCTTGCCGGCGAGCGTCGCGCGGCGGGTTTCGAGCGTCTCGAGCAGCGCATCGTACGAGCGCCGAAACGCGTCCACCCCCTCGCCCTCGAGCTGCGCAATCAGCGCATCGAGCGGCACGCCCAGCTCGGGAAGCCGGCGGAACAACGCGCGCGCCGAATCGACATCCTTCCCGATGCGGCTCTCGAGCGCGCCGTGATCGTTGAAGGCCTGCAGGGTCGCGAGCGGCATCGTGTTCACGGTGTCGGCGCCGATCAGCTCGTCGACGTAGAGCGTGTCGGGATAGGCGGGATTCTTGGTGCTGGTCGAAGCCCAGAGCGGCCGCTGCAGGTGCGCGCCGCGCTTCGCGAGGGCCGTGAACCGCGGGCCCGCGAACACCTCGCGAAAGCGCGCGTACGCGAGCCGCGCATTCGCCACCGCCGCGCGCCCCTTGAGGGCCGCCAGCTCCTCGCGCGCCGCCCCGCCGGCACGCGAGGCGAGCGTGGCGTCGATCGCGGCGTCCACCTTGCTGTCCACGCGCGAGACGAAGAACGAAGCCACCGAGCGCACGAGCGAGAGATCGCCGCCGCCGGAGGCCCAGCGCTCGAGCCCGGAGAGATACGCCTCCATCACCTGCTCGTAGCGCGCGAGCGAGAAAATCAGCGTCACGTTGATGCTGAGCCCTTCCGCCGTCAGCTCGGCGATCGCCGCGAGGCCCTCGGCCGTCGCGGGCACCTTCACCATGACGTTCGCGCGCGCCACCCTGCGGTGCAGCCGGCGCGCTTCCTCGATCGTGCCCGCCGTGTCACGCGCGAGGCGCGGACTCACCTCGATGCTCACGCGGCCATCGAGCCCGCGCGTGCGCTGCGCCACGGGCGCGAGCAGATCGCACGCCATCTGGATGTCCTCGACCGCGAGCGCCTCGAACAGCTCGGGGCCGCTCAGTCCCGCCGTGGCGCCGCGGGTGATGGCGTCGTCGTAGTCGCCGCTGCCCGCGATCGCCTGCTGGAAGATCGTGGGATTGGAGGTCACGCCCACCACGCCGTCGTTCGCCACGAGGCGGGCGAACTCTCCCGAGCGCAGGTGCCCGCGGCGGATGAAATCGAACCACACGCTCTGTCCGAGCTTCTGGAGCTGCTCCGCGCGGCTGGTCATGATTTCATTCCTCCCCAGTGAAACGCTGTCCTCCGGCCTAACGCGCGCGCTTTGCCGCGCGCGCGCGGCGCTGGTTCTGGGCCAGCGTGATGCCCCGCCCTTCGGGATCGCGGAGCTGGGCCACGCGGTGTCCCCAGGGCATGTCGGCGGGTGGACGATCGATGGTGACCCCGCGGGATGCGAGCTCGCGGCAGGCGCGGTCCACGTCCTCGACAAAAAGATAGAGCGTGGGCTCGCGCGGCGGCCGCCATTGCTCGGGAGGGCCCGGCATCGGCGGCATGAATCCGAGGCTCGACGTGGGTCCGGTCCGCACCGCGAGATATTGATTCGCCGGCAGGTACTGGAAATCCGAGAAGCCGAGGAGCTTGGTGTAGAAGCGGCGGATGGCCTCGACGTCGTGCGATGTGTAATCCATGTGCTGGCTCACGAAGCCGATCGCGTTCGCCCTCGCGCTCGCAGTCCGGGAGCCCGCGCCGCGCGCGCGGCTTGGGCGCGCGGATGCCGGTGAGGTGGCGCGGCGCGCGCGCTTGGGTCCGCGCGGACGCACGCGCTTCAGTCCCTTGCGGCCTGAGCGGCGTGCCGGCATGGCGCGATCCCCCGTCCGTGAGCAACGAAACCTCGACCCTTGCCCCTTCAAGATGCTTGAGGGCGCACCGGCGCGCAAGCAGCCCGCGGCCGCGGTCCTAGGCCGCCTTGCGGACCTCGCCCTCGTCGTCGGCTTCGGCTTCGACCGCTTCGGCGGGGTTTGCCCCAGCGCCGTTCGCGGCCCCTCGGGCGCGCAGGATCTGCTCGATCTTGTTCCTCAGCGTTTCGGCGCTCACCGGCTTGAGGAGGTAGGCGTTCACGCCGGCTTCCACCGCCTCCGCCACGCTCTCTCTCAGGTTGCGCGAGCTCACCATGATGACCGGCACACTCGCGGTGGCGGGATTGGCGCGCAGGTGGCGCACCATTTCGACGCCCGACATCGTGGGCATCGTCCAATCGGTGATCACGAGGCCGACGCTCTGGTCGCAGTGCTGGAGCGCTTCGACGCCGTCCGTGACCTCGATGACGTCGCGATGTTCGAGCGTGGCGAGCGCGCGGATCATGATCCGGCGCATCAGCGAGGATTCATCCGCGACCAGGCACTTCATCGTGCCTCAGTTCGACTCGCCGGCAGACTCCAGAGCGGGCGTGAGCGCGCGCAGCGTGTCCCGCACCACCTCGGGACGGTCGTAGAAGCCCTGCTGGATCCGGTCCAGCACCTGGCGCATGCGATCGGCGGAGAGCTCACCGGCGGGCGCGGTTTCGGCGGCGCCCTGAATGCCACGCGCCTCGTCGGACAGGCGCACCTGATCGGGCGCGAGCGAGGGCGCTCCGGAATCGGACGCCGGGCGCTTCGGGGGGTTCGTGACCCCGCGATTCTCGAGGCGATCGGGACCGCCGCGCTGACCTTCGGGCTGTGTCGGCCGGATGTTCATCTCATCCCCGTGGTGTTCTGGTTTCGCGCCGGCCCGCCGCTCGCGAGGTGCGAAGCGGCAGGCCGTGCGGCCCTGTCACTTCTCAGTGTCGGCGCGATCCTGCAAAACTTGAGGGCTGCCGGGGGAATTTTCCCCAGTCGGCGGCGCGGCGGCCCGTCCCGGCGGTGGCGTCGAGAGTCCCTGGGCGATATTGCGGTTGATCTCGATCAGCGCGTTCAGGCGCTCGGCTTCCGGGTGCCCGAGCAGCTCGAACGTGCGTCGGTCGATGAAGGCGCTCAAGCGCAGCAGGTTCGCGCGCACCTCGGCCGGCATGTCGTGATCGGGGCGGGTGAGATCCACCTGGAAGAGCGTCCAGAGACGGAGGTTGTAGCGCAGCGCGTCCGAGAGGCGGGTGTCGCGATCGGGCGCGTCCCAGTCCTGACGGCACTGCTCGAGCAGCCGCGCGGCCTTGAACAGGGCCGCCGCTTCCAGCTCGCGGCTGCTGCTGGTCGTCTTCGTGCCGGCCTCGTACGCGCGGCGAGCGTTGCTGAACATGGCTCCCGTCCGGGGCGGTGATGAATCGTCTGGCGTTTCGACTGGCCCGCAGAATCCGCCCCATGGCGGCGTGCGAGTGGATCAGTGTGGCGTTGGGGTTCTCCGGCTCCGGCGCGGCCGACCGGCGTTTCCGCCGGCCGGCCGGCCGAGTCCGAAGTCTTGCGGATTAGAACAGCTTGAGAATCGCCTGCGAGGCCTGGTTCGAGAGGTTCATCGCGCCGATGGCGATCTGCTGACGCGTCTGCAGCGTCACCATGTTGGCGCTCTCCTCGTTCGTGTCGGCCATCGTCAGGTTGTCAGCGCCGGTGCTCAGCGTGTTGATCAGGTCCGACGTGAACTGCTGACGGGCCGCGATCACACCATCGTTCGACGACAGCGAGGCCGAGTTCGTCTGCAGGGTCTTGAGCGCCGCATCCAGCGCGTTCGAGGACGTCTGGATGTCGGAGTCTGCGGCCCACGAGCCGGTCGGGGCCGCGATCGCGAGGCCCGTGGTCGACGCGTCGAAGCCGGTGATGGTGAGCGTGGAGCTGCCCGACTCGTTGAACGTCACGGTCAGGGTCGAGCCGGTCGCCAGCAGGTTGGTGCCCTTGTAGCCGGCATCGCCCGCCAGCTGGTCGATCTGGGTGAGCAGCGCGCTGTACTGCGTCGCCAGCGTGGCGCGGTCCGCCACCGTCGCGCTACGAGCCGACGCCACGAGACCCTTGGCCTGCTCGATCAGCGAGGTGATGGCCTTGACGCCCTGGGTCGCCGCATCGACGGTCTGGACGGCTTCGCCCATCGCGTCCTTCAAGGCGGACAGATCGTTCGCCTGGTTGCGGTGGTCCTGAGCCGCGAAGTACGCGGCCGCGTCGTCGATCGGGCTGTTGACACGCAGACCGGTCGAGAGACGCTCGGTCGTGCGCGCCTGCAGGATCGCTTGCATCTGAAGGTTCGCCAGCGCGGCGCGGATGCCGCCGGTGAGGGTGATGTCATTGACCGACATGTTCGGATCCCCTTTCTAGGCAGACAATCATCCCGGATCGAGAGCCGGGGTACCGGCGGTCTGCCGGTCTCCCCTAGCG
>Ga0075030_100005094_pt1 | contig 11856 bp, 9 predicted proteins | sample LitLauG_LLR_2012_FD_71393 | JGI IMG/M metagenome (GOLD analysis project Ga0075030, IMG submission 71393) | Freshwater sediment microbial communities from Pennsylvania, USA - Little Laurel Run_MetaG_LLR_2012 | ecosystem: Environmental > Aquatic > Freshwater > Creek > Sediment | place: USA...
ACCGGGACGTTTACATCAACCGGGAACCTGAACACCGGGCGCGTCTACCAGGCGGCTGCGCTGCTGCCCAACGGACAAGTTCTGATCGCAGGCGGCCAAGACGTCGTCAACACGCGAATTAACTGCCTTTCGAGCGCTGAGCTGTACAACCCGGCTACCGGTACGTTCACCTTTACTGGGAGCCTGAATACCGCCCGGTGTTTCCCGACGGCGACGCTGCTGAACACCGGGAAGGTGCTGATTATTGACGGCACTACCGCTGAACTTTACGATCCCTCTAGCGGCACGTTCAGCTTCACCGGGAGTCTCCATGTGTCGCGGGTGCAGCATACAGCAACGCTACTCCCCAACGGTGAGGTTCTGGTCGCCGGTGGGGCGGTGGGCACTGCTTACACCGCCTCCGCAGAGTTGTATAATCCCGCGACCGGAACGTTCACTCTGACAGGAAGTCTGCACACGTCACGCGGCGAACACACCGCAACGTTGATGAACAATGGGGAAGTTCTGGTTGCCGGAGGCATTACCTTTATCGGCCCACAGTATAACCTTCTCGCCAGCGCGGAAGTGTATAACCCTTCTACGGGTAAGTTCACCGTTACCGGGAGCATGAACCAATTCCGCGAGCAGCAGGTGGCGACGCTGCTGCCGAGCGGCGAAGTCCTGGAAGCGAGTGGCTACGCTACGATTACCGCGGAACTGTACAACCCGTCGACCGGCACGTTCAGTTTTACGGCAAGCCTGAACGTTGAGCGCGACCAGGGCGCGGGGATTGTGCTGCTGCCCGACGGTGCTGTTCTCGTGACTGGCGGCAACCTGCTTCGCTCCGGCAAACCATACTTCAAGAATAGCGCCGAGCTCTTTCACTGAGTCAGGGCGCGGACAGGAGTGTCCGCGCCACACCTGTACACTAACGCTCAGAATTGAGTGACCAGTTCCAGTTGGTCCAGGTGGACGTTCGTGATGCCCGGGATCGCGGTGACCAGACTGCCGATCTTCCTGGCCTGAGCAGGGCCGACGATGTCTCCTTTGATGGACACCGATCCGCCTTGCGCGACCACCTCGAACTGAACGTTGCAGGTAGCGGGATCCATCGCCAGGCTGGCCTTGACGCGGCTCGCGGTGGCGAGATCGTTCATGGCTCTTTCAGTTTCAGGAGTGGACTTAAAATACTTGAGCTGCGCAGCGGAACAGATCACTTCGCAGGCTTCTTCCAGATTCATCTGCTCGAGGTTGAGGATGATGTCGTACAGCGATGCATCGGCCCAATCCACACCGTAAAGGAACTGGGTCCACTTACGCCGATCGTCGTCCATTTTTTCGATGTAGGCCATGGCTTCCTGCCGGTTGCACTTCAGCCTGTCCTGCAGCCTGGCAACGCGGAATTCCATGGGAGCGATGATGCGGGTGCGCAGGATGTGCTGTCCCTTGCCCAGCAACAGATGGCCGGCCAGGCCGTGGTAGATCGCATTTCCATTTTTGACTTCCTCGGTCAGCGCCGCCTGAATGTAGGCCAGGTAAATGTACTTTGTATGTTGGGACTGTCCCAGAAAAGTCGGCGGCCTTTCGATGGCGGTTCGCAGGTCGTCCTGAGACACACCCCAGGCCGCAGCTTTCTGGATAATCTGGTCGCGATCGATGCAGCGGTAGCCCAGCCTCTGGGCGAGGCTTTCGGCCAGCATCTTGCCTCCGCTAAACGAACCTCTGGAGATGGTGATGATTGGCATAGGAACCTCTTTTCTGCTGAATACCACAGTGGCACTGGCGAATACCGTGACGGGCCTCACGGTTGCACGTGCGGTACGAGCGACTACCACAGAGGACACGGAGGGACTTCTGGCACTACGGCTTCAATTTGCACCCTGCAAACTTACTTTGGTGCCAACATTTCGCGGGCGAGGGCGCCCGCGCCACACATTCATAGGCACACGAGCATTTATTTTACGAAGGCTTCTTTGTTTACTACGTAGGGCATCTTGGTGATGTCGCCGCCGTAGCTGCCTTCTAAAACATCGATCAGGCCTTGCACGCAGCGTCCGGCCATGCCTTTGTCGGGATCGGCGGAGAGGCGGGTGATGCTGGCGGCGCTGGCAAAGTGCGGCAGCAGGCGGCAGCGGTCGGCGATCGAGGGATCGCGCAAGGGCGAATCGGCGGGCAGCGGTTCTTTCTCGTACACGTCGAGGGCGGCGCCGGCAATCCAGTTTTCCCTCAGAGCGCGGGCAAGGGCGTTCTCGTCCACTACCGGGCCACGCGAGGTGTTGATCAGCATGACGGTCGGCTTCATCATGCGGAGCGTGGTCTCGTTGATCAGGTGATAGGTCGGCGTTGCGCTCTCCGTTTCGCGCAGCAACGGGACGTGCAGGCTGATGAAGTCGGCCGCGCTCAAGGCTTCCTGCAGCGTGGTGTAACGAATGGTCGCTCTCTCGCGGCTGATTCCACGCCGGAAGCGCAGGTCCTTGACCTCCTGGATCGCCCGGATGTAATCATGATTTTCATAGGCCGGATCAAAGCACAGGATGTTCATGTCGAATCCGGCGCACTTCTTGATCATCGCCAATCCGATGCGGCCGGTGCCGATGATGGCGATGGTCTTCCCGGTCACCTCGTCCCCGAGGAACGGGAGGTAGGGATGCCAGTAGCTCCAGCGCAAGTCGCGTGTCAGGTGCTCGGCGGGCCAGAGTTTGCGGGCCAGGACGCCCATCAGGAAGAACGCGAATTCGGCCGTGGCTTCTGTCAGGACGTCGGCGGTGTGGGTGAACGGAATCTTGTAGCGGTTGGCGTCGGCGCGGTTGATGTTGTCGAAGCCGACGGCGAACTGGGCGACGACCTTCAAGGTTCCCTTCCCTGCTTCGAAAATCTCGGCGTCGATCGGATCGCGCAGGGTGGTGATCAGGCCATCCACTCCCGTTTTGACTTTCTCGATGATCAGGCTCTTGGGCGGGGCTTCGGGACTGGGATAGACCTCCACTTCGTACCCACGACTGCGCAGAATGTTGAGGGCGTCTCCAATATCACAGGTGACGAAGACGCGGAGTCGATGGCTCATGGGGCGCGAACAGTGTATCGCGGGGTCTTATGCTAGACGAAGAAAGATCTTAACCGCCAAGGACACGAAGTCGCACGAAGGAAACCATCGTAAGAGACGTTCGTGTTACTTCGTGTCCCTGGTGGTTGATGCTCGGGGACTCTGCAACTACTGTTCGCGCGTGTCGGGCCGGGGCGAGGCGGAGGCGGCTTGCGCGTGGTGGCGGACATCGGCGCCGAGAACCCAGAAGATGACGTCCTCTGAAATGTTCGTGGCGTGGTCGGCCACGCGCTCCAGGTTGCGGGCGATCAGGAGCGCATCTAGCGCCTGTTGAGTAGATTGCGGCCGATCATTCATCTTCTTCACGAGCATAATGAAAGCCTCGTCGCGCATCCGGTCGACGACGTGGTCCATCTCCAGGACGGCCTGCGCCAGTTCGGCTTTGCCTTCCACAAACGACTCCAGTGAGCGCCGGACCATGGCGCTGACGGCGGTTGCCATGCGGGCGATATCCACCGGCAACTCGACGGCGGGAAGCTCGATCATGTCCATGACGCGCTCGGCGATGTTGACCGCCTGATCGCCCACGCGCTCGAGATCGGCATTGATCTTGGTGACCGCGAGAATGAATCGCAGGTCGACCGCTGCGGGCTGCTGGGTGGCCAGGATATCGAAGGCGAGTTCATCAATCTCGCGCTCGGCGGCGTTGATGAGGCTCTCGTTTTCGAGCACCAGCTGACAGCGTCCGAGATCGCGCTCGGTGTAGGCCTGGCAGGCACGGTCCACCGCCAGCTCCGCGAGGCCGCCCATACGGAGCAGCCTCTCCCGCAGTTCTTCAATCTGCTGCTGAAAACGCGTACGCATTATCCAAACCTGCCTGTGACGTAGTCTTCCGTCCGTTTGTCGGACGGGTTGGTGAATACTTTCTCGGTCTTGTCGAACTCGATCATCTTGCCGAGCAGGAAAAAACCCGTGAACTCGGCCACACGGGCGGCCTGCTGCATATTATGCGTGACAATGACGATGGTATATTGCTCTTTTAGCTGAAAAATCAAGTCTTCGATCTTGCCGGTTGAAATGGGATCGAGCGCCGAGCAGGGCTCGTCCATGAGGAGAACTTCGGGTTGGACGGCTAACGCGCGCGCGATGCAGAGGCGCTGCTGCTGGCCGCCGGAGAGACTGGCGCCGGATTTCTTGTGCAGCGAGTCTTTTACCTCGCCCCAGAGTGCGGAACTGTTCAGCGACTTCTCAACGATCTCATCGAGCTGTTTGCGGTTGCCGAATCCGTTCAGCTTGAGTCCGGCAGCAACGTTGTCGTAGATCGACATGGTCGGAAACGGGTTCGGCTTCTGAAACACCATGCCCACGCGGCGTCGCAATTGGGTAGCCGATGTCCCGTTGTACACGCTGAATTCTCCGATGCGCACCTTGCCCTCGACGCGTGCGTCAGGAATGGTTTCATGCATGCGGTTCAGGCAGCGGATGAACGTCGACTTTCCGCAGCCGGAAGGGCCGATCAGCGCGGTCGCGTGATTGGCCAGCACGGTCAGATTGATGTCGAACAATGCCTGTGTTTTGCCGTAGAAGGCATTGAGATGCTCGACAGTGATTCCGACGCCCATAACTCGTTAGGCTCCTGCCAACGTTCCGCGCCGGACGGCGATGCGAACCGCCGTTACGGCACTGACAATCAGGATGATCAAGACCAGCGCGCCGGCCCACGCCTGACGGTGCCACTCGTCAAAGGGCGAGATGGCGTAGGTGAAAATCTGGAGCGACAGAGCGGCGATGGGCTGGTCCGTTTTCCAATTCCAGAACTGATTTCCGAAGGCGGTAAACAGCAGGGGCGCGGTCTCTCCAGCGACGCGGGCAAATGCCAGCATGACGCCTGTGATTACGCCGGAGGTAGCAGTTCGCAGGGTGATCGAAAGCGTGGTGCGCCAGCGTGAAACACCCAGCCCGTACGCGGCCTCGCGGATCGCCTGCGGAACCAGCAACAGCATCTGCTCGGTGGTGCGGGCGATGGTAGGCACCATCATGATCGCCAGAGCCACGCCCCCGGCCAGCGCCGAGAAGTGTTTCTGCCGCATAACAACGATCGCATAGGCCACAATGCCAATCACAATCGAGGGCACACCGTTCAGAACGTCGGAGATAAAGCGTACCGCATCTCCGTAGCGGTTGCGGCCGTATTCGGAGAGATAGATTCCGGCGCCGATCCCGAGCGGGACGCCAAGCAGGCTGGCGATCGCCAAAATTACCATCGACCCGACAATGGCATTGGCCATACCGCCGCCGGCTTCGCCGACTGGCTTCGGGGTCTGGGTCAGGAACGCCCAGTTGATCGATCCAATGCCCTTGTAAACCAGATACGCGAAAATGGCGAACAGCGGGAGGAGCACGAGGATGACTGTCAGTACTGCGACGCCAGTCATCGCGCGATCCACAAAGCGCCGCCACAGACTGATGGGCGGGATCACGATGGCGGTCGGGGCAGTGCTCATCTCAGACGACCCCTTTCGCCGGCTGGCCACGGGTGACGCTCCAGACCAGCAACCGCGCCATCGCGTTGACCACGATCGTCACCAGGAACAGCGCCAGGCCAATCTCGATGAGCGCGGAAAGGTAAACGTCCCCCGTCGCTTCGGTGAATTCATTCGCCAGAACGCTGGCCATGGTGTATCCGGGGGCAAACAGGGATTTGGCAATTTCCGCCCGGTTGCCGATCACCATGGTGACGGCCATGGTCTCACCGAGCGCGCGGCCCAGTCCCAGGATGACCGCGCCGACGATCCCGGCGCGCGCGTTGCGCAGGACGCCTATGCGAATCATTTCCCAGCGGGTCGCTCCGAGCGCCAGCACCGCTTCGCGCTGGTGTTGCGGCACCACGGTCAGCACCTCGCGTGTGATCGAGGAGATGATAGGAATGATCATGATGGCAAGAATTACTCCTGCCGCCAGCATGCCGATGCCGTAGGGTGGCCCTGAGAACAGGCCTGTCCAACCGAGCGTTGTGGCCAGGAAAGGCTGCACATAAGTGCGCAAGAGCGGCACCAGAATGAAAATGGCCCACAGTCCATAGATTACGCTTGGAATCGCCGCCAGCAATTCGGTCGTAAAAGAAAGAGGCCCTCGCAGAGCCACCGGGCACATCTCGGTGATAAACACGGCCACGCCCACCGCCAACGGCACGGCGATGACAAGCGAGAGGAGGGAGGACACCAGCGTCCCGTAGATAAACGGCAGCGCCCCAAATTGCTCTTCGACCGGGTTCCAATCCTGCCCGCCGAAGAACTTCAAACCAAAGGCGTGCCAGGAGAGCTGCGAACCCACGATCAGTTCGTAGACAATCAATCCGAGTAGCGCCACCACCGCGACGCCGCAAAGACGCATGGCCCAACCAAAAACGGCGTCTGGGATCTCGCTGACTTTCCCTTGCAACAAGGGCGCTGTCCTGGATTCGATTTTCAGATCGGCCTTCGACGCCCGCCCTGGTTCGGGAGGGTTAAAGCGCGGCCGGGGCAGGGCTTGATTCGACATTCCCCTGAAGCCTAACAAAGCGATGTTACAGTTCGATGAAAAAGCGGACGCAGGCCTATGTGGGGCGGACACTCTTGTCCGCCCGGCCGGGGGCGTGAATGCTGCCGACACGCGGACAGGAGTGTCCGCGCCACACGGGCTACCGGTTGCGCTACCCACGGCGCTTATGAGACTACTGTTCGTTGCTTTATGCCCACCTTTGCCGCCATCGACATTGGCTCAAACTCTGTTCGACTGAAGATCTCACGCCTGCAGGGCGGGCGGCTCAAGGAAATCCACGAAGACCGTGAGGTCACGCGGCTGGGCCAAGGAGTGTTCAGCGGCGGACTGCTTGCGCCCCAATCCATGTCGGAAACGGTACAGGTCCTGCGGCGATTTCACCGCGCCATGCAGGAATGCGGCGCCGATTCCGTGCGGGTGGTGGCAACGGCGGCGTTGCGGGATGCCCGCAACTCGCGCGCCTTCCTGGAGTGGGTGCGGTCGACCACGGGCTGGACGGTCGAGATTATCTCCGGCCTGGAAGAGGCTCGCCTGATTCACCTCGGCATTATCTCCAGCAGCCGGGTCGGCGCCGACAGTGCATTGCTGGTGGACCTGGGCGGCGGCAGCTGCGAGCTGACGCTGTCGCGCAAGGGGCATATTCGCGAAACGGTCAGCCTTCCGCTGGGGGCGGTGCGTCTGACGGGTGAATTCCTGAAGCACGATCCGCCGCGCAAGAGCGAACTCAAGCGGCTGCGGGGATTTGTCGCGAGAGAAATCGGAAAAATCCAGAACCGGATCAAATCGGCGCGCGTCGGGGTGGTGATTGCCACTTCGGGCACAGCCGCGGCGTTGGCCGGCGTTGCCAGCCACCTGGCGCGTTTCAAAGGCCGGCGGGGACCGGCCACCACGCGGGAGATGATGCGCCGGATCGTCAAGCAGATCTCGCGCCTCCCTCTCGATCAGCGGAGAAGGATCCCCGGCATTGGCCCGCGGCGGGCTGAGATCATCTGCGCGGGCGCCATAGTGTATGCGGAGTTGCTGGAACGTTGCCACTTGCGCGGCTTCCGCTACTCGGCGTTGGGCTTGCGCGATGGCCTTCTGGCGCAGATGGCGGCGGAATACGATCACAGCACGCGCTCGGGCCGGGCGATTGAATCGGAACGCTGGGAGTCGATCAAGCGCGCGGTGGAGCACTATGGCGTGGATTTGCAGCACGCGTTGCACGTGCGGGATTCGGCCTTACTGCTGTTCTCAAATTTGAAGCCGGTACACCAGCTGCCGCCGGAATACCAGGAGTGGCTCTCGGCGGCAGCGATGCTCTATGAAGTCGGCGACTACGTGAATCGCAGCGGGCACCATCGGCACACGTACTACATCATTGCGAACTCGGAGATCCTGGGCTACACGCCGCAACAGCGCCGCATCATCGGAGGCATCGCCCGCTATCTTGGAAAATCGCGGCCCACACCGGGCGATGTGCCGTTGAGCAACCTGAGCCTGGAAGAACAGGAGAACGTCACCAAGGCGTCAGTACTGCTGCGGGTGGCGCGCGCGTTGAACCTCGGGAGGACCCAGGCGGTTGCTCACGTGGCGATTTCGGCCCGCAGGGGAAGCGTCTCGATGAAGTTGACTCCGCGCGGCAAGGCCAGCGTGGAACTGGAGCTGTGGGCGATTGAGAAGGACCGGTCTTACTTCCGGGAAGTTTTTGGACGCGAACTTTCCGCCGCGGCCGCGTGAAGCGTGCGCAGGATCCGCGGCGTGATGCACCAGCTCAGGGATCCGAAGGTACGCCGCATCTCTACTTTCGCGACCGCGCCCTTCTTCAATTCGATGGCCGCTTCGCACCCTCGATCACTGATCAAGCGGCCCAGGAACTCGTGCAGGTTGGGATTGTGTCCGACCAGAAGAATGGATTCCTGGCGGGCGTATTTCTGCAGCATCTTCTGAAAATCAGAGAAGCCCGCCTCGGGACGCAGCCCGTTTTCGAGCACCAGCTTCCCTTCATGGCCCATCTCGTTGCCCACCAGCGCGGCAGTTTGCGTGGACCGCTTCAGCGGGCTGGAGAGGATCACGTCAGCCTGCACACCCAGCGCTGCCAGGGCGCGGCCGATGTATCCGCACTGCTCGATGCCGTCCTGGTCCAGACCGCGCTTCTCGTCTTTCTTGGCGTTACTGAGCGGCTGTCCGGCGCTGGCATGACGTAAGAAGTAGAGGAACATTCCGAGTAATTATTCCCTTCCGATCAAAGATCGAGCAGAGCGCCGCGGTCTGGGAGCGGGGATGGAATCGGGAGTCTCCTTCCCTTCCGCCAAGCCCAACAGAAACTCCTGCGCATTGAACGCGGCCGCACCGCGAGGCGGCCTTTTGCTGCGGCCCCGGGGCGATTGCCAGGCGCGCAGGTAGCGCCCGTCCTTCTGCAGGAATCTGGCTTTCACGTTGTCGGCCAGGTAACCGGCGAGGATTTCATGGACGACGCGCTCCCGCAGCAGCGGATTTTTCAGCGGGAACAGGACTTCAACGCGCTCGTGCAGATTGCGCGGCATCCAGTCCGCGCTGCCCAGGTAAACCTCCGGGTCTTCGCCATTCTCGAAATAGAAGATCCGGCTGTGCTCCAGAAAGCGCCCCACGATGCTGCGTACCCGGATCCGGTCACTCACCCCGCGCACACCGGGCCGCAGAGCGCAGATGCCGCGCACGAGAAGCTCGATCTCCACCCCGGCCTGGGACGCTCGATAGAGCGCCTGAATCATGTCCTTGTCGAGCAGTGAATTTACCTTCGCAATGATGCGCGCCGGACGCCCCATCCGCGCATGGTCAGCCTCACGCTCGATCAGCGCCATGCACTTTTCGGCGAGATCCAGGGGCGCAACCAGAAGCGGGCCGTAACTGGGATGTTCGGCGTAGGCGGTCAGAAAGCTGAATACGTCGTGCACGCCGCTGGTAATCTCCGGGTCCGCGGTCAGCAGGCTCAGGTCGGTGTAAATCCGCGCGGTGGTCGTGTTGTAGTTTCCCGTGCCGAGGTGCGCGTACTGGCGGGTCACGCCATCGGGATCATGCCGCACCAGCAGCGAAAGCTTGCAGTGCGTCTTTAATCCCACCAGGCCGTGGAAGACCTGCACGCCGGCGTCCTCCAGATCGCGGGCCCACCGGATGTTGGAGGCTTCATCGAAGCGCGCCTTCAGTTCCACCACGGCGGTGACCTCCTTGTGCGCGGCCGCGGCAATCAACGAGGGGACGATGAGGGAATGTTCGCTGGTCCGGTAGAGCGTCTGCTTGATGGAAAGCACGCGCTCGTCTTCGGCCGCGGACTGGATGAACGAGACGACCGCGTCGTACGAGTCATACGGATGATGCAGGAGAACATCGTGCCGGCGCAGCTCCTCAAACAAGTCGTGCGACTTCGCGGTGAGACGCAGCTCGCGGGAGGCAAAGGCTCGAAACTTCAGCTCCGCACGGTCGGCCTGATCGTACACGTTGAACAGACGCGAGAGGTTCACCGGACCGTTCACGGGAAAGACCTGCCAGGGATCGAGCTCGAACACCGTGCGCAGGCGCTCGATAATTTCGGGATCAGCCTGCGACTCGATTTCCATGCGCACGGCATCGCCCTTGCGGCGGTTGTGCAATTCGGCGCGGACGGACTCGAGCAGGTTGCGCGATTCCTCCTCCTGCAGGTACAGGTTGGAGTTGCGGGTCACGCGGAAGGCTGCGGAGGAAACGATATCGTAGCCGTGATACATCCGGGCGGCGTGATGAACTACTAAGTCGGCTAGAAAGATGAAGTCGATGGTTCCCTGCGAGGGCAGCCGCACTAAGCGCGGCAGAGCACGTGGCACGGTGACGACTCCGGTATAGGTGAGGGAGGAGCGCCGCCTCCGGCGCAACAGCAAGGCGACGCAGAGCGCTTTGTTGATCACGCGCGGGAAGGGATGAGCCGGGTCCACGGTGACGGGCGTCAGCAGGGGGTCAAGTTCCCGGTTGCAGTACTCGTCCACAAAAGCCAGCGCTTCGTCGTCCAGTTCGCCGATTCCCAGGACGCGAATTCCCTGCTCCGCCAGCTCCGGCCGCAGCCGCTCATTCCAGCAGGCATACTGCTCATCCACAAACTCGTGTGTCTGGAGGTTGAGCAGATCGCGCTCTTCGGCCATGGTCATGCCGTCGAGAGTGGTTTTGTTGTGCCCGTCTTCGAGTTGCTGCAGCAGGCCGCCCACGCGGACTTCAAAAAATTCGTCGAGATTGCTGGCGGAGATGGCGAGAAACTTTACTCGTTCGAGCACAGGATTGCGGAGGTCCTGGGCCTCTTCGAGCACGCGCCAATTGAATTTCAGCCACGATTCCTCGCGGTTCAGGAGGGGGGCGCGACTGCTCGGTGTTGCTCGAACCATATCGTCCGATCGAAGAGTGAAACGTCCACTAAGAATGCAGTCAAGTCTGGAGGATCGTGCCTGGGTATCGCTCCGGCGGATCCCCAAAACCGCACACGACACCTCTTTAGAAGCAAGCTACTCCGGAGGGGCCTGGGTGCGACGGGCAATATCCAGCGCACTTCGGTCCCGGGCCGTGGGGAGAGGCGACCTTATGTTTTACGGGGGCCCAAAGGCATCCGACTTGACATAGTATACCAAGTCAGCCCGGGGCTGAGACGCGGCAATTCTCGGGCGCTGGTTACGGGAGATCAGCAGGGGTTGCCCAAAGAAAGCTCTGAGCCTTCACACACGCGCCGGGGCTGAACTCATCCCAACGAGAGAATACTTTTCGTTCCGTGAACTGCAAGTCGATGCACACAGGGTTGCTGCAAATCTCAGGTCGCTCCGTTAAGGTTATAAAAACACGAGAGTTAGCGTCGCGCCGATCATGGAGAGGTGGGTGCTGGTTATAATGTCAATAATGTCTATTACTACGATAGACATTGTGGCATGCTACCTGCGACGAAGGGCCCCAGAAGGAAAGGATTGTATTTCATGAACGCCACCCGGCATCTGTTTCTCACCGTCCTGACTCTAGCGGCAGTGTCCGCCGAGGTCTGGGCACAAACCTCAGACACACAGGCGGCTGCCAGTTCGGCGGCAGCCACGAAGGCAGCGCCGGCAGATCGAGACCTGCGCTCGGAACTGGAGCAACTGAAACAACTTGTTCGCGAACAACAAAAACGCATCGACGCTCTTGAGACGGAGTACCAAAAGCCCGCGCCTTCGAATTCCGCCGGGCCTTCTGCGACCCGCCCTGCCGACGGCGAAGCATCGGGGTCGGCCGCAGCCGTTGCGACCAACCTCCAAGCCACACCGGCAGACAGGAGTTACCAGAACGCTGGC
>Ga0075030_100005097_pt1 | contig 11853 bp, 8 predicted proteins | sample LitLauG_LLR_2012_FD_71393 | JGI IMG/M metagenome (GOLD analysis project Ga0075030, IMG submission 71393) | Freshwater sediment microbial communities from Pennsylvania, USA - Little Laurel Run_MetaG_LLR_2012 | ecosystem: Environmental > Aquatic > Freshwater > Creek > Sediment | place: USA...
TGCCGATGGAGGCGCAGACGCGACTGCTGCGCGTGCTGCAACAGGGCGAATACACGACCGTGGGCGGGCGCACGCCGATCAAGACCAACGTTCGGATCGTCGCGGCCACCAACAAGGATTTGCGCACCGCCATCGCCTCGGGGCATTTCCGCGAAGACCTGTTCTTCCGCCTCAACGTCGTGCCTTTGCGCCTGCCCCCCTTGCGCGAGCGCTCCGAGGACATCCCCGACCTCGTGCGCCATTTCTTCACCCGCAATCTCGCCGAGGGCCTCGCGCAGAAATCGCTGGAATCGGCGGCGCTGGAGCGGCTCAAGCGCTACTCTTGGCCCGGCAACATCCGCGAACTGGAGAACCTCGCCCGCCGCCTCGCCGCGCTCTATCCGCAGGAAGTCATCACCGAGCAGATCGTCGAGCAGGAGCTGAGCCTCGCGGCGCCCATGTCCTCGCCCGCCTCGCGCGAGAACGCGCCTATATCGCTGGGCCCGGTCAACCACGAGCGCGGCGCCGGCAACGAGCATTTCGCCGCCGGTCTCGACCGCCATGTCGCCGAATTGTTCAAGGCGTTCGGCGACAATTTGCCGCCCGCCGGTCTCTATCACCGCGTGCTTCGCGACCTTGAGGCCCCGTTGATCGCCGCCACGCTCGCCGCCACGCGCGGCAACCAGATCCGCGCGGCGGAGGTGCTGGGCCTCAACCGCAACACGCTGCGCAAGAAGATCAAGGATCTCGATCTCAGGCCGATGCGCAGCCTGCGCTGATCTCCTTCCGGGCGCCCCTCCTGACGCGCCGGTTCGCGGCGTCATGGGATGTGGCCGAACGTCATTTTGAAGTCTTGCATTCCGGGAGGCGGCGCGCCTAAAGAAGCGCATATCCAATCAACAAAGGCGATTGCCGGTGAAATCTGGAGTCGAAGTTCAAAAGTACAGCGCCGGGTTCGAGGCGGAAATTGCGAAATATTGCACCGGCGACCCGAATGACAGGGGCGCGGCCACCGAGATGGAGCTTTATACCAAGATCAAATATTCAAAGATGTTTTTCGATTTTAGCCGACGCTATTTTGACCTGCGGGGGATGAAATTCATCGAGATCGGCTGCGGGACAGCAACCGTATCGGCCGCCGCTTCATTGATGGGGGCCGATGTCGCCGCGACGGATTTTGTTGAAAAATCGGTCGAGCTTTCCGCTTCGCGCTGGCGCGAGCACGGGATCGAAGGCGATATCTTTCGCTCGGACCTACGCGACAACATCGCACAGCACCGCATCGCTGCGTTCGACTTCGTGTATTGCTATCAAGTCCTCGAACATATTCCGCGAGAAGGTCAGTTTAAAGCGCTCGCAAACCTGTTTTCGATGGTGGCGCCGAATGGCTATCTGTTTATCGACACCGAAAACAGCCTATGTCCCTATGATCGGCACGATACGCGGACTTGGTTGTTGCGTTATCTCAACAAGCCGGCGCATGTAGCCATGATAGAAAAACTCGGCAAGGGGTTGAACTATTGGGAGCCCAACATCTCCGCGAACGTTCAGGTGCACGACTACCTTTCTTATGACGAGTTGATTGGGGCGGCGGCGGTCAGCGGCTTCGAAGTCGTTTCTCCGTTCATGCCGCATGGCGACAAGAAGCAAATGCTGAAAGTACTGACCGGAAGCGACTGGCTTCACGATGCGGTGCTCGAACATATCGATATCGAGCGTTTCGCGCCTATTTCCCTGCTCCTTAAAAAAACCGGGTTGGCCTAGCCGTTTCGCCCCGGCCATCGTCGCAGGAGCGAAGCGCCTAAATTCATCCCGGTAAACGACAACGTCAATGATATTGGCCCGAGCCTTATAGGCAGATTCGACGTCCGCGACACCCCGCATTCGAATCAAGTCCGAACAGATGAAATGGTCATTACCTCATTAATGCCGTAGCGTCATGGCATTTACCATTTTATAGTTTCCATAACTTCGCTCAAAACCTTCACGCCTGAGTAAGAACCGCGACTTACGACTCAAACCTGCGAAGGCGTTGCGCGGCGGGGTTGGGTTCAACTTACGTCAGCGCCCGCCGCTGGGGCGAGTGGCGTGCGATGTCCGGGCAAACGACAAACAACCTTCCTGGCGTCGCGGTGACGCTGCCCAAAAACATCAGGGCGGGTGAGTCCGCCGTGATCTCGACCGACACAATCGCGCAACCCGTCATGATCTACGGCGCCGTCGGCCCTCTCGCCGGGGGCGTGCTGGACGTGCAGAGCGGCGGCGTCGTTGGCGGCACGATCTCTTTCTTCGGCGCCGGCGGTGAATTCGACGATGAGACCGGCCTCGCCAACGCCTATCACGTCTTTGGCGGAGGCGGCGTCGTCAGGCTATCGGGCGCGGGTTCGAGCGTGACGCTCGCCAATACCCAGAACGATGCGACCAGCATCTACGGCGACAACGACTCGGTGTGGCTCAACGGCGCGCAGGCGAACGTCTATGGCGTTGGCAATTTCATCGCTTTCGCGGGCGGATCGGGCGATCAAACCACCCTTTACGGCGCGGCCGCCCAATGGAATTCGGTGCAGGGGTCGAGCGGCGCTGTCGTCGTCGCCTCCGGCAACGCTTCGGTGCTGGGCGGCGCCAATACGATTTCCGCCGCGCCCAATTGCTGGCTCAGCCTCTATGCGACGCAGGCCGGCGCCGATCAGGTCAACGCCAGTTCGACCTATGTGATCCTCAGCGCGGCCGACGCCAGCGTGACGGGCGGCGGCGACATGATCCTCACGACTGGCGGGAGCCACGTCGGTCTGAGCGGCACGACGGGGAACTGGGACGGTGTGTTCGGGTCGGGAAACATGATCGCGCTTAACGGGGCCGAGGCCGCCGTGTTCGGCGGCGGAGAGACGATCACAGCGACGGCGGGCTCTTCGCTGAGCCTGTTCGCCACCGGCGCGTCCCCCGACAACGTGACCGCGAGCAACGCGACGCTGATCCTCAGCGACGCCTCGGCGTCGGTGACTGGCGGCGGCGACGTATTCTATATGACGGGCGCCAGCGCGCTGGCGCTGAGCGGCGCCGGCGGTTTGTGGGACACGGTTTGGGGTTCGGGCGCAAAGATCGTTGCGACGCAAATGGCGTTGTCGGTCAGCGGCGGCGGCGACAGCGTGTCGGCCTCCAACTCTTTCGTGAGTCTCTACGGCACCAACGGCGTCGCCGATATGGTGACGGGCGCCGACGATTGCCTTGCGCTCAGCGGCGCCGAGGCGACGTTGAAAGGCGCGCATGACATCGTCTACATGTTTTGGAATTCCTCGCTGACGCTGCTGGGCGGCGATGACGCGATCTACGCCAACGCCAATTTCGGCGACCTCGGCGTCGCCGGCTTCGCCGCCAGCGACGTGCTGCATCTGGATTCGGGAACCTGGACGAATTTCGCCGCGCTGCTGGCGAGCGGCGACATGGCGCAGAGCGGCCTCGACACGACGATCAAGCTCGACGCCTCGCACAATCTGACGCTGAAGGGCGTGACGGAATCGACGCTGACGGCGGCGCAATTCGCCTTTGGCTGAGCCTTGCGCTACCCTCCCCTGCGGCGCCGTAAAAGGGCGCGAAGGGGGAGAACGCCATGACGCTCAAGGGACGCTGCTTTTGCGGCGCGGTCGAAATCGAAGCCGAGGGCCAGCCCGAAGCTATGGGCTATTGCCATTGCGAATCTTGCCGCTCGTGGTCGGCCAGCCCAATCAACGCCTTCAGCCTCTGGAAGCCCGGCTCCGTGAAGGTGACCAAGGGCGCCGGGAACATCGGCATGTTCGCCAAGACGCCGATGAGCGAGCGTCAGTTCTGCAAGAGCTGTGGCGGCCACATCATGACCAACCATCCGCCGCTGGGGATGGTCGACGTCTATCAGGCGACGATCCCTGGCCTCGATTTCAAGCCGGCGGTCCACGTGTTCTATTCCGAGACCGTACTGCGCGTACGCGACGGCCTGCCCAAGATGAAGGATTTTCCGAAGGAATTTGGCGGCTCCGGCGAGACCTTGCCGGAATAGCCGCCGCGCAATCGGAGGGTCGGCGTCCACGCCGACCCCTCTTCGTGCGAACCAGGGTCGGTCTGGAGGCCGACCCTCCGCGCAGCGCTCAGTAGCCCTGACCAACGAGCCCGCAGGGCCCTGTTGAGGGGCGCTTTTTGCCTAAAGATCCTTGAACCCTTTGCCCTCGGCGACCAACTTCTCCAAGAGCGCCGAGGGTTTAAAGGCGTCGCCCATCTTGGCCTCGTAGCCCTTCAACGCCGCCAGAATCTTCGGCAGCCCGATCATGTCGGCCCAGAACATCGGCCCGCCGGTATAGACCGGCCAGCCGTAGCCGTTGATCCACACGATATCGACGTCGGAGGCGCGCTGCGCCTTGCCCTCCTCCAGAATTTTCGCGCCTTCGTTGACCATCGGATAGAGGCAGCGCTCCAAAATCTCCTGATCCGAAATATCGCGCCGGTTCACGCCCTTCGACGCCGCGAAATCTAGGATGATCTTTTCCACCAGCGGCGAGGGCTTGGCGTTGCGCTCGGAATCATAATCGTAGAAGCCCGCGCCGGTCTTCTGCCCGCGCCGGTCCTGCTCGCAGAGGATTTCGCGGATGGTTGAGGAGGAACTGCGCTCCTTCGACCAGCCGATGTCGAGCCCCGCCAGATCGCTCATCGCGAACGGCCCCATCGGCATGCCGAAATCGTAGAGCACGCGATCCACGTCCCATGGCATCGCGCCTTCGAGGATCAAGGCCTGCGCTTCGCGCTGGCGCTGCGCCAGCATGCGATTGCCGACAAAACCGTGGCAGACGCCTACCGCCACGCCGATCTTGCCGATCTGTTTGGCTAGTTTCATGGCAGTGGCGAGCACCGGCTTTTCCGTCTTCTCGCCGCGCACGACTTCGAGCAGTTTCATCACATTGGCGGGCGAGAAAAAGTGCATGCCCAGCACTGAGCCGGGGCGCTTCGTCGCCGCCGCGATCTCGTCGATGTTCAGGTAGGAGGTATTGGAGGCGAGGATGGCGCCGGGTTTGGCGATGGCGTCCAGCTTGGCGAAGATGTCCTTCTTGATCGCCATGTCCTCGTAGACCGCCTCGATGATGAGGTCGCAATCGGCGAGCGCGGAGAAGTCGAGCGTCGGCGACAAGAGGCCCATGCGGGTTTGCACGTCCGCCTCGCTCATGCGGCCTTTCTTGGCCGTCGCCTCATAGTTCTTGCGGATGACGCCGGTTCCGCGCTCCAGCGCGGCTTGCGCCGTCTCGACGATGACGACGGGGATGCCCGCGTTGAGGAAATTCATCGAGATGCCGCCGCCCATCGTCCCGGCGCCGATGACGCCGACCTTTTTGACCGGCAGCGTCGGCGTATCGTCCGGCACGTCGGCGATCTTCCACACCTGCCGCTCGGCGAAGAACACATGCCGCTGCGCCTTGGACTGGTCGGAGCCCAGCAATTCGAGAAACGCCGCGCGCTCTCGCCTCAGCCCCTCGTCGATGGGGAGTTCGACGGCGTCGCGCACCGCGTCGATGGCGCGGCGCCACGCCTCAAAGCCCCGGTTCTTGCGGGCGTGCGCTTTCCGGAGGCGATCAAATAATTCGGGCTTGCCGCGCGCGGCCGCGACCTTGTCGTCGCGGTCGCGCACTTTCACGAGCGGTCGCCCTCCGTCAATCACGCGGCGCGCGAACGCCAGCGCGCCCTCGCGCAAGCCGCCCTCCGGCACGATCTCATCGACGACGCCGCCCGCCAGCGCCTGTTTGGCCGAGAACGGCGTCCCGGTCAGGATCGCCTCGGCGGCGGCTTCCGGCCCCAGCAGGCGCGGCAGGCGCTGCGTGCCGCCGGCGCCTGGGATGAGGCCGAGTTTGATCTCCGGCAGGCCCAGCTTGGCGCTGGCGACCGCCACCCGGTAGTGGCAGACCAGCGCCACCTCCAGCCCGCCGCCCAGCGCCGTGCCGTGGATGGCGGCGATCACAGGCTTCGTGCAATCCTCGATAGTCGCCTGCGCCTCCGGCAGCGAAACGCCGGTGAACGGCTTGCCGAACTCGGAGATGTCGGCGCCGGCGATGAAGGTGCGCCCGCCGCAGATCAGCACGATGGCCTTGACAGCCGGGTCCGCCTCCGCCTGCTTGATCCCATCGCGAATCCCGCCGCGCACTCTCGCGGAGAGCGCGTTGACGGGCGGCGAGTGGATCGTCACCACGCCGATGTCGCCCTCGCGTGCGCAATCGGTGACGTCGTTGATCGCGGTCATATGTCCTCCCGGTTGTTCTTATCGGATCGCGGCGGCGAGCATATTGCGGAACAGGTTGCGGAAATGCTCGCGATAGTCGGGCGCCTGCACCATCAGCACGGCGAACATATCCAGTTCCGGCGAAATCACGAACGCCGTCCCTGCCACCCCGCCCCAGAAGAAATCGCCGACCGCGCCGGGCGTCGGCGCCAGGCCCGGCGTCGTCCTCACCGCAAAGCCCAGCCCGAAGCCGTGCCCTGGCGGGAGCAGCGGCGTGTCCTGACGCAACAGGCTTCCTAGATGATCGCTCGCCATGAAGGCCAGCGTGCGGGGCCCGAGGATGCGCACGCCGTCAAGCGCTCCCTTGCCGGTGAGCATCGCGCAAAAGCGCGCATAATCGCCGAGCGTGCTGATCAGCCCCGTCCCCGCCATTTCGAAGCGCGGCGGCGCGGTGTGGTTCATTTTGTCGATGTGCGCATTGTCGAACATCGCGAAGCTGTGCGCCTCGGCGCGGCGCGCGACTTTCTCAGGCGGCGTGTAGAACGTGGTATCCGCCATGCCGAGGGGCCCGAGAATGCGCGCCTGCAAAATCTCGCCGAGCGAGGCGCCGGCGACGATTTCGACGATGCGGCCCAGCACGTCGGTCGAAAGACCATATTCCCACATCGTCCCCGGCGCGTGCATGAGCGGCAAAGCGGCGAGCGTCTGCATCGCCTGCTCCGGGTCGAGACTCGTATCGACCAGTTTCGCGGCGGCGACCTGCTTTTGCGCCTCCGAACCGCCGGTGAAGCCATAACAAAGCCCCGAGGTATGGCGGAACAGGTCGTGGATCGTCATCTCGCGCTCGCCGGCTCTCGCGAAGGCCGGGATGAATGTCGAAACGGGATCAGTGAGGAAGAGCCTACCCTCCTCAACAAACGTCATCGCCGCCACGCTGACGATGGGCTTGGTCATCGAATAGATGCGGTAGAGCGCGTCGAGCGGCGTCGGCGGCCCGTCGGGACGCAGGGCGCCGAACGCCGCCGCGTAGCCGATCTTGCTACGCCGGCCGATGGCGAGCGCGGCGCCGGGCGCATGTCCAGCGGCGATCTCGCGCTCCAGCGCGGCGGCGAATTTTTCCAGCGCCGGCGAGGAAAGCCCGACGGCCTCCGGCTCGGCGGCGTTCAGTCCGAAGATTTGGCCCATTCGCGCTCTCCCGCCAGGCTATTTGCGCCGCTCTTAGGCGCCGAGCAAGTCCGCGATCATCGCCGCCGTTTTGAGCCCTGACCCTGTCAGCACCACCACCACACGCTCTTTCGGCCCGATCCGTCCGGCGGCGGCGAGGCGCTCGACGGCGGCGGCGGCGGTGGCGCAGGTCGGCTCGACGAACAGGCCCTGCCCGACGAGGCGGCGCAACGCCGCGACGATTTCTTCCTCCGGGATCGCGGCGGCCCCGCCGCCGCTTTCGCGCAGCGCCGTCAGCATTTCGGGCAGGCGCAGCGGCGCTCGGATCGCCGTGCCTTCGGCGATAGTCGGGCGGGCCTCGATAGCCATCGGGGCGCCTGAAACAAAACTCGCCACCACCGGCGCGCAATTTGCCGGCTGGGCGGCGTAGAGCCTCGGCAATTTGCTTATGCGCCCCGCCGCAAACAGTTCCTTGAACCCCAGATGCAGACCCAGCAGGATGCTGCCCGCTCCGACCGGCGTCACCACCGCGTCGGGGGCGGAGAAGCCGAAATCCTCCCAAAGCTCATAAGCCAGCGTCTTCACGCCTTCGATGAAGAACGGTTGCCAATTATGGCTGGCGTAAAAGGTTTCCGCCGATTGCCGGATCGCCTCCGCTTGCGTCGCCTCGCGCGGCCCCTCGACGAGTTGGACCTCCGCGCCGAACGCCCGCGTCTGCAAAACCTTGCCCGGCGAAGTCGAGGCCGGGGCCAGCACTTTGACCCGTATCCCCCCGGCCGCGCCGTAGCCGGCGATGGCCGAACCGCCGTTGCCAGAACTGTCCTCCAGCACCGCCGTCACGCCGATCTCGCGCAGGAACGACAGCATCACTGACGCGCCCCGATCCTTGAACGACCCCGTCGGGTTGAACCATTCGCACTTGAAGTAAGGCCGGCAAGTTCCGTAATTCCTTTGCAAAAGCGGAGTGCAGCCTTCGCCGAGCGTGATCGGCGTGGCCACAGCCCCGACCATTGCCGCGCGATAGCGCCACAGCGAGCGCGTTCCCTTTTCGATTTCGTCCGGCGCGAGCCCGCGCCCCGGCGCGACGAACAGCGGCGCCCCGTCGTCGCCGCGCCAGCGCGGGATTTCGAGCGGGTAACGGACGCCAGAGCGGGGATCGAGATAGGCGGACATGGGACCGTCCCAATCGGGTTTACAATGGTCAGACGATTCGCGAGGTGCTTCATGCCCCAAAAATGGCCCGCGCAAAAACGCGACGAGGTGATTGCCGCCCTTCGCGACGGCCTGTCGTGCCGTCAGGCGGCGGCGCGCTTCGGGGTCAGCGTGGCGTCGGCGGTGCGTTGGACGCGTGAGGCCGGGCTGACCAGCCGCGCTGGCCGCCGCCTTAGGCCGGAGGTTCGCGCCGCGTTGCTCGCCGCGCTGGAGGCGGGCGCGCGCCCCGCCGAGGCGGCCGCCGTGCTTCAGGTGAGCCGCAGCACCGCCGCCCGACTGGCGCCGCCGCGCGAGGCGACGCGGGAAGCGCAACGCGACGCGCTATTCGCCGCGCTCTCGGCGGGCGTCTCGCGACGACGCGCGGCGGCGGCTTTAAACCTCAGCGTCGCCACCGCGATCCGGTGGGCGCGCGATTTCGATCCCGCCCGCGTGGTCCCGGCGTCGCGCGCGCCGCGCAGTCCGCGTCCGCCGCGCTACCGGCCCGACCGCGAAGCGAAACAAGCGGAGCTGGCGGCGGCGATCCAGTCCGGCTTGTCGAAGCGCCGGGCGGCGGCCCAGGTCGGACTGCCAGTCGCGACCGCGATCCGCTGGGCGAGCCGAACTCGGATTGACGATCGGCGGCCAGACGGCCCCTCTCCCATTGCGGGAGAGGGTTGGGGTGAGGGGTAGCTCCATCCTGAAAGCGGCGAGGTCTCACCCCCAATCTCAATCCTCCCCCCTCAACGGGGAGGGAGAACGACGTAGGCCGATTTCTTCAAATCGTCTCGGGCTCTGACGAGGTTTTCTCACCCGGCGCGTCATCGTCAGGATCGGATGTGGCGTCGGTCTTGCGCCGGGGCTTGCCCGGCTTGCCGCGCTCGCGAGTGGCGACGACAAGCTCGCGCTCCAACCGCGGCTGCGCCGGGCCTTCCGGATAGACGAAACCGAGCTTCTTCTCACCGCTCTCGTCGCCCGTGACCACCACCCGCACCACGCCGCCGTTCTTCAGCCGCCCGAACAAAACTTCGTCGGCCAGCGGCGTCTTGATCTGCGTCTGGATGACGCGCGCCATCGGCCGCGCCCCCATCGCTTCATCGTAGCCGTTGGTGACCAGCCAGGCCCGGGCCTCGTCGGCGAGTTCGATGGTGACGTTGCGGTCGGCAAGCTGTGCTTCAAGTTGCAGGATGAACTTGTCGACCACCTTGGAGATGACTTCCTTCGGCAGCCGCCCGAACGCCACCACCGCGTCGAGACGGTTGCGGAATTCCGGCGTGAACAGCCGGTTGATCGCCTCGGTGTCGTCGCCCTCGCGCTTGGAGCGGTGGAAGCCGAACGCCGACTTCTCCATGTCCGCCGCGCCCGCGTTGGTCGTCATGATCAGGATGACGTTGCGGAAGTCGATCTGCTTGCCGGAATGGTCCGTCAGCTTGCCGTGGTCCATCACCTGCAACAGGATGTTATAGAGGTCTGGATGCGCCTTCTCGATCTCGTCGAGCAGCAAAACGCTGTGCGGATGCTGGTCGATCGCGTCGGTCAACAGGCCGCCCTGATCGAAGCCGACATAGCCGGGAGGCGCGCCGATCAGACGGCTGACCGTGTGACGCTCCATATATTCGGACATATCGAAGCGCGTCAGCTCCAGTCCAAGGCTAGAAGCCAATTGCCGCGCCGCTTCCGTCTTGCCTACGCCGGTGGGGCCGGAGAACAGGTAGGAGCCGATGGGCTTCTCGGGGTCGCGCAAGCCGGCGCGCGCGAGCTTGATCGCAGAGGTGAGCGCTGAAATCGCCTCGTCCTGACCGTAAACAACCTGCTTGAGCGTCGTCTCCAGATGCTGCAAAACCTCGGTGTCGTCCTTGGATACGGTCTTGGCGGGGATGCGGGCCATCGAGGCGATGGTCGCCTCGATCTCCTTCACGCCAATCACCTTTTTGCGCTTGGGCTCGGGCAGCAGCATCTGCGAAGCGCCGGTCTCGTCGATCACATCGATGGCTTTGTCGGGCAGCTTGCGGTCGTGAATGTAGCGCGCCGACAACTCCACCGCCGCCTTCACGGCCTCGGCGGTGTATTTGAGCTTATGGAACTCCTCGAAATAAGGCTTCAGCCCTTTGAGGATTTCCACCGCGTCCTCGACGCTGGGCTCCTTCACATCGATCTTCTGGAAGCGCCGCACCAATGCGCGGTCCTTCTCAAAATACTGACGGTATTCCTTGTAGGTCGTTGATCCAATGCAGCGAAGCGAGCCCTGCGCAAGCGCCGGCTTCAACAAATTGGAGGCGTCCATCGCGCCGCCCGAGGTCGCCCCGGCGCCGATCACGGTATGAATTTCGTCGATGAACAGAATCGCGTCCTTGTGAGTCTCGATCTCCTTCATCACCTGTTTCAGGCGCTCCTCGAAGTCGCCGCGATAGCGGGTCCCGGCGAGCAACGCGCCCATGTCGAGCGCGAATACGGTCGAATTGGCCAGAACTTCCGGCACTTCGCCCTTAATGATTTTGCGCGCCAGCCCTTCGGCGATCGCGGTCTTGCCGACGCCGGGGTCGCCGACCAGTAGTGGGTTGTTCTTCTGGCGCCGGCACAAGACCTGGATCGTGCGGGAGACTTCGGTCTCGCGCCCGATCAGCGGATCGACGCGCCCGTCCCTCGCCTTCTTGTTGAGGTTGACGCAATAGGCGTCGAGCGCGCCCTCCTTCTTCTTGGAATCGGACGGGTCCTTGGCGTCCTTCGCCTCTCGCCCTTCCTCTTCGTCGATCCCGCGCGGACCGCGCGTGGAATCCGACATGCCGGGGCGCTTGGCGATGCCGTGGCTGATGTAATTGACCGCATCATAGCGGGTCATGTCCTGCTCCTGCAGGAAGAACGCCGCATGGCTCTCGCGCTCGGCGAAAATGGCCACCAGCACATTGGCGCCCGTCACCTCCTCGCGGCCCGAAGACTGCACATGGATCGCCGCGCGCTGCACGACGCGCTGGAACCCGGCCGTCGCCTTGGCCTCCTCGCCGGTGTCGATCACGAGGCTTTGCAGCTCGGTCGCGACATAACGCGCCACGGTCTTGCGAAGCTGTTCGATGTCGACGTTGCACGCGCGCATCACGGCGGCGGCGTCGGTGTCGTCGATCAGCGCCAGCAACAGATGTTCGAGCGAGGCCAGTTCATGATGGTGTTCGTTGGCGATCGCCAACGCCCGCCGCAGCGTCTTTTCCAGCGCCCTGGAGAATACCGGCATCACGTCCTCACTTCTTTTCCATTATGCATTGCAGCGGGTGCTGGTTCTTGCGCGCATGGTCCATCAC
>Ga0075030_100005100_pt1 | contig 11852 bp, 8 predicted proteins | sample LitLauG_LLR_2012_FD_71393 | JGI IMG/M metagenome (GOLD analysis project Ga0075030, IMG submission 71393) | Freshwater sediment microbial communities from Pennsylvania, USA - Little Laurel Run_MetaG_LLR_2012 | ecosystem: Environmental > Aquatic > Freshwater > Creek > Sediment | place: USA...
CGGAGTTTCATTTTGGCCCGTCGATGCGCGCGGTCTGGTGGCGAGTGCGCCGCTTGGAGATGCAACCCAGGGCAATCCAGGAAACGCCGGCATGTATAACGGGACCGCGGCGCAGGCTTCGACCGACCGGTTCCAGCAATCGCAGGACACCATGTTTTCGCTGGCTGCCGACACCGGTGGCAAGGCCCTGTTCGACAACAATGACCTGACCAGGGGCATTGTGCAGGCGCAGCGCGCCATCTCCGACTACTACATCGTCGGCTACTACACCACAAACACCACGCAGAACGGGCGCTTCCGGCGCGTGAAGATCACTGTCGATGCGCCGCCTGACGCAAGCCTCGCCTACCGGGAGGGCTACTACGCCAACAAGGAATTCGCGAAGTTTACTGAAGTGGATAAGGAGCGTCAACTCGAAGACGCACTCATGCTTGGCGACCCGATCACCGATCTGACCATCGCCATGGAGATCGACTACTTCCAGCTCAATCGCGCCGAATACTTCGTGCCCATCATTGTCAAGATTCCCGGACGGGAACTTGCGCTGGCCAAGCGCTTTGGAGCCACGCATACGGTAATCGATTTTGTCTGCGAGATTAAGGACGAAGCCGGCGGTTACACAATCAGTAATGTCCGAGACAATGTGGATATCAAGCTGAGCGACGCGACGGCGCTGGAGTTGGCCAAGCGGCCGATCGAGTACGACTCCGGATTCACCCTCCTGCCCGGCCGATACTCCATCAAGTTTCTGGCGCGCGACGACGAGACGGGAAGAATTGGAACCTATCAAACCGAGTTCATCATCCCCAATTTGAACAAGGAAACAACGCGCGTTCCCATCAGTTCGGTGGTGTTGAGCAGCCAGCGGGTGGACACGAAGGATGCACTCTACAGTGCGAGCAAAGGTAAAGATCAAATCAAGAATGACGCGAAGAATCCGCTGGTGCAGGAGGGACTCAAGCTCATTCCCAGCGTCACCCGCGTCTTCAACGTTGCGCGAGAGATGTACGTATTCCTGCAGGCGTACGAAGGGAATTCGACCGGCGCGCCGCCCGCCTCCACGCCTGCAAAGCCCGCTCCGCTGATTGCGTATGTGAGCCTCTATCGTGAGGGCAAAAAGGCATTTGAATCGGCTCCCATCGCCGTAACGCCCGAGGCTGAGAGCCGGCTCGGCGTTGTGCCCCTTAGCTTCAAGATCGACCTCGGAGATCTCGCCCCAGGCCGGTATCAATGCCAGGTAAGCGTACTCGACCCTTCCGGAAACCGAGTTGCCTTCTGGGTGAATCCAATCATGCTCGTGCGGTGAGGGAACTGGATCTCAGATGCGCAGCGGTTGTCGCGCGGGGCCCAACATCAGACTTCAACATGTTCCTTGCTTGTTGAGATCCTGCCCAGCAGATTGAACATCTTTTCGCAGGTTTGCAGATGCGTTCGCATGGCATGCCTTGCCTTTTCGGGCTCCCTCTTGCGAATAGCGGCGAGAATCCTGGCGTGCTGCCCGTGTGCATTCTCCTTGATCCCAGGCAACTCTTGCGACTTGCTGATCCACTCCTTGAGGACGCCGCGGATGGGAGTCAGCAGCTCAAACAGCATCTGGTTCTTGGCGCACTGGGCTATGGTGAGGTGAAATTCAACATCCAGATCGACAAAATCACGCCCCACGCCGTTCAAACTCTGTCCCATTTCTTCCATCAGCGCGTCCAGTTGATCCAGATCCTTGGGGTCGGCACGTTCGGCAGCCAGGGCTGCTGTTTCACCTTCAATCAGCAACCGAGCCTCACCCACGTCCTGCAGTTCCTTGTCGGTCTTAAGCAGTCCCCGCGCCATGATGCGTTCGATAAGAAGTCCCGATCCTTCAATTACATAGGTTCCTTCGCCGGGCCGCATCTGCACCATACCCACAAAGGCCAGCGCCTTCAAGGCCTCGCGCAGTGTTGAGCGCCCAATGTTCAGGGCGTAACACAACTCCGCCTCGGATGGCAGCTTTTCGCCGGGCTTCCACCTGCCCTCGGCGATCTGATCGGAGAGCTGGGCCGCAACCTGCTCGCCCAAGGTGACTCTCGAAACCGGTTTCAGCATTGACATCGTTACCTTCCCGTGATTATAGTACGCAGGCTAGAACATCTGTACATCAGGATGTCTGATGTTTCGATATCGGCGAAATGATGACCGTAAGCGGCAGGCGTTAAGGTCTTTGGAAACAGGAGCTTTAATTAGCTCGATCGCAGTGACAGCCTGGTTTTTTGCGTTCCTCAGGAAGAATTTGGCGTCTGTGTCGCCTTCCATCACCCTCTCCCTTAGGGGTCAATAACTCCGTTCTACACGAGCCGTATCATGAAAAAAGCTCTGCGCTGGAAGATGGCCTTGCTGATTACCGCCGCAATAGCCATCAGCTATTTCGACCGGCAGACGCTTCCCATTGCGATCAGGGCTATCCAGCACGAGATTCCCGTCACCAACACGCAGTTCTCTCACTTGCAGGCGGCGTTCCTGGCTGCCTATGCGCTGATGTACGCCGGCAGCGGCAAACTGATTGACATTCTCGGGACGCGCAAGGGCTTTCTGCTGATCATGCTTTGGTGGTCGCTGGCCTGCGCAAGCCAGGGGCTGGCCACAAGCGTGCCCATACTGGCCGTAAGCCTGTTTCTGCTGGGCATGGGAGAGGGCGGCGGGTTTCCGGCTGCGACCAAAGCCATGGCGGAGTGGTTTCCAGCGCACGAGCGCTCCACCGCAATGGGCTTGATGAACGCCGGAACTGCCGTTGGCGCGGTCGCTGCACCTCCCTTGATCGCCCTGACGCTCGCGCATTTGAGCTGGCGCTGGGTCTTCTTCCTGGCCGGCGCGGTCGGCCTGGTGTGGACTCTCTGGTGGATCCGCGATTACCATCCCGCCGCGTCGCATCCGCAGCTGAGCGCAAGCGAAAGGCAGGAGCTAGGCGAGGTGCTTGCGCCTACGGTCAGCAGTCGTCAGGACATCCGCTGGATCGACCTCTTTCGCTACCGCCAGGTCTCCGGCCTGGTCTTCGCCAAGTTCCTCAGTGACGCCGCGTGGTACTTCTACATATTCTGGCTGCCAAAGTACCTCTACGATGTACACCATTTTGATACCAGGCAGGTAGGATACTTTGCCTGGATCCCTTACGCAGCGGCAGGCGCGGGCAGCCTGCTCGGAGGCTGGTTTTCAAGCCGGCTTATCCAGCGCGGCTTCTCGCTCAACATGTCGCGCAAGATTGCTCTTGGCGTCAGCGCCGGAGTCATGCCTTCGATCCTCCTGGTGATGCACGCGCCTGTGCAGTTTGTCATCGTTCTTTTCAGCATCGCATTTGCAGGACAGCAATCGTGGTCCACGCTCGTTATGACCCTGCCGTCGGACATTGTTCCCTCCAGCGTTGTGGCCTCGTTTGCCGGGCTGGTAGGCTTCGGCGGAGCCATGGGCGGCATTGTCTTCGGCCTTGTGGTAGGAAAACTGCTCGACCTCGGATTTGGGTACGGACCCGTGTTTGCCTGCGTCAGTGTCTTTCACGTCATCGCATTCTGCGTAATTCTGCTGACCAACCGCGTTATTGGTCCACTTGAGTTCAAGACAACACCAGTTCACACAGTCGCTGTCTGAACGCTTGTATCAGGAAGGAGTCAAGAAGATGGGGAATCAAACCAGGACTATCGGCATTATTCATGCGGTTAATCTCACCATTCGCGCCATGCAGCCTTTTCTCGAGCGCTATATTCCAGACGTTGAGGTGGTTCACCTCTGCGACGACACCATCCAGCGCGACAACATTGCAGCCGGTGTCGGCGTGATTCCCAAGAACAATTACTTCAAATTTGCGCAATATGCCCACAATCTACAGGAGTCCGGCGTCGACTTGATTCTCCTTGCCTGTTCCACATTCAACTACGCCGCTGAGCTCGCCCGCCCGATGATCGATGTCCCCATTATGCAGATCGATCGTCCCATGATGGAGCTTGCCGTAACCCAGGGCCGCCGCGTCGGCTTGATCGCGACCCTGGCCACAACCGTGCCATCGTCGGAGAGGCTGCTGCGGATTGTCGCGGCGGAAAAGAATGTGCCGGTCGAGATTACGACAGTCCTGCGCCCCGAGGCATTCGCGGCAATTCAGAAAGGCGACAGCGCAACTCACAACCATATTCTGTTGGAAGAGATCGACAAGCTTTCCGGAAAGGTCGACTCGATTGCGCTTGCGCAGCTCTCGATGTCCGCGCTCGCGCCCTTCCTCGGCAAGACCGCTGTACCCGTTTACAACAGCGGAACCACGGGCTTTGAGTGCATCCGCCGAACGCTCTACGGCAATGTCGAAACGGAGGTGCACGCATGACGCCTCTCGTCGATCATGCAGCGCCGGCACGGGTGTATCCGTACGACGCGCCGCATACGGCCGAGATGATCGCCGATCTTTCGCGCCGTGCCTACCAGTACCGCGCCCAGGTGCTGCGCATGGTGTATGGGCGCAAGTCAGGACATATCGGCGGGGCGTTTTCCATCGCGGAGATTCTTGCCTGCCTCTACTTCCACCAGTTGCGCCTCGATCCGGGCAATCCAGGCTGGAGCGATCGAGACCGCCTGGTCTTCTCAAAGGGTCATGCCTGCGCCATGCTTTACACCTGCCTTGCGCACCGGGGATTTTTCCCGGTCTCGGAACTGCCCACATTTCGCGGCCTGAACAGCCACTTGCAGGGCCACCCGGAACCACGCAAAACGCCGGGCGTCGAAGTAGCCGCGGGGCCGCTTGGACATGGGGTGGCGATTGGAGCGGGCATGGCCCTGGCCGCGCGCATGGATGGTTCCAAGCGCAGAATCTATGCGATCCTCGGCGATGGGGAACTGAACAGCGGCGTCATCTGGGAAGGCATGATGACTGCCGCCAAGTTTGCCCTCGATAACCTCACCGTCATCGTGGACTACAACGGCGTGCAGCAAACGGGAACTACCCGCCACGTGATGCCTACGGAGCCGATCGCCGACAAGTGGGCCTCGTTCAATTGGCATGTGATTGAGATTCACGGTCACAATGTCGCGGAGATACTGGCCGCGCTCGATTGCGCTGACGAAATCCACGGACGTCCGGTGGTTATCATCGCCCGCACCACCAAGGGCAAGGGCGTCAGCTTTATGGAGAACCAGCCTGCCTGGCACGGCGGCATTCCAAGCGACAAGCAGTTCCAGGACGCGCTGGCGGAGCTGGAAGAAAGGACACGCGAATGGGCAGCATGATTCGAGATCCTTTCGGCAGCCCGGCCCCCATGCGCAAGGCCTATGGAGAAGCGCTGGTTCAGTTAGGCGCGGACCGCGAAGACGTCGTTGTGCTCAGCGCAGATGTGCAGAACTCCGACTTCAGTTACATGTTTGAAGCGGCATACCCGCACCGCTTCATCAACGTGGGAATCGCCGAGCCGGCCCTTGTCGACGTGGCTGTCGGCCTGGCCAACGGCGGCAAGATTCCCATCGCCAACACCTTCGCCTTCCTCTTCGCCACGCGCGCATTGGAGATGGTGCGCACTCATCTCTGCTATGGCGGGGCGAATGTCAAGCTGGCAGGTGCATACGCCGGGCTTTCGGATTCGTTCGATGGCCCAACCCATCAGACCGTCTCCGATCTCGCCATCATGCGCAGTCTTCCCCGCATGACTGTTGTCGTTCCAGCCGACACCCTCGCGGTGAAAAAGCTGTTGCCGCAAATCGCCGCATGGGATGGGCCGGTCTACTTCCGGCTCTGCCGCAATGAAGTGCCGGAGATCTTCACCGAGGCATACGAACCGGTGATTGGAAAAGGAATCACACTGATAGACGGCGAAGACGCCACCGTGATTGCCTGCGGTGTGATGGTTGCCCGCGCCATTGAAGCTGCACGGCAACTCTCACTGAAAGGCATCGAACCTCGCGTTGTCGAGATGCATACCATCAAGCCCCTGGACACAGATTTGATTATCCGGTGCGCGCAGGAGACTGGCGCAATCATAACGGTCGAAGAGCACTCCGTCATTGGCGGTCTCGGCGGCGCCGTTGCCGAGTGCCTGTCGCAGTATGCGCCTGTTCCACTGGAGCGCGTCGGCGTAGACGACACTTTCACTGAATCGGGGCCGTACTCTGAACTGCTTGACAAGTACGGCATGAGCACGGAGGCGATCTCGTCTGCCGTGCTGCGCGCACTCGCGCGTAGACAGGCAAGCTCAACCCACGCAACGAGCGAGGTCTTTTGAATGATGAAACAGATCACACTTCCCTACGGGCACCAAGAGCGAACCATCGAAGTTCCGGCTGAGAATCTCGCCTGGGTCGAAGGGCCGCGGCACGCTCCTCCGATTCCTGACATTGAAGCCGCCGTTCGCCAAGCGATCCGCAACCCCATCGGTTCGCCGACGCTTGGCGAACTGGTGGCGCGTCACGGCAAACGAACGCTCCTGCTCGTGGATGACAGCACGCGCAGCACTCCGCAAAAGCTCATCCTGCCTATCCTGCTCGATGAGTTGAACGCAGCCGGAGTACCGGACAGCGAGATCTCAGCGATGGTCGCCCTCGGTACTCATCGCAGAATGGAGCATAGTGAAATAGCCGAACGCGTCAGCGAAGCTGTTCTACATCGCATACCGGTCACCAATCTCTCCCACGATCCCAGGGACTTTGTCGATCTTGGCGTAACGCCGCTCGGAATACCCATCCACGTGAGCCGCCGCTATCTTGAGAGCCCCATCACGATTGCGATCGGCAACATCATTCCGCACATGTATGCCGGCTACGCCGGTGGCGCAAAAATGGTACAGCCCGGCGTCACCAGTGCCCTCACCACGGGAAGAACGCATCTCATTGCGGGCCCGCGCGTCTACGAGATCCTGGGCAATGTCGACAACGAGGTCCGCAAGGAGATGGAAACCATCGCCATCCAATCGGGCCTCAAGTTCATTGTGAATGTGGTGCTCGACGCTTCTGGTGCGGTTGCGGGCGTCGTGGCGGGCGACGTAGTTAAGGCGCATCGCGCCGGTGTTGATATTGCGCGTCCCATCTACACCATCCATCTGGAAGAAAAAGCCGACATCGTCATCGCCAGCTCGCATCCGGCGGATCGCGACCTTTGGCAGGGCTTCAAGCCGGTCAACAACTGCGGAATGCTGGTCAGGGATGGGGGAACGCTCATCCTCGTGATTCCGGCGCCTGAAGGCATCGCGCCGGACCACACGCAGCTTGTGGACTTCGGCACCACGCCCGGCGACAAGGTGATGGAAATGGTGGACGCCGGAATGGTGAAGGATGAAGTAGCCGCGGCCACGTATCTTGCTTTCGATCAGACCCGGAAACGTATCAATGTCGCGCTGGTGTCGGACGGAATTCCGGACGCCGAGGCACGCAAGATCGGCATCACGGCAACGACCAACTTCAACGAAGCTCTTGCGGCAGCATTTGCCCGGCACGGAACCAAGGCGCGCGTTGGAGTAGTCACCCAGGGCGCAGACATCATGGCCCAGTTCACAAAGAAGGGAGTGGAAGAAGAATGCCCCGTTTTGCAGCAAACCTTTCAATGATGTTCAATGAGGTCCCTTTTCTCGACCGGTTCAAGGCCGCGTCCTCTGCAGGGTTCGCAGGGGTCGAGTTTCTCTTTCCGTACGAATACTCCCCTGAAGAAGTAGACAGCAAGGCCAAAGCTGCCGGGACAGAAATCGTCCTGTTCAATATGCCGCCCGGCAACTGGAGCGCCGGCGAGCGCGGCATTGCCGGGCTCCCAGGGCGTGAACAGGAATTCCGTGAAGGCGTTGAGAAGGCCCTGATCTACGCCGAGCATTTGGGGACACCAAGGCTTCATGCCATGGCCGGCATCGCTCCGGCAGGAACCGACCCGGCCGCTTGCCGCGCCACTCTCGTCGCAAATTTGAAATACGCCGCGGAGAAACTGGCCGCAAAGAATATTACGCTGCTTCTGGAAGCAATCAATACCCGCGACATGCCCGGCTTTATCGTTTCTACGCAAAAGGACTCCCACGAAATCTGCGAGGCCGTCGCAGCGCCAAATCTGAAAATGCAGATGGATCTGTATCACATGCAGGTGATGGAGGGCGATCTGGCCACCAGCCTCAAACGCTATGCATCTCAGTGCGGCCACATTCAGATCGCAGGATGTCCCGAGCGTCACGAGCCGGATACCGGCGAAGTCCGCTACGAGTATCTATTCCGGTTGCTTGATGAGATCGGATACAAGGGATGGCTTGGCTGCGAATATCGCCCCGCGGGAAAAACAACCGACGGCCTGGCGTGGTTCAGCGCCGCGACGCGCTGACGGCAAATCGCTAAACAGAAAAGGAGAAGCACGTGGCAAAAATTGGATTCATTGGTCTCGGCATCATGGGTAAGCCCATGCTGCGCAACCTGCGCAAGGCAGGCCACGAGTTAGTGGCCTATGACGTTTTCGCAGCCTCTGTCGATGCGGTGGTTGGCGAGGGCGTGGAGCGCGGCAGTTCCTGCAAGGACGTTGCGGAACGAACTGACGTGGTGATCACGATGCTCCCCGATGGCCCCGAAGTAGAGCAAGCGGTGCTTGGCCCCGGCGGCGTCCTTGAGGGCGCGCATAAGGATTTGATCCTCGTGGATATGAGCTCGATCAGCCCGCTGGTTTCTCAGAAAGTGGGTGCGGCCTGCACCGCCAAGGGCATTGCCTTCCTCGATGCGCCCGTGAGCGGAGGAGAGCCCAAGGCGATCGACGGCACGCTTGCCATCATGGTCGGCGGCGACCAGGCGACCTTTGACAAAGTTGAGCCGCTACTCAAGCTCATGGGCTCAAGCGCCGTGCTGACAGGCGCAGTGGGGGCGGGAAATGTGACCAAGCTCGCCAATCAGATCATTGTGGCCGGCAACATCGCCGCCATGTCCGAGGCACTGGTGCTCGCCGAGAGTTGCGGCGTAAGCTCCGAGGTTGTCTTCAACGCCATCAAGGGCGGGCTGGCGGGCAGCACGGTGCTGAACGCGAAGGCGCCCATGGTCATTGCGCGCAACTTCAAACCCGGATTTCGCATTCGACTGCACCAAAAAGATCTGCGCAATGCCCTTCTGACTGCCGAATCGAAAAAGGTGGCTCTTCCTTTGACCAGCCTGGTGCAGCAGATGCTGATTGCGCTGATGAATCGCGGCAGTGGCGATTTGGATCACTCGGCTATTGTGACCTTTATCGAAGAAATGGCGCCGAAGTTACCTGCGAAGAACCAGGCGTAGTCATTCTGATCCGTCTTAGAATCCCCCGCGCCGGAGGTGGCATGAAAGATAGGCAAACAAAAGCGATCCGCTTTTCCCTCAGGCGTGTTGTCTCGCATTCAGAAAGGCAAGCTCGAACCGATTCCGCCTTCTCTTGGATAACTCAAATCGAAACGTGTAAGCAGTTAGTCATACTCAACAAAACGGAACGTCATGATTGCAGAAAGCCAGGAAGGCTTTACTCAAGCCCTCTTCTGAGTAGAGAGACCTCGGGGATGTAGGAGTATTCGCTGGAGATGCAGACATTCCCCGAGTCTCTTGCTTCGCCGATCCGGTTTGCTGAATTCGCAGATCGGAACATGCAACGGAAGAGCGAAAAGGAACTTCAAACGATTCACTTCAGACAGGAGGTACAGGATGACGAAGCACAGATCTGCGGCAAGAATCCAGATGGTCGCCCTTTTGGCGCTCTTTCTGGTCGTGGGAATCCCAACGTTTTCCCAGGTAGAGTCAGGAAGATTCGTTGGTAGCATCTCCGATCCGCAAGGCGCAGTCGTGCCGAACGCAACGGTGAAGGCCACTAACGTGGGCACAAATATTGTGCAGACGGCAACAACCAACTCGGGCGGCGACTTTGTCATCACGCCGGTGGCGGCTGGGGAGTACAAGCTCTCCATCTCTGCACCTGGCTTTCAAACAGTCTCCACCTCGGTCATTGAAGTACAAGTGGGCCAAATCGTCCGTGAAGACCTCACGTTGAAGGTGGGTGCATCGACCACCACGATCCAGGTAACAACGGAAACTCCTCTAATCAGCACGGACTCTGCCACCATCGGTACTGTGGTCTCGAACCAGCAACTCACCGACCTGCCGCTGAACGGACGCGGCTTCTACCAGTTGGCGGAGCTCACGCCGGGAGCGGCGCTGCTTCCGGCTACGGGCAACTCGCTGGCCATTCGTCCGGAGATCGTGAACGGTAACACCATCAGCGGCGTTCACGGATTTGCGACATCGTTTCTGCTGGACGGCGTGGACGTAACCGAGCAGCACCAGGGTGGAACCTTCATGCAGACGTCGATTGACGCGCTGCAGGAGTTCAGCGTGCAGCAAAACGCCTACTCGGCTGAATACAATCGCGGCGGCCCCGGCTTCAACTCAACCACCAAGTCGGGAACCAATACCTTCCACGGCGGCGTGTTCGAATATATCCGCAATGAAAAACTCGATGCCCGCAACTTCTTCTCGCTCAAGCGCGCAATTTTGAAGCGTAACCAATTCGGCTCCGACATCGGCGGACCGCTCTCGCTGGGGCCTTTGTACAGCGGCAGGGATAGGACCTTTTTCTTCGTCGACTACGAAGCGCAGAGGCTGCGGCAGGGGCTGGTGGAGAGCGGAACGGTGCCCACTCCTGCCCAGCGCGGCGGCGATTTCAGCGCGTCGAACTTGAACAAGATTTACGATCCGACGACGACGACAACCGTAGGCGGAGTCACCACACGCCAGCAGATCAGTTGCAATGGCGTCCTCAATGTGATCTGTCCTAATCTGATTTCCTCTCAGGCCAAGGCAATCCTCGCCTATTACCCGACCGGAAACGCCAGCGCTACCAGCTTTCAGGCGGTTCCTTCCCAGGCCATTGACTGGGATCAATTCATAATACGAATCGATCATCAGATCAACTCGCGCAACCGGCTATTCGGCCGTTGGGCCTACATCAACGAACGCGAGACGGACCCCAACTTCGCGCCTCTCCTGAAGACGGCCTCGCTGACCTCTAATGGACAGGACATTGCGATCGGCCTGATTACGAATATCGGCAATAACATGGTGCAAGACTTTCGCGTGCACGGCCTGCCAAGCCACGTGCGCTTGTCCGCTTTTTTGCAGGGACCCGACTTCAATGCGGCAAATGGCATTCAGGGGTTTTCCGGACTGGCGCGTCCCGATACTGGCGAGTCCTTCCCCGACTACTCCTTTAGCGGATACGCTGCGCTTCAGGGTTCAACCTTCGATCAGCGGCCCAAGTCGCAGGACCGTCGAGTGCTGGAACCGACCGATACGTTTACGATCCTCAAAGGCCGTCAATCTTTGAAGTTCGGTGTGCTGATTCGCTACTACCAGTGGCTTGGCTACGATAGCGCGACGTATGCGGGCAGCTTCGGCTTTACCGGTGTTGTGACGCAGAACCCAAGTGGAAGCACCAAGGGCGGCGACGCGTTTGCCGACTTCCTGCTCGGATATCCTGCTTCGGTGGTTCGTGCCTATCCAGGCGCCAATTTTGGCGGACAGGGATGGTACAAGCAGTTCTTTGGCCAGGATGATATCCACATCAGCGATAGTCTGACCGTGAATATTGGCCTCCGCTATGAGTACACTCCTTGGCTCGAGGGCTACCTGGGGCAGCTTGGCACCTTTGACCCCACCAAAACAAAGCCCATCATCGTAGCCAGCCACAACAGCCTGGTGAATACGTCATCGCAGTTTGCAGCTCCCACTGCCATGCAGTTCTTCGGGCAGTACGTTCAGACCACCAGTGATGTGGGCCTGCCGTACAACCTCACCTACCCGGACAAATTGCAATTCGGGCCGCGCGTCGGTTTTGCCTGGCGTCCAGACCTCAAGACAGTTGTTCGCGGCGGGTTTGGTATGTATTACGAACC
>Ga0075030_100005104_pt1 | contig 11850 bp, 13 predicted proteins | sample LitLauG_LLR_2012_FD_71393 | JGI IMG/M metagenome (GOLD analysis project Ga0075030, IMG submission 71393) | Freshwater sediment microbial communities from Pennsylvania, USA - Little Laurel Run_MetaG_LLR_2012 | ecosystem: Environmental > Aquatic > Freshwater > Creek > Sediment | place: USA...
GCCTACCGCCAGGAGGCAGCCTATTTCTCGGGGGAGCCGGAACAGTTGCGGGAGCGAGCCTTCGTCAGCCTCGAGAAGGCGCTCCTGATCGACCCCAACCTGGCAGACGCGCATCTTACACGCGCCTTCCTGCTCTGGATGCCTGAGCGGCACTTTGCCCACGAGGCCGCGATGAAGGAGTGTCACCGCGCGCTCGAACTCGATCCCAATCTTGACGAGGCCCATCATGTGCTCGGCAACGTGTTGCTGCACATCGGTCTGTTCGACCAGGCGCTGGCCGAGCTCCGTGAGGCCGTTATGCTCAACCCGGACAACGTCCCCGCCCAGTTTCATCTTGCCGTCGCAGAGGAGTTCGTTGGCAACTATAACGAGGCACTGAAAGGCTTGGAGCGCACCGACGGATTCGCCAACGTATCACTTTGGACTTTTCAAAAAGCTTCGACGCTTTATACGATGGGACATCGGGCCGAAGCTGCGGCCGCTCTGAACCACTACTTTACGATGCATCCCGTAGAAGATGATGGCGGGCTCGTGGCAAGCATGAATGCGGTCCTTCTCGCGGCCAACGATCAGCCTCAAGAGGCGCTGCGGTTCATTACGATGGCACGGGCCGCGCGGCCGAACGCCCTCGTCCACTTTCACCACACTGCTTATAACATCGGTGCCACCTACGCCCTGCTCGGTCGTCAGTCCGAAGCAATGCCCTGGCTCCAAAAAGCGGCTAATGAGGGATTCCCCTGCTATCCCGTATATGCCAGCGATGGTAGCCTCGACAAGCTCAGGTCTTATCCGGACTTTCAGCAGTTCATGAGTAAACTGCGCAACCAGTGGGAAGCGTACAAGAAGATGTAGATGAGCAAAGCCACATCGGACACATCGACCCAATCCGCCAATCTTGCTCTCACTACAGTCTCCGCAACGAATACCCCAGGCCAACGTGCAGGAGCACTGTTCGCAACAGTGCCTCCGCAGAAGCGAACCCTCGCAAGCGCTTAACGGCGCCAAAGTCCAATGCCGCCTGTTGCCACCCTGCAGGAAGTAGCGATAGAAGTATCCCCCAGTGCTCATCTGAAGTATTCATTTGCCAAGCATGTGTAAAGAAACGAAAGAACTCAATTCCTTAAGTTAGCGCTTATGTTCATAAGCGCTAACTTAAGCAGGACCGGGCCAGAAGATGACCGTGCCTGCCGATTTCTGGGCAGCAACTTTCGAGTAGCCGACGACACACAACGATTCGCTGATTGTCCTTGATTTCGATTGAAGTGCTGTACTTCAGAATAGGCGACGATCAACACTAGCTTTCCGCCAGGGCCTTTGCGGGCCCATTCCGAGTCGCAAGAGATTCTCTGGATTGAAGAATCTGTCGCGCGGAATCATGCCGCCGCGTACCATCGCGAACAGATTAATCTGCTCCTGATTCTCCTTTAGGGCGGCTCGACGCTGCAGAGCTTCGAGAGATGGACCCGCTACCTTGCGCTCTTGGAGCAGGTAGGCTTGATAGCTTCGCAGCTCATTCGGCCCCAGCTGATCCGGCGACTTGCCAAAATGGCGAGCGAACGTAGTCACGTACTGCAAGTACTTGCGAGTTGTGATCTCAGAGTAGTTGCGGCGCTGGAGTTCCTCCAGCATTATCTTGCGTAAACGGGTCATGGGAATCTCCTTTCCCTATGACCCACACTACGTCAGCAGCTCCAGAAATCTTGGGGCTCACCCACGCGGTACCGTCCGCCGCACCAGCGGCTTAGTCCTCGTCGGCAACCCTTCCTTCACAAGATTAGGGAAGAGTTGCCCGTGACGCGGCCCACAATCGGGCCGCGCTCCCCCCGCGGAGAGCAGTGCGTCGGCTTTCCGGTTCCTTCCCATCCACATCCATCTCTTTCGCCTCAGTCGACATGCCATTGACGGCGAGACGCTTCCTAGAGTACCGTTGTAGTGTCACCAGTAAACCGAGTTATGGTGGTTACACTTGTCTCAATGAAATTGGTTAATCACCACTGGATACCCCGCGACATCGTCGGCGGCAACCTCGCCTTGGATCTGGTGAACACTGTATCAGGCTGGACTAATGACCCCGAAGACTGGGTGCCAGATATAGCGAGCTTTCTTGTTTGGGCTCGAACCTGCAATGTACTCGATACACGAGAGCAAAACGAGGCTGCTCGCAACGCTAAGGATTCCCCCGTTGCGTCTGAGCGGGTTCTTGCGTCAGTGAAAGAGCTACGTTTCGCTTTGTGGCGTCTCGTAGATTCTCTCGAGCGTCGTCATCCCGCCGGGCCTGGCGATCTCACAGTGATTGACGAATGGAGGCGCCGATTAGCCCTGTCTGAGGAAGTAATAGTCGGACGCAACAAGATCGACTTCACGATCAAACGGGATATTTCAGCGCTGGAGCTTCCCGGCCTTCGAGTGACCGCGGCGGCCCTGTCGTTTCTAAGGAATCTTCCGGCAGCGCGAATCAAGACGTGTTCAGCCCGCGACTGTGGCTGGAAGTTTGTGGACCAATCAAAGAACAGGTCACGGCGGTGGTGCGACATGGCCGTCTGCGGAACTTTGGCGAAGACGAGGCAGTACCGCGCACGAAATGGCTAAGACAATATGAAGCTGTGATTTTGCCAGGTAACGGCATCCTGAGGAGTGTGGTGATCGGTGAAGAATGTCACATAACCTACAATAAGTAGTATGGTGGTTGAGGTATGTCGTCGGACTTCTGTGGAGAGATCGCTATGGGCCGGACAATCGCTTATCTGGGAGTCCCCACTAGTCTCGGGTCATACGGTCCGGGACAAGAGAAGGCGCCGCAAGCCTTCCGAGACGCGGGCTTTCCGCAAATGCTTCGGGAGAAGGGTCTGACGGTCGTAGATTACGGCGATCTTTCCGTGCGGCGCTGGCGTCCTGATAGAAGGGATCCGCTGGCGCAGCACTGGGAGGCAGTCACTGCCTGCGTCCAAGAGACCGACGCCCATTTATCGGAAGCGGTGAGCCAAGGGCACATTGCCGTTGTGATCGGGGGAAATTGCACTGTCGAGTTCGGGGTGGTTGCGGCGAATCTCAGGCGGTGCGAGAGCCTGGGCCTGATTTACATGGACCTGCACGCTGACATGAATACTCCGGCCTCAACCGCGGACGGCGCGCTCGACTGGATGGGAGTGGCGCATATGTTGGGCTTGAACGGGGCTATTGCCCGATTGGCAAACTGTGGACCGCGCTATCCTCTGATTTCCCCAGCTCAGATTCATCTCGTTGGATTCGATGCAGACAGCGCAACGGAGTGGGAGCGCACGGCCATCCGTAACCATGCCATCGCAATGGCGACTGTCAGCGATGTCGCCCAGTCTCCCGCTGGATGTGCGGACACGATCCTCTCCACATGGGCTGTGAGGTTTGAGCGATTCCTGGTTCACTTTGATGTGGACGCGGTTGACTTCAACGATCTCCCGCTGGCGGAAAACTATTCCAAGAACAGGGGGCTGTCGTACAGCCAAACCCTGGAGGTGTTGGCGCCGTTTCTGAAGAACCCGAAGTTCGCCGGATTGACTCTCGCGGAAATTAACCCGGACCACGGTGCGGACGACGGATCCACCATTCAGTTTTTTGCTCAAGATCTCTCGCGATTACTCGCCCTGCTGCCGGGCTGATTACGAATGGCAGAGACGAAAGAGGTGAAACTTGCAAGCGCAAGGTTTGCGGAGGCGTCGGTAACGGCTCTTATGGATCCGATACGGTTCGTTGAACAGCACGGGGTCGTATTAGAAGGAAGTCATGGACCCAGACCTAGTCTGGCCGAAGCCGTAGCCGGCGAGCCGGTACACGGCAGTTGGTGGGGACACAAGAAGGGACGCCCAATCTTCCGGGCAACGCGTACCGTACGCGATTGCGATCAGATCCTCGTGTGCCGTTTAGTGAGCGGAAAGATTACCTACGTCCATCGCCGACTCTGGCCAGCAATAGTTCGGTTGGCAAATTCTCTGGACAAGAAGACTCTCGCCGCCATAAAGGAGGAACACACGCCGTCGGGGGCGCACAGGCTTCGCACGATCTCGTTTCCACGCTGGGTTCCACCTGAAGTCCGTCAGGCGGCCGGGAACATCTCCGAAGAGGAGGCCCATCATCAATTGGGTGACTGGATAAAGCTCTGTCTGCGCAAAGGGCACCGGCGCGCTTCATGAATGCCCCGTTCGCTCAAGCGCAGCAGCTCTTCTTCCGAGATCATTTTCGATATGTACTGCAATCCTAAGCAAAGGTGACTTGCCTTTGGGGTTTCGTGTTCGGAGGAGGTTCGATGAAAGTGTCACATGTGCATTGCCGCGTGCAGGACTTGCCGGCCGCGGCGCGCTGGTTCGAACAGGTATTGCAGGTCACCCCCGTGTTTCACAACGAGCGGATGGTCTGGCTGGGCTTTGGCGGGTTTGGTGTGATTCTGGACGCCGCACCTGCTGATGGTGTGATGACACTCGGCTTCGATAGTGAGGATTGCGACGCAGACTATGGTACTGTGACGGGCCGCGGCGCGGAGACGATCGAGGCGCCGCAAGATCGGCCGTGGGGCGCACGCGCGGCCTACCTTAAGGGACCGGGCGGGCTAACCGTCGAAATTGAGCAGTTGCTGAAACGCACCTAGCAAGTCGCGGACAAAAGGAAAAATGGAATGAAGGGATTGTTCACAGTTTGAATTCTACCCAGGTACATTAAAAAAGGAACAAACGATGAAGAAAAAAGCGCTTCAGGTTAAGACTCAATTGGAAATTGCAAAACATGTCCACCAGGTATTTGAGGCCATTGTCGACCCAGAGAAAATGTTGCACTATTTCATTTCGTCGGGAAACAGGTTGATGTTTCTTCCGCCTTGGCTGACCATACTTGGTTTCTCGACACAAAACTTGTCCGCCTCCGTTGGGTCTTCAGCGTAAATCAAATATCTGGAGCAAAGTATTCGCCATACGTCTCTCCGAATCTTGCGAAGTTCTTCATTGTGAGTGTTGACACATTATTTAGCGTTATGGCTAAATATAACCAAATGGAGCAAGATTCGGTGCCGCGAATTGATGCGTACGAGTCGGTTTTCGCCGCGTTAGCCCATGCTGCCAGGAGGCGCGTGCTGCTCACGATTTATTTCAACGGCGGTTCCATGACAGCGGGGGAGATCGCAGCAATTTTTGAGCGCGCCTGGCCAACGACGACTCGGCACCTCCAGGTCCTCGAAGCAGCCGGCCTGCTCAGTCACGAGAAGCAAGGCCGGATGCGTATCTACCGAATTCAGCGAAAACGACTTGAACTCGTGAGGGACTGGCTTGCTCACTTTGCAAGAAACGATAAGCACTAAAGGAGAGACGATTATGTCAACGAAACAACACGACAAAGAGAATAAGGAACACTCGGCCAAAACCACCCCGACGAACGACGTTCCACAATTCTTCAGGCTTAACATCGAAGTCGGTGACCTTAAATCGGCGATTTCGTTCTATACGAACCTACTCGGCATCGAAGGCCGCAAGCAGGCCGGTTCGCGGTGCTACTTCAATTGTGGCCCCGTGACCCTGCAGGTGCTCGATGTATCTTCCGTAGGGCAGCCGCACCCTGCGGCCAAGGCGCTGTACTTCACGGTAAACGACTTGGAGGCGACGTTCGAGCGAGCCAGGACTCTACAATGTCTGTCGCGTGAGGATGTCCATGACGCACCCGGTGGCGGCATCGTAGTCCGTCCATGGGGCGAGCGGTCCTTCTACGCGGAAGACCCGTGGAAGAATCCGCTATGCTTTGTCGAGGAAGGAACGGTCTACGCAGGTTAGCCTTGTCCAAGAATCGGTCACGAAGCCGCAAATCAACCAGACTACGTGTACGTCTGGAGTCTCGATCCGAAAGCGACCTTGAGATCCGAGAAATCTTGCCCGGAATGGCGCCGGTTAGGAACCACGTTATGACTCGGACTGTGACGGCCAATAGCACTGGAACAAGCCTTAACGGCCGACATGCGATCGTATGAAGATCGGAGAACGCCAGTCTCGCAGCCGAGTCGCTACATCTGCCTCGAGCAGATCGATGACCGAGCAGGTGATCGAGGTTTATGATGCTCTGGCAGAGGTTTACGCGGATCAATACGAATCAGGAACTCCGGATCGGCCATTCTTGAATGAATTTCTCTCGCATCTCCGAAGGGGTGCGCGACTCTTGGATGTGGGTTGCGGAACAGGTAGCAGCACGAAGTATTTCTTTGACCACGGCATGCATGTAGAAGGTATAGATATTTCTGGCCGGATGATTGAGCTGGCAAAGCGCAGCTATCCGCAAATACGTTTCACGCGCACGGACATTCGAGATTCTAGCTATCAGGCTAGCCATCTCGACGCGATATGGGCCGGATATTCACTTTTTCACATGGGGCGAGAGGACTTTCAAACCGTCCTCACGAAATGTCGAAAGGCTTTGGTATCTGATGGCATTTTCGGCCTAATCATGCAAGAAGGGAAAGGTGAGGTCCGATTCCCTGAGCCACTTTGTCCGGGCAAGAGCTTGCTTGTTTGGCTCTATTCGATAAAGGAATTGACTGTAATCTTGAGCGCCAAGGGCTTTAACGTTATTGCCCAGGATCGACGAGGGCCAGTGTCAGAACTGGAGTATCCTTACAAGAAGTTGTTATTCGTTTCACGGGGCCCATCTCAGCTGCCGTCGGCGGTCGGCAAAGCACCGCAAAGACAGGGTCGAAGACATGACTGAGCCACGAGAGCTAGTGGGCTGTAACTTCCTCTTGCCATTTGGCCCATTGAAGTAGTCGGTTGCGCGACTTTTCCGCAAGAGCCTGTGCAATTTGATTCCACGAATAATAGCGTTTGCTGCAAGTAAAGGCGCGGTTCGATAGCTTGCTGGACTTGGTGAAGCGCGAAACTGAATTCACGCGACGGAGTACATGGTCCGCGGCGCCGAGAGTGGGTAGCCCGAGGGGGAAATATCGCGCCCGATGCGGATCAGTTTTTGTGCCAGGAGCGTGACGAGCAATTTCCCATAAAGCCAAGCGCGGGAACTGCGCTCGTCATGCTTGGGTAGGTGCCCCAGTTGGGCAAGGCTCTTCAGTCGCTTAAACACCAGCTCAACCTGCCAACGCATACGGTAAGATCTCAGAACATCCGTCGTCGAACCACTGGAGCGGGTTGTAAACACGATTACGTACTTAGCAAATTCGAGTGTTCCGGGCCTAGTGATCATTTGCTTCTTACTCGCTTTGCGCTGCAAGCGCCGATGAGCCTGTTGAATCGCGCAGTCGCTCTTTCGTACTGCACACAATCTGCCCGCAAACACCGAAGCGTGGCCATGCAAGAAAACCCGCCATTCGCCGAACTGCCCCACTTTGGATAAAGTGCGTAATCGCGGAAGGAGGGAGATACGTCTGCCGTGTACAGAGTACGCCACGAAGCTCTGAGGATTGACGCGAACCAACACATCGGCACCATGTTGCCAAACATACTCAATCCCAGCGATTGAACAGTAGCCGGCATCCGCGAGAATAAGTTCGTGCGGACGCACAGGGAGACGGTTCAATGACTCTCCGCTGCCTTCGCCAATCGCGGCCGTGACCTCGAAAAAGTCACACACCAAACTCGGCAGTCTGATGCCGTACAGGATCCTCCATTGGCTTCCCGTCTTTCCTGGCTCTCTGACGATAGTGCCGTCCACAATCCGGATCGTCCGACTGGTAGCGTCTTCGAGTCTGTACGCGCTGTTTTCCCGAAGCAATTCGATACACAGCAAACGGAGCCACTCCTCGCTGTTGCGCAGGCGTTTGAGCAAGGCGACATCCGAAATGTCTGCCCAGTTCGCCAGCTTAGCGCGCACAACCGTCTCCCGCAACGAGTAACCCCTCGCCACGTGCAGCATCAGCATACGCAACAACACGTCAGGTGATGGAAACCCACGCAATCGCTCGACCGCTCCCGACTGCCACGCCATTTGTCGCCATCCTGCGGGAAACAACGACGAGAGCACCTTCCAGTTTTCTTTGACGATATGCATTCACCAAGCATAGGTCCGCGAACGCTAAAGACTGTTTCTTAAGTTAGCGCTTAAGTGAGGGCAATGCCCAGGGCATTGCCCCCGAGTCCGACGGATGAATGTTCTTTCGCGTCCTCGGGTTCTCATCAACTACTAACTTCGCCCGACAGTTACATTGGCGTCATCTCAACAGAACCCCATTCCAATCAAAGCAATCCGCAGCGTCCTCGCGGTACGGCAGCCCAGTCCAATTTTCATACATTTTTCCATGCGGCCAACAGGCTGAAACAGACGCAGCTTGAGATCGCTTCTATCTTGCACAATTTGCAGATGGTTTCGCAGGTCCGCTTTGGCACGCAGGTTGCAGAAGGGAAAGTATCAGTTTCACTCGGCTCATTCGGCTCGCTTTCTTAGCGGTAGGCCGTGGAACCACGGTGTTATGAACAAGCCGAAGATTCTCGTCTCCCTGACGACCCTGGATAACGACTACCAGATCGAGCAGGCTGCGGACGCGCACGATGCCGCCCTTCGTCTCGGAGTCGAGTTGCAGCTCCTCTCTGCAGATAACGATCCGATTACCCAAAGCCAGCAGTTGTTGAAGGTCATTCAATCGTCGAGCGGATCGCGACCAGACGCGATCATCGTTGAACCTGTAGGGGAAACAGGACTGCCGCGAGTTGCTCGTGCCGCTGCGCAGGCTGGAATCGGATGGGTCGTCGTCAACTGGGATGTTGGTTACCTGGAGGAACTTCGCCGGGAATTTTCTGTTCCGTTGTTTGCAGTCACATCTGATCATCGGGAAATCGGACGAATTCACGGTCGACAACTAGCTAAGTTGACGCCGAACGGGGGATCGGTGTTGTACATCCAAGGCCCGTCCTATAGCCAAGCGGCTCAACAGCGCAGTTCTGGTTTCTACGAAACGAAGCCTGAACATGTAGAAGTTATTGCTCTGAAAGCTAGCTGGACCCGCGAGAGCGCCGTTCACGCGGTGGAGTCTTGGCTTCGTCTTTCATTCTCCCGGGGAATTCCGGTCTGTGGCGTACTAGCGCAGGACGATTCCATGGCCCTGGGATCGCATGAAGCCCTACAAGGGGAATATGACGCGGAAAATTGGCTTCGACTTCCGTTCGTGGGATGTGATGGCTTACCCAAAACGGGTCAAGCGTGGGTTCGCCGCGGACTCTTGTCCGCCACTGTTATCGTGCCGACCAATACCAGTCTGGCGATGGAGTTGCTCATCAAGCGAATCCGAGAAGGCCTCAACGTGCCCATGAGGACTCTCACCACTCCACAGTCCTACCCTTCCCTGGACACTTTGACCGCAAGCCGTCGAGACGCTCCGGCGAGTGCAACAAATGACCGTTAGGTGACTCACGGTCAATCCCGATCGTGTGCTTTGGTCATTCCTTGTACGCTCTACAGTGAAGACCCAGACGTTCAACTCATTCGCATGATGTCCAACGATTTCGTCGAAGATCGTCAAGTGGCCTGCCGAGCGGGAGCCGGGGCCGTTCAACGATCCAGTGCCCGCAGTACCATTAAGCAGTTGGGAAGAGTTGGGAAGGCTTCATCGAGGTCTGTACGGCCAACCGATGTTGGCCCGAGTGAGAGCTTCTCTGCAGGGAATGAAACGGTTGTCCGACTGGAGAGTATTCGCTTTAAGCACTTCGGCGAACCCTTTGAGAACAACGTCGCAGTCCCTTTCATGGCCCTGTTGAAAGGTCGATTAAGTACCGGGCAGGAACCCAACCGCCACTGCCGACGCTGTGTAATTTTCGGAGATACTCTTCAGCACGATACAGGAATGTACTTCTGGAAGTTTCCTAATTTAGGACACCGCCTAAAGGGCCGAAATTCCATCAGTTTCCATCGAACTGTGAGAGGATTGAGCGGTCGGAGGCGTCGATGGGTGAATCAGGAGTTCCCCGGCTGTTAGCGATTGACGACCAACCGGAAAATCTAGGGCTGATTACCGCCACGCTCACAAACGAACGCATGGAGATCCTGACGGCCACCGATCCCGAGGTTGGCTTCGAGACATTCCTACGTGTTCGTCCCAGAATCGTGTTGCTTGACTTGGTTATGCCAAAAATGGGCGGCATGGAGTTGCTGGAAAAAATGTTAGCCATTGACCCGGGCGTAGATGTGATCCTGATCACGGCCCACTACTCAACGGACTCTGCCGTCGAGGCAATTCAAAAAGGCGCTTGCGATTACCTCACTAAGCCTCTCGATGTAGAAAAGCTTCGCTGCCGCATCTCAAGTCTCATTCGGGAGGCGGACACGCGTCAAGTGACCCTGCGGCTCGACCAAGAACTGGTAAATGCCTGTCAGTTCGAAGGAATGGTCGCACGCAGTCCCCTAATGCTGGATGTTTTCGCAAAGATTCGGCGAGTTGCTCCTCATTTCAGAACACTCCTGGTCACCGGCGCGACAGGTACAGGAAAGGAACTGGCTGCGCTTGCACTCCATCGCTTGAGTCCCGCAGCGGCTGGCCGATTCGTGATCTGCAACTGTGCCGCGCTAGTGGAGAACCTGGTGGAGAGCGAATTGTTCGGGTACGTCCGCGGCGCCTTCACAGGCGCAACTCAGGACAAAGCTGGACTTTTCGAACATGCGGATGGCGGGACGATGTTTTTGGATGAGATCGGGGAACTGTCTCCTGCAGCACAGGCGAAATTGTTGCGAGTGCTGCAAGACCGGCAAGTGCAAAGGGTCGGATCAGCCGTTCCTCGGAAAGTAGACGTACGCGTAATCGCGGCCACACATCGCAATCTGAGAACGATGGTGCGCGAGGGCCAATTCCGTGAGGACCTGTACTACCGGCTGGCAGTTGTAGAAATCACGTTGCCGAGTCTGGCGAATCGACGGGAAGACCTCCCGCTTTTGGAGAGATACTTTGTAAAGAAGTTCGCGAATGAGTACAAGAAGCCAATTGCGGGTCTTGTTCGCAGAGTGCAGAGTCGCCTCTCGACTTATCCGTGGCCAGGAAACATCCGTGAACTTGAAAACGTAATCGGAAATGCTTGCATGATGGCGGAGGGAAACCTGATTGACATCGGAGATCTTCCCGAAAGACTTCGCGGTCCCGCTAACGTGGACGTTTTGATGGACGATACATTTCTCTCGCTTGACGAAATGCAAAAACGTCACGTGATGCACGTGCTGGAGGGAGTCGGGGGCAACAAGGCGCGAGCTGCTGAAATCCTGGGTATCGGGCGTGCAACCATTTACCAATTTCTGTCCAAGTTGAAGCTTGAAGAGCGAACGGATGAGACCGCGAAAAGTCCCAAGGCGGAAAATCGTTTTGGCTAGACAGCAGGATCCGGCGAGCGAGGGCTTTCGAATTTCTGAGCTAGTTCCTGAGTTGTCCAGAGTTTTTCGGCTTGTGAGCCGGGAAACGGTTCGTACTCCTTTACGCTCCCTACTGGGTGCTTGTTCCCGTTACTGTCTTACAGGGTCGGCTTGCAGCACTAAGCGAACTTTCTTGAGCAGTGAACTTCTGGTGAACGGCTTCTCTAGGTATGCGGCTTCCGGCACCGACCGACCGCGTTGAGAAACCAAACCACCACTGTAGCCCGACATAAACAACGAACGAAGATTCGGATGGACTGCCTTGGCCTGTTCCAGCAGCTCAAACCCGCTCTTTCCCGGCATGATCACATCCGTTAGCAGCAGGTCAATCTTGGGATTGGCTGCCGTCAACATTTCTAGGCCGCCTTCCGCATTTGTTGCTGCGATGACTTGGTAACCTGCAGTCTGCAGCATGCTCACCGCCACTTCCCGCAAGGCTTCTTCATCTTCCACCACCAGGATTGTTTCTGATCCGCCCGGAAATTCGGCCCCCTCATCCAACCACGCCAGAGG
>Ga0075030_100005108_pt1 | contig 11845 bp, 17 predicted proteins | sample LitLauG_LLR_2012_FD_71393 | JGI IMG/M metagenome (GOLD analysis project Ga0075030, IMG submission 71393) | Freshwater sediment microbial communities from Pennsylvania, USA - Little Laurel Run_MetaG_LLR_2012 | ecosystem: Environmental > Aquatic > Freshwater > Creek > Sediment | place: USA...
CCGAGATGGCCGAAGCGCGCGTCGAACTGGTGCGCGTGATCAAGGCTCAGGCAAAGCGAATTCAGGCGTACATCCAACCCGAATACGGCACCACCGAGATCGCGTTGATGTATCTGCCGAGCGAGACCCTCTACATGGAAATCGTTCGCAGCCGCGAACTTGCCGACTGGCTTAACCAGCAGCATGTCTTTCCTGTCTCCCCGAATACGTTGCTCATGACCTTGCAGACCATCGCTCTCGTTCACAAGTGGTATGAAGTCGCCAGCCGCTTCGAAAAGAGCCGGCAAGAACTCGCCAAGGCACAGAAATCGTTCGACCACTTCCAGAATCAATTCGAAAACGTCGGCAAGAACCTGACGAAAGCGCAGGAGGCCTTCGACAAAGCGCAGACTCATCTCAAGACCTATCGCGGACGCGTCAGCGTCCTCAGCGGACAGGAGCAGTTGGAACTGGATGTGCCTAAGGACGGCGACGACCTCCTGCCGCTCACCGACAAGGCCAGCGCATAGCTCGCGGAAAGCTGTTAAATCAGGTATCAGTGCCTAGGTGTCGTTTTTTCTCACGACTTCTGGCGGCCTCTCGTGACGCGCTTGGATTCCTTCGCCGGTTTCGAGGACTTCAGCTCTCTCTTGCTTGCCGATCCCGGTGCCCGTCGCGCGCCCGGCACTTTGCCGATGCGAGGATCTCTGGCAATCACCAGCTCGCAAGCGTGCAGCGCTGCCTCCTCGAAATCTGCCGCTTCGGCGGGAAGGACTTGCCACCCCGTGATTTCCTTCCCCAGCACCTGAACAGATCGCATGCTCGGGAACTCGCGGCGCAGACTCTCATGGTGCTCTTTGGTGGTGGCAAGCCACACTCCGTTGTCGGCCTTCTGGTTAGGCTTGTCGCGCAGGATGAGCACGATCCTATCCCCGACGTAGACAGCAAGGCAGCCGAACATAGGGTGAGTCCGGGGCGACGCCCCAGCGATCGCGTCGAGCACGAACTCATGCGGCACGACCCTTCGCGGTTTCGAGGCGAAGAGAGCGTCGTCCAGATAGACAGCCTTCCTGCGGCGAGGCTTCGTCATCGGACTTATGATATATGCCGACTGTCCGGTTGGGTCACGATTTGACCGTACGCCAATCACTATCAGAGAGGAGATTGCAGCAACTCCATGCCACCACGACCTGATGCAGCCCTGGCCGACGTTCGCGATGTCCTGCTGGAAATTTACTCCGTCAACGACGCCATGAACCAGCTCCTGCTCGTTCATCTCGACCCGCAGGCGTGGCGCGCGGAACCGCCCGGCAAAAAGAGCAACGGGCGGACAATCGCCGCGATCTTTGCGCACCTGCACAACAGCCGGTTGGTGTGGCTGAGGAATTCCGCCCCGCATTTGAAGTGTCCGGCGCCGCTTGATCCCGATCACTGCACGCTGAAGCAGGCCACAGCAGCACACAAGAAGAGCGCAACCCAGTGCCTGCGCATGCTCACCGACGCTTTGTCCACCGGTCCGAAGCGCCGTGTCACCAAATTCTCGCGCGGCAGCTGGGCGCAGGTCTGGCCCGCGGGAGCGACGATGTTCGGATACATGTTTTCGCACGAGGCGCACCACCGCGGGCAAATCATAATGTTGGCTCACCAGATGGGTTACCGCCTGCCCGACAAGGCGGCCTATGGGAACTGGCAGTGGAACAGGCTGTGGAAGCAGGTCGGACTCACCACACGCCCACGCTGAGCGCGCCAAAGCGTTGGCTCCGCTGCTGCTAAAAGGTCCCGACGGAACATACTCACTTGCCCGTATCTGTGCAAACAGTTGCACATTGTGCCGTCTACGGCCCGAAAAGCGTTTTCGCTTCACTTCGACTTTGGTAACGGGCTTGCTCTTACCGCCATGGAGCACCGTTCGGGTAGTCTTGGCATCCGAATGATCAATTAGCTCTTTAGCAGGTGGGGTAACTACGATGAAGATGACTTTACTGTTTCTATTTTGCGTTCTTTGCACCGTCGGCGCATTCGGACAATCTGCGGTCACCAGTTCGGCGATGGTGGACACCTATTCGCTTCCCGATCACGCGCAACAAGCGGCTCCACATGCGATGGCACAGGAGCGCAGCATCCTGACAGGATCCAGTTCCTTTCAAATTGCTCACGGCGAGCGCCCACTATGGGAGGTCGCGCCGGTTGTGCATGAGATACCCCTTGGCGACCTGGCCCGTATCCAGAAAAAAGAGCACGCAGGCGCGAAGAAAGCCAACCTCACTTTGGACAAATAGGTTTAGTCGGCTCGTCTACTTTCGCGTTCTGTGCGCAGGCCGAGCTGTCCAATCGTCACAGCCTGGCCACTGCTTCCATCTCTAACCTCGCTTTATATCGTGGGGGCGGGTGCCCCAGGTTTCGCGGTTTTCGAAACCTGGGATTCCACGGACCAGGTTTCTTTCTGGGATTCGTGTCCCACCCACGTCTGGCAGGCGCGATTCTACGATTTCAATGTCTGGACCGAGCGCAAGCGAGTGGAAAAGCTGCGCTACCTGCATCGCAACCCGGTGAAGCGTGGATTGGTGAGCGAGCCACAACAGTGGTCGTGGAGCAGTTTCCGTGATTACATGTATGGGGAAGTGGGACCGGTTCGAGTCAACGATACCGCAATCATGAAGATGCGTGTGCGGCCACCGGCGGTATGATTGGTACCATCACCCGCCCCTTGCAAAAAGCGCAAGGAGCGGGGCACCCCGTATGTAATTCAGAGAAGTCCTTCGAGATATACTGCTCCGCGAAAGGCGGGTCACCCGCCCGAAGAAATTTGCTACATCGATGAGGCCAGCCGAGTCCGGCTCCGCTTTATTGGTTCCGCCAAACCCGGATACCTAGACTGTCGTATGATCGCGTGCACGAAAGCTGGGGCAGGTCACTAGGACCGGCATTCGGGCTTAAGGATGACCCTTCTTGATGACAATGGCATCGACTTTACCTTTTGAGATAACAAATTCCACGCCACGATACTGGAGGATAAAGTCGCCTATAGCCCACTGGGAAGTCGATCCCTTTTTCATATGCAAGACCCCTTTTTCTCCATTTCCATACGCGTCTCTCACTGCTTTTTGAGAGTCTCCAACGCGGAGCCCTTTCGATGTGAGACATTCGCTTCCCGTTACGAAGATTTCTGTCACGAGACCGTGCTTGTCAGATATGAGTTTGATGCCTGAAGGGATCTTTTGAGCTTCGTCTATGGTGTAACACCAATCCGAGCAAAGTCCGCTCCAACGCCCTCTGTCAATATGCACGTTCCACCGTGGTTCGCCAAAGCCAACAAAACGAAAGCAAGCATCAAGCCGATCCTCCTTTTTAGTCATCGCCACTATCGATCCGCTCAACTAAAGTCGGCGCTTTGATTGATGGCAGTGAGTTGAGCGGGTTCATATTGGGGGTAGCCTGGGGATCCTGTTGATCAGAGCTTCCTCGGTCGGCGCCAGCGTGCGGCGTTCTGTCAGCTCCAAGATTGGCAAGATCCTGCCCAAGGTCAGCAGGAGTATTCTCCCCTCTGAGGTTATGCGGCAGATCAATCCCCGCTAAAGCTGCTTTTTCGATCACCCAGTCCGTGCAATTGAAATCATGGAGATCCCAGTTCGGTGGACTTTTTACATCCGTTTTGATTGAGTCCAGAACAAACGCATACTGCTTGTCCGTGAGCTTGTAATCTTTCTCTATGTTGAACATGTGCTCATCGTTATTCCTGATTTCCCCTGGCGGGTGGCCCACACAACGCGGTGTTCGTTGTGTGGGGTAAGTGAAACAATCCTTTTCTGAGTTTGAGCTTTGGCTCGACCAATTCTTTACATCCCCACTCAAGCCAACACCGGGCTTTAGTGGGACGAGTGGCCCAATCGCAAAAAGCGCGATTGCGTGGGCACCTGCCGCCCGCGCCCGAGCTCCTAAACTGCCTCTCCCAATTCTTCTTCGTCGGCCTCGTCCACAATCGCATCCTCTGCGTCGTGAAATTCTTCCTGTCGTTCCTCCACGGTGTCGGCATTCTCTTGAATGGTTGGCGGCACCGGCTCCAACGGCTGAACCGGACCCTTCTTCACAACCTTCACGGCAGGCTTGTGTCTTAGCACCTTCTTCTTGGCTTTCACGGTCTTCTTCTTTGGTGCTGGTTTTCGTTTTGCCGGTGCCTTCATTTTCTTCTTTGCCTTCTTCTTCGCTGTCATCGATTCCTCCTATTGTTCCTCTCGATACAAAAGAGCGAACCGTGCGCTTCAGCGACAAGAAACACGTGCGGCGCGTTAATTAGCAACTCCGAACGCCGCACGTCCGCTTCGCTCCAAAAACACAGTCGGATGTTTCGTAGCCCTGCGGAGTGATTATAACGACGCTCTGGCGCAGACCATAGCAGCGCCACGAACTCTCGAGGGCAGCCGCCGTCACTTGATAAAGTAGCCGGAGACCCTCCACTTACCGCCCTTGTCGAGCATGGGCGTGACGGTCTCAACCGCCGACTGCTTGTGCTCAAAGCTGGTATCGTACTGGATCACGACATATTCGCCGTCCGGGGCGCCCGGCAGTGTCTCGGTGTAAGTGGCGCTCTTGAGCTTACGCGATGACAGCTTGCCCAAGGGCTCGCGAGTTCCGTGAAGCATGCTCTGCCACTTCTCCTTGGTGACGGCACCTTTGAAGAGTTGCGCGGCTTCCTGCCAGCTCTCGGCATACTTGCCGGAGTCGACCAAAGCCAGCCAGTCACTGGCGGCGGCTTGCGCAGCTTCCTCGGGCTTCTCCTGACCCTGGGCGAGGGCGGCCATGGAGACCATCAGAAAGAAGAACAGGACTGCGGACAGCACTGAGTTTTCGATTCGCGAAGTTGTTGACATCACGGAGATGCTCCTTGTCTGCCCCTGATCGGGGATGAAAGTTAACGTCACGCGCGGGCGAGGACGCCACCGCCACGCACGAAGTCTTCAGACACGACTATCCGGCCCGCGCAGACCTTGGCGGACAGGAGTGTCCGCCACACGATCATGCGCCGCGCTTTGACTTCATCTCGGCCAGCAACTGCTCGATGCGATCTTCTTTTTCGAGCGCAGCGAGACGGTCTTCAATATTGTCGGCGGCGAGCTCGGCCTTCGCCTGGCCGACCGCTTCGGTGTGCGCCACCTTGCGCTTCATGCGATCGAAGGTTGCGGCCTTTGAGCCGTCGCCCATCGCGAGGTGCGCATCGCTGGCCTTGCTTACCGCGCGGGCGCGGCGCTGCTGGGCGACTAGCACGTCAGCTTTGGCCTGAGCTTCAGTCAGTTTCTGGTCGAGTTTGCGCAAGGCTGACTTCAGGTTCTCAACCTGGACCTTCTGATCGGAAAGTTGCTGCTCGAAGCTGGCGGTAAGTTCGCGATAGCTCTCGACGCGCTGCAGGGCGGCGCGGGCGAGGTCGTCCTGTTTCTTGTCCACGGCCAGTTCCGCCTTTCGTGTCCACTCGGCGACCTTGTCTTCGTTCTCCTTGCGTCTTTTGTCGAGCAAGTGCTCGTCGGCGATGGCGATCGCCACCTGCGTCTTGACCTGCAGAAGCTGGTTCTGCATGTCGAGGATGACTTGCTTGATCATCTTTTCGGGGTCTTCGGCCTTGTCGATCAGGTCGTTGAGATTGGCCCGGACTAGTGTGGAAACTCGCTCGAGTAGTGCCATGATGGACTCCTTCTAGCTTCTAGCTCTTGGCTATTAGCTTTTTGCTCAGGGGCTAAAGCCCCGGTGTTTATTGGCTCTCCGCGGCACAGCTAAAGCTGTGCCCTCCCGTCAAAGCCACCGTCGTTTCGCGCTTGATGTCTCAGGTGGGCTTCGGCATGTCTTGCATGGGCCTCGGCGCACTCGCGGCAATCGTTGCGTCCGACCGACGCGCCGATGGCCATGCCGAGCACGATGCCGACGGCCAGCCAGATGCCTACGTGTCCCGAGAGAACAGCAGCGACCGTGCCCAATGCCGCACCCAGCGCAACACCCAGCCCGGTGTAGTTGCGCTTCCTTTCCTGTGTGTTCATGTTTTTCGTGCCTCAATCGCTTCGTGCAGTCATCAGTGTTCAGGGATACGGAAGATCGGGACGGGCCGAAGCCCGTCCCGTAACGCTATCTTCCCGCAGGCGCTGCGCCTGTCGTGCCGCTGTCGATTACCGGCGGCATGGCGTCAGGCTTGGGCGTCTTGTCGCCGATCTGTCGGACTTTTCCGAGCAACTCGTTGAGGTTCATACCCGAGAGCGTCTCAAACAGCGCGGGTACCTGCGCCGCCATCTTGGTGAGGTCGCCGGTGATCTTGTTCATGCCGGCGGAGTCGCCGTTGCCGGTGGAGACCACGGTAATCTTGTCGACGTTCGCCAGCGGACTGGCGAGCGCCTTGACGATCTCCGGCAACGCGGTAAAGAGCCGGTCAATGACGGCGGCCTGGTTGTACTCCTGATAGGCCTCCGCCTTCACGTTCATCGCCTTCGCTTCGGACTCACCTTTCTTGAAGATGATTTCGGCTTCCGCTTCACCCTGGGCGCGGATCGAAGAGGCATGGCCTTCGGCTTCGGCGACCAGGCGCTGCTTCTCGGCTTGCGCCAGAGTCTCAATGCGCTGACGCTCGATCTCCGCACCCTTGAGCACGGTGGCGATCAACTCTTTCTCCCGGCGATTGATCTCAGCTTCCTGCACCTTGACCTGCTGCTCTTTCTCGACCTGCTGCACCTTCACGCTCTCAGCGATCACCTGCTGCTGCATGATGTTGGTCTGGATGTCGTAGGCCTTGTCGGCCTGCGCCTGCTGGCGCTTGGTTAGTTCGAGATATTGCGCTTTCTTGATTTCGAGGTCGCGTGTCGCTTCGGCTTGCTTGGCCTGCGACAGCGTTTCCGCGAGGACTCGCTCCTGATCAGCCTGAGCTCGTGCGACAGCGGATTCGCGCTGTGCCAGTGCGCGCTTGATGGCCGTATCGCGATCGGCTTCGGCGGCGGCCACGTCAGCGTCGCGCTTGATCCGGGCCACGTCGGGCTTGCCCATGTTCGTGATGTATTCGTTCTTGTCGCGGACTTCCTTGATGGTGAAGGAAATTACTTCCAGCCCCATCTTGTTCATGTCTTCGGCACAGGTGGAGCGCATGCGGTCGGAGACCATCTCGGGCTGCTTGACGATCTCTTCGACCGTAAGCTGTCCGATGATGCCACGCAGGTGGCCTTCCATCACCAGGCGGATCAGGCCTTCGCGTTGCTGATCAGTTTTGGTGAGGAACTGCTCGGACGCGGTCAGGATCGATTCCGTGTCTGACTTCACCTTTATTTGCGCGACGGCTTCAACAGTGACGGCGACCCCTTGTTTGGTGTAGAGGTCCTGCTGCGGCGCCACGTCGAACGACATCAACTCGAGTGAGAGACCGCGGCAGTTCTCCACCATCGGGAAGATGATGGTGCCGTGACCTTTTACAACGCGTGTGCCGCGAAAGCCATAGACGACGAGCGCCTCGTGCGGTCCCGCTTTCCGGTAGAGACGCGCCAGAAAGCTGATGAGGAACATGACGGCCAGGACCATCAGTCCTACGAAGACCCAAATTTCAACCGATTGATCGAACATATCGCCTCCTAATCCCCAAGCCTTTCGGCTAAGAACTTCATGAATGAGCAAATCCCCGGATCATGTCCAAATCACGGACGATGCGCTCCGGTTCCCGATGGCCGAGGAAGACCTCGCCATCCGAAGTCTTGATGAGTACGCCCTTGTTGCTCCAGACATAGGCGCGCCGGTCGCCGATACCGCGAATGCCATAACCACGCAGGGCATTCCAATTCGCGATGGAGTATTCCCGGATGTTCTCGACGGGAATCGAGCGCAAGCGGAAACCGAGCGTGCGAATCTCAAGCCCAGCGCGAGTGAAGCGATATTGAAAGCCGCTCCAGGCAAACGCAGCCGTGGCAACGAAAATCAGACCGACGATCGCCATGATGGCGCGGACGGGATTGGGCACGATCAGCATCGTTCCGAGTTGAATAGCCAGCGGGATGAGCATGATCGCCGCCCAGAGCGGAGAGGCATGGACCTCTTCCGCGACGATGGCATCGTCGGCGAGTGCGGCGCCGCGCGTGGACCCGATCATGACACCAGTCAAGAGCAGCACTGCGACCACCACGATGATCAGGGCTGGCAACGCCTGGACCGGGGTACCGTGGAGGTTGTACTCGAGGACCGATTCCCCGCCCCAGTAAATGACACCCAGGATCACGGCAAAGAATCCCCACACGGCCCACGCGGCAACGTTTGCTTTTTTCAGGCGCGACAGAATGATGGTGGGGATCAGCAGAAAGAAAGTCATCATCGCCAGCGGGAAAATGAGCGCCGCTTCGCGAGTCATCCAACCGTTGGGCTGGCCAGTGCCATTGAAGTGAGTGGCCATGCGCGCCGGAAGGAGATCCCACACCATCCAGTAACGGAGGGCGGTCAGTGGAAGCACGATCCACAACATCCCAACTGCTACGCGATAGGTTTTGATATCCATAGAATTTCTGCGCTTTCGATCTTTGTCGAACTAGGTCCGAGTGTCAGGCTTTGGTTTGGAAACTCTCTTCGCCGCTAAGCTCCTCCCAGAGCCGCACGTAGGCGATGCCCTTTTCGTAGCGAGTAACGACGACTTCGGTTCCTTTCGCGACGGCGCGGCCATCCTCGCTGCGCGCACCGCAAGTGCGACGTGTGCCAGCCTGCGAATAAATGATTTCGCCGATGCCTCCCTCGCGGATCGGGCTACAGATTTTTCCGAGGACCCCAGCCATGTCGTAATCCGCCGGGTCCATGTTTTCCTCCTGTGAGGTAAGGACCTTGCTGAGAAACAGATAAATAATGCCCGCGCCAACCACGCCACTCGACAGTGCGACGCCGAGGCCCATCACGAACCACACGCGCGAGTAACGCGTGAGCAGATATCCAGTTCCTCCGAACCAGGCGAGAAACGCCGCCAGCGTGACGAAGTTAAACGGGGAGACGTGCGCCGAGGTGGAGCTTGTACCCGCCTGCGATGTGCTGGTTGCCACATGTCCGGCAGAGGCAGAATGACCGCCCACAGCTGGAGCATGACCAACGCCCGCGCCGATGTGCCCGCCCGCTGCGCCGTGCGGCAGATGCGGCATGTGCAGATGCCAGCGCAGCCCCCCAGTGAGGAATGACAACAGGCTGAAACAGAAGCCAATGACGAAACAGACGAGATAAAAATCCGCCCAAGTCATAGCTGTCCTCTCCTACTCGACACACGGACGACGCGGGGTTGCAGTGTCACTCAGTTCCGGACGCAGCGCCGCCAGCAGGCGTTCCGCGAGCCCTGGCGTATCGAGAATCGCGCCCAACAACAGGAAGCATCGGCGCGTATCTTTTTCGCGGGCCGCCTTCAGCAGAACGTCGCTGACCTCAGGGTCGCTCGCAAAACGTTCCGAGCCCTGCAACAACCAGACGTCGAGCTGTCCCTCGGTCGTGCGCAAATCCGAAACCAGCTCGGTGTGGTAGCCCTCCGGGTCGTCCACCAGAAAACCCGGATGCACTTTAAAAAACTCCGCCAGCAGCGTGCGCGTGGCTTGCGTCATGTGGGGGCGCGCACCGCTCTCCATTTGCGAGAGGTAAGCCTGGCTGATGTTCTTCTTCAGCTCTTTCCTGGCGGCGCGCACGACTTCCAGTTGCGTCATCGGGCGCCCCAGTCCACGCAGCGAACCTTCAACCTCGCGCAGGTAACGTAATTTCTGACCCAGTGTCATATAACAAATCGCAATATTTATATTGCAATTGTCAATATCTGTCAAGGACTGGATGTAGCGCTTTATCAGTGAGTTGGGAGGACATTCTTCCCGCCGAAAAGACGATGCCGTTCGGATCGTCGAGCTCGCACCGAGAAAGTAGGTCCTTCGACTACGAGGAATCATTCGCGCCGCGAATGATTCCGCTTCGCTCCGGATGACAAGGTGATTGCAGGTTCCGCGCTCATCCTCGTCGAGGTGCGCGATTGCTACTGGCGCGGAATGACAAGGATTGAGAGGGATGTTATGAACTTGTGGTTGCTCGCGGAACCCCTCAGTGTAAGTCCCGCCATACAACAACTGCGGTGAGGATCAGAAACCAAATTAAGGTTCGGTCGCGCTCAGAACCTCGTAGTGCGACACGTTGGGCTCGAGCTCGAGGAGGAACTTCTTGTCTTCTGGATAGTAGACGGCCTTCTCGAAGTCCGGACCGGCGAAGGCACGAATGGCGTCGTAGGAATCCCACAAAGAGATCAGGAGGAACTCGGCGACGCCGTCGCGCACGCGGCGCAGCACCCAGACGCCGCGGTTCCCTTTCGTATTGGCGTAGTCGGGCAGACCGGTTTTCTGAAGGTACTCGAAGTAAGTGTCTTTATCGGCTTCGCGGGTGATGCCTCGCCAAGTGCGCGCAATCATGGGGGGTAGCCTTTCCGGCATCGTCTACTCCAGAACTGATGACATTACCGAGGCGCGAGACTCGGCGAATTTCCAGAGTCCGACGAAGCAGGTCCTTCGACTGCGCCTAGATCACTCACATGGCGAATGATCCTGCTTCGCTCAGGATGACAAAGAGAATGCAGATTCCTCGCTCATCCTCGTCGCGGTGCGCGACTATGGATGGCTCGGAATGACAAGACTAAGGGGATGTTGCTCGCGAAATCAGCAGGGCTAGGGACACCAGACCTAAGGGGAGTTGGCAGAAGTTTGTGGATCGCAGGGGAAAAGAGAAACGCCTCCTTTGCGGGGAGGCGTTATTGAGTAAGTGTTTTGAGACGAGCTACTGGTGGCGGGCGTTGTGCTTGTCGCGATAGATTTGTTTGGAAACGTGATTCTGCTGGCGATTGATCTGCGCCTTTTCAGCCCCAGTCAGCTTCCCACCGTTCGCCTTGCGATCGGCGCTGATTTCGTGATTGATCGCCGCATCCTTTCTCTCCAGATTGGCGGTTTCGCCGGCGGTGAGCTGGCCGCTCTTGATGCCTTGCGCAATGCGGTCCTGCTGATTCTCTGCGCGCCTGCCCACTTCAGTCTTGGGGTTGGTGTTTTGAACCGCAGCGTTGTGTTTGTCCTTGTAGATCTGGTTCGAGAGCTGGTTCTGCTGCTGGTTGAGCGTGGTGCGGTCGGCGCCGGTCAGATGGCCGTTATCCAGCTTGCGCATGTCGCGCTCTTCCTGGTTGAGGTTTGACTCTTTCCGTTCCAGGTTGCGGGTTTCCCCGGCAGTCAGCTCGCCGCTCTGGACGCCGTTGGCGATGCGGTCCTGCTGGTTCTCCTTGCGCTGGTTAATGGTCGGTGGCTGGTTGCCTGGAGGTACGGGAGCCGGGGTCTGATTCTGCGCCGCCGCCGGCAATATGAGTGTGGCCAGAATTGCGCTCAGTAGAGTGATCTTTGTGTGCTTCATTGACGTCTCCTTGATCCTAATGTTGCCCCGGCTGCAGTCCTGGGTGTCAGTGGGATTGAACACAGGGGTGTGGGAGATGTTTCGGTCAGGGTAAAGATTTGTAACAAACCAGAGAACATCAAGCGGGAGAGTTACTTACGAAGGGCCAGGATCGAGGATACCCCGAAATCCGGCGCAGGATAAGGGATTTACTCTACAAGCCAACTTCGATGCGCGACCGGGGGTCGAGGAAGTCGCGAAGGGCGTCGCCGATGAAGTTGAACGAAAGCACCGCAAGCATGACCGCCGCGGCGGGAAAAAGCACGAGATGAGGCGCGTCGAACAGGTGAGAGCGCGCGTCGTTCAGCATGGATCCCCAGCTGGCGGTGGGAGGTGGGACGCCAAGCCCGAGAAAGCTCATGGTAGCTTCGGCTAGGATGGTGCCAGCCATGCCGATGGCGGCCTGCACGATGACGGGCTGAATGATGTTGGG
>Ga0075030_100005112_pt1 | contig 11842 bp, 8 predicted proteins | sample LitLauG_LLR_2012_FD_71393 | JGI IMG/M metagenome (GOLD analysis project Ga0075030, IMG submission 71393) | Freshwater sediment microbial communities from Pennsylvania, USA - Little Laurel Run_MetaG_LLR_2012 | ecosystem: Environmental > Aquatic > Freshwater > Creek > Sediment | place: USA...
TCTTCGGCATCAACCCCTGCCACAGGGCAGCCAGTCACGTTCCGGGCCACGTCGCCGCATGCGCCCATCGTGCTCAGGCCTACGCGTTCCAGTTCTTCCAAGACCAGCGGCAGGCTTTCAATGGTTACCCAGTGCAGCTGTATGTTCTGACGCGTGGTGAGGTCGGCGATGCCGCGAGCATGTCGCTCGGTGAGTCCGGCTACAGCGCGCAGCTGAGCCGAGGAGAGAATACCGTTGGGAATGCGGATGCGCACCATGAAGAACGGAATGGCTCGGCCCTCGCCGCCGCTTCCGCCGACAACTCCGGCTCCGTCTCCCTGGGTGTAAACGCCCCACCAGCGGAAGTAGGTGCCGATCCACTCCGGCGGGATCGAATCAAATCCTTCTTTTGCGAAGTGGCGGATTTCGGCGAGTCCCTCCCACGGATTCTTCTCGCGTTTGAGGCGCTCGACTCGCTGTGTTTTCGTTTCTTTAGGTGCGTCCGGCATATAGTTTTTGTCCAAAATTCGCGCAAAAAGCAAAAACCCACCGCCAGTTCTGGCGATGGGTTGGATGAATGCTGAGTTGAGAGAACTTCTAGGTCAGCAACCTCCCGGCGCCAGAACACACGGCTGCACAACAACAACAGGTACAGCACATGCAGCGATTCTGGGCCTGACCTAGTTTCATAAATCCATTCGATATTAAGTTCGTTCTATCCGGCTGTCAATCGAAAACTGCCGTCCAGTGCCGCTTTTCGCGACGTTACACGATCTGATGCGGCTGATTGAACCACGGTTCAAAGATTATTGTGCAAATTCCTTCACTGTAATTCTTTCTCCTTAAACTCTTACCCCTCAAGCTCTTGCCCGTTAAAGTCCAAAAGTACATCCGTAACTTGCGCTGCTTCGGAGGCTCGGTAGCCTCGGAGTGGTAGCGGGGGAGGACTTTACTCGTGGGAGAACGAAACTGGATGGGGCTCGGAGTCCGTTTGCTCGTGGCCGTAGTTCTTGTTGGCCTGGGGTTCAGCTATTTGACGGCGGGCCACGGCGGTGAGAGGGATTTCCAAAAAGCCTTGGAGGCGATGAAGCAGGTGCGCAGTGTGCGGGTTGCAAGGTCTCTCGACATCTCGCCCAACCAGCACGGCGACGCTTCCTGGGACCTGGTCTGCGACCAGGATGCCTACCGCTACGCATTTCACATGGTCGGGACCGACCCAAACAATCCGGGTGACGTGACGCAGGAGGAAATTCACGTCGGCTCTACCGATTACGAGCACAAGCCAGACGACACGTGGCAGGCACACCGGTTTCCCAACGGAGTGCGGGCGGCCAGCACTTTTTGCGCAGCCCTGGCACAAGGCACCGACAGCACTGTTCTGCCCGACATTGCGACCATGATCCGTCGCGGCATCCTGGAAAAAGGCGACAAGAAAACGGTGAACGGAGTTGCCTGCCGCGAGTGGAAGGTCACGCTGAGAGTTGGCGCCAACCGCATGGAACACGACACGCTCTGCCTTGGCCTGGACGACCATCTTCCGTATGAAATGGTGGTCGATTGGAAACGCACACGGACCGTCTACAGCGATTACAACGCACCATTCCAGCTCGACCTTCCGGGGCCGGAGCTGCAGGCAGCCAGCGCGACTTCCGGATCGAACTGACAGCATTGCAGCACGAGGGAGTAAATATGAACCGAGCCTCACAACCGATCGCGCGAAACTCTCAGTCCGCTCTCCGGAGCGGCCTGATCGCCGCCGCATTCTTCGTCGCGTACGCCGCAAGTGTTTTTGCTCAAACCCAACCGGCCGGTTCACTTGGTGATCTGGCGCGACAGGCCCGTGCGCAGAAACAAGGGGGAAGCCAGGACGACACCTCGCCCAACCGCGCGCAACAACTGGCCGACGAGCTCGCCCAGGACCAGGACGACGCGGGGAATGCTCAGCCGGGTTTCAAGACATATAACGCCGGCGAATACAAACTACAGGTCCCTGCCCCGTTTACCGTGGCCGGTCACGACGACAGCGGCATCGTGTTGAATACGGCTTACTACGAAGGGGCAAGATCGATGGTGATGGTGGGCAACCCAGTGTTGTTCTCCCATACCAACAGCGACGAGGGCTTCGAGGACTTCGCGGCGCGCTTTGCCGGCATCTACTCGGCCACGCCTGGCTGCACGAAGATCTCCGTCGCCAGCCACAATGCCTATCAGTGCGCCCTTTCAAAGGCGACGCTCCTGGGACACGAAGTCAGCGGGAATGCCGTTTTCGTTCGTGGCGCAAAAAGCATTTTCCCAGTGCTATGCGTAGCTTCCAGCGAAAGCTATGCCCGGAATGTCTATAACAAGTCGCAGTCCTACAAACAGAAAAACGCGGCATACCAGGTGATGCAACGCGAAGATGAAAGCACTCGGAATGCCTGGCAAACCTGCGATTCGATCATCAAGTCGATTGTTCTCAAAGAAGACGTGGCCACGCACCGCTCGCAGGGAAAATAGACATTGTCAGTCGAACCGCGAGGCTTTTGAATTTGGAAATCCGGCGGCCGCCGCAATCCTCTGTCATTCCGACCGGAGCCGGCGCACGAGCGACGCCGGAGCGGAGGAAACTTGCTTTCCGTTGCCTGGAAATCTCTACAGAGCCTCTTTCCCCAGTGGCCCATTGGTAACGTGCGCTGCACGATTGTGCCATTGAGACATATGGCGCTGAGAGTAGCATCGTGAGGAATTGCTTTTGGCTTTGGTCAACTCTCCAATCGTCATTTCGAGCTGATCCAAGTTAAAGAGGACGAGCGGTCCTCTTTTCTTCGGCCCGGTTCTCTAACTGACTTGACTTGGAGGTTACATGCAAAGCCTTGCGCGCCCGGCAGTGCCGGCGGTACTCACAGCCCTTGCAGTCTGTCTGCTCTATCTTCCAGCCTCAGCGCAATCGCCGACTTCTCGAGCCATCCCCGAGAGCGCGACGACGAGCCTCGCCGCGAACACCACAAAGACAGTGACGGCTGAACTATGGAGCAGCGCAACCGGTGGGACGCTGGTTTTCTCGGAAGTTGAGCCGGCGGTCAAAGTCGGCGCTAGTCAAGGCATCATCACGTTCGTGCTTGGCTCACACACGACAGGCGGCTTGAATCCGGCCAGCTTTGCGTCGGGCAGCTCGCTGTACCTCGACATTTTGCACAATGGCGTCAGCGTAATCACAGGCGGACGAGCCCCTGTGTATGCCACAGCGTTTTCTCTTTCGCCGGGACCAACTGGACCTCAAGGGCCAATCGGGCTCCGGGGACCCCAAGGAATCCAAGGCCAAGCTGGCGCAACTGGCTCTCAGGGACCCAGAGGACTTACCGGAGCGACGGGCGCAGCCGGAGCCCCGGGAACAACTGGACCGGCGGGCGCAATCGGACCGCAAGGACCGACAGGTTTGACCGGCGCTGCTGGGGCGGCCGGACCGCAGGGAATTCAAGGTTTGACCGGTGCCGCCGGCGCCGTCGGAGCAGCAGGCCCCACAGGACCACAAGGACTATTAGGACCGGCGGGGGCAACAGGTGCAATGGGACCCGCCGGTTCGCAGGGGCCCATCGGACTTGCTGGTCCCCAAGGCATCCAGGGCATTCCGGGCACAAACGGTAGCAACGGAACAAACGGCGTCAACGGAATAAACGGTACCGGCTTCAACTTTCGTGGCGTTTTCAATGCGAACACTGCGTATGCGGCTAACGATGTCGTTACCTCCACCCCGATCACCTACAACGTCAACGTAACCTTCGGCTCTGCCGGCTCAATGGTCGGCACGATTACGACCGATGGCACGCAAGGCGTTCTCACAGTGGCGAACATCGTTGGTTGGAGCCTGAAGCTGACGGACTACGGCACCAACTCAACTATACTGACGCCGGGCAACTCCGCGTTCGTTTCCGGTAACCAGGACACGGGCAATCAGCCTAACAGTGACTTCACCGCCACGCCAACCAACCTGACATTCACCTACAACAATGGCGGTTTCTGGGGCGTTGCCGGCGCGTCTGGGCAGTTCTGTATGACGGACTGGAGCAACTGCTTCGGCCCCATTGCTTTCGGCACGTGGAGCATCAACGGCGACAACCAGTACTCGGAATCTGGCGCTGGAGGCGGCAGTTCGCAAGTAATCGGCACTGGCGGTACCGCAGGTGGCGCGTCCACGTACGTTGCAACAGCGCCCGTAGCGGCGAACACTGTTACACCGGGCACACTTCCGTGGACATTGATGGCCCAAGCTGGGGCACCGGGAATTCCGGGAGCACAGGGTACGACCGGATCCGCTGGACCACAGGGGCTAATAGGGCTGACCGGGGCAACAGGTGCAATGGGACCCGCCGGTTCGCAAGGCCCCATCGGACCTGCTGGTTCGCAAGGTCCAGCGGGCGTCGGGTTTATCTTCCGCAATGCATTCGATCCCACGGCCACCTACGCACTGAATGATGTCACTACCTACAGTGGATCGACGTACGTGGCGACCGCTGCTACCGGCCCGAATACACTTACGCCGGACGTAAACCCTGCCGCATGGGCAGTAATGGCGCAGCAGGGTGCGATCGGGCCGGCAGGTTCTCAAGGTCTCACCGGTGCGATGGGCCCGATGGGATCCGCGGGTTCTCCGGGGATCAACGGGCTGAATGGTGTAGATGGCGCGCCGGGCGCGCAAGGTCAGCCCGGACCACAGGGACCGGCGGGACCACAAGGTCTGCCGTCTAATCCGTTGCAAGTTGCTCTCTTGCGCTGGTATCCGGCCAACCAATCCGGGGTGCAGTTCGCAGTTCCGGGAGCATACCCAGGAAGTGCAGTTTTCGACGGTGCCAACATTTGGGTGGGGAGTAACGCCGGCGGCGGGCCCAACAATCTAAGCGAGTTGCGGGCAAGCGACGGCGCTGTGCTCGCGACTTACACCGTTCCCGGGCTGCCGACGGTGGTAGCTTTCGACGGAGCCAATATTTGGGTATCCCTCTACAACGCGGGCGTTATCACCAAGATCCGTGCCAGCGACGGTAAGAACCTGGGAACCTTCAGCACCACCCCGAACCCTGCGTCCGGCGCCTTCGACGGAACCAACATTTGGGTGTCGGACCAGCTGAGCAATACCGTGACCGAGCTGCGCGCCAGCGACGGAGCGCTACAAGGTACGTTTAGCGTCGGCTCATCCCCGGAGGGCATGGCCTTCGACGGGGCCAATATTTGGGTGGCGAATGCCGGCAGCAACAACGTCACCGAACTACGAGCCAGCGATGGAGCAACCCTCGGAACGTTCAACGTCGGCGCAAGTCCTAGGTCTCCTGCCTTCGACGGGGCCAACATTTGGGTGACCAATTACGGCAGCAACAGCGTAACCAAATTGCGCGCGAGCGATGGAGCAACACTTGGAACTTTCAGCGTCGGAGCTGGTCCCCTAGGTATTGCCTTCGACGGCGCCAGCGTATGGGTGACCAATTACAGTAGCAACAACGTGACCAAGCTGCGGGCAAGCGACGGGACCGTGCTCGGGACCTTCAGCGCTGGAACGGGTCCCTGGGGCATGGCCTTCGACGGCGCCAACATTTGGATCGCAAACTACGCTCCGGGAACCGGCTACGTTTCCAAGCTCTGACGCGAGGCTCCGAACGACTTTCAGAGGCGGACGACCAAGCCGTCGGGTATGCTCGGTCGTTCGTTCCCCAAAATCCCCTGGCTATTGAGAGCTTGCGTCCCGATCCGCGTCCAAAACCTGCTTCAGCGGTTAGGTCTGACGAGCTAAACACTCCAAGCGGCGACTGGCTGACCTAGTGATTTCCGTTTAATCAAGTGTGAGCAGGTTGACTATCGCTTGACATAACCGTCAAAATCACTCGGCGAGCCTACTCTGCTAGTTCGCCCGCCCGGAGATACCATGAAGAAAAACCTCAGTTTTGCCCTCCTCTTTGCATTGGTTCTAACCACGCTCGCCTGCGCTCAAAAATCGCAGAAGCCCAGCCCCGCCGCGTCGGCATCCTGTGATCTGGGTGGTGGAAAGATCACGACCGATTACTCCAGCCCACGCATGAAGGGACGCAAGATTTATGGGGGCCTCGTCCCCTTCGGCGAAGTGTGGCGTACCGGCGCCAACGAAGCGACGACTTTCGTGACCAGCACGGCCACTAACGTCGGCGGCACCGCTGTTCCCGCCGGTAGCTACACAATCTTTACCGTTCCGGCTGCCGACAAGTGGACGCTGATTATCAACAAGAAAACCGGGGAGTGGGGCATCCCGTACAAGTATGAAAGTGACGAACTCGCGCGCGTGCCGATGAAGGTTTCGAAGCTCGATGCACCCGTGGAGAATTTCTTGATTGCCTACGACAAGACCGCTTCAGGATGCACGCTGCGAATGGATTGGGAGAATACGCGGGCCTCGGTGGACGTCTCGGCCAAGTAGCGTGGGCAATTCCTAATGACCGAGCGCGAGCAGGGCCTGTTGGGCTTCTGCCATTCCCGGGTCGAGCGATAGCGCCTGTTGAAAAGCAGTCACGGCATCTCTGGGCCGGTTCGCAGCCGCCAGGGCTTTGCCGAGCACCAGAAATCCAAACGGAGTGGGACGCAAGCGAACCGACTCTGCGAAGTCGCGGATGGCATCGTCGCTTCTACCCTGCTGTTGGGACAGGAGTCCGCGGCCCAGCCATGCATTGAACTGGCCCGGATTCAGCCGAATCGCCTCGTCAAAACTGGCGCGCGCCTTGGTGCTGTCGCCCAGATCGCGATACGCCGATCCTAGATTTGCATACGTGGTGGCACGCACGCGCGAATCGCCGGTCAGGCTAATGACTGTTTCGTATTGCGGCACCGCTTCTGCCAGCCGCCCGTGTTGTTGCAGATAAGCGCCTATGTTCACTCGGGCAACCGGATCATTGGGCTGAATCTCTGCCGCCCGCACAAAATGCGGGTAGGCTTCGTCGGTTCGCCCCAGGGCCGCGAGTGCTCCGCCCACGCTGGTCTCCGCGACAAAGTTGTTGCTGGTGACAGCCAACGCGTGGGTCCACAGCTCCAAGCCGCCGCGCCAAAAGCCGATCTGGCGATATGCAGCAGCGCCAAGTACCAGTAGAACGATGGCGGCTGGGGCCAGTGTCCATCCGATCCCAACTTTGCGCGACGCGGCCAGATCCGTTGCGGCCCAGACAACCATTACGAAAATGCCAAGCAGCGGAATATAGGCATAACGGTCCCCCATGGCCTGATTGCCAACCTGTACCACTCCGATAACTGGAACGAGGGTACCGAGAAACCAGAGCCAGCCGACGATCAAGTACGGACGAGCCCGTCGCATTTTCAGCGTGAGGGCGCTGACTACGAAGAGAAATAAAGCCGATGCGACGACCCTCCACAGAACCAGGCTGTGTCCGGGGTGCGGGTAAAGCGGAGCCAGGCCAGCAGGCCAGAAAGCCTTCTCGACGTACAGCACATAGGAATATATGGCGTTCGGCAAACGCACTGAAGGAGGAAATGGCAAGACTCCTACAGCTCCGGCGGCTGATTGCGCGTGCATGGTGATGAGAGCGCTGGCGGCGGAGAGTGCAAACAAAGGAATCTTCTCGATTAAGAGTTTGGGGATGGCCTCCTGCTGGATGGGACGAACCATTGATGGCGAGGTCCATCCGGCGATTCTTTGAAGCGGCCAGAAATCGAGAAGCAGGAGCACGAAGGGTAGTGTGACCGCCATGGGCTTGGAAGCCAAAGCACAGGCAAACAGACCAACGACTGCAAGGTAACGCTTCCAGTCTGGTTTTGAGGCATAGGCACCGTAGGCAGCGAGGGTCAGCAGGAAGAAGGTAGTGCAGAGGACGTTCTTACGCTCCGAGACCCAGGCAACCGATTCGGCGTTGATGGGATGCAGCGCAAATATGGCGGCGACCAGAAAACTCGGACCGGCGCGGCGTGTGCTCCACCAGAGAAGCAGGAACACCAAAACCACATTCACGGCGTGCAGCAGAACACTGGTGTAGTGGTGGCCTGCTGGATTCAGACGAAACAACGAAACGTCGAGCGCGTGCGACATCCAGGTGAGGGGATGCCAGTTGGCCTCATCAGTGGACGTGACAGCCCATTTCACCGTGTTCCAGGTGAGCCCGCCGCGCACGTGAAGGTTGTCAGTAACGTAGCGGTCGTCGTCAAAATTGACGAAATTAAAGTGCGAAGTTTGACTGTAGACCCCCAGCGTAAGGACGATCAGCACGAGAGAGAGGATGAGCGGCTGCTTCTCCGGAGAGGAGAACAGGCCCGAGGCCAGAGGCCAGGCCGCCACGTTTTTCCTGGCTGTAGCCGATGCGCTTGACAAGTAGGAGTGTGCCTCTTGGGCTGATTATAGGAGGTCGAGGCGCAGTAGCAGTGCCAATCGCGCCCCTGAACCGAAGTAGCAACGGGACGAGCAGGCGGAACGGAATGAGTTATTTGCTCGCCGGCGTCCAGCGCAGAACTGGTTTGCGCGCGGCAGCAGTCTCATCAAGACGGGAGACGCGCGTGCTGTGCGGCGCGTCGAGAACGGTTTGCGGGTCTTCTTCGACTTCCTGCGCGATCGACTTCATCGCTTCGATAAACAAGTCCAACTCTTCCTTGGGCTCGCTTTCGGTTGGCTCGATCATCAGAGCGCCGGGCACAATCAGAGGGAATGCGGTGGTATAGGGGTGGAAGCCGTAATCGATGAGGCGTTTGGCAATGTCCATCGTCTTCACGCCCTTTGTCGATTGCACTCTGTCGCTGAACACCACCTCGTGCATACTCGGCGTGGCGTAAGGCAAATCGTAGGCACCTTCGAGACCCTTTCGGATGTAGTTCGCGTTCAGCACGGCATCCTCGGTCGTCTGGCGGAGACCATCGGGCCCGTTGGCCTGAATGTAGGCCAGCGCGCGGACAAACATTCCAAAATTCCCATAGAACGCACGCACCCGTCCAACCGAGTGGGGACGGTTGTAATCTAGGCCCAGCGTGCCATCCGGCTTGTTGATGAGCACGGGCTTGGGGACGAATGGCTCGAGAATCTTTTTGATCGCTACCGGACCGGAACCGGGACCGCCGCCGCCGTGCGGTGTGGAAAACGTCTTGTGCAGATTCAGGTGCATGACGTCAACGCCAAAATCGCCGGGGCGAACTTTCCCGACCAGCGCATTCATGTTGGCACCGTCCATGTAGAGCAGCCCGCCTTTGGCGTGCATCAGGTCGGCGATTTTGTGGATTTGCTGCTCAAACACTCCCAACGTGTTGGGATTGGTGAGCATGAGCGCGGCAACGTCCTCGTTCATTTGGGACTCAAGCGAAGCAATGTCGACCATGCCGCGCGAGTCGGACTTCAGGTTTTCGACCGCGTAGCCGACCATGGCGGCCGTGGCGGGGTTCGTACCGTGGGCCGAGTCTGGGATCAGAATTTTCTTGCGGGCATTGCCTTTCGACTGATGATAGGCACGCACCATCAGCAGTCCAGTCATCTCACCATGCGCGCCGGCCGCGGGCTGCAGCGTGATCGCGTCCATTCCAGTAATTTCGATCAGCTGCTCGCTGATCGTTTTCATGATGCGAAGAGCGCCTTGCGAAATCTTCTCCGGCTGATAGGGATGCGCGTTGGCGATGCCTTCGAGACGCGAGACAAATTCGTTCACTCGCGGGTTGTACTTCATAGTGCAGGAACCGAGGGGGTACATGCCGAGATCGATCGCGTAGTTCCAGGTCGAAAGGCGGGTGAAGTGGCGGATGATTTCGATCTCGCTGACTTCGGGCAGATTGCCCAGGTCTTTTCTTTCGGCGCTGCCAAGCAGCTTTGCGGTATCAACTTCAGGCACGTCAAGCGGCGGAAGCTTCCACGCGGCTTTGCCGGGCGATGATTTCTCGAAAATCAAACCTTCGTTCTGATTGACGTGGCGGGTGGCCTTGCGAGTCATGTGCTTCATCGCGCCACCTCTTCCACCGGTTCAGACTCGGATAGCTGTGGGTTCTGGCCTTCGGCAATCACACAGGCTGCCGTGTCCATCGCGGTGCGCGAGGTCATTTCGGTGCAGCACCACAGTGCAGCGTTGCCCAGCTCCGGATAGAACTTTTTCAGCGGCAGACCGCCGACGATCTTGTGGCCGAGCAGCCGGCTGTTGATCGAGTAAGGGTCTTCAGAAGTCTGAAGCACAAACTCGTTGAAGCGTGGACTTGTATTGAACAGGATCGAGCCATGTGTGCCCAGACGGGATGCGGCGTAGTCGGTCTTTGCAAGGTTTTGCTTCGCCAGTTCGCGCAGGCCAAGCTTTCCATAAACCGTCATGAAGATGTTTACCATCAGCGCGACCAGAGCCTGGTTGGTGCAGATGTTAGATGTGGCTTTCTCGCGGCGAATGTGCTGCTCGCGGGTGGCGAGGGTGAGGACGAAGCCGCGTTTGCCTTTCTTGTCGACGGTCTGACCAACAAGGCGCCCGGGCATCTGGCGGACGTATTTTTCGCGAGTGGCGATTACGCCGCAATGCGGACCACCAAAGGTGAGAGGCACGCCGAACGATTGGGCCTCCATGGCGACGATGTCACCTTCGCGCGGCGGCTCGACAATGCCCAGAGAAGCTGCCTCAGCGATTGAGACGACGAGCATCGCTCCGCTGCGGTGTGCGATTTCGGCTATCGCGGCGACGTCTTCGATCGTGCCAAAGAAATTCGGCGATTGAATCAGAACACAGGCAGTCTGGTCGGTGACCGCGCGTTGCAATTCCTTCAGGTCCACGCGGCCATCAGCACCATAACTCACCTCGGCAATCGGCAGGCCCTGGTGCGTGGCGTAGGTGCCCAGCACTTCGCGGTACTCAGGATGAACGCTGCGGGCGATGACCACGCCATGGCGTCCGGTGAGACGGGCGGCCATCATGACTGCTTCGGCAGAGCCGGTGGAACCGTCATACATCGAGGCGTTAGCCACCTCCATGCCCGTCAGTTCGCAGATCATGGTCTGAAATTCGAAAATGGATTGCAGCGTGCCCTGGGAAATCTCGGCCTGGTAGGGGGTGTATGCGGTGAGGAACTCGCCGCGCGAGATGAGCGAGTCAATAATGACCGGGCGATAGTGTAGATAGACCCCGGCTCCAAGAAAGCTGGCATAGCCGTCGCCGTTCTCGCGGGAGCGCTGCTTGAACCAGTCGACGATTTCGGATTCCGACATCTGGCGCGGGATCTTGAGGTCGCGGTCGAGGCGATACTCGGCGGGAATGGGCGCGAACAGCTCGTCCACGGAACGGGCGCCGATGGCGGCTAGCATGGCCTTGCGGTCGGCGGGAGATTTTGGGAGATAGCGCATGAAGTCTTTAGATGCAGCGGCCTTTGTAAAGAATCATCTGCCCGACTAGTGGCCGCCCTCCTCGGATACAAACTTCTCGTAGTCGGCAGCGGAGAGAAGATTGTCCAATTCGCCGCTGTTCTTCACCGTGACTCTGACCATCCAGGAGCCGTGCGGATCTTTGTTCACCTTTTCCGGTGACGTGGCCAGGTCGGCATTGGTTTCGGTGACGGTGCCGGAAACCGGAGAATACAAGTCGGAAACGGCCTTTACCGACTCGACCGTGCCGAAGGTCTTGCCGGCAGCCAGCTCCGCGCCCACCTTAGGCACTTCGACGAACACGATATCGCCGAGAGATTCCTGCGCGTAATTGGTGATGCCGATCGAGGCGATGGTCCCGTTGACCTGAACCCACTCGTGTTCTTTGGTGTATTTGCGATCAGTTGGATAGGCCATAAAGTCAGCTCCTGGCTGCTAGCTTCTAGCTATTCGCTGTTAGTTCTTAGCTCCCAGCTACAAAGCAGATTCCTCCACTACGCTCCCCTTCCGCTTCGCTCAGGGTTCGCTCCGGTCGGAATGACAAGGCGGTTCTCATTTCTT
>Ga0075030_100005114_pt1 | contig 11839 bp, 10 predicted proteins | sample LitLauG_LLR_2012_FD_71393 | JGI IMG/M metagenome (GOLD analysis project Ga0075030, IMG submission 71393) | Freshwater sediment microbial communities from Pennsylvania, USA - Little Laurel Run_MetaG_LLR_2012 | ecosystem: Environmental > Aquatic > Freshwater > Creek > Sediment | place: USA...
CCGCATACGAACCCGTCGCATCCCCGAACCGCCAGGCTGAGATCACGAACTTCCGCCCTCCGGCTTCGTACGTGGCCGTTTCCGAATCCTGCAGCCCGTACTCGCGCCAGATCTTCGCATCCGCCGGCGCTGCCGGAGCGCCTTCGCCCTTCTTCCAGTCGCCGATCGTGTCGGGCAGTATTGCCGCGCTGCACAAAACAGGCGCCGCACAAGCGGCAAACAGGAAGAGCGAGAGCCCGCGTTTCTTCATGGGGATTATGCCCCGTGGCATTTTTTGTACTTCTTGCCGCTGCCGCACGGGCACGGATCGTTGCGTCCCACGCGCGGGCCGCCGTTTACCACAGTCTGGCTCGCCGTTCCCGCGCTCGCGCTTCCCACCATCTGCAGCTCGGCCAGTTCCTTCTCGTGCTGCCTCTGGATTTTGCGCGTCATATCCTGCACCGCGCTCTGCGCCGCCTGCTTCTGCAGTTCTTCCGCCACCCGCCTGGTCTCGGCGCGCTTGCGTTCTTCTTCCGCTTCCTGCTCTTCGTCCAGATAGTCGTCGTTGGAAAATCCCGGCTGCGTCGGATTCTGCTCAAACCGCAGGAAGTAAAGGTAGCGGACCGTCTCGTCTTCAATCCGGTCCATCATGTCCTGGAACAGCGTGAAGCCTTCCTTCTTGTATTCCACCAGCGGATCCTTCTGCCCGTATCCGCGCAGCCCGATCCCTTCCTTCAGGTGGTCCATCGACAGCAAGTGGTCTTTCCACTGGTCGTCGATGATGTGCAGCATGATGTTCCGCTCTGCCTCGCGCAGCAGCGACGCGCCCACCAGCGCTTCCTTCGCCTCGTACGTCGTCTCGGCCCGCGTGAACAGCACCTCTTCCATCTGCGCGACCTTCATCCCGCCGAGGTCCGCCGTCGGCACGCGTACCCCGAACCGCGTCAGCATGTCCGTCTGCACACCCGCCAGATCCCACGTATCCGGACGTGCATCTTCCGGACACCGCATCTCCAGCATCGCCGCGATCACGCCGCGCGTCATTTCCATGATGCGCTCTTTCTGATCCGCCCCCTCCAGCAACTGCCGGCGCATTCCATACACCGCCTGCCGCTGCTTGTTCATCACATCGTCGTACTCGAGCAGATGTTTGCGCGATTCGAAATTCTGCGCCTCAACGGCCTTCTGCGCCGCCGCAATCCGCTTCGTAATCATGCCCGACTCGATCGGGATATCTTCTTCCATCCCGAGCCGCAGCATGAGGTTCTGCATCCGCTCGCCGCCGAAAATGCGCAGCAAATCGTCCTGTAAGGAAAGGAAGAACCGCGAACTCCCCGGATCCCCCTGCCGTCCCGCGCGGCCTCTCAGCTGGTTGTCGATACGCCGCGAATCGTGCCGCTCCGTGCCCACAATGTGCAGCCCGCCCAGCGCCACCACCTCATCGTGTTCCTTCGCGCACTCCGCTTTCACCGCCGCCAGCGTGCGCTCCCAGTCCGCGTTAAACTCTTCGCGATCCGGATCCTTGCCCGCCTTCCGCATCACGTCGCGCGCCATGGACTCCGGATTTCCGCCCAGCAGAATATCCGTCCCGCGGCCCGCCATGTTGGTCGAAACCGTGACCGAGCCCTTGCGCCCCGCCTGCGCCACAATATGCGCTTCCCGCTCGTGATTCTTCGCGTTCAGAACCTCGTGCCGGATGCCGTTCTTCTTCAGCAGCGCCGCCAGCCGCTCCGATTTCTCCACCGAAATCGTACCCACCAGCACCGGCTGTCCGCGCTCCTGGTATTCCTTGATTTCCTTCGCGGCATTGCGGAATTTCTCGTCCTCGGTCCGGTACACCACATCGGTGTTTTCTTTCCGGATCATCGACCGGTTCGTCGGAATCACCGTCACGTCGAGCTTATAAATCTTGTCGAACTCGGCCGCTTCCGTTTCCGCGGTACCCGTCATTCCCGACAGCTTCTTATAAAGACGGAAATAGTTCTGGAACGAAATCGTCGCCAGCGTCTGCGTTTCCTTCTCGATCTTGACGCCTTCCTTCGCTTCCACCGCCTGGTGCAGCCCGTCGCTCCACCGCCGCCCCGGCATCAGACGGCCCGTGAATTCATCCACGATAATCACCTCGCCGTCCTTCACGACGTAGTCCTTATCCCGCATGAACACCACATGCGCCTTCAGCGCGCTCTGAATATGGTGGTTCCACTCCACGTTCTGCGGCTCGTACATGTTGCCGATGCCCAGCAACTTCTCCACGTGCAGCACGCCTTCTTCGGTCAGCGCCACCGACCGGTGCTTTTCATCCACCGTGAAGTCGCCCGTCGTGTACTTCTCGCCCGGCTCTTTGCCCTCGATCACCTCGCCGCGCTGCAGATGCGGAATGACCTTGTTGGCCTTGTAATACTTATCGGTCGATTCCTCGCTCGGCCCTGAAATAATCAGCGGCGTCCGCGCTTCGTCGATCAGAATGGAATCCACTTCGTCCACGATCCCGAAGTTGTGCCCGCGCTGCACGCAGTTCGCAATCTGGAACTTCATGTTGTCGCGCAGGTAATCGAACCCGAATTCGTTGTTCGTCCCGTACGTGATGTCCGAGTTATAGCTGTTCTGCCGCTCGTTATCGTCCAGATCGTGAACGATGATCCCCACCGTCAGCCCGAGGAAGCGGTGAATCTGCCCCATCCACTCCGCGTCGCGTTTGGCCAGGTAGTCGTTCACGGTGATGATGTGAACGCCCTTGCCTTCGAGCGCGTTTAAATAGGATGGCGCCGTCGCCACCAGCGTTTTGCCTTCGCCCGTCTTCATTTCGGCGATGCGGCCTTTGTGGAGCACCATGCCGCCGATGAGCTGGACGTCGAAGTGGCGCATTTTCAGCACGCGCCGCCCCGTTTCCCGGACTACTGCGAAGGCTTCGATCAGCAGATCGTCGAGAGGAGCCCCGCGCGCCAGGCGCTCACGAAACTCAATTGTCTTGGCGGCCAGATCGATGTCGGAAAGTCTCTGGATCGTTGGTTCCAGATCGTTTATCGCAGCGATGGTGGGACGCATCGCCTTGACTTCGCGCTCGTTTCGGGTACCGAATATTTTCGCTAAAACTGCATCGACCATAGTAGGGCTAATTTAGATTTTAGCGCGTGAGGTTTCCAGACGTGTGAACGACTGGAGAACCGCTGCGGAACGTCTCTGTATCAAAGTACGCTGGAAAGCATGTGTGCGTTGCGGACTAACTCAACGGACGAACGGAATCTCTTGACTTCATGATCCCAAAATGGGAACATGGGTTTTAGTGAGGATCATCAGCGAGCGGCGTCTCTCTGAGTTTGCAAGTCGCTATTCTGACGCCGCTGCCGCGCTGGCCAACTGGAAGCGTGCCGTGCGTGCCTCACGCTGGGATCATCAGGCGGATGTGAAAGCGCAATTCCATGACTCGGATCTGGTGGCCGACAAGACGGTGTTCAACATTGCCGGGAACCGTTACCGCCTGATCGCATATATTTCGTTCGCCACAGGAATCGTCTACATCAAAGACATCCTGACGCATAAGGACTACGACAAAGGAGGCTGGAAACAATGAGCACACTGCACACTATCGCCGACCCCGCCGCCCTCGACGTAAAGGCTTACGGAAAGCTGCTGGCCAAATTCGCCCCGCGCGTCATCCACACCGAGCAGGAAAACGAAAACGCCCTCGCCATCGTCGAATCGCTCCTCGCCCGCGGCGACGCCAACCTCAGCGCGGAAGAACTCGCCCTCCTCGACCTCCTCGGCGACCTCATCGAGCGCTTCGAAAGCAGAACCTACATCACGCCGGACGGCGACCCTGCCGGCACACTCCAACTCCTCATGGAGGGCCGCAGCCTCAAGCCCGCCGACCTCGCCGCCGCCCTCGGCTCGCGCGCGAAAGTCTCCGAAATCCTCTCCGGCAAACGCGCCATCAGCAAAGCGCAGGCCAAGCGCCTCGGCAACTTCTTTAACGTCTCCCCTGCGGCTTTCATCTGACCGCTGCCTTCCGAAACCTTTAATCCAGTAAGAGTTAGGATATCAACCGCGCTCCCGGCCGAACTCGCCCGCCTCGCTTTGGCTTTGAACGGGTAACTACGCGGTTCCCCGCCGGACACCGATTCCGTGATACCACTAAGAGTCAGGTGCCCCATGGACCGTTTACGCGCCGAAGACATCGCCGGGGAGGAGTGGGCCGAATGGTACCGGATGACGGGCGAGGAACGCCTGCGGGAGTCGATGAAGCTGTGGGACACATTCCTCGCCCTGGGCGGTTCGCTTGAACCTGAGCCCGATACTCAGAGCCCTTTCTTCGATCCGGTCGAGTGGCGCGAGAACGCTGCTCATGGGCGGCCAGGCCTGCGTGTTCTACGGCGCAGCGGAATTCAGCCGGGATCTTGACCTGCTGCTGCTCGCCGATGAAGAGAACCTCGCGCGGCTGCGGACCGCGCTCCGTTCGCTCGATGCCCGCCCCATTGCGGTGCCCTCGCTCGATGCCGCACACCTCGCCCGCGGTCACGCCGTCCATTTCCGCTGCCAGCGCACCGATGTAGCCGGGTTGCGGATCGACCTGATGTCCGCCCTGCGTGGCGTGGCCGGCTTTGAGGAACTCTGGGCGCGGCGAACAACTATCGAATTCGAAGGCGAAACCATCGATTTGCTCGCCCTTCCCGATCTCGTGCTCGCCAAAAAGACCCAGCGGGATAAGGACTGGCCCATGATACGGCGTCTGGTCGAAGGCAGCTACCTCAGCGGCGCGCCGGAACCGGAAGCCTTCTGGTTGAGCGAACTGCGGACCCCGGAACTGCTGATCGAGGCCGCGCGCCGTTTTCCGGATGCCGCGCGCGCCGCCGCGGCCGGCCGGCCCGCTGTTGCGGAGGCGTTGCGCGGAGACACCGCCGCCGCAGCACGGGCAATCGACGAAGAGGAGCGCCAGGAACGCGCGCGCGACCGTGAATGGTGGGAGCCCCTGCGCCGCGAGATGGAGCAAATGAGACGGGACCGGCTCCCCGGCTGAGGGTTCCCGACGCACCCGCCATTTCCTCCCCGCTCCCGGAACAACGGACGCCCACGCTCATATATCGCGTCGCCCAGACAAAGTGCTGTCGCTTTTACACCGGCGGTATGATTGCCTCGTGGGCGTCAGGATATCCATCACGCTCCCGGCCGAACTCATCGCCCGCCTGGACCGCGTGAGCACGAACCGCTCGGCACTACTCGAAAAGACCGCGCTCGCGTTCCTCGCCCACGGCGAGCAGGAGCGCAACCGAAAAGACATCGCCATCATCGAGCACAACGCCAGACGCCTGAACCTTGAGGCCACGGACTTGCTGGACTACCAGTACATCCCGTGAAGGATCCCGGCGACGCGCCGGCCGCCATCACAGCCCTCCGCCCGAAATCGCCCGATTAAAATCCGTCACTTGCCACGATCCGCCACCGCAGCCCGCTTTTCCCGTGCTACGTTCTTGGCGTGCCCGAATCCATGCCGACAGCCGAAGTGCGCCCAATCGATCCCTTCACTCGGAACTCCCGCATCTCTCCAAAGATTGGGTTCGAGGGTGCAAACGCTGCGTCTGCTCTCCGGAGCTCACAGGCTGCCACTCGGGCAGCCGTCGTGCGCGGTTCCAGCATTCAACCCGCACAGGCTGCCACTCGGGCAGCCGTTGTGCGCGGTTCCAGCATTCAACCCGCACAGGCCGCCACTCGGGCAGCCGTTGTGCGCGGTTCAAAAATTGGCTTCGTTTATTCGAATTGCCCGCTCCTCCCGATTGGCTTCGTCCGTGCAAAAAAGCGCCCCCGGACCGCCACCCTCGCTTCGATATCATTCATAAGGTCACCGACATCGCCATGGAAACCCCGTCCACCGACATCCAGTCCTCGCTCCACGAAAAGCGCGTCTTCCCTCCGCCGCCCGCCTTCGCCTCGCACGCCCACATCGGCTCCATCGCCGACTATGAGCGCCTCTACGAAGAAGCCGCCCGCGACCCCGAAACCTTCTGGGGCCGCATCGCCCACGACCTCCACTGGTTCAAGCCCTGGACCAAAGTTCTCGATTGGGACGCCCCCTGGGCCAAGTGGTTCGTCGGCGGCCAGCTCAACCTTTCTTACAACTGCCTCGACCGCCACCTCTCCACCTGGCGCCGCAACAAAGCCGCCCTCATCTGGGAAGGCGAGCCCGGCGACATCCGCACCCTCACCTATTCGCAGCTTCACTCCGAGGTGTGCCGCTTCGCCAACGTCCTCAAAAGCCTCGGCGTGAAAAAGGGTGACCGCGTCGCCATCTATATGGGGATGACGCCCGAACTCACCATCGCCCTCCTCGCCTGCGCCCGCATCGGCGCTCCCCACACCGTCATCTTCGGCGGCTTCTCCTCCGGCGCGCTCGTCGACCGCATCAACGACGCGCAGTGCAAGGCCGTCATCACGCAGGATGGGTCGTATCGACGCGGCGTCGAAGTAAAGCTCAAGCCCGCTGTCGATGAAGCGATGCTCAACTGCCCCTCCGTCCGGTCCGTCATCGTCTACAAGCGCACCGGCACCCTGCAACACATGCTGCCGGGCCGCGACCACTGGTGGCACGAGCTCATGGCCAACGCCACCGACGAATGCCCCGCCGAGCCGCTCGATTCCGAACACCCCCTCTACCTTCTCTATACGTCCGGCACCACTGGCAAACCCAAAGGCATCCTCCACACGACCGGCGGCTACGCGGTCTCCACCTACATCACCTCCAAATGGGTCTTCGACCTGAAGGATGAGGACGTCTTCTGGTGTACCGCCGACATCGGCTGGGTCACCGGGCACAGCTACGTCGTCTATGGGCCTCTCCAGAACGGCGCCACCGTCGTCATGTACGAAGGCGGCCCCACGCACCCGCAGCCCGACCGCTTCTGGGAGATGATCGACCGCCACAAAGTCACCATTTTCTACACCGCGCCCACCGCCATCCGCGCCTTCATGCGCCTCGGCGAACACTGGCCCGCGCGTCATAAGATGAAGTCGCTCCGCCTGCTCGGCAGCGTCGGCGAACCCATCAATCCCGAAGCCTGGATGTGGTACCGCAACGTCATCGGCCACGATAACTGCCCCATCGTCGACACCTGGTGGCAGACCGAAACCGGCGCCATCATGATCAGCCCGCTCCCCGGAGCCACGCCCACCAAGCCTGGCTCCTGCACGCGCCCTCTGCCCGGCATCGTCGTCGAAGTCGTCACGCGCGAAGGCACGCCCGTGCCCGCCGGATCAGGCGGCTACCTCGTCATCCGCAAGCCCTGGCCTGCCATGCTCCGCACCATCTACGGCGACAACGAGCGTTTCAGGGAACAGTACTGGTCGCAGATCCCCGGCTCCTACTTCACCGGCGACGGCGCGCGTCAGGATGAGGATGGCTACATCTGGGTCATGGGCCGTGTCGACGATGTCATCAACGTCTCCGGCCACCGCCTCAGCACCATGGAAGTGGAATCCGCGCTCGTCGCCCACCACCACGTGGCCGAAGCCGCCGTCGTCGCCCGCCCCGATGAGATCAAAGGTTCCGGCATCGTCGCCTTCGTGACACTCCAGATCGGCAACGAACCCACCGACGATCTGAAACAGGAACTCCGCCAGTGGGTCGCCAAAGAGATCGGCGCACTCGCCCGCCCGGATGAAATCCGCTTCACCGATTCGCTGCCGAAGACGCGCTCCGGCAAGATCATGCGCCGCTTACTGCGCGAACTCGCCGCCGGCGGCGAAGTGAAGGGCGACACCACCACGCTCGAAGACCTCACCGTCTTAGCCAAACTCCGCCAGGACGAAGACTAACCGCCTGAACGGTACACCTTGACCGGTACACCTTGACCGGCACACGCGGCTTCAGCCGCGTTCCCAACGCCAACGCGGTTCACCGATTCCCCAAAAATCGCCCCAAGCAAATCAACCTCTTGCGGCGATTTCCCCTTTTATCCTCGGTTCCCCGTGCTATCGTTTGGCCGTGGAGAGCTGCCCGGCAATACTGATATCTTTGAATCAGACGGCGAATCAAACGGCGGGAATCAGATGACGGTCACGCTCGAAATCCCCGAAGACCTGGCCCAAAGCCTCGGTCCGCGCGCCGCCTCGATGTCACGGGAAGCGCTCGGCCTCGAAGCGCACCGGCAGGGCCTGTGGACCGAAGCACAGCTCGGCCGCTTCCTCGGCCTGTCGCGCATCGCGCTGGATCAGTTTTTGAAGGACCACGGCGTCGAACTGGCCTACAGCTGGGACGACCTCGAACGTGAGCGTGAAGTCCACCGTACTCTCAGCCCTTCCTGATGCTGGTCATCGCCGACACGAGCCCCATCAACTATCTGGTCTCGATTGAGGAGGTCGAAATATTGCCGCAGTTATACGGCACAATCGTAATTCCGCCGGAAGTGCGCACTGAGCTTCTGGCCGCTGAAGGCCGTGTGCGGTTGTGGATCGCAGATCTTCCGGACTGGGCCGAGGTTCGCGCCTGCGACCCACGGTTACGTGACGACCCGCGCTGGCGCCTTCTCGATATCGGGGAGCGCGCGGCGCTGGCCCTCGCCGCCGGTCATCAGCCATCGCTGCTGCTGATTGATGAGCGTGCAGGTACGGAGGTCGCCCGCGCTGAGGGTTTCGCGGTCACGGGAACTCTCGGCGTCCCCTTTTATCCCGTCTTCCATGTGTTACGGTTTGGCCGTGGACAATCATTCCGGTAGACTGATCTGAGCACTCGCACTCAATGACTCCCGGCGACAAACTCGGCCCTTACGAGATCGTCTCGCTCCTCGGCAAAGGCGGCATGGGCGAAGTCTGGCGCGCCCACGATCCCCGCCTCAACCGCGACGTCGCCATCAAGCTTTCAGCCAAACAGTTCACCGACCGCTTCGAACGCGAAGCCCATGTCATCGCGTCCCTGAACCACGCCAACGTCTGCACCCTCTTCGACATCGGCCCGAACTACCTCGTGATGGAACTCGTCGAGGGTCCCACTCTTGCCGACCGCATAGCGCCCGGCCCTCTTTCGCTCGACGAAGCCCTCCACATCGCGAAGCAAATCGCCGACGCCCTCGAAGCCGCCCACGAAAAAGGCATCGTCCACCGCGACCTCAAGCCCGCCAATGTCAAAATCCGCCCAGACGGCTCTGTGAAGGTTCTCGACTTCGGCCTGGCCAAAGCGGGCGAGGCCGCTCCGCTGACTCCCGATTCGCCCACCATGATGTCGTTCCCCGGCATGATACTCGGCACCGCCGGATACATGTCGCCCGAGCAGGCGCGCGGCAAAGACGTCGACAAGCGTGCCGATATCTTTGCCTTCGGCGTGGTGCTCTACGAAATGCTGACGGCAGAGCGGCTGTTCGCGGGCGAGACCGTCTCCGACACCCTGGCAGCCGTGATCCGCGCCGAGCCGGACCTGACGCGCGTGCCAGTGAAAGTACGTCGCCTGCTCGTGCGATGTCTCGAAAAGGATGAGCGGAAGAGGCTGCGCGATATCGGCGATGCGATGCCGCTGCTCGACGAAGTATCCGCGCCCGCTGACACCGCTCCACCGCCTCCGGCGCGGTCTAACAAAACGGGCTGGATCACTGCCGGAGTCCTGGCCGCGAGTTTGCTCACCTCACTCTTGATGTGGGCGCCGTGGCGCGACACCAAGCCGCCGGATCAGCCGCTGGTACGCCTCGACGTCGACCTCGGCGCCAGCGTGGATATCGCGAGCGCCCCCGGGGCCGGCTCCCGAATCATCCTGTCGCCTGACGGTGGGCGGCTGGTCTACATGTCGCAGTCGAAGCTGTATACGCGGCGGCTCGATCAGACCACATCCACCGAACTGAAGGGAGCCGATAGCGCTTCCGCACCGTTCTTCTCACCCGACGGCAAGTGGGTGGCTTTTTTCGCCGACGGCAAGCTGAAGAAGATTTCAGTGGATGGCGGAGCGGCCATTGCGATTTGTGATGCTGCCGGCAACGGCGGTAGCTGGGGTGATGACGGGAACATCGTTTTCAGTCCGAGCGCCTCCGATGGACTGGCGAAGATACCGGCTGGCGGGGGAACGCCCTCTCCCGTGACGAAACTGACAAAGGAAGAGGTCACTCATCGCTGGCCTCAGGTTCTGCCCGGCAGCAAAGCGGTCTTGTTTACGTCGCATAACGCGTTAAATGATGGTTTCGACGGGGCTAACATCGAAGTGGTGTTGGTGAAAGACGGCCGCAGGAAGACGCTGCAGCACGGAGGCACCTACGGCCGCTATCTACCCGGAGTAGGCGGGCCGGGACACCTCCTCTACGCCAACCAGTCGACCCTGTTCGCCGTGCCTTTCGACCCGGACAAGCTGGAATTGCTCGGCACACCCGTCCCCGTAGCGCAGCAGGTAGCTACCGGCACAGGTGGCGCGGCGCAGGTCGATCTCTCGCGCGGCGGAACCCTGATATACCGGACGGGCGGGCTCCAGGGGCTGGTCTCTCTTCAGTGGCTCGATGGTGCCGGACGGCCGGAGGTCATGCCGGCGAAACCCGGCACGTACAACCGGGTGCGGCTGTCACCGGATGGCCAGCGGCTGGCGCTGAGCATTTTCGCCGGATCGAATCGCGACATCTGGGTCTACGAATGGCAGCGCGATACCATGACGCGCCTAACGTTCGGCGGAGTGAACGATTTTCCGGTCTGGACTCCCGACGGGCGCTATCTTGTGTTCGCGGCCAGCAGCGGCATGTCCTGGACCCGGTCCGACGGCGCGGGTAAGCCACAGGCGCTGACGCAAAGCAAGAACGACTTCCAGGCTCCGTCTTCCTTCACGTCCGACGGAAAGAGACTGGCATTTTCCGAGAGGCCGGGCTCGGGAAACGACTTGTGGACCTTGCCAGTGGAAAGTGACGCCGCCGGGCTGCGCGCTGGCAAACCAGAGGTCCTCTTGCAAACATCGTTCGACGAGTCACTCGGCGATTTCTCTCCCGACGGCCACTGGCTGGCCTATCGGTCGAACGAATCGGGCACGTACGAAATATATGTGAGGGCGTTTCCGGACAAAGGTGGCAAATGGCAGATTTCGAATGGCGGTGGCGATAAACCCCGGTGGTCGCGTAACGGCCACGACCTGATCTTTCAGTCCGGCCAAAGCCTCATGTCGGCTGCCTACGCGGTGAAAGGCGATACGTTCGTGCCGGAAAAACCGCGGCTATGGGTCGCGAATCAGCTGTCCGTTATCGTGGACTACGATGTTACTCCCGACGGCAAACGGGTGGTGGCGTTGCAACGGGTGAGAGCGTCGGGAGAGCAGCAGTCGACCGGCCACGTGACCTTCCTGATGAATTTCGCCGATGAAGTGCGCCGCCGCACGGCTGCCGCGAAGTAATCGGGAGGCACCGGTCAGCGCGCGATCACCAGCAACTGAAATTTTCCGGGCTGCACGGGCTCTCGGCCGCTGCCCGTCGCGTGCGCCGGTCCAAATTTCGCCGCAACCAGGAACACACGGTGGTTCACCGGATCTGGCTAACTGGCCAGTTCACCGATTCCAGTAAAATCACGGCAACAGAATCATCCTCCTGCCGCGATTCCCCCTCTCCTCCCCATTTCCGCGTGCTATCGTTTGGCCGTGGAGACGTGGCGCTAAGCCTCGGTCCGCGCGCCGCCTCAATGCCACGGGAAGCGCTCGGCCTCGAAGCGCAACGGCAGGGACTGTGGCCCGAAGCGCAACTCGGCGGGTTCCTTGGCGTGTGACGCATCGCGCCCAGCGTGTAAGTGTGGGGCACTCGGTAAAGCGCGGTGGAGCCCACCATCAGCAACAGGAGGAAATTCCGGACGTGCATGCCACCGATTCTGTGAGATTTCGGGCTTAGAGCGAATGTGCTTCAATAGCTGCCATGAGGGCAGTTGCAATCAC